>Ga0326597_10002185_pt1 | contig 29601 bp, 25 predicted proteins | sample RVTome_12_FD_203789 | JGI IMG/M metagenome (GOLD analysis project Ga0326597, IMG submission 203789) | Soil microbial communities from uranium-contaminated site in the Upper Colorado River Basin, Wyoming, United States - RVT100D185 | ecosystem: Environmental > Terrestrial > Soil > Contaminated >... | reverse complement strand
CGGTCCCGCATGGCGGCCTCGGCGGCGAACCCCGCATCTCCGGCCAATAGGGCCTGGAACCCGCCATACTCCACCAGCAGCACCAGCGAGTCTTCGTTGACGTCCTCCCCCCAGCCGTTCCAGGCCGGTGAGGGATGGAGCACCGAAAACGACACCCCGTCCACCACAAAATGCTCGCCGGTCCTTCCGGCATGCCAGGGAGTCTCGGTACGCCCCAAGTCAGCCAGTACGGCGGCATAGCGCTGATCCGGCACCAACGACCCTGGCTCGACCAATATCGCTGCCGGGAAGCGTGACAGGACGCTCGGGACTCCGCCCAGGTGATCGGCATGGACATGGGAAACCACCACGGCGGCCAAAGAACGGACCCGCTGTCGCTCCAGGAAGGGCACCACCACCCGGCGGCCAGCGTCCGTGCGTTCACCCGCCGACCCCGCATCCACGACCACCCAGGCACCGTGAGGGGTCCGAAGCACTGCCCCGTCGCCCTGCCCGACGTCAAGAAAATGTAACGCGAGTTCTCCACCGCCGTCAGCCGAACCGAGCGACAGGTCCCGGGCCAGCCCAAGCCACACCACGGCCGCAGCGACCCACGCCAGGCGGCGCCGAGCCTCGCCGAGGGTGTTCCTGCTGCCGGAGATCCAGAGGATGGCTCCCAGAATCGCTACCCATGGCACCGCCGACCGCGGGTCCCCGGGTGCCGTCAAGACCTGGCCCGCCGGGAAGGCGGCACCCGCCGCCGCGACCAGTTCGAGCAGGTGGAGCGCCAGGCCAGCCCCGGCGGCGAATGCTCGCGCCACCGGGGGCGACACGGGGAACAACAGGAGGCTCGCCCCCACGCCCGGCACCGCGATGGCCGCCAGGGGAATCGCGACCAAGTTGAGAACGATGCCGACCAAGGCCACCGACCCGAATGTCACCGCCGTGATCGGAGCCGTAGCGAGGGAGGCCCCGATGGAAGCCCCAATCGTCCGCCAGGCGTACCCCCGTCCGATCGCCCGATCCGTCCACCGGGTGAGCCGGGACCCGCCCCAGAGAGCCGCCACCGAGAGCCAGCCGCCGATGTCCAGGAGCGCCCACGGATCCACCAGCAGCACGCAGAGGCAGGTCGCTGAGAGCAGCGAGTCGGCATCGACGTGACGCTGCCGAAGCCGGGATCGAGCCAGGATGGCAGTCAAGGTGGCGGCCCGAGTCGCTGGCGCGGGCCACCCCAGGAACCCGACGTAACCGACCGCGCCCACCGCCGCGAACACCAGGGCGGCCGACCGCCGCATGCCTCCGAGCCTGGCGAGCAGAACCACCCAACCGGCGATCAGTCCGACGTGGAACCCCGAAATGGCGAGCAGGTGCATCAACCCCGACCGGGCGAACCGATCCCTCAGCTCGGGATCGAATCTCCCCCGGCGACCCAGCACCAGCGCGTCTACCAGCGGCCCTCGCCGGCCATAGAGGCTTCGGCTGGCCTCGCCCAGTCGGGTCCGAATCCAGGCGCCGGCGGTGGCTGGTCCGGTCACCCGACCGATCCGTTCGACCACCAGGGTGCCACGAATCCGCATTCCGGGCGGCTCCGGGGTGACCCACGAGCCTTCCACTGGCGCCTTCACCCCGGCGGGAGCCTGATGGTTCCTCGGCCAGCGGGCTGAGACGGGGCCGGTACAGGCAAGGGCAACCGGCTGGACCGACACCGGCCCTCCCTCGTCATCCACCGGCTCCAAGAGCCTCACCTGAAGCCGGATCTTGCCCTTGGGCAGGCGGCTGGAGCATTGATCACCCTCCGCGACCGAGGCGATCTCACCGCTCACCCGGCCCACCATTGCAGCGAGAGCGAGGAGCGTCGGCAGCGGGCGGCCCAAGAGCGGAACCCACAGGAGAATCGCGGCGACGCCGAGCGGGCTCCCGAAACGCAAGAGGCCGGTCGCGAGACCGGCCCCATAGCACAGCGTGAAAAGAATCGGCGGGCGCGGCGTCACGCCGAGCCGTCCGGGGTCAGCTTCGCCGGGCCTTCGCGCAGCGGGGGGCGGCGCTGACCTTCCTGAGTCCTTCCATCATGACGACGTCGATGGCCGCGCGACTCTGTTCCTTCTCCAGGTCGAGCTCGGTAAGCGCGGAGCCCGCGGCACTCGAGACATACCGGGGTGGAGTCCGGTTGAGGGTGTAGACCAACGCGTCCTCCCGGCAGGTCTGGCAACCGCAGAACTCGGGGAAGTGCCCACGTAATGAGTCGAGCGCGGTGATGACGTGCTCTTCCGAGAGGTTGTGGATCACACGACCGCCAGTTCTGGCATGGTAACCACTCCGGTGAAGGTGGACCCGGTGGTGCCGGTAAGCCGGACCACGTGGTACGCTCCCATCGCGGTCGGCGGAAGGTCGAGCAGCACCAGATGATTGGTCCGGGTGCGGCCCAGCACGAACCTCCCCCGCTTGGCGATCCGCTCGACCAGGACCTCGTGCACCTCGCCGACTCGGGCCATGTTTCTGCGCCGCGCATTGGCCCGCACGGCCTCGATGAGACGCTCGAGCCGCTCCGCGGCCACCTCCTCGGGGACCCGGTCGTGCAGCCGAACCGCCGGCGTCCCCTCGCGGGGCGAGTACTTGAAGGTATACGCGTCGTCGAAACCGGCATCGTGAACCAGGCTCACCGTCTCCTCGAACTGGGCCTCGGTCTCCCCGGGAAAGCCGACGATCAAATCGGTGGACAACGTGATGGTCGGTATCGCGGCGCGAAGCTCCCGGACCACCTCCAGGTAGCGTTCCCGGGTGTAGCGCCGAAGCATCCGCCTCAGGACCACCGTGGAGCCGCTCTGGGCCGGCAGGTGCACGTGCTCGCAGACCGACGGCGTGCTCGCCATCGCCTTCAGCACCCGGGGCGTGAAGTCCGTGGGATACGGGCTGGTGAATCGTACCCGACGGATACCGTCCACTTTCCCCACCGAGCGGAGCAGGTCGGCGAAGTCGTGGATGCCGTCGTTGTAGCTGTTGACGGTCTGGCCCAGGAGCGTCACCTCGGTGACCCCCTGGTCGGCGAGACCCGCCGCCTCTCCGACGACATCCTCCATCCGGCGGCTTCGCTCGGGCCCCCGCGTGTAGGGCACGATACAGAAAGTGCAGCGGTAGTCGCACCCCCGCTGCACCGTGACAAACGCGGTGGGACCATTTTCCCGCATCGGCGGAACGTCCTCGTAGTGCTCCCAGGCCCGGAACTCGGTGTCACTGACTCGTCGGCCGGCCTGCGCCATTTCGATCAGACCCGGAAGATTGCGATACCCGTCCGGACCGACCACGAGGTCCACCCGGGGGACCCGGGCCAGGAGGGCTGGGCCGAGTCGCTGGGCCATGCAGCCGACCACGCCGAGCACGCCACCCCCTCGCTTGAACCGCTGTAACTCGCCCATCCGGCCGATGACCCGCTGCTCCGCATTCTCCCGAACCGCGCAGGTATTCACCAACAGGACGTCCGCTCCGGCCGGTTCCTCGGCGCGCTCGTAGCCCTCGCGGGCAAGCATGCCGAACAGAAGCTCGGAATCGGCCACGTTCATCTGGCACCCGTAGGTTTCGATATAGACGCGCTGGGACATGGACGTCAAAGATACTCCGCCGACGCGTGGGTGGGCCAGCGCTCAGGGCTGAATCCGCACCCCGATCGCCACCAGGAAAGCCCGTTCCGAAAAGTCCCCTCCCGACCGCCAGACCTGCTCCAACCCCAGATCGACCCCTGCCCGCTGCTGTGCGAAACGGAGTCCAGTGCCGACCGATACGCCGACTTCATGGGCCTGCTGGCCCGCTTGCAGCGGAAACGGGAGAGTGCCATACCGCACACCGAACCGCAGCGGGCGCCGGGTCGGACGCCGGGGGTTGGGGGTGAACTCCCCGCCGAAGGCGAGGGCCAGGGTGTTCTCCGCCCCAACGCCACCCTGTTCCAGCACATCGCTGTTGGCAGCGGACCAGGTTCGGACCACCGCCTCTCCCGCAAGGTCGAGCTTCGAACCGACCCGCCAGCGGGCTGCGAGACCGAACGCATACGGCAGATCAACCCGGGCCACGCGGGCGGAATCCAGATCGAGCCGCGCATGACCGTCCGAGCGAATCAGGCCCGCCACCGAAAAACGCTGGCCGAATTTCCGCATGATGCCGAGGTCCACACCGACCCCGGTGTACGACACCTCCGCCCGTTGCCGCTCAGCGAGGAAGTTCGAGTCGGCGAACGACCGCACGAGGGACAGCCGGGTGGATCCCGTGATGATGTGGACCGACCCTCCGAACACCCACTTGTCGCCGGCCCGGTACGCCCCCGCGAACCGGAGATCACTGAGGCCGCCGCGGGACGAAAAGGTGTCGGTGACCACCACCGGGCTCCCCCGGAGATCGATCGTCGCGCTGCTCGCGAGGCTGAAGTCCCGGCTAGTATAGTTCGAAAAGCTCACCCCCAGCGCCGCGGGAACCCGGCGCAACGGCCCCACCACGACCACTTGGGGAAAGCGCGACTCACGCAGCGAGGCGGTGCCGGACGGCGTCTCCTCATGGCGGAAATCCTGCAATCCGTTGAACGTGGCCGTCAGCAGCTTCACCTCCGCGAGCGACACCGGGTTGATGCTCGACTCGGGATCGAACATCCCGAACGCGCCCCCGCTGCCGAACGTCCGGGTCGAGATGGCGCGGCCCGGAATCCCCAGCCCGCGCACCCCGAATTGCGAGGCCTGGGCGTTCGCGACGGCGGGGGCGGCGGCAAGAAGGACGGCGGTGAGGAGGATCCGGCGCACTTACGGACTCTCAAACGGGAAGGGGAGAAGGTACGTGATCCGGAGGCGAGGACCGCCCGCGGCGGAGCGGGTGGACCCGAACACTACCTCGGTGAAGGAGGCGGCTTCCGGCACCAGCTGGAGGAAAACAGCCTGGGGGATATCCGACGCCTGCCAGCTCTTGACCAACTGGGTGACCTCGAACCGCACCGTGTCCGCCGATCCGATAGGCAGCGTGTCCTGGAGGATACGCAGGGGATCCAGCGGTGACTTGGCTCCCAAATCGGCTACCACGAGCCGGCTCTGAAGCAGAGCCGGGTCGGAGGGGAGGCCACCGATCGGCCCATTCGGCACCAACTCCAGCGTCGCCCGGACGATCCTTGCGGTGTCCAGCAGAGCGGGAGAAAGGGCGAACCGGATGAGCGCCCGGGAGGAGGGCGCTCCACCGACCAGCAGCAGCGATGGATCCGGTGCCGGCGTGCTCTGGGTGACGAAGGTGTTGAACGCGGTGACCCTCGACAGCGTCTGCTTCTTCTCGGCATCGGTGTCCGCGAGGTCATTCACCGTGACAAACGAGGTGAAGGTCGCTGCCAAGCCGGCGAACTGGGCGCCCAGCCGGATTCCGGTGGGAGTCGCCGCGGTGATCGCGACCCCGATGGCGAGGGCCCCGCCGGTGCCGGGGGGCAACGCCACCCGGGCAAGATCGGCACCCCGAAGGATGACCGACAGCGCCCCCGAACGCAGGCCGTCCGCCACGGGCAGATCGGCGATGAGGTTGGCCGGAACCAACTGCACTTCGAGATCCGCGAACGAGGTCGTGTTATCGGTTTCCGGCGGCACCCGGTACAGCTGGACCGACAGCCCGTCAACCAAGGTGTCGCGGGCCACCAGGTTGAGAGCCAACAGCACCGAATCCACCACAAACCCGTGCTTCACACCGCCGGCCACGACCGAGTCCTCGCGGGAGACGAACCGGTACACCGCATGGGCCGACGAACCCTCGAGCCCGTTGGAAGTCAGCAGCGCCGAGCCGGCGCCGCGCTCGACGTAGCCTACGAAGCTGGTATCGGCCCCGAAGACCGCGGTTACCACCGTCTCCAAGATCGTTTGCGACCCTCCGGGGCAGAGCGCCGGGCACTCGGCTGGACCGGTCAGCCGTTCCTGGCAGCCGGACGCCAGGACGACGCCGCCCAGAAGGCCGATCCAGCGTCGAGCGGGGCGGCTCACGGGAGTTGCTCCTTTCCGAAAGCGGCCGGCAGCAGCTCGCCGACCGTCCAGGAGACCGTCCCCGAGAGGCCCACCCCATCGACTCGAAGCGTCGTGCCGAACTCCGCCAGCACTTGGCGGCAGGCACCGCAAGGCGAGGCCGGGGGATCCGCGTCGGACACGACCACCACCCGGCGGAACCGGCGGAGGCCGGCGCTCACCGCCGCGCAGATCGCCGCCCGCTCCGCGCAGATGGTGAGCCCGTAGGATGCATTCTCCACGTTGCAGCCCACGAAGACGGAACCGTCCTCTGCTTCCAGCGCGCAGCCGACGCGAAAGTTGGAGTACGGGGCATAGGCCCGCCCCTGGGCCGCTCGGGCCGCGGCAACGAGAGGATCAGTCAAGCCAAACCTCGGAGAAGAACGAAGTGCCCGCCGAGAGCGGCGGTACCCCTAGGAATTCGGCCACCGTTTGCCCGATATCGGCGAAGGTCGCGCGCCGGCCGAGCGGCACGGGACGCACCCGGGGTCCGACCACCAGCAGTGGCACGACCTCGCGCGAATGATCGGTGGAGGGCGTCGTGGGATCGTTGCCGTGGTCGGCGGTAAAGATAACGAGGTCGTCATTCCGAACTCCGTCCAGGAGCCGCGGAAGGATTCGGTCGAGGGCCTGCAGGCCGCGATGAAAGCCGGGGACGTCGTTGCGGTGCCCCCAACTCTGGTCGAACTCGATGACGTTGGCCAGCAGCAAGCCCCGCCGCATCGACGCCAGGGCTCCGTCGATGAGGGCGTAGGCCTCCTCGTTGGTGGCGGTGTGGATGCTGGAGATCCCCCGGCCGGCGAAGAGATCGTCCACCTTGCCGACACCGAGACGGGGGATGTGCCGCTCCGCCAAGCGGTCGAGCAAGGTGAGACCCGGCGGCGGAAGGCTGTAGTCTCTGCGGTGTGCAGTCCGGATCCAGGCGCCGGGGCCCCCGGTGAAAGGCCGCGCAATGACCCGGGAAACCCCATGGTCCCCCTGGAGCATAGCCCTCGTCTTGGCGCACGCCGCGTACAGCTCGGGCAACGGAACGGTGTCCTCGTGGGCCGCGATCTGGAACACGCTGTCGGCCGAGGTGTAGACGATCCATTGGCCGGTCCGCTTATGCTCGCTGCCGAATTCGTCCAGCACCTTGGTTCCGGAGGCCGCCTTGTTGCCGAGCACCCCCCGGCCGGTCAGCTTGACAAACTCCTCGATGACCTCAGCGGGGAATCCGGCGGGATAGGTGGGAAACGGGCGGGGCAGGAGGAGGCCGCAGATCTCCCAGTGACCGGTGGTGCTGTCCTTCCCGGGGCTGGCCGGCTCGCAGATTCCATGGGCGGCTCGGGGCGCCGGAACCGCTGGCAACCCCGTGACCTGGGCGCAGCAACCCAGCCCGAGGGCGGCCAAGTTGGGAAGGTCGAGGCCGCCGACCGCCTGGGCTACGTTCCCCAGCGTATGGCTGCCGCTGTCGCCGTACCGGTCCGTGTCATGGGCCGGCCCGATGCCCAGCCCGTCGAGGACGATGATCGCGGCTCGGCGCATCAAGCCTTGGGCGTCGTCTGCACGAATCGAAACCGGAGCGCAGTGAGCACCTGATCCAGGAGCTGCTGCTCGTCCGGCTCCAACTGTCCGGCCGTTTTCTGGGCCAGCATCCCCAGCGTATCGATCAAGGTCTGCGCGACGACACGGGCGTTGCCTCCGGCCTCGGCCTCGGGGGGGAGCTCTCCTTGCAGGGCCGCCTCCGCCTGGTGGGCAAGACCCAGGACCAAGGACGCGAAGTGCGGGTGCATCATCCTCTCCGATAGCGCCGCGGCACCCGGGGACCGAGCGCCGTGAGCAGCTCGTACGAGATCGTGCCGGCGGCCTTGGCCTGATCATCGAGGGAGACGAGCCCGCCGTAGATGGTCGCGATATCTCCTACCGCGACCGCCCCGTCGTCCACGACGATCATACACATGTCCATCGTCACCCGTCCCACGAGGGGAACGGTCCGGTCGCCCAGTTGAATCCGGCGCGGCGGCCGGGCCGGACTGCCGGGTGTCCCCAGGTCCGCCCGCAGCAGGCCGTCCGCGTAGCCGATGGCCAGCGTGGCGATGGTCGTGGGCCGCTCGGCGCGCCAGGTGGCCCCATAGCTGACCGTGTCACCCGCCGCCAGCCGCCGGACGCCGATCACCCGCGCCCGGAGGGATACGACCTGCTCCGGCAGCCGCTCGCCCGCAGCGCCGCCGTAGAGAAAGATGCCCGGACGAACCAGGTCCGCGGCATACGCGTGTCCTCTCAGGGCCGCGGCGCTGTTCGCGGCATGTACCAGTCCCGGCCGGCGAGGCATCGCCGCGAGCACGGCGTGGAATCGCTCCCATTGTTGGGACAGGGAAGCCGGATCGGTCTCGGCCGAGTGGAAGTGGGTGAACACCCCTTCCCATCCCGGCGCCGCAGCCACCCGATCGCGGATCGCAGCGAGGGCGGCCCGGTCATCCCAGCGGACTCCGGTCCGGCTCATCCCGGTATCGATCTCGATATGAAAGGGGCGCACAGTGCTCGCGCACCACCCCCCGAGCGCACCCGGGTCGCACACGGTGGGACGAAGCTCGTGGGTCAGGTAAAGCTCCAGATGCACCGGGTCCAGCGGGCTGAACACCAGGATCGGCCGACGGACTCCCGCGGCCCTGAGGCCGATACCCTCGTCCACCGACGCAACACCGTATCCCCATGGGTCCAGCGACTCCAGCGCCTGGGTCACCTCCACCGCCCCGAGGCCGTAGCCGTTAGCTTTGACCATCGGAAGCAGCCGGCTGCCACACACCGCCGCGATGGTGCGGGCGTTGGACTGGAGCGCGCCAAGATCAACGTCGGCCCAGGCCCGGGCGGTGTCGGAACGATCGGTCATGGTCGAGCCGGGGATGATATTGGGCATGGGGGATAAATGCAAGAGAATTCAGCGCTTGGACGCGCTCTGGCGGTCGTCCGCGAGCTCCGCGCCCGATGTCCCTGGGACCGCTCACAAACCCGGGAAACACTGCGTCCCTACCTGGTCGAGGAGGTGCTCGAGCTGGACCAGGCGCTCGCGGAGGGAGACCCTCGAGTTATTCGGGCCGAGCTGAGCGATCTGCTGCTGCACCTGGCCTTCCAGGTGGTCCTGGCCGAGGAGCGGAAGGAGTTCGACGCAGCGGATCTGGCGGACGACCTCGAGGCCAAGATGCGGCGCCGGCACCCCCACCTCTTTGAGCTCGGGCAGCCGGAGCCGTGGGAGCGGATCAAGCGGCGCGAGAGGCGAGGCAGCACGCTCTCGGGGGTCCTCCCCACCCTGCCACCGCTCCTGAAGGCGTTGCGGCTACAGGAGCGGGCGGCATCGGTCGGCTTCGACTGGCCCAACCTTGAGGGACCGCTGGCCAAGATCGGGGAAGAGCTCGACGAGGTCCGGCGGGAGCTGCCGCTAGGCTCCGGCGATGCGGAGCAGGCCGTCGAGAGTGGCGATCCCAATGAGCCGGGGAGCCCACCCACCGACAAGCTCATCGACGAAATCGGCGACTTGCTGTTCGCCATCGTCAACCTCGCGCGGAAGGTCGGCGTCCAGCCCAGCATCGCCCTCGACCGGTCCAACCGGAAGTTCGTCAGTCGATTCGAGGCCCTCGAACGGCTTTGCCTCCAGCGCGGCATTGATCTCGAAGGCGCCGGCCTGAAAACGCTCGATCGGCTGTGGGATGAGGTGAAGGAGCAGTCTCAGGGGTAGAGCCGATGGATCTGGCGGGGGAAGGCGATGGCCTCCCGGATATGGGGTAGCCCGCAGATCCAGGCGACGGTGCGCTCGACCCCCAAACCGAACCCCGAGTGCACGAAGGTTCCGTACTTCCTGAGATCCAGATACCACCGGTAGGCGCCGGGATCGAGGTGGTATTCCTGAATCCGGGCCAGGAGCTTGTCGTAATCGTCCTCGCGCTGCGACCCGCCGATGATCTCGCCGTAGCCCTCGGGCGCCAGGCAGTCGTTATTGAGGACCGTCCTGGGATCGGCGGGGTTCTCCTTCATGTAGAAGGCCTTGACCTCCTTGGGGTAATTGAAGACGAACACCGGGCGATCGTAGTCCTTGGCCAACCGGGTTTCGTCATCGCCTCCCAGATCGTGGCCCCAGCGAATGTCGGAGCCAAGCTGGTTGAGCCGCGTCACCGCGTCGGAATAGGACACCCGGGCGAACGGCGGTTGAACCCGCTCGAGCGGCGCCAGATCGCGCTCCAGCTCGGTCAGCTCCACGTTGCGCCGGTCGAGCACCCGGGCCACCACGTAGCTCACGAAGGATTCCTGGAGCCGCATGTTGGCGTCCGAGTCGTTGAAGGCGACCTCGGGCTCTACCATCCAGAACTCGGTGAGGTGTCTCCTGGTCTTGGACTTTTCGGCCCGAAACGTGGGCCCGAAACAATAGACCCTGCCCAGCGCGGCCGCGGCGGCCTCGACGTAAAGCTGCCCGGTTTGGGCCAGATAGGCCTTCCCCAAATCGAAGTAGTCGGTGGAGAAGAGATTGCCGGCCTCCTCGCCGATGGATCCGGTCAGGATGGGCGTATCGACCAGGGTAAACTCCTCCTGGTAGAAAAAGTCCCGAATGGCCTGGACTACCTCGTGCCGCACCCGGGCGATGGCCACCTGCCTGCGGTTCCGGAGCCACAGGTGTCTATGCTCGAAGAGGAAGGTCGTCCCATGTTCTTTGGGGGAGATCGGGAAGTCGGTGCTGGCCCCAATGACCTCCAGGGTAGTGACCATCAGCTCGTAGCCGCCGGGAGAGCGGGGTTCTTCCCGCACCAGGCCGGTCACGGAGAGCGAACTCTCCTGGGCCAGCGCGCCGAGGCTCCCCCACACCGATTCCGGGACCTCCTTCTTGGACAGGACACATTGAACCGTCCCCGAACCGTCTCGCAGCACCACGAACGCGATCTTACCACTCGAGCGGGTCGTCACAACCCACCCGTGCAGGGTCACGACCCGACCGACGTGCGAAGCCAACCCGCTGATCTGGATCGCCGACATACCCCGTCCGTTGTGAGCAGGAGAGTGGGACACGGAGGGTTGAGTCTAGCCCTGGTCCTGGGGGGCGTCAACGCGGCCTGCACCAATTTCCGCCCGCCGCCGCGGCCGCCGGCTCCGGAGGTTTCCGCAACCGCGCCATCGGAGGTGTGGAGCGCCACGGCGGGCCGGCGGTTCACCGGCCCGATCGCGATTCGGGACACGATCCTCTACGGGGCCGGCGTGGATCGAAAAGTCTATGCCGTGAGCCTGAGCAACGGACGGCGCCTCTGGTCTTCCCGGCTCGGGGGCTTGGTGGCCGGTGGGCTCATACTATCGGGAGACACCCTGTACGTGGGTACGTCCCGACCCGACGGGCGGGTGTATGCCCTCGACCGACACAGCGGAAAGCAGCTCTGGCGAGTCGCTACCGGTCCGGTGGGAGCGCCACTCTCGCTGGCAAGCGGGGTGCTGGTCGCCGAGAGCCAGTCGGGCGAAGTGTATGGAATCGACCCCGCCAGCGGTGCGGTGCGGTGGCATCCACGGCTCGGTGTGGCCCGAGTGGCCGCCGAGCCGGTGGACAGCGGTTTCGTGATCGCCACCGTGGATTCGCTCTTCAGGATCGGGGCCCGGGACGGCGCCGTGTCCGCGCGCGCGCGCACGCCGGGCACGATCCTCTCGCCTTGGCTGCTGCATGACGGCCTCCTCGTGGCCGGAACCGCCGATTCCCTCATCGTCGGTGTGCGCCCCACCGACCTGAGTCTGGCCTGGCAGGCCCGGGTGGACGCCCCGGTGCTCGGATCGCCTGCGGCGATCGGAGACACCCTCTACGCCGTGTCCCGACGGGGCACCCTCTTTCGCATCGATCCCGGCTGCGAGACCAGCGCGGTCGCGGTGGCCGAATTCGACTGGGCTGTAAGCGCACCGGTAACCACCATGGGCGACACGATCCTCCTCGGCGGGGCCGACGGCTCCATTCGCGCCTTCCGCCCGGATGGCGTGGAAGTCTGGCGGCTGCAGGTGTGGCACCCGGTCGAGCTTCCCCCGGTGCTCCTTCCCGATGGGCTGCTGGCCATTGGGGGGAACGGCGACCTCCATCGGTACCGTAAATGACCCGCGTCGTCACCTGCCTCCTGGCGACCGCTTTGCTGATCCAGCCGGCACAGGCGCAGAGCAGTCCGCCACTTGTGAAATATGGCAAATGGGTCCTGGCGGCAGGGGCGGTGGGAATGAATTACTTCGCGGCCCGCTCGCACAACCGGGCGGAGGATGCGTTCGACGCACTGCAAGCCCGCTGCGGGGACCACACCAGGTTCTGCGACGTCGGACCCACCGGGAGATACCTGGACCCTCAAAGCGAATCGCTGTTTCAGGAGTCCCTGAGTCAGGACCGCCAGGCCCGCCGCTGGCTCTTGGGCGGTGAAGCCGCGCTCCTCGGGGCAGCCGCGATGTTCGTCTGGGAATTGACCCGCCACGCCCCGGAGCCGGACAACATCCCCTTCGAGCCGGAGGTCACCACGGCACGGGGCACGACCCGCATCGGGGTGCGCCTGGGATTCTGAGGCTGGGGCGCGCAGCGCTCGCGCACGGTGTTGCCCGCCGGGGGAGAGCGGGCGGTACTACCCGATGCGGAACAACTCCACCGCCCGGGGGTACCGGTCGACCGCCCGCTCCCGCAGGCGCTGGTTCTCGGCCCGTTGGAGGGCGGGGTCACTTCCGATCACCTTGAGCGCCAACTCGCGGGCCTGGGCAAGCAGATCCTCGTCCTCCGGGAGGCGGGCGTGGCGGACCTCGAACCCTCCCGATTGCCGGGCCCCGATCAGGTCACCCATCCCGCGCTCCTGCAAATCCAATTCGGCGATCCGGAAGCCGTCACGGGTCGAAGCGAAGGCTTGGAGACGATCCGCCGGGGGGCCATCCGACAGGACAATGCAATAGCTCTCACCCTCACCTCGTCCGATCCTGCCGCGCAACTGGTGCAGTTGGGCCAGGCCGAAACGCTCCGGATGCTCGATCAGCATGATCGTGGCGTTGGGGACGTCGATACCGACCTCGATGACCGTGGTGGCGACCAGAACCTGCACTTCCCCCGCCCGAAAGCTCCGCATGACGCGATCTCGCTCGTCCGCCTTCTGACGCCCGTGGACCAGTCCGACCGTCAACTCGGACCAGCGTGCCGCCAGGCTCTGGGCCATGGTCGTTGCGGCCCTGAGGTCGGCACGCTCGGACTCCTCGATCACCGGCAGCACGACGTAGGCCTGCCGGCCCTGCCGGCACGCCTCGCGGATGAACTGGAGGACCGGCTCGCGCTGGCCGCTCCCCCGCAGCGCCGTTCGGACCGTCCCTCGGCCGGGGGGCCGCTCGCGAAGGGTGGAGACGTCGAGATCGCCGTACAGGGTGAGAGCGAGAGACCGGGGGATCGGAGTCGCGGTGAGCAGCAGGACGTCGGGCGCGGCCCCCTTGCCGATCAGGGCCGCTCGTTGCTCGACCCCGAAGCGGTGTTGCTCATCGATCACCACCAACCCCAGCCGCCGAAACGAGACGGTCTCCTGTAGGAGCGCGTGGGTTCCCACCACGATCCGCGCCCCCCCCCTGGACAAGCGCTCGCGCACCGCCGTCTTCTCCGCGGCGGTCTGCCGGCCGAGGAGCAGCTCGGGAGCCAGATCCAGGGGCGCGAGCAGTTGGGTGAGTGTGGCGGCGTGCTGTTCGGCCAGAAGCTCGGTAGGCGCCATGAGGGCCGCTTGAAAGTCGTTCTCGACCGCGAGCAGCATGGCGAGCACGGCGACCACGGTCTTCCCGGTGCCCACATCACCCATGAGTAACCGGTGCATTCGCCGAGCCGAGGTCATGTCTCCCACGATCTCCCGATGGGCCCGCTGCTGATCATCGGTCAGCCGCCACGGCAGGCTCCCGATCGAGCGCGTGGCCAGATCGTGACGGTCCTCGAACGTCAGGCCGCTGCGGTGCCGCTTGGCGACCGCGCGAGCCCGGACCAGCATGAGCTGCAGGTCGAGTAGCTCATCGAAGGCCAACCGACGTCGCCCCCGCTCGGCCTCCGCAATGGTGGCCGGACGGTGGACCGCGTAAAGAGCATCCGCCAATGGAAGAAGTCCCAGGGGGTGCCGCAAACCCGCCGGGAGGACATCGTCGGCCAGGGCGATGAGGGCCGTCAGGTGCCGGTCAACCAACGAGCGGATGACCTTGTGGCTCAACCCTTCGGTCGCGGGATAGACCGGCAGCACCTTTCCCGACCGCAGGGGATCGGGCTCGCCATCGGCGTCGGCGAGGATCACGAACTCCCGAGGGGCGAGCTGGCGGCCGTGATAAAAGCGGACCGGCCCGGACACCAGCAGCGTCTGCCCGACCGAGATGCTTCGATCGAGGAAGGCCTGCCCAGGCCAGGCGCATTCCAGCACCCCGCTCTCGTCCCGGAGCACGGCGTGAAAGATCCGAAGCCCCCGGCGGGTCGGTACCACCCCTTTGGTCACCACCCGCCCGACGCAGGCGACCTCTTGACCCACCTGGGCCTGCGCGAGCGGGGTGACGGCCGAGGCATCGATATATCGGTGCGGAAGGTGCCAGAGAAGATCACGCGCGGTGCGAATGCCGAGACGCTCGAGCTGCTCTGCGCGGCGCTCGCCGACCCCCTTCAGGAACTTGACCGGCATAGTGAGGCGCAGACCGGTCGGCGCAGAGCGCGCGGGCATGGCCTCCCTCAGGGTGCCTCGGCCGGAGCCTCGGTGAGAAGGTGCTGCGCGAAGCGGCGGGGGTCGAACGGCTCGAGGTCCTCCACCCTCTCTCCGACGCCAAGAAAGCGGATGGGCAGTCCCAGCTCTCGCCGAAGGGCTGTCACCGCCCCACCCCGGGCGCTCCCGTCAAGCTTGGTGACGATGATTCCGGTAGGGCTTACCGCCTGGCTGAACAAGCGTCCCTGCTGGATCGCGTTCTGGCCCACCGTTCCGTCGAGCACGAGGAGCGTCTCATGGGGAGCGCCAGGCACCCGGCGCGCCACCACGCGAGCCACCTTCCGCAGCTCCTCCATGAGCCCCTCCTGGGTATGGAGCCGCCCGGCGGTATCGACGATCACGGTATCGAGGCCTCGGGCCGCGACTGCCTCGATGGCATCGAAAGCGACCGCGGCGGGATCACCGCCCGGCGCCCCGCTGACGCAGGGTACGCCCAGCCGCTCCGCCCAGATCTGCAGCTGGGCGATGGCGCCCGCACGGTAGGTATCGGCCGCCGCGAGGAGCACCGCTCTACCCTCGGCGATGAGCCGGCGAGCCAACTTGGCGGCTGTCGTCGTCTTCCCGGTGCCGTTCACACCGACGAGAAGTATGACGGTCGGGCCGGAGCCGGCCCGGGCGACGGTGCCTGCATCCCGGGAATCGCCCAACATGGCCGTCAGAATGCTCTCCAAGGCCTGCTTGAGATCGGCCTCGGTCTTGAGCTTTCCCTTTCGGACCTCCTGCTCCAGCGCCTGGGTCAGCTCGATCGTGGCCGCCACGCCGAAGTCGGCCTCGATCAGCAACCGCTCCAGCCGCTCGAGATCGTCCGCATTGAGTCCCCGAATGAGCGCACCGACATCGGTGAAGGCGATACGCTTGATCCGGGACCACAGGCTGTCTTTTCGCTGAATCAGTCTGCCGTGTGTCATGATGAAACCTACACCGTTTCATCGCAGCCCAAGCCGCCGGCGGGCGATCCATTCAGCCGCCAGCCCGAGTACGCAAAGGCCGAAAAGCCAAAGCCAGTCGCGCGCCGATGCGCGGCCCGCCGAATGCGGCACCCGGGCCTCGCGGCCCTCGAGCGCCGCCGCCCGGGGAAGCAGCTCCTCGGAGTACGCTTCAACGACGGCGGTGCCACCGCCACCGGCCGCGAATTGATAGCGGTATTCGCCCGGCTGCCGCCAGACCACCGATCGCCCGGCGCCGTCGAACCGGAGCGTATCGAGTCGCGGACCGCCCGGCTCGGACCAGGTGACTGCCATCGGCAACGGCTGCCCCCCGCCCACCCACTCGAAGACGAGGGGCCGTCCGTTGGGTACCACGGGGCGCACCGGGCGGGCCGCTCCACGGGCGGGGTCCACGCCGCCCAGCAGCCAACTGGTCGTGGCCGCGACCAGGGCGCGGTAGCTTTGCTCACTCGAGCCACCGCGAAAGGCCCACCGCCAGAGGCCGTCCACGGCGACCTCCACGCGACGGACCCGGCCCTCTTCCCTTCCCACCACCGCGGGCCGTTTGACGTCGCGCCGCCCGAGCTGCGCGAAGAGCGCGACCCAGTCGCTGGGACCGGTCTCAATCGGAGTCAGCTGAATCGCCGGAGGGAAGGAATCGACCGGTGCGCCGAGAAAGGCGCCACTCAGCGGCGATGCGTCATCGGCAATGAGGTACCAATCGCCGGCAATCTCCCGCTCCGGGTCGCCCCGAGCGGGCCAGAGCCAGAGGCCCCGGGCCACGGTGCCCTCCGCGAACGGTTCGAGGGGGCCTTTGAGGACCAGCAGGTCGGCCCGGCGGGCGGCCCGGCGCACCGTCTCGACCGGCACGGGAGCAAGGTCGCTCATGGCGTGCCAGCGGCCCGGGGCGAGCTCGGCGAAACCTCGCACTGGCAATTGGGCGACATCGCGAAGGGCCCGGTAGAGAAAGCGGCTGTCCCAGTCGGCCGGCCCGGCGAGAAGAACCACTCCAGGCGTTGGTGCCACGGTGACGACATGCACCCGGGAATCGGTCCTCGGCTCGGCGTCGGACCAATGACCCAGCGTCACTCGGAGCACCTGGTTGCCCGGGCCGAGGATCGGCGAGGCCACCACCACACGCGCCCGGCCACTGGCTCCGTTGGTCCAGCGGATCGCTCGGGACGCGAGGCGCCTGCCGCCGGAGAAGACCTGAACCGTGACGCTGTCCGGCGCGGCGCCGCCGATGGCGCTCACGTCCACGTCCAGAGCGATCGAGTCTCCTGCGGTAACCCGGCCCGGTCCCGTGACCCGGGTGATGGCCAGGTCTGCCCCTGCCTCGCGTGGGAAGAGGCGCACCGCGGCTCGAGCCAGCAGATCCTGGGGCAGGTCATCCGCATCCTCGATTTCGCCATCCGTCACGACGATGACCGGCCGGTCGGAGGCGGACGCGGCGAGCAGCGCCGGGGCCAGGAGCGAGCGGCCGCGAACCGGAATGGTATCGGCCGTCGGGTGCTCGTCCCCGAACAGCCGCACCTCACCCCAGCGAGTCGCCGAGTCCCGGGCCTCCTGCCACCGCCCACCGGCGGCTCCGAGGCTGAGCGAGGCGTCGAGCAGGACCAGGGGTCGCGCCGGGGAGCCGGCGAGGGGACAGCTAATGTTGAGCAGCAAGAGGCCCAGCGCGGACCACGCGACCGCCCGGGAGAGCATGGGGAACCATCCCCTGGCCCCGGTCCGCTCGAGCCGGAGGTAGGTGAAGCAGGAGAGCGCGCCTGCCAGGAGAACGATGACAGCGACCCTCATTCTGCCGCCTCGAGGGCCTCGGCCAGACGGAACCGGCCCTCATAGAGAGCACGACCGACGATGACGCCGGCGAGGCCCGCGGCGCCAACGGCGCGAATGTCGTCCAGGCTGGCGACGCCGCCGCTGGCGATGACGGCGGCCCCGACCGCGCGCAGCGCCAAGGCCCCGTCGAGATCGGGACCCCCGAGCATTCCGTCCCGCATGACGTCGGTGTGAATCACCGTGGTCACACCCTGGTCAACCACCCTGCGCGCCAGGTCGTCGGCTCGGAGGCCCGTGGCCTCGGTCCAGCCGCGGATCATCGCGTAGCCCCCTCGCACGTCCACCCCCACGGCCAGCCGCGAGCCCCCGCCGGCAGCGACCGCCCTCGGAATGAACTCCCGGTCGATCGCGGCCGCCGTTCCCACGACGATGCGGTCGGCCCCGAGGTCGAGGGCGGCCTGGATCAGCTCGAGGGAGCGGAACCCGCCGCCCAGCTGCAGGCGAACCTGCCCCCGTACCCGGTCCACCAGGTCGCGGATGGTTGCGAGATTCTGTCCAGTGCCAAACGCCCGGTCGAGGTCGACGACGTGAATCCACTTCGCCCCCTCGGCCACGAAACGCTCCGCGACGGCCGCGGGATCGTCCCCGTAGACAGTCTGCCGCGCTGCCTCGCCCTGGCTGAGGCGAACGACGCGGCCGCTGCGAATATCGATCGCTGGGAAGAGATCCACTACGCGAGCGCTACGGGTGCCACCGGATCAGAGGGTCGACCGGCTCTTGGGCGGCGGGGGGTGGGGCGGTGTCCAGGAGCATGGACGCCAATCGCTGCCGTTCCCGCTCGAACAGGGGACGCAGTCGCGCCGCGATCGGCTCACCGCTCCCCAAATCGACCCGGCGCGGGTCCCGGGCGACCCCGCCCACCCGAAACTCATAGTGGAGATGGGACGCGGTGGCCAGCCCGGTGGAGCCGACGTAGCCCACGATATCGCTCTGCCGAACCCGCGCTCCTGCATGGATTCCGCGGGCGAACCCGCGAAGGTGCCCGTACCGGGTGGTGATGCCGTTGCGGTGGCGGATGTCGACCAGGTTCCCGTAACCGCCGGCCCAGCCGGCCCGCAGCACCACCCCATTGGCGGCGGCCATCACGGGGGTACCCGGCGCGGCGGAGTAGTCGGTCCCCTCGTGGCGCCGGTTGATTCCGAGAATCGGATGAAACCGGGCCCGGGCGAAGTTGGAGGAGATGCGGCGAAACTGGACCGGTGCCCGGAGGAACGCTCGGCGGAGTGAATTCCCGTCGGCATCGAAGAAGCCCGGTCGTCCTTCCGTTTCAAACCGGAAGGCGGTCATGCTCTTGCCCGAGATGGTGAGGTCGCTCGCCAGCACCCGCCCGAAGCGCACCTCCCCTTCCTCGGAGACCTGCCGCTCCAGCAGGACTCGGAACCGGTCGCCCGGCCGGATGTCGCGGGTGAAGTCCACTTGCCAGGCGTAGACGTCGGCGAGGTCCCAGGCAAGCCGCTGCCGCTCGGGAGTGGCGAGTTGGTTGTCCCCGACCTGATCGTCCAGTGCCTGGTACAAGGAATTGTCGATCGCCCCTTCGACCCGAAGCGGTAACGCCTCCCACCGGATGGGAAGCACCCGGGCGTGCCACCGATCGTTCACCCGCTCCAGCGTGAGGCGTTGTTCCGGGGTCGTCCGGGCCGTGATGAGCGAGGGAACCGAATCCGGCGGGGTGCGGCGAAAGCGGAATTCGAGCCCGCTCGGGAGCCGCCTGGGATCGAGCACGTCGCGCAGACGGCTCGGATCGAGGTTGGTAACCCCTTGGCGGGTGAAAAGGTGGGAGAGGGTCTCGCCGGGCTGAAGCGTGTCGGAAGTCTCGATCGAGGCGTCGACAGCGGGGGCGACCTGATCGGCGCTGACCACCGGTCGCTCCAACCGGCGCCAGGGCCATCCCCCAGTGACGGCGAACCCCGCCGCGGACAGGAACACGGCCGCCGCCCCCCCCAGCCGAACCGCCCGCATCAGTCCATCTGCCGTCGGATGAACGTGGGAATTTCCATCTCCGGCACTTCGGTGGACGATCCGGGAGTCGGCGGCGGAACCCGTGGAGCCACCCTGGGGGTCGCGCCGGGAGCCGGCGTGCCCGGGGTGGAGGTCCGTGGCTGCCGCGGCGAGGGGAAGGCGAGCACGCCCGCTGCGCCCCGGCCGGCCGGTTGGTCGCCGGCGACGGCGCGATCGAAGCCGGTTGCGATGACGGTGACCCGCACCTCGCCGCGCATGGCGGCATCGGTCCCGGCACCGAAGATGATCTCGGCTTCATCGCCAACCGCGTCGTGGATGATATCGTTGATCTGCGTGGTTTCGCCGAGCGTGAGATCGTCGCCCCCGATGATGTTGATGAGCACCCCGGTGGCCCCGGCGATCGAGACGTTGTCGAGCAAGGGGCTGGAGATCGCCTGCTGAGCCGCCTCGAGGGCCCGATTCTCCCCCCGCCCGATACCGGTTCCCATGAGGGCCGCGCCACCATTCTGCATCACGGTGCGGACATCCGCAAAGTCGACGTTGATGATGCCGGTCGAGGTGATCAGGCTGGCGATGCCTTGGGTGGCGTGCAGGAGGACCTCATCGGCCTTCTTGAGGGCGTCCTGGAAAGGAATCCCCTTGCCCACCACCGCGAGGAGGCGCTCGTTCGGCACCACGATCATGGTATCGACGTTCTTGCGCATCTCCGCGATCCCGCTTTCCGCCTGCTTCATCCGCCGGCGGCCCTCGAAGAGGAAGGGCTTGGTGACGATTCCGACAGTGAGCGCCCCGGCCTCCCTCGCCATCTGCGCGATCACCGGCGCGGCACCCGTCCCGGTGCCACCACCCATGCCGCAGGTCACGAACACCATGTCCGCACCCTGGACCGCCTGCCCCACCTCGGCTCGGTTCTCCTCGATGGCTTGGCGGCCGATTTCCGGTCGGGCGCCGGCGCCCAGCCCCCGGGTGAGTTTGCGGCCGATCTGGATCTTGAGGTCCGACTGGGACATCGCCAACGCCTGGGCATCGGTGTTGACCGAGATGAACTCGACGCCGCCGAGATGGTCCTCGATCATCCGATTGACGGCATTGCCGCCGCCGCCGCCCACGCCGACCACTTTCATCCGGGCGGTCTGAACCGCCGACTCTTCCAGCTCAAAGATCATGGTCTTGTCCCCTCGGCCCGACTCAGAAGAAGTCCTGAAGCCACCGTTTCACCGGAGCGAGCACCTTCTCGACCGCTTGCGACTTCCGTCCACCCGTTCCCAAGCCGCCGCTCAACGCCACCTGCCGGGCCCCGTAGAGAACCAGGCCGGTTGAGACCGCCATGCGAGGCGATTCCACGCTGTCCGCCAACCCGCGGAGCCGCTGCCCGGGGACCCCGCACCGCGCGGGAGTGGCGAACACTTCACGGGCCAGCTCGACGATACCCGGTGTTTCCGCGCCCCCCCCGGTGAGCACCACCCCGGCCGGCAACCGCTGATGATACCCAGCCCGGGTGATCTCGTCGAGCGCATACTCCAATACTTCCTGCAACCGCATGTGCATGATGTGCGCGAGGACCCGGCGCTGGGCGTTCCGGGGGCCCTGGCCGGGGGTGCTGGGCAGCTCGAGGACGTCGCTCTCAGGCACCAGAGGCTCGTACCCCGCGCCGTACCGCTCCTTGAGCCGCTCGGCATCCACCTGGGTGACCTGGAGCCCGTGCACGATGTCGGCCGTGACGTGCCCCCCGGCGCAGAGCAGCGACCCGGTGTGTCGGATCTTGCCGTTGTGAAAAATGGACACGTTGGTGCTGCCCCCGCCCAGCTCCACGATGGCGCACCCCAGCTCGATCTCGTCGGGCGTGAGCACCGCGAGGGACGCGGCCAGCGGCTCCAGGACGAACTCCGCCACGTGGTAGCCGGCCCGCTCAACGGAACGCTTCAGATTCTGCAGCACGCTGGACAACACCGTGACCAGGTAGACTTCGGCTTCCAGCCGGGAGCCGGTCATGCCGATCGGTTCGTTGATGCCGCCCTGCTGGTCGATGAGGTAGTCCTGCGGGATCGCGTGCAGCAGCTCGTGGTCCCGCCCGAAGCTGATGTTACTCGCCATGTCGTTGACTCGAGCCACGTCGCTGGTGCGGATCTCGTCGCCCGTCACCGACACCATCCCGTGGGAACTCCGCCCGGCCACGTGCTCCCCGGCGATGCCACAGTAAGCCGAGCCGACCTCCACCCCGGCCATCCGCTGGGCGCTCTTCATGGCCCGGTCGATCGCCCGGGTGGTTTCTTCGATGTCCCGCACCACGCCGCGGCGGACCCCGCTGCTCCGCTCCACCCCCACCCCGAGAATCTTGGCGCCCGGATCGCGCGCATCACCGGTTACCTCGGCGATCAGCGCGACGACCTTGGTCGACCCGAGATCCACGGCCGCCACCAGTCGCTGTGGCTGAACGCTCACGCGCGTCTCCCACGGACGATGACTTGACCGGTGAAACGCCCGTCCAATTCCCGATAGCCGTGCCCTTGCCGGGCGAGAGACCGCTCCACCGCCATGAGTGCTCGAAGATCCTCCGCGGAGATCTGGGGACCGAGCCAGAGGCGCCGACCTTCCACCTCGAGCACCACATCGGGTCCCACCCGCCACGCCTGCGCCACCCGGGCGTACAACTCCGGCTCGTAGTCCCGAACTCGGGCCAGCGCGCCGGCGAGCACCCGATCCGCTCCGGCGACGACCGGGAGATCCGGCGCCGAGGCGACCGGGTCGAACGGGAGTACCCGAGCCCTGGCATCGATCGGTACCAACCCCCGCTCGCCGGGGATGAGGGCCACCGGCTCGACCTCGTGGATCGATACCACCAGTGTTCCCGGAAGCTTCCGCCCAACCGTTGCCGACGTAACCCCACGCAGCGCCACCACCCGGCGGCCGAGCGGGCGTAGATGATCGAAAACGCTGGCCTTGGTCGACAGCTGGAGGGCCCCCAGCACCTTTGTCGGATCAAGATAGTGCAATCCGGCAATCTCCACCCGCCTGACCCGGAAGAAGTCGAGCCCCCGGAGGACGCGCGGCAGGCCGACCCAGAGGCCGAGGAGTCCGACCACCGCGCCCAGCAGCATCCAGCCCGGCTTCAAGCGGCGCTTAGCCACCGGACCAATTCCGCGCTCACCCGGGTGATATCACCCGCTCCAAGGGTCAGGACGACGTCACCGGGGCGTAGCACCTCAAAGACCCGCCGCCCCAGATCCGCCCTGGTTGGCTCGAACCGGGCGTCGGCCCCCGCCTGGGCGGCGGCGGCGGCCACCTGCGCTCCGCTTACACCGGGCAGTGGTTGTTCGCGCGCCGCGTAGATCTCGGTCACGATCACCAGGTCCGCAGCCGCGAGCGCTCGCCCCATCGCCGACCCGTGGAGCGCCGTCCGGGAGAACAGATGTGGTTGAAAGACCGCCACGAGCCGCCGGCCGGGAAACGCCTGCCGAGCCGCTGAGAGGGTGGCGGCGAGCTCAGACGGATGGTGGGCGTAGTCATCCACCACTGCCACACCACCATGCTCACCCAACCGCTCGAACCGCCGGCCGACTCCCTGGAACTCCCCCAACGCGTTCACCGCACTCTCCAGCGAGCCGCCCAGCAACTCCACCACGGCGAGAGCCGCCACCGCATTTCGGAGATTGTGCAGGCCCGGCACGCTGAGGCGAACCTTCACTGATGGCCCCGAACGCCAAGAGACAGTCGCCACCGTCCCGGTCGCCCGTTGAACCGGGTCCGTGATTCGGATGTCCGCGTCCTCGGCCAGCCCGAATCGCCTGACGGTCCCCGAGACGCGGTCGCCGACCGATCGGGCACCGGGGTCATCCGCACACACGATGGTGGTCCCGGCCCGTCCCGCAAACTCCACGAAAGCGTCCTCCAGTGCTGCCATCGACCCATAGCACTCGAGATGATCGGGTTCGACATTGTTGACTACCGCCACCGTGGGGTGGAGCGTCAGAAACGCCTTGTCGAACTCATCCGCCTCGACCACGAACAGGTCATCCCCCCCGATCCACGCGTTGCCGCCCCAACTCGCCACCCGACCCCCGGCAATGCCGGTGGGGGCGAGGCCGGAAGCACGCAACGCCTCGGTGGCCATGACCGTGGTCGTGGTCTTGCCGTGGGTGCCGGCCACCCCGACGGAGCGCGCTCCGGCGATGAGCGCAGCCAGCGCTTCTTTCCGAGGAACCACCGGCAGTCCCAGCTCTCGCGCCCGCACGAGCTCGGGATGGTTTCCCGGAACAGCGGCCGTCGCGACGACCGCCCTCGCGCCGTCCAGATGCGCGGGATCGTGACCTTGGAGGAGCCGAACACCCAGGTCGGCCAGGCCGGCAGCGCCGGTGGGATCGGTATCGCAACCGGTGACGACCACCCCTCGGCGGCAGGCAATCAGCGCCAGCGCACTCATACCGGCCCCGCCGATTCCGACATAGTGTACAGCGCGGCGATCCGCGGGGTCGAACAGGTTCATGGTGGGTGAGCTAATGTAAGTAATTGCCGGGAGTTCTGAAAGCCCGTGGGTCATTCGAGGAGCGTCAACAAATTCGACACTATGTCGGCCGCTGCCTGGGGACGGCCGCGGGAGAGCGCCCGGGCTGCCATTCCGCGTCTCACCGAGGGCTGACGGATCAATCGTCCCACCGTCTCGGCGAGGCGGTCCGGAGTCAGATCGGATTGTGCCAGGAGGATCGCGGCGCCCGCCTCGGCCAGCACCCTGGCGTTGTGGGTCTGATGATCCGCGGCGGCCGTAGGCAGGGGAATCAGAATGCTGGGGAGTCCCCAGGCACAGAGCTCGGCCACCGTGATCATCCCCGCGCGAGACACAATCACATCCGCCACCGAATACCCCTCGGCCATGGGGTCCAGGAAGTCGATGACCCGCACTCCCGGGGGCCGATGATATCCGGCGAACTGCTCGTGGGTCGCCCGACCCGTGACCCAGATCAGGGCGGTGTCCCCGAGCCCGCCGCCGTCGAGGCACGCCGCAACCGCCCGGTTGATGGCCAGCGCGCCCTGGCTGCCGCCGGTCACCAGCACCACCGGGCGCGCTCCGTCGAGGCTGAAGCGGCGGAGGGCCGCGGCGCGACGCTCGGGTGTCGGCGGCACAATCGGATTCCCGGTGTCGAACACTTGAGTCCCGGGGCCGAGCCGGAGCAAGGACCGCGCTTCGGGAAGGCCCAGATACACGTGACTGACCCTCCCGCTCAACCAGCGAGTCGCGAGTCCGGGGTAGGCATTCTGCTCCTGAATCGCCGCGGGCAGGCCCAGGCGGACCGCCCACCACACGACCGGCGCCGAGGCATAACCGCCCGTCCCGAGGACGGCCAGCGGCCGCTCTGCTTCGAAGAGACGGCGGACCCGTCGAAGCAGCCGGCCGGCGATGAAGGGCCAGCGCAGGTTCTTCCACCAGGCGTGACGATAGATCGGCTCCGACGGGAGCAGGTGGAACCGCCAGTCCCGCGAGGGGAGGATTCGGGCTTCGACGCCCCGGGTGGAGCCGACCAGGACCGGCTCCACCTCGGGCGCGCGCTGCCGAATGGCGTCCGCGATCGCAAGGGCGGGCATGAGGTGTCCTCCGGTGCCGCCCCCGGCGATCAGGATTCGCCGCACGGCTGACGTCGCCTTGCGGCGGGGTGGTCCGTCATGCGCCGGCCTTGGGAAGAGCGCGGGGAGCCGGCCGCCCCCGGAGTCGCCCGATATTGATCAGAATACCGGTGCCGAGCAGGGAAATGACCTGACTGGAGCGGCCGTAGGACATGAACGGCAGGGTGAGGCCCGTGGTCGGCATGAGACCGAGCGAGACCGCCATGTGCATGAAGGCCGTGAGTCCGATGGTGGCGGTGAGACCGACCGCCAGATACTGCCCGAACGGATCGGCCGCGGTCTTCGCGATCCGGAACCCGAGCCAGCAGAAAAGCGTGAAGAGGAAGACTACTACCACGACACCGACGAATCCCCATTCCTCGCCGATGGTGCTGAAGAGAAAGTCGGAATAGGCGTACGGGAGGTAGCCCAGTTTCTGCTGCCCCTCACCGAACCCGGTGCCCAGCACGCCCCCCGAGCCGATCCCAACCAGCGATTGGTGGATCTGGAACGAAGCGTCGGAGGTGGCATCGCCGGGGTTGAGAAAGGTCAGCAGCCGAGCGAGGCGGTATTGGGCGTCTCGAATCTGGTGGAACACGAGGAGAACCGCCGCCCCAGCCAACAGGAAGAAGTGGCCGATCTTGGCGCCCGAGGTGAAGAGCACCAGCCCGCCGAGCAGCGCCACCAGGGTGGCCATCGAGAGGTTCGGCTCCAGCAGGATGAGCAGGGAGACCAGGCCCAGCACCACGATGAACGGCAAGACACCCTTCTTGAACTCCCGCACCTGGGGTCCCTTCTTCGACGCCAGCATGGCGCACCAGATGACCACCGCGAGACGCGCGAGTTCCGAGGGTTGGAAGTTGACGGGACCGAAGTCCACCCACCGCCGGGCACCGTTGAGGGGCGGGGAGATGGCCCGGGTGAAGGGGAGTAGCGGGATCACCAGGAGGACGATCGTCACCAGGAGCAGGGGCCACGCGAGGCGGCGCCACCGATAGTAGTCCTGCCGGGACGCGATAAGCAGCAGGATTCCCCCGATGACCGCGCCGCCCAGCTGGCGGGCGGCGAAATCCAGGCCCACGCTCTTGCCGTTGACCGTCACCAGGCTGGCGGCGCCGTAGGTGGTGGCGATGCCGAAGGCGAGGAGCACCCCCGTGACCACGGCCAGCAGGCGGGTCTCCCAGCGAAGCTCTCCGGGGTGGCGGACGGTCCCCGGGATCACATCGACTCCACGGCGGCCCGGAACCGGTCTCCGCGCTCCTCATAGTTCCGGAACATGTCGTAACTTGAGCACGCCGGGGATAGCAACACCGCGTCGCCCGGGCGCGCCAGCCCGCGAGCGGTCTCGAGCACGTCGGCGAAGTCCCCGGCCGGAACAACCAGCAACCGGTCGCCCAGGTCCCTGACGATCAGCGGACCCGCCTCGCCGTAGGCCACGATCCCCCGGCAACGATCTTTCAGGCGGGAGGCCAGCCGTCCGTACGGCTCTCCCTTGTGGCGCCCGCCCAGCAAGAGCACGAACGGACGATCCAGCGCCGCCACCGCCACCTCGGTCGAGGTGATGTTGGTGGACTTGGAATCGTTGATCCAGATCACGCCGCCGACCTCTCGAATCGGCTCGACCCGGTGGGGGATGGCCCGGAAGGTCCGGAGCCCCGTGGCGATGCGATCGAGGGAGCACCCCACCCGGGCGGCCACCAACGCCGCTGCCAAGGCGTTGGCCACGTTGTGATCCCCCAGCAGCGGCAGCTCGGCCCGCCGAAGAATCGCCGCATCACCAAGCATCAGCCGGCCCCCCGCCCGGTCGAACCATCCCTCAGCCAGACCCAGCGTCGAGAACCTGAGGTGGGTGCCAGAAATTCCCACGACCATCCGCTCCACGGCGGGGTCGTCCGCGTTGGAGACCCAGATGGACCGGGCCCCGGCATGGCGGAACAGCAGCGCCTTATCCCCGTAATACTCGTCGAGCGTGCGATACCGATCGAGGTGGTTGGGCGCAAGATTGGTCAGCACCCCGATCGCCGGCCGGAGGTGCGGCGCGTCATGCAGCTGGAAGGAGGAGAGCTCCAGCGCAATCCACTGCGGGGGACTGCCATCCAGGGCGACCTTGGAAAGCGGACGACCGATGTTCCCGGCGGTTTCGGCCTGATACCCCCCAGTCACCAGCAGGTGGGAGATGAGCGAGGTGGTAGTGGTCTTTCCGTTGGTGCCGGTGATGCCCACGCAGCGGCTGCCGCCGGGGAGAGCCAAGAACCCGAGGTCGACTTCGGCAACTATGGCAAGGCCGGCGGCGCGGGCCGCCTCGAGTGCCGGAACATCGGGGGGCACCCCCGGCGCCACGATCACCGCCGCCGCCCGCCGGATCCGGTCGAGGTCGTGCCCGCCCAGCTCGACTGCGCATCCCGCCTCTCGCAGTGCGGCGGCTGCGGACTCCAAGGGAGCCCCCGTCCCGGTATCGGAGCTGTAGACCGGAAGCTGCTCGCTCCGGAGCAACAAGGAGGCCGCCACCCCGCTCTTCCCCAGTCCGACAACGGCGACTTCGCGGGCGCTCCGCCGCCACACCTCGAACAGCGCCACCGGCGGCCCTGTCACCGAACCTTGAGGGTCGAGAGCGCCACCAGGGCGCAGAAGAGCCCCAGGATGTAGAACCGGGTGACCACCGTGGTCTCGGCCCATCCCAGCTTCTCGAAGTGATGGTGTAGGGGGGCCATCCGGAATACACGATGGCTGTCAGCGTACTCTCGGCCGCGGGTCCGTTTGTGCCACTTGTAGGTACCCGTCTGAATCATGACGGAGAGCGCCTCGGCGGCGAAGACACCGCCGATCAGCAGCAGCAGGAACTCGGCCTTCAGCAGGATCGCCACGGTGCCGAGCGCGCCGCCAATGGCCAGGCTTCCTGTGTCTCCCATGAACACCTGGGCGGGATGGGCGTTGAACCAGAGGAATCCGATGGTCGCACCCATGAGCGCGGCGCAGAAGATGGCCAGCTCCCCGGCGCCCGGCAGGTAGAACAGGTTGAGGTAGCCGGTGACGTCCACCCGCCCGAACAGGTAGGCGAACGTCGCGAAAGCGGCGGCCGCGATGCCGGCGAGCCCGGTCGCCAATCCATCCAGGCCGTCCGTCAGGTTCACCGCATTGCTGCTGCCGGTGATCACCACGGTGACGAACACCACGTACAACCACGGGGCGAAGTTCACGACCAGGTACTTGAAGAACGGCAAGGTGGTGGCCGTCGCCGGAATGGCCTCGCCGGGCACCAGCGGGTGCAGGGCCAGGAAGATCCCCAGCACCAACCCGAAGCTCACTTGCCCCGCCAACTTCCACTTGGCGACCAACCCGCGCGACTTCCCTTGAACGATCTTCAAGTAGTCGTCCAGAAACCCGATGCAACCCATCCAGAGCAGCGAGAGCATCGCTACCACGACAAACCGATTGGTGAGCGGTGCCCACAGAAGCGTGGGCACGACGGTCGCAAGAATGATGATGAGCCCCCCCATGGTGGGGGTGCCGCGCTTTCCCTGGTGGCTCAGGGGGCCGTCCGCGCGGATGACCTGCCCTACTTTCCGGGCCCGGAGTCGGGCGATCACCGGCGGCCCGACCACGAAGGCGAGGAGCAGGGCCGTGACGGTGGCGCCGGCCGCCCGGAAGCTGATGTAGTTGAAGAGATTGAAGATGATGTAGGTCTTGCCGAGTGGCGCGAGCCAATGATAGAACATCGGTCCTCAGCGTGGGGAGTTCCCGCGGGATGTAAGCGCCGGAAGTATACGTTCCAGGGTCACCCCGCGGGATGCCTTGAGCACGATCACTTCGTCCCCCCGGAGCCGCGCGGCGACCAGCGGTCCAAGCGCGACCGGGTCGTCGGCCGTCACCAACCGCCCGTCCAGTTGGTCCGCATACGGCGCCAGCGCGGCAACGAACTCCCCAACGGCGGCCAGGAGGTCGGGGTCCAGCTCGACCAGGGCGCGCGCGATGTCGGCATGAAGCTGCGCCGACTCGGCACCGAGCTCTCGCATGGTTCCGGCGATAAACACCAGCCGGCGGCCCCGGCGCAACCAAGCCGCCGTGGCGATCGCGGCGCGGAAGGACTGGGGGTTGGCGTTGTAGCAGTCGTTGAGAATGGTGAGGCCGCCCTCCTGGATCAGGTCGCCACGGCCTGCCGGGATCTCGAATTGCTCCAGGGCCCTTGCCACCGCCTTCCGGTCGAGGCCGAGGGCTTCGACCACGGCCCAGACCCGGACCGCGTTGTCCGCCTGGTGTAGCCCCCGCGCGGCGAGGGTGAATGTAGTCGTCCCCATGGTGACGATCGGCCGGGCATCCGGGCCGAGGGCCACCCGGTCGGGTACCAGCTCCGCGTCCCGGAGCCCGGCCGTGATCACTCGCCGCGCGCGGCGCCTGGCTCCGGCCGCGAGGGCGGGCGGCTCGGGGCCCACGATCGCCAGCGCCACGCCCTCGGTCAAGGCCAGCTTCTCCTCCACTACGCCGGCCAGCGACCCGAATCCCTCCAGGTGCCCGGCGACTGCATTGGTGATGACGGTGGCCGTGGGCTCGATGATTTCCCGGTAGCGTCCGGTCTCCCCC
>Ga0326597_10002184_pt1 | contig 29605 bp, 26 predicted proteins | sample RVTome_12_FD_203789 | JGI IMG/M metagenome (GOLD analysis project Ga0326597, IMG submission 203789) | Soil microbial communities from uranium-contaminated site in the Upper Colorado River Basin, Wyoming, United States - RVT100D185 | ecosystem: Environmental > Terrestrial > Soil > Contaminated >... | reverse complement strand
CTGCCCCCATCATGGTGCTGGCCTGATCCCTGAACTCCCGGACTCCGACGGACCGCATCGTGACCTCCGAATGGTTGTGACCACGAGTGTAGCCACAATCAGAGCCGAGCTATCGCAGCGTGGAAGCGACCCGGTGAGCATCGTAGGCGGTCACGTTGTCACGCAACTCGTAGGCGCGCCACATCAGCCGCAGCGTCGGATACCGCTCGATGGCCAGGCGTCGATCCTCGTGTGGTCCAGGCGGCAGAACGACGCGGTCGTCCTCGGCGTGGACGACGACGGTCCCGGCGTTCCGGATGCACTGAAGGCGGACATCTTCGAGCCATTCACCCAGGGTTCGATCACCGACGCGCACAGCCCCGGCGGCGGGATCGGTCTCTCGCTCGTGCGACGGTTCGCGGAGCTCCACGGCGGGAAGGCCTGGGTACAGGACACGCCAACCGGCGGCGCGTCCTTCGGGGTCCACCTCCCCCAGCCGCCCATCAGCGGGCGCGCCAACGATCCGACGGAAGAGACCTGGCCGGTCGCCGGTTCCGAACGCGAAGGATCCCACCCCCGAAGCAACGAGGAGTCTCCGCCGTGGTACACGCCGTCTGGAACGACACCGTCCTCGCCGAAAGCGACGACACGTCGTTCAGCGCAGCGGGTCGAGGAGGGCGTCGAAACCTCCCTCGCGATGTCCGACTCCGAAGAACTCCTTGATCTTCGCTTCGGCGAAGTCCAGCGCCTGGGCGAGCTCGATGCGTGGGGGGATGATGAGCTCGGGGTCGTCATGCGAGGGTTCCGGCCTCGCTGGGAGATGCCCCACGTTCCCTCGGGAACCGATCCCGTGAGCACCGGACACCCCTGTTATCATTGGTACTCAACACGTAACACAAGGGGCGCGGGACATGGCCGAGAGCACGTTCACGTTCCGGATCGATGACGAACTCAAGGCCGCCTTTGCCGAGGTCGCAGCGACCCAGGAACGAACGGCAGCACAGCTCTTGCGTGTGCTGGTGAAGGATGCCGTGCACCGCGACCGCGAACTTCGAGAACATGACAGGTGGTTCCGCGGCGAGATCACACACGCTGTCAGCGAAGCCGACGACCCTGCCACGCCACGGCTGGCTCATGAGTCGGTGCGGTCGAGCTGGCAACAGCAACGTGCGGCCTTGGAGGAGCGGACAAGCGGACGCACGGCGTGAAGATCGAGTGGCTCCCCGAAGCCGCCCACAACCTGACCACCCAGCTCGACTGGATCGCCGAGCGTGATCCATGGGCCGCGATCGCCGTCGGCGACGCAATCCAAGACGCGGTCGCACGACTGGCCGACCATCCCGCGTTGGGACGGCCCGGACGCGTGGTGACTACCCGGGAACTCATGGTCGTTGGAACGCCTTACGTCGTCGTCTACCGGGTCGAACGAACCGCTGTCTTGGTGCTGCGCATACTCCACGGAGCCCAACGCTGGCCACCCTTGTGACACGGGCTGCGCCTGCTGGCCGCCATCGACTGGAGCGCGGAGATCCCCCTCAGTTGCTGCCATTGACGCCCCGTCGCGCTGCCCCTGGCATCACGTATCACGGCGACGGAGTGGCATCCCCTCCCGGTCCAGCTTCTCCGTGGACGAGTCACGTGGCGCCTGACCGGCGGCCTTCGCGCGGAGGCTCATGAGGCCCTGGAACGGCTCCTGCCACACGTGCCCGTCCATGCCCCCCCTTTCGGAGTACCCACGGACCTGCAGGTCCGCTTCCCCGGCGACCCCAGCGTATGCCTCCATCGACTCCGGACTGCTGGCGGCCGTCGCTGCGATCGGATTCGGAGTCGACTTCCTTGGGTGGACACCGGCACCGAAGCATCTATATCATCTACCTGTATTGGGAACAGTCGTCAGGTCCGGGGAGCATCATGTCGGCAGTGCCGGAGACCACGGCGGCGACGGAAGATCCGCTGGTCGACTGGCAGCGCCTCGAGGCGCTGCTGTCGGGAACGGGGCCCCGGCGTGCGACCCATGCGGCACTGGCGGACCTGTTCGCCCGCGGCCGGATTCCACGGCCGACCGCCGGTGTCTACCACGGGTTGCTGCTGACGACCCTGGGCCCGCCGGTCGACGTCCCGTTGCGCGGCCTGATGCGCATGTGGACCCCCTGGTGGGGCAAGCGCCTCCATCCCGACCGGGCGGCGGGGGTCAACCTCTTCCCGCGACCGAACCACCTGCTGTACCGCTTGCTGATGCCCTCGCAGTCGTTCGAGCGCGATGGCGAACTCATGCGCGGCGTGCACTTCCGACTGGCGACCCAGGCGGCTGCCTTCGGCGAGGACCAGACCGTCGGCGTCATCGATTACGGCGCCGTGCCGACCAACCCCGGCTTCGTCAAGCGCGTCCGGTACGAGTACGTCCAGGTCGCCCCCGACGCCTACCTGGGCCGGATGCTGTTCCGGACGAAGCGCACGCTCCGGATGACCGGCTACTTCACGCTGCGCGGACCGCTGCGGGACTGACGCTCCGAGGGAGCCCGAGATGACCGTCGCAGAACACCCCCTGGCCCGGGTGATCGCGGACGTGCCCGTCCTACGGACAGGGGCGCCGGGCATCGGGCCCACGACGGCCTTCTTCCGCGATCCCCTGTACTTCCACCTCGAGCCCTACAGACGGCTCGGCCCGATGTACCGGATGCAGTTCATGGGCCGCGAGCGGCTGGTGCTGGCCGGGCTCGAGGCCAACGACTTCGTCTGGCAGCACGACCATCCCTGGGACTACAAGGCCCCCTTCGGCATGTTCCTGGACGCCTACGGGGACAAGGCCCTGACGATGCTGGAGGGCGAACCCCACCTGGCCAAGCGCCGCCGGCTGGGAGCTGCCATGCGACCGAAGGTCATGTCCGACATGGCTCCGGTCATCCACGAACTGTTCGTCGAACACCTGGAGTCGTCCGCTGGCCAGGCGGTCGACCTTCGCGACTTCTGCGGGCGAGCCGTCGTCCACATGCAGAGCCGATCGCTGTTCAACCTGCGCTTCGACCCCGGGCTCGAGGGCGAGATCAGCTGGATCGAGCAGTTCAACCTGTTCGGCTGGCTGTTCGGGCCCATGCGCAGACTGGTGTGGCAGTACCCGCGCTATCGCAACGGGACACGGCAGATCGAGCACCTTCTGGGCCAGGCCGTCGATGCGAGCCGTTCCGGGGTGGCCCAGGACGCCGACCTGCTCTCTGTGGTCACGCGTGAGCAGGAGGAGCAGGGCATCGACGTGTCGCGGCACGAGCTGGTGCTCGAGCTCAAGGAGCTGCTGTTCGCCGGCTCCACGACCGTCTCCAACCTGCTGGGCTGGTCGCTGCTCTACCTGTCGGCGCATCCCGCGTGGGTCGAGGAACTGCGTGACGAGTTGTCTGACTTCGACCCCTCGCGGTTCAAGGGACTGCACCACCATCCCAAGCTCATGGCCACCGTGCTGGAGGTCGAGCGCCTGCGCCCCGCCGGCGCGTTCTTCCCGCGGGTCGCTCGTCGGGACTTCGAGTTCCGGGGCGTTCGCGTCCCGGCCGGCACGCACGTGCACCACGCCACGCTGGTCCCCCACTTCGACGAGGACGTGTTCGACCGGCCCCGGGAGTTCCGTCCGCAACGATTCCTGGACGACGGCGACCACCCGGCCAAGTGGAACTCGGTCTTCGGTGGCGGGCCGCACAAGTGCATCGGCCAGCCACTGGCCCGCACGGAGCTCCCGATGGCGCTGGCCGCGACGGTGAACACTGTCGACCTCGACCTGGAGCCCGTCAGCTTCAGGGCCAGGATCGCGCCCAACCTCGTGCCCGTGGAGCGCCACATCACGGCCCGGTTCCACCGCCGGTGAGGCTGGACAGCTCGCCTGACCGAGCCTACAATCATACAAATGATTAATCTGTATCGCCGGGCGGCGTCGAGGGGCGGGCGGCCGGCACTGGCCGTCGGCTTCACTGCACTGCTGGCCGTCCTTGGCGTGATGATCCCTGCCTCGATCAGCGCCGGCGCCGCTGCCGGGGCACCCGACTCCTTCACCTTGGTTGCCGACGCCTCGGGCGTCACCACAGCAGTCGTGGCCCCCAACCTGACGGTGGTCGACACGCTTTTCGAGGTCGGCGGCTCGGTTGCCCAGGCCCACCTCGATTCGCTCGGGGTGAGCCAGGGCTTCGCGGCCAACCCGACGCCCGGGGAACTTGTCCTCAGCGGGCCGGGGATGCTGGCGGGGTTGAGCGGACTCCCCGTGCCCAATGAGCCCTTCCCGTCGGTCGCCCAGTCCTCGCACCCGGCCCAGCCGGACGCCTCGGCCGGGAGCGGCCCGTACCTGGTCGAGGCGCACAGCACGGAGATCGCCAGCGAGGCCCGGGCGACGACCGGCGTCGAGGCCCAGGAACCCGGCGGTCCGAGCCGGACCGTCTCGGTCGCCACCGTCCACCTCGACGACGTCACGGACGACGCCATCGCCCGGGCCACGGTCGTGGCCGAGCCCACCACGATCGGGCCGGTCATCATCGGACGGATCACGACCTCCGCCATGGCCGTCGTCGGCAGCGACGGACGGACCAGCGTGGAGACCGGCTTCGAGATCGGTGCGGTGAGCGTCGACGGCCAGGAGGCGACGATCACACCCGAGGGCCTTGTCGTCGCCGGCAACGACATCCCGCTCGGCGACGTCCCCGTCCCGACCGAGGAACTCTCCCAGGCAGGGATCGACGTGCGCCTTGTCGAGGGCAGCGAGGACGCCGAGGCCGGAACGGCGACGTCCCCGTCGGTGCTGATCACCGTCACGCAGACGTTGGAGGACGGTGTTCCCGGCGTCATCCCGCCGGGGCAACGGATCATCGTCCGGTACGTCGTCGGACGGACGAGCGTGAGCGCCTCGGCCGCCTCCGTCGCCGGTGTCATCGCACCAGCCCCGCGACTGCCACCCGTCACACCACCGGGCACGGCATCCCCGACCGGCTCGGTCACCCTCGGCTCGGCGCCGGCGACCACCCCGGTCAGCACCGCCGACCTGATCACCGCCGATCCCCCGGCGGTGGTGGCAACCGCGCCGGCGACGGGCACTGCGCCAGCCCCCGTCCCGACGGCCGCCTCGGCCTTCGTGGTGACCCGCCTGGACCCCGCTGGCTTCTATCCGGTGCTGGTGCTGGCTGCCATCGCGGCCATGGCCTCCATGCACACGACCCGCACCGCTGCCCGGCGACGCCTGTGGCAGATGGCGGCGGAGGGTGCACGCGCCTCAGGAGGCCTGCGATGAGCGAACTCCGCACCTGGATCCGAGCCCAGTGGGACCGCGTCGGGGCCGGTCTGGCGGCCGTGGCGGGACTGGTCGCACTCCTGCTGGGATGGCTGGGTGCCAGCGACGCGGTCCTCCCGGCCGCGCAGATCCCGTACGTCATGTCCGGCGGCCTGGTCGGGCTCTTCCTGTGCGGCGTCGCCGCCACGCTGTGGCTGAGCGCCGATCTTCGCGACGAGTGGCGCGAACTGCACAAGATCGAACAGCACCTTGCCGTCGGGCGAACCGAATCGTCGTCAGTGCACACCAACGGCCACGTCCCCGCGGCCGCGGCCGGGCCGGAGACGACCGGAGCATCGCGGTGACTCGTGGCCCCTGGCACCCGGCGATGATCGTCGCCGTCGTGGGCACCAACCTGGTGGCCCTCACGGGGCTCGTCCTGGCCTGGTCCGCCATCGCCGACGCCGTGCGACTCGAGGACCAGGTCCACTGGCTCAACCTCGCCGTCGTCGCGTTGATCGTGTCGGGCACAGTGTCAGTGAGCTTCCTGCGGGTGGCCCGCATGGCCATCGTCGACCGGTCGCGCCGGCTGTTCTTCCTCGACATGCACGAGCCACGCGCAGGACCGTCCGCTTGAGCGACTGGCTGCCGTTCGTCGTCACCGGGCTGACCAGCGGGTCGGTCTATGCCCTGGCGGCCCTCGGGCTGGTGCTGACCCAGCGGACCTCGGGGGTCTTCAACTTCGCCCATGGGGCCGTTGCAGCGGCGGGTGCCTTCGGCTTCAACGCCATGTGGGACATCGGCCTGCCGTGGCCGATCGCAGCAGCCCTGGCGATCGGCGTCCTGGCGCCGTTGATCGGGCTGATCCTCGAGGCCCTGACACGATCACTCGGCGGCCGCTCTCGTCCCGGACTCCAGGTCGTGGCCACGGTCGGCATCCTGCTTGCGATCCAGGGCACCCTGTCGTTCTGGTCCGACGGCATCGCGCGCAGTGTTCCGCCCTTCCTGCCGACAGGCACGTTTCGCATGGTCGGCATCAACGTGGGCGCCGACCAGCTGATCACGGTCGCCATCGCCGCCGCCGGCGCCGCCGGGCTGTCGGCGCTGCTGGCTCGCACCCGGCTCGGCATCGCGATGCGGGGCGTCGTCGACGACCCGGACCTGTTGGGCCTGTCGGGCACCGACCCGAACCGCGTGCGACGCCTGTCCTGGATGATCGGCGCGTCGTTCGCTGCGTTGTCCGGCATCCTGATCGCTCCCTTCCTCGGCCTCGACGCCCTCCTGCTGACGCTGCTGGTCATCCAGGCCTTCGGGGCGGCGGCGATCGGCCGGTTCTCCAACCTCCCGTTGACCTACGCCGGCGGCCTGGCGATCGGCGTCGCGGTCGCCCTTTCGACCAAGATGGCCGCAACCGTCCCCGGACTGTCGGGCCTGCCGCCCTCGATCCCCTTCCTGGTGCTGTTCGCCGTCCTTGTCGTGCTGCCCAAGCGACTGCCCCGGATGGTCCATGGTCGGGGTCGGCAACGCCGGGGCGGCGGTCGCAGCCCGGGATCCGTCCGATGGGCGCTGCTGGCCGGCGCCGCTGTGCTGATCGCTGTCCCACACGTCGTCGGAGCCAAGCTGCCGCTGTTCCTCACGGGCGCGGCGATGGCGCTGGTCTTCCTCTCCCTGGGCCTGCTGGTCTGGACGGCCGGTCAGGTGTCGCTGGCGCACGCTGCCTTCGTGGCCGTCGGCGCGACGTCGATGTCCCACTTCACCGCCGGCGCCGGCCTGCCCTGGTTCGTTGCACTGCTCCTGGCCGGCCTCGTCGCCGTGCCGGTAGGTGCCGTGGTCGCGATCCCCGCGATCCGGCTCTCCGGCGTCTACTTGGCGCTGGCCACGTTCGGGTTCGGGATCCTGTTCCAACAGCTGATCTACCCCCTGGGTGCGATGTTCGGGGAGTTGGGGTTCCGCAGGCTGCCCCGACCCTCGCTGGCCGGCCTGGGTACCGCCAGCGACACGGCCTACTTCTACGTGGTCGTGCTCGTGGTCGCGCTCGGGGCCCTCCTGGTCCACGTCCTGCTGCGCTCACGGCTCGGCAGGATGCTCCGGGCCGTGTCCGATTCGCCGATCGCCATGACCACCCATGGCGCCAGCGTCAACGTGTCGCTCACGCTGGTGTTCTGCCTGTCCGCCTTCCTGGCGGCCGTCGCAGGTGCGCTGCTGGGCGGCGTCACGGAGTCGGCCACCGGTGCACCCCTGGGGCCCTTCCAGTCGCTGACGTGGCTGGCCGTCGTCACGATCGCCGGCCGATCACCACTGGCCAGCGGCGTGACGGGCGCGCTCCTGCTGTCGGTCGTGCCGGGCTATGTCGACGCCGGCCCGTACGTCCAGACGCTCACGTTCGGGCTGCTGGCCGTCGTCGCGGCGATGGTCGCTGACTCCCAGGCCGCCCACGACTTCTTCGGCCGACTCCAGGCCTCGAGCGGGGACCGACTGCGCCACAGCCCCGTTCGGACCAGGACGGACGACCTGCGCCGATTCCGAGAAGCAGCCGAGGCGACACCATGACCGCGCCAGCCACCGACCTCGCATCCCGGCACCCCGCAGCAGGTGACCCCGGCCTGGAGATCCAAGACGTAGCTGTGCACTTCGGCGGCATCGTCGCGGTCGACGGCCTGTCGCTCCTGGCGCCTGTTGGTGCCTTCACCGGGCTGATCGGGCCCAACGGTGCCGGCAAGACCACGACGTTCAACGTCTGCTCCGGCCTGCAGTCCCCGACCCGTGGCCAGGTGCGGTGGAAGGGACACGATGTCACGAGCGCCCCGACCGCCAGTAGGGCACAGCTGGGCATGGGCCGAACGTTCCAGCACGTCGAACTGTTCGATTCGATGACCGTCCGCGAGAACATCGCACTCGGCCGTGAACTCGGCCTCGCCGGCTCGCGACCGCTGCGGCACGTCCTGGCCGCGCCGGGCGACCACGCGGGCGTCGACGGCGCGGTCCACGAATCGATCGAGCTGTGTGGCCTGCAGGACGTAGCCGACGAACGTGCAGCCGCCCTGCCCACCGGCCATCGCCGCCTGGTCGAACTGGCCCGGGCACTCGCCGGTTCCTTCGAACTGCTCCTGCTCGACGAGCCCAGCGCCGGACTCGACGCCGAGGAGTCCCGGCAGTTCGCCGACATCCTGCGCACCGTCAGGGCGGAACGAGGAACCGGGATGCTGCTGGTCGAGCACGACGTGCCCCTGGTGCTCGCGCTCAGCGACTACATCTACGTGCTCGACTTCGGCGACCTGATATTCGAGGGCACCCCCGCGCAGGTCCGGAGCTCTCCCGAGGTCCGGGCCGCTTACCTCGGGACGAGCGCCGATGGCTGAGCTCGCTTCCACGCTGCCCTCCGCCATGGCGGCTCCCCCGGCGCTGCGCATGCACGACGTTACGGCCGGCTATGGCGAGACGACGGTCCTGCGGGGTGTCTCGCTGGAGCTGCCCCGGGGCAGTGCCGGCGCACTGGTCGGTCCCAACGGTGCCGGCAAGACCACCACGCTGGGGGTGCTCTCCGGTCTTGTGGCGCCGACGTCAGGCTTGGTGGCGCTGGACGGCCGTGACGTGACACGCACCCCGCCGCACGAACGCCAGCACCTCGGGCTGTGCCACGTGCCGGAGGGCCGTGGGACCTTTCCGTCGCTGACCACACGCGAGAACCTCGTCCTGGTGGCGCCACGGGGCCAGGAGCACGAGGCGATCTCGATGGCGGTGGAGGCGTTCCCCTCGCTGGGTCGACGGCTCGACCAGCCCGCCGGGAGCATGAGCGGTGGGGAGCGTCAGATGCTGGCAGTCGCCCGCGCGTACGTCTCGTCGCCCGACGTCATCCTGCTGGACGAGGTGTCGCTGGGCCTGGCACCGATCGTGATCGAGGGCATCTACGAGTTCCTGCACGACCTCAAGGAACGCGGCGCGACGATGCTGATCGTCGAGCAGTTCGTGGAACGGGCCTTCGATCTCGCCGACGTCGCGTGGGTCATGACGAAGGGCAGCATCTCGCCGGCCACGTCGCCGGACGACCTGGACGCCGACGCGCTGGCGGCGATGTACCTGGGCTGACGTCCGGGCGATCAGAGCAGGTCGATGCAACGCGCGTCGGGTCCGAACGGCGCGCTGTAACCGTCCTTCGACGCCACGACCGCCCACCAGCACGTGGCCGCTCTGGCCGTGTCGCCCCGCGTGAAGGTCAGCGGGTGGGTCAGCCCCTCGAGGTCGTCGTCCTGGATCCGCCACAGGCCCTCAAGCACCTCGGCAGTCGTTGGGGCCTCGATGCGGCTGGCCGCCCGCTCGAAGAGCTTGCCCGCCACCCATCCCGTCATGTGGGCGACCCGGACCTCCACGTCCGGGGCATAGCGGGCGAAGGCGTCCATGAACTCCTGGACCGCCGGCAGCTGCGTCAGGGGAAAGCCGGCGACCGGGGACCCGATGAGGATCCCCGGGATGTTTGGGTCCGTCAGGTGCTTGGGCGCGACGATGGATGCCGCGCTGGCGTAGATCGGGTAGAAGCCCTGACGTGCGCACGAGGCCGCGATCCGGCTCAGGGAGTTGCCGTCCATGCCGACGCCGAAGATCTCGACACCGGCACTCTGGGCGTTGAGGCACTCCGCCGTGAAGTCGGGCTTGGCCAGCGACGCCTGCGCGCTGTAGACCAGCTCCAGGCCGAAGTCGTCGCTGTACTCGTTGGAAAGTCGATCCGAATCGTTGCAGACCTGGGCCTCCTGGCACACCAGTGAGCCGTACTTGGTGATGCCGTTGGCCAGCGCCCACTGGGCGGTCGCACCCAGCTGCATCAGGACGAGGTGCTCGCCGCTGGACATCTGCGGGAAGTACATCGAGTTGTCGTAGAAGTACTGCGCGCCACCTTCGCTCCCGATGACCGGGATCTGGCGTTCCTGGTGGAACGAAATGCTGCCCGCGCCGGAGAGTGCCTCGCCGTTCATGACGAAGGCGACAACGCCCCGGTCGTCGACGAGTTCCTGCACCAGGGCCCGGTGGCGGGAGGGGTCTGCCTGGTCGTCGGCCGTGAGGAGTTGGACGGGGTGGCCGTTGACCCCGCCGTTGTCGTTGATCCACTGGGTCCAGACCCGCAGGCCGTCGACCCCGGGCTTGAGAGTCGAGCCGACCAGGCCGGACAGCGGTCCCACGCTGCCGATGACGATCGGCTCCTTGGCGGCCGTCGGGGCCGCACCGCCCTGGTCGCCCGGTGACGCGGTCGCCGTCGCTGGGTTCGTGGCGGACGACGACGGCACCTGCCCTCCGCCCGTCCCGGACGACGTGGTGGTGCCGCTCGAGGCCGACGGGTCGTCGGAGGCGCCGACGGCCGCCGTGGCCTGTCCCGTGTCCTGGCCCGAGGACGTGGCTCCCCCGGCGCCCTGCGCAACCGCCTGGCCCGAACCCGCATCGGTTCCGCCAGTGACCTGGAGGGCGGCCCGGAGCTCGTCGTCGCTGTGACGCGACCCGCACGCGGCAAGGACCAGTGCCGCGACCAGCACCATCGCAGAGCTCACGCCCCGACGGCCACCACGACTCGCGCCCGTCCCCGCCATGTCCCCTCCCCAGGAAACAGTTAGTTTATTGTACGGTATTGGGGAGAGCGGACACGACCGTGAGTCCCGGCGTTCGGGGGCGGCGGGTCGTGGCTGGGCGCTACGGGGCCGGCCGTTGCTCAGGCCGGGACGACCGAGAGCGGCAGGGCCTTGACCTTGGCGCCGAAGGAGCGGTCGATCACCGGTTCACCCGCGATTTCAAAGCCCTTCCACGTGTCGCGGACGACCGACAGCATCGCGTTCATCTCCATGCGCGCCAGCGCCGCCCCGAGGCAGTAGTGCCGACCGAGGCCGAACACCAGCTGCGGCCGCGCGTGGTTGCGCGTGACGTCGAAGGTGTGCGGGTCGGGGTAGATGGCGGGGTCGTTGTGGGCCGCCCAGATGGCATGCCAGATGACGGTGCCGGCCGGGACCTCAAGGTCGAGCAGGGTCGTGTCGTCGGTCGCCACACGCAGGTCCTCACGGACCGAGGGGTCAAACCGCATGCACTCCTCGACCGCACGTCCGACCACGGACTTGTCGTCGCGGACGATCGCCCACTGGTCCTCATGTTGGGCCAGCAGGTGCATCATGAGCGCAGCCGAGTTGTGCGTGTTGTCGGTCGACGCGGTGAGCATCTCGTAGGCCAGCGAGTGCACGTCGTCGAGCGTGACGTCGTCGTGCGTCTCCGCGGCCTTGAGCATGATCGTCATTAGGTCGTCGCCCGGTGCGGCGCGCTTGACCTCGATCAGATCCTCGACGAACGCCGTCATCTGCTCGCTGGCCACGGAGATCCGCTCCACGAGGCTGGGATCGCCGCTGAACGCCTCCAGCAGGATCTCCGAGAGGTCGAACAGCCGGTCCGCGTGGGCCACGTCCGAGCCGACCATCCAGCAGAAGACCGGGCCGGGGATCCGGCGGGTCACCACGTCGGCCAGGTCGCCGCCGCCGTCCCGGGTCATCGGTGCGAGCAGGCCGCGAACCAGTGCGGTGACGTCTGCCTGCATCTCGGAAACTCGCCGCGGGGTGAACCACTTGGACACGATGCCCCGCAGGAGGCGGTGCTCGGAGCCGTCGGTGAACGTCAGTGTCCGGCCGGGACCGGCCATCAACTCGGCGTCGAGGCCCATCGCGTCGAGGAGCACCTTGACGCCCGGGCGGATCGATTCGTTGCCGTACGACTCGGAACAGCCCTCGTAGGTGAAGATCTCCAGCCCGCGCATGCTGCGTGCCGCCCACGAGCGTTCGCGGGCGGCCTCCAGCGACGCGAGCGGATCGGCGAGGTGCTCCGCGGAGTACGGGTCGAACTCCGGCAGATCGGCGATGGTGGTCATTACCCGCTCCTTTGGTTCCTACTGTCCGTACTTGCTCTGGAAGTCCCCGATTGCGTGGAAGCACTGGCAGTCGCCGTGCCACTGCACGGTGCGCATCGCGCTGGTCCCGCCCAACAGGTCGCGACGAAGCGTCACCGGCGAGTGCAACCCGAGCTCGAGCTCGGTCGTCTGGTAGATGGCGTCGAGGAAGGTCTGCAGGTTCAGGTCGCGTCCGGCCCGCTCGAATGCCTGGAGCACCACCTCGCCCTCGTCACAGCCACTGAGCAGCATCAGCCATTCGGCAGGACGGCTCTGGTAGTCGATCTTCTTGCCGCTGTAGGCCTCGTAGTTGTCCTCACAGGCAGCCGCCTCCGGGCTCTTGGGCAGGCCCGCCGACTCCTCGCCGTAGCGCAGGTTCGTCAGGCCGTACGTCCCGTCGTACTGCGCCACGGGATACGTCGACGTCGCAACGTCGTTGGTGCTGGAGATGATGTCCGTGACCAGGTAGGTCGGCCGGTAGAGCTGGCTCTCGGCCTGCTGCATGAAATTGGTCTGGTTGATGGCGCTGACGAACAGCAGGGCGAGGTCGACGTCGTTGGCCGCGAACTGCTGGGCAGCGACGTTGTCGCTCGGGCTGCCGTAGGCGCCGCTGTCGGTGGTGATCTCAACCTCGAACTCGTAGCCGAGTTGGTGCATCGTGTCGATGAAGCCGTCCTGAATCGGGATGCCGTCGTAGCCCGAGGCGTAGTAGATCCCGATCGTCCTGCCCTCGAAGTGGCCCATGTCGTGGCCCCAGTGGGCGAAGTTGCGCACGATCCGCTCGGTCGACATCTGCAGGTCGACGTACAGGTCGCGCGTCCCCTCGTAGGTCGCCGCGTAGGTGCTCAGCGAGGTGATCAGGGGCAGTCCCTCCTCGGCGGTCACGCACTGGCCCTCCGCCCAGAACTGGTTGACGGCCATCACCGCGAACACCTTGTCGTCGAGCGCCCAACCCTTGCAGGCGGCCCGCTGCTGGTCGGTCCCGACGATGTCGTAGCGGCGGTAGAAGGGCACGATGTCGCGGCCGTGCACCGGCAGGCGACCCTCGTCGCGCCACTTGGCCAACAGCGCCTCGATGTGGTCCTGCGGGTCGCCGAAGTCGTAGTCCGGTCCAAGGGCCGCGAGGGCGCCGAGGTCCGGGATGCCGATCCCCAGGTGGATCTCGGTGGCGGTGATGCCCTGGACCGGCCCGAGCGTGCCGCCGGCCGGGGCGGACCCCGCAGCCCCGGCGGCCGGAGACGTGGCACCCTCGCCCGAGGTTGGCGACGCAGCAGCCTCGCCGATGCTCGTGGTCGCTGCCTCGCCGGCAACCGCTTGGCCCTCGTCACCTACGTCCGTCCCGGTGGGCGCCGCCCGGGTCCCGTCTGCCGGCAACGGGGCCGTCGAAGTGGGTGTCTGTGGGGACGTCGTACCCGACGGTGCCTCGATCGTGACGATCTCCACGCCCTGGCGCGCCGGGATGATCAGCGTCGCCTGGAGCAGGCCGATGCTGATGCCGACGAAGATCAACAGCAGGGGGTTGCGGCCGTGCTGGATGGCGACGGCTCGAGGTACGGACCTGTTCACGGCTGTTCCTTTCATGCAGCCACCCCCGTGGGGTGATCCGCGAGTACCTCGGCGGCGGCCTTGCGCCCTGTTGCATAGGCCGCGCCGGTTGCGGAGTTCGCCAGGTAGTCCCCCGCGAAGGCCACGCCAGGCAGTGGTCCCAGCGACCGGAAGCGGGCGAGCGCGCGCACGGATCCGGGCGGGAAAGTCGGCAGCGCGGCATCCCAACGCCACAGCAGCCGATCCCGGACGAGGCCGGGCAGGTCGGGGTGGTACCGGGCGACCGCCGCCAGGCACGCGTCGACGTAGGCGTCGTCGGAGGCCGTGAGGAAGTCGCGCTGCCGGGGCGCCTTGAGGCCGAGCCGGACGACCGGGGCGTCCGGAGCGGTCGGCAGACCGACGCCGATCGAGGAGAGCTCTGGGTCCTCGGCGCGGGGGAAGAAGGCCATCCGCGGCACGTCGGCCGGAACATGGTCCAGCCACAGGTAGAGCGTGTTGTGCGGGACGTAGCGGACCTGGTCGAAGTAGGCACGGCGCTCCTCGTCCAGGCCGCTGGTGATGGCGTTGACCAGATGGCCGGGCGTTGCCACGACGACGACGTCGGCCTGGGCACCGTGCTCGCTCCCGTCCTGGGTCCAGGTCACACGCCCCGACTCCACGTCCACGTTGGTGACCGCGGCCCCGCAGCGCACGTCCAGCTCCGTCGCCAGGGCCCGCGGGATGGCACCGACGCCCCCGAGCAGGGTGAATCCCTCGGCCCCACCGTAGACGGCCGACGTGAACGCGAACCAGGCGCGGCTCATCTCGGCCGGCGTCCACCCGCAGAAGACGTCGAAGAGCGGCTCGACGACGTACTCGAGCAACTCGGGGGCCGCCTTCCCCAACCAGTCCTCGAGCGAGGTGTCGTCCAGGTCGGCGACCACGTGGAGGTCGTCGAGGTCGGCGCCACGAGCGCGCCACGCCGCCCGCGCCATGAGCGGAAGCAGCCTGACCAGTTGGGCCCGACCCCGCCTGCTCATCCCCCGGTAGCGCAGGTAGGCCGTGGGATCGGCGAGTTCGATCATGTGGATCTCGCCATCCCGCCTGACGCCGTAGCCACCGGCGCCGGCAAGGTGCGGGACGAGCTCGAGGGAGTGCCGTCGGGCCACGTCGCGGAAGAAGGTGTCGGAGCTGGTGATCTCCTCCGCACCGAGATCGACCCAGTGACCGTGCCAGCTGACCGAGCGCATGCGCCCGCCGGGCTCGGACTCGCGCTCCAGGACCAGCACCGAGCGACCGGCCGCAGCGAGGTGGTGGGCCGCCCCCAACCCGGCGATGCCACCGCCGACGACGATCGCGTCGACGTCACTCATGGCTGGACCTCCATCATGCTGCGGCGTGGACGCGGACACGGGCCCGACGATCGTTGTCGTGTCGCACGACGAGGCGGCCGTCCGGGTCCGTCGTCGTCCTGGCCGCGACGTTCCCGTCGACGGTGACGACGTGCTCGACGCCCGGCCGAAGCCGGGCGAACTCGAGCGACACGGCTCCGTCGGCGGCCGGCCCCGGCACGAGGTCGACCTCGACACCGCCGTCGGCCACCACCGCGCGGGTGACGACGACCTGTGGGTACGGCGCGTGCGCCAACTCGGGCGTGGTGACACTGGCCGGTGCCTGTCGGTGCCCGGCGGACAGCGCGTGCCGGGAGTTGGTCAGGGCCATCATCGTCACGGCCATGGACAGCAACGATCCGGGGCCGGGCCGGGCCTCGTCGGGCGTGAGCATGTCCTCGACGCTGAGCCGGAGTCCGGCGACGGCGGCGTCGTCGCCCATTTCGGCGGCGTACAGCAGCGCGAACGAATAGGGCATCCCCGGGTTCCAGCCGTAGCTGGTGTCGAACGTGTCCATCTTGGACAGGCGCAGCCGGATCCTGCCGTCGTCATCGGGGGGGAGCATGCGGTCGCGGACCTGCATCCGGTAGTTGCGCTCGATGACTCTGGTCGAGAACGCCGCGGTGAAGAGCCCGGTGGCGGCCTGGCCGGTCACGCCGACCACCAACGGGTCGATGGGGTGCTTGAAGCCGGCGACGTGACGGCAGGTGACGACCTGTCCCCGATCGTCCACGAAGTACCGCTCGAAGGCCTCGAGGTAACGGTCGAAGGCGAACGAGTGGTCCGTGCCGTGCACGACGTCCCAGAGCTGAAGGGCGCGCAGCGAGAAGCTCTGGCACGGCGGGAAGACCCAGCCCGGGAAGCAGCTGATTGACCCGAACGGGCTCGTGGCGTGCTGGACGGCCAGCTGCTCGATGATGGACGAGTGGTTCCAGTCGAACGTGCGGCGGCCGTCGGTGACCGCGTACCCGCCCGACCTGCCGTACCGGTCGTCACCGGTCATCGCCAGGTGCATCGACAGGAGGTTGGCGATGTAGCCCGAGTACATGACGTTCTCGCGCTTGAACGGATCGGGGTCGACCCGCAGGCCCTTGAGGTTCTCTCGGGGCGTGTAACCCCAGACGCGATGGTCGCGGCCCCGCTCGGCGAGGTTGCCCAGGATCGCCGTCGCGGCCTCGCGGTAGGCCGGCGTGTGCTGGTGTTGGTAATGGAAGAGGTTCCAAGCGGAGAGCACCAGCTGGTAGCGCAGCTCGGAGTCGACGTGCTTGGGGTCGTCGAAGACCGACCAGTCGTCCGGGGAGGCGTGCCCGAACCGCATGAAGTACTGCAGGTAGGCCTCGGTGTTGCGGTCCAGGGGCGGCGCCGGAGCGACCGCCACCGGCTGGACATGGCCGGGCACCGTGACCGGCGAGGTGATCACGTCCTGCGCGTCGCGGGCGACCCGGCGGAACTCGGCGATGCGGGCGTCACGCCACCGTCCGGTGGCCTGTTCGATGCCGACGATCGTCGCCGCGGAGACGGCAGCCCCGGCGCCGACCGACCACAGCTCCCCACCGGTGGCTGCGTCCAGTGCCGCCCACGGCGCCAGGACGAGCAGGCTCCAGCCACCCGAGCGCATGACGGCGTAGGCCCAGCACAGCAGCCCCACCACCAGGACCACGACACCGACGAGCGTGCGCCCGGCGACGAGCTGCCCCAGGCCCGGGACGACCAGCGACAGCGGGCCGGTCCACGCGGAGTCGCGCCCGAAGGCGGCCACCCCGGCGAAGCCGCCGGCCAGCAGCAACAACGGGACGGCACGGATCGCCAACAGCGAGCGGTGGCGCCCGGTCAGGGGCAGCAGCGTCCCAAGATCGCTGGACGACCGCACGGGGAGACCTGCGGACGCAGCGACTGCAACGGAGGACCTCATGTCGGCTCCAGCTCGTTGCGGGGCGAGGAACGCGCCATTGCGCGATGGTCGGTCCCGAGGTACGCCTCGACGACACGCGGGTCCTTGCGCAGCTCCTGCGGATCGCCGACGGCGATGACCTTGCCGGCCGCCATCACGTAGAGGCGGTCGACGATGTCCACGACCATGGGCAGGTCGTGGTCGATCAGCACCATGGTGGCGTCGAGGTGGTCGCGGATCTCGCGCAGGATCGGGCGGAACTGCTCGACCTCGCGCTGGGCGATCCCGGCCGTTGGTTCGTCGAGCAGGATGACCGGGGCCCCCATGGCCACCATGCACCCGAGCTCGGCGAACCGCCTGGTCCCGGTCGACAGCTCGCCGACGTTGCGGTGGGCGAACTCCTCAAGCCCGAGCAGTTCGACCAGCTCCGAGGCGCGCAGGCTCTTGGCCCGTTCGGACCGGCGCGACGGCGGCAGCGCGAGCATCGACGGCACGATCTCGCTGGGCGCGTCCCGCTCAAGGGCGATCCTGAACGAGTCGAGCAGCGACATCTCCTCGAACAGCCGCGCCTGCTGGAAGGTGCGGCCCAGCCCCATCCTGGCGCGGTGTTCGGAACGCAGGTGAGTGACGTCCATCCCATCGAGCAGCACGCGCCCCACGTCCGGGCGCTGGTGGCCCGAGAGGACGTCGAACAACGTGGTCTTGCCCGCGCCGTTGGGGCCGATCAGGCCCACGATCTCGCCCTTGGCGGCAAACAGGTCGACCGACTCGACGGCACTGATGCCGCCGTATCGGACCGTGATTCCCTCGGCGACGAGTGGGTGCGGGGTCGTTGGGCCATGTCCGTTGGCCGCCACCGGGCGCGCCACCAGCCGGGCGCGTTCGGTGCCCACCTGGCGTTGGCTGGCACGGACCTCGTCACCGCTGGTGCCGGCGAGGCGCTCGTAGAGGCGATCGCGCCGCTCGAACAGGGCTGCTGCCAGCCCCTGCGGGAACTGCAGCACGGCGGCGACCAGGCCGATCCCCGACAGCACGATGGAGAAGGACGGCCCCAACACCGACCCGACCTGGGGGGCGATGAAGAAGTTGAGGCCGCGGAGCCAGATCGCGCCGATGACGGCCCCGGTCACGGACGTCACGCCACCGAAGATGGTCATGGCCAGCACCACGAGGGACTGCTCGGGTGCGAAGATCTTGCCCGGCTGGCTCTGGAAGTTGACCAGGAGGCCGCCGTACAGGTAGCCGGCGATCGAGGCGACGACCCCGGCGATCACGAACGCCGTGAGCTTGGTGACGCGCGGCGAGATCGAAAGCGTCGCGGCCGCCGGCTCGTTGTCGCGAACCGCCATCATCGCGCGGCCGAGTCCGGTCGTGCGCATGTGCGAGATGACAGCCCCGAGGACCACGAGGAAGGCGAGGCACAGGTAGTAGTAGGAGAGTTCGTTGCTGAAGTCGATCCCCAGGAAGTGGGGTCGCGGGACAGCCAGCGACGATCGGCCGTCGCGAACCGCCACCAGCCACGGCTGGCCGAGCAGCCAGGTCGTGCTGGCCGTCGCGAACGACAGGGTCGCCACCGCCAGGTAGAGCCCGCGAATGCGCAGAGCCGGCAGGCCAACGATCGCAGCCACCAGTGCGCCGGCCAGCGCCACGAACACCAGCGAAGTCCCCATGGGGTAGCCCAGCTGGTGCATGCGGCCGCCGACCAGGGCACCCAGGGTCACGAAGGCGAACTGCCCGAGCGACACCTGGCCCGCGTAGCCGGTGAGGACGACCAGGGACGCACCCATCAGGGCGAAGATCACGACGCTGGACAGCAGGGTCCGGTGGGCGTTGGACAGCAGCGCCGGAACCAGGACGGCCAGCCCGACGACGACGCCTCGGAGGATCCACCGTGCCGTCACGACACGTGGATGCTCCCGGACGCGCGGATGCAGCAGGCGCAGCTTGCCGGCCAGCGACCAGGACGACTCCTCACCTCCGCGCGTCGTGGACCGCAGGCCGCGGCGGAACAGCAGCAGCCCCAGGATCGTCACGAACAGCAGCAGCTCCATGGAGCCGCCGGTCGGCCAGTTCCAGGCGACGAGGAACTCGAGGATCCCGACGGCCACGCCCCCAACGAACGTCCAAGGCAGGCTGACGAATCCGCCGACGAGTGCGGCCACGAGCCCGCGCAGGATCAGCCCGGGGCCGGTTGCCGTCGTGCTGAGCACCGGCTTGGTCGGCCCGACGAGGATGGCGGACAGGCCCGCCAGCGCCCCTGCGATGGTCCACATCACCATGGACACGCGCTGGATCGGGATGCCGGCCAGCATGGCCGCCGCCGAGTTGTCCGCCGCCGCCCGGGAGGCCAGCCCGATTTTCGTGCGCTTGAGGAAGAGCGTCAGCGCCACCGTGATGACCGGGACGAACAGGATGATCATCATGTGGCCCGGAGGGATCCTTACCCCGCCGAGGCTGACGCTCCAGTCGACGGGGACCGGGTAGGTGGCCTGGCCCAGCCGTCCCTTGGGCAGCATCAACTGCGCGACCAGCAGCAGCTGGGACAGGCCGATGGTTGCCACCAGGACCAGCAGCCGGGGAGCCTGCTCGAGGCGCCGGACCACGACGACCTCGGTCGTGGCACCGATGGCAGCGGCCACGAGGATCGCGAGCGCGGCGGCCACCCAGTAGTTCGTGCTGGTGTTGACGGTCAGCAACGGGACGAGCAACGCCGGCAGCGCCCCCATCTCGCCGTGGGCGAAGTTGAGCGCACGGCTGGTCCGGTAGACGAGCGTGAGGCCGAGGCCCAGCAGGGCATACGTCAGCCCGGTCACGACCCCGAGGACCATGTCCGGTGGGAACTCGATCCCGATGACCGTCATACCGCGGCACCCGACCCGAAGAAGACGGACCGGGCGAGGTCACCTCGGTCGAGCAGCTCCGCCGTGTCCCCCTGGTAGCGGACCTCGCCCTTCTCCAGGAAGTACGCGCGGTCGCTGATCTCCGCGGCCACGTTGATGGACTGCTCGACGACCAGCATGGTCATCGAGCGCTCCCGAAGCCGGTCGACCACCTGCAGGATCCGTCCTGCCACGACGGGCGCCAGCCCGAGCGAGAGTTCGTCGATCACGAGCAGCTCGGGACCGGCGATCAGGGCGCGTCCGAGCGCCATCATCTGCTGCTCGCCACCGGAAAGCGTCCCCGCCTGCTGCTGCATCTTCCCGGCGAGTTCGGGGAACAGATCCAGGGTCTCGGCGACGCCCGCGTCGATCCTGGCCCGGTCACCGAAGAACGGGTAGCCGCCCAGCCGCAGGTTCTCCTCGACCGTCAGCGAGGGAAAGGTCGAGTGACCGCCCGACATCTGCACGATCCCGAGGCCGACGCGACGGTCGGCGGCGAGGCCGGTGATGTCGCTGCCGTCGAACAGGATCCGCCCGCGGGACGGGGCGAGGAGCCCGGAGATGGTCTTGAGAACCGTCGACTTGCCTGCGCCGTTGGTCCCCAGCAGTGCGACGCTCTCGCCGCGGTCGACGTGGAGGTCGACGCCGAACAGGACCTGGAGCGGCCCGTAGGACACGTCGAGTTCCTCGACGCAGAGCAGCGGTGCCACCCCTTCGGCCGTCACGCGAGCGCTCCCTTCGGTGGTTGCCTGCGCGCCACCGGCTGCTGCCAGCACAGGCAGTCCGACGCCCAGACCACGGTCACGCGCTGGGCGGCCATGCCGACGTCCGCCGCCCACGGGAAGGCTGTCGTGAGCAGCGGCATCACCTCCGTTGCCAGCAGCCGTTCGGCCAGTGGGACGCCGGACGCGAGGCCCGCGAGGGCGTCAGCTGCCAGGGCGAGGTGTTGGCACCAGGCGAACGCGCGCGTGACCTCGGCCTCGGACAGCGGCGCGGGCGGCGCGGCCGTCGTCCAGTCGGCGCGGCAGCCGGCCTGGCGAGCCGAGTCGCCGTTGGCCCGGTTCTCCCACGGGGCGCGCATGACCGTGTGGGCCATCGCCCCGGCAAACCCCGGCGGGTACTGCTCGTCCAGGATGCTGTCGCGAGTGTCAGCGACGAAGTACTGCGTGTCCGGCGCCACCAGCGAGGCCTTGAGGACCCAACGGCGCTGGAGATCGACCGGGGCGGCGAAGACGACGGTCGTGATCCCGGCGCGGGAGAAGGCAAGCACCGCGTCGGAGACGGCGGCCTCGCCGTCCCCAGACTCCGGCAGGTAGACAACCTGCGCCAACTCCAGCCCGTCGGCGGCCATCCTGACCAGGGCGTCGTCGACGTACGGCTGGATCCGCTCGGTCGTGACCAGGCCGATCTGGCCTGTCGCGAGGCCGTCACGCACGATCCAGGCGCCCGTCTCGACCAGCGACTCGGTGGTGCCGGGACCGGTCGAGAGCGAAAGGGCATCCCCAGGGGTGAGGCCACCGTCGTCAAGGCCCAGCAGCAGGGCGCCGGCTGCCTTCAGGCAGTCCCGAACCAGCGGGCCCACGCCGAAGCTCGTGACCACGAGCGCCCCGGCCGGGACCAGGCCGCACGTCGCCGGGTCCGTGAGATCCGCGGTGACCAGGCGTGCGTCGATGCCCCTGGCCGCTGCGATCGCGGTGGCCATGTCTGCGTCCGAGCGCGACGGCGGCCTCGAGGATGCGTCGGCCAACAGGAGCACGTCTGGGGGTGCGAGTGCCTGGACGGCCGGCGGTGGAACCGGTGCCGCACTCGGCTCCTGGGCCGGCTCCGGGACGGGCGCGGGCGCGGGCGCGCTGAGCACCGGCGCACCAAACACCGGCGTATCAACTGGCGCGGACACGACCGGCGGCGGTTGCTCCACGTCGGCAGGCGCCGCCGACTGGACGTCGACGACAGCAGGCGCGGCCGCGGGCGCCGCTTGCTGGACCAGGATCTGGCGCTGTGGCGGCAACCCGAAGGTGACAACGGTGAGCGACAGCGTGACGGCCAGACCGGCGGTCCAGACCTGGCCGGGGGTTGCCCGCATCGAGGCTCGCAGTGACGGCCCCGATGCCTGTGGCAAGTCCCCCACACGCCCCTCCCCAGAAGTGCCGCCCACCGCCCCCGGCGAGCCCCCGACCGTCGCCTGCCGTCTCCGGGAGGCCGCACGCTCAGGGCGTTCGAATGATCTTACTTCGCTTACTGATGATCGGTTTCACCCGAAGGCCGGAATGTCACCCGCAAACCGCGCCGGGGATGCCGCGTCGACCTCTGGAGGAAGCCACTCAATCAGTAATATCATATGTACGATACCTTCGACTGGTTGGATCTGACAGGAAGGTGCCGTGTGGGTCACCACCGCCGGCCGGGGCCACCGTCGAGGGGCACGGGGAGCGATCCGGTTCCATCACGGCTCTTCTGGCTGACGATCGGACTGGCGGCGGGAGTCTTCGTCAGTTCGCTCGCCATCCCGGCGCTGCAACCCGAGGCGACCCTGACCATCTCGGCGGGGACAGCGCCCGGCGCGCCGCCGGCTCGCCCGACGGGCGCTCCCGATGCTGCGACACCCGGGCCGGACGACATCATCTCCGGCTCCTCGACCGACGCGTCGTCCCGTGTGCCCGGGGCGACGACCACCGCATCTGCAGCGGTCGAGAGGTCCGCACCCGGGCCGGACGCCGGCGCTCCGAGCCCGGGACCGACCGCCAACCCCCGGGAGGAGCCGGCTGGAGGGACAGAGCCCGGAGCGACGGCAAACGAGGAGGAGACGTCCGAGCCCATCCGGATCGGGATCGGCGTCCCCGAGCTCGGTGCCCTCGCCAGCCTCGGCCCAAGCTTCGACTTCGGCGATGTCGGGGACCACTTCCGCGCCATCCACGAGGACTGGACCGAGCGAGGCCTGATACCCATCGACGGGCGGGAGGTCGTGTTCCACTACCGCAGCTACAGCCTGCTGTCGGCAGACGAGCAGCGAGCTGCCTGTGTCGGGTGGGCGGACGACGACCACGTCACGGCCGTCATCGCCCTGCAGTACTTCTTCGCGACCGATTGCCTCCCTGCGGAGAAGAGGATCCCACTGCTGATGGACACCGGGCTCGCCCCCAGGCTGATGGAGCGCAGCAACCCGTACCTGTTCACCCTGAGCTCGGACTACGGACACCTCGGCCGCAACTGGATCCACTGGGCGCATCGCCGGGGGATCATCTCGGGCAAGCGACTTGGCCTGTACTCCGACGAGTCGGACACCGACGGCATCGCGACCGACGTCCGGGAGACCCTCAGCCTGCTGGGCTACGACCTAGTCGAGGACGTCACCACGACCGAGGCCGTCACCGGCGGTCCCCAGGACAACGTCGCCGCCCAACGCTTCGCCGCAAACGACGTCGAGGTCGCGATCCTGGCGGTCAGCAGCCTCGCCCAAACCAACTTCATGCACTCAGCCGAGGCATCGGGCTACCGACCCACCTACATCGGGGGCGACTTCTTCAGTGGATCCACGGACACCGCCACGGAGACGTACCCGGCCGCGCACTACGACGGCACCTTTGGGATGACCACCTACCGGCACGGCGAACTCTCGTCTGGCATCGCGCCGCCACGCGAGCAGGTCGAGTGCCTGGATCGCTACGGGCGGCACTCCGGAAGAAGCGTCACGCACGCGGACCGGCCGGCCGAGTGGTTCGTCCTGACGAGCGGGTGCGACACGGCCGCGGTCCTCCTCGAGGGCCTGCAACGCGCAACCCGGCCCATCACCAAGGACAGCTACGTCGCGGGGCTCGAGCAGATCAGGGACAAGCCGCTTGGCGTGACCTCCAATGTCACGTTCACGCCACTGGACCACAGTGGCTCGCAGTGGCAGCGCACCATCCAGTTCCACGCGGACTGCGTGTGCTGGAAGGTCGTCGACGACTTCGCTCCCTGGTTCGTCGAGTGAACGTTCTCGGTCTCGAGGTCCCGCCACAAGTTGTGCTCGGACTGGTCACGGGGCTCACGTACGCACTCCTCGGCATCGGCCTGACCCTGGTCTACCGCACCGCCCGCATCCTGAACCTTGCACACGGCGAGATGGGCGCCACCGTTGCACTGCTCGTCCCTTGGCTGGTGTATGGCGAGTCGATGAGCTACTGGCTGGCGGTGCCGATCGCCATCGGTGCGGGCGGCCTTCTCGGGGCGGCCGTTGAGCGGGGCATCATCCGCCGACTCGCCGATGCCCCACGCCTCCTGGTGCTCGTCGCGACGCTCGGGCTCTCCCAGTTGCTGTTCATGCTCCAGGCGCTGATCCCAACCCGCGGTCTGGCGGGCCACGCGTTCCCGGTGCCCTTCAGCGCGACCTTGACCGTGGCGGGGGTGACGCTCCCGCCCGGCCACCTCCTGATCCTCGTGCTGGTGCCAGTCGTGACCATCGCCCTGACGGTGTTCCTGCAGCGATCGCGGATCGGTCTGGCCAGCCGCGCGGTCGCCGACAACGAACCGGCCGCGATGCTGGCCGGCATCCCGGTTCGCTCCGTCTCGCTGATGGTGTGGATCGTCGCCGGGCTCCTCGCCGGCGTGTCGGCCGTCCTGATCGGACCGACCAGGCCGCTGGTCAGCATCGTCGGCGTCGGGCCGGGGCTGGTCATGCGCGGGCTCCTTGCCGCGGTCGTCGGCGGGCTCACAAGCATCCCATTGACGCTGCTCGGCGGCGTCGTCCTGGGCGCCGTCGAGTTCCTGGTGCTGTGGAACTTCCCGACCGGCGGCTGGCTCGAACTCGTGCTGCTGGTCGCCACCGTCGCACTGCTGTTCTGGCGCACGGACCTGGCCGACGAGGTGCGCCGCACGACGGGAACCGCCTGGCGACTGGGCGGAGGCATCCGGCGCCTGCCGGCGGCAATCGCCACCAGCCGCACCGCCCGTCGCCTGCGCATCGGGACCCTCTCCGCCGTAACGCTGGTGGCGATCCTGGTCCCGCTGGCCATGTCCAACAGCCACCGGGTCCTGCTGTCATCGATCGTGCTCACGGCCGCAATGGGCTGCTCGCTGGTGCTGCTGACCGGGTACGCCGGCCAGGTCTCGCTGGGTCAGTTCGCCTTCGTCGCGCTGGGCGCCATCGTGGGCGGACGCCTCAACCAGCTCGGGTATCCCCCGGGTACCGCGCTGCTGTGGGCAACCGCCGTCGGTGCCGGGGCCGCTCTGGCGATCGGCCTGCCTGCCCTCCGGATCCGCGGGCTGTTCCTCTCGCTGACGACGCTCGCCTTTGCGATCTTCACCTCGACGTGGGCGCTCAACCAGGCCTGGCTGACCCGCGACGGCGCCGGGAACTCTGCCCTGATGATCCCGCGACCCCGGCTGTTCGGCATCGACTTCTCGGGTGAACTGCCGTACTACTGGCTCTGCCTGGCGGCGTTCGCCCTGGTGGCCGCCATCGTCGCCCACCTTCCGCAGACCGCGCTGGGCCGAGCCATCATCGCCGTGCGCGACAACGAGCCGGCGGCGGCCACGCTCGCCGTGGCGGCCCGGCGCACGAAGCTGGTGGCGTTCACGCTGGCCGGCGGCCTCGCGTCGTTCATCGGGTACTTCTACGGCGGCCTGCTGGTGTCGTTCTCCGCGCGGGCCCAGGACCTGTTCGGACCGCAACAGTCGTTGACGTTGATAGCCGTCGTCATCGTCGGGGGAGTCTCGTCGGTCACGGGCGCAGTCCTCGGGGCCGCCACGCTCCAGGGCCTGCTCTTCTTCGTGGGGCCGTCGCTCGGGTCGTTGCTGGGTGACCGCTTCGCCGCCTTCCTCGGTGGTGCCGGCCTGCTGCTGATCATCCTGCAGTACCCGCAGGGCCTGGCATCCGCACTCTTCGACGTCCGCGACCGAATCCTGGGGCGACTGCTCGGGCCAAACGCCGAGCCGGCCCCGCGGGTACCCCCTGCCGCCCCACTCGCTCCGGCAGCTACCCGTGACACCGAACGTGCCGGCACGGCCGCCGCACCCGAGGATGCCATCGCGCTCGAGGCCCGGGGCGTGACCATCCGCTACGGCGGCATCACCGCGGTCGACCGCGTCGACCTGGTCGTCGCCCGCGGCGAGATTCTTGGGCTGGTGGGCCCCAACGGCGCCGGGAAGACCACGCTGTTCGACGCGCTGTCGGGGCAGCTCCGCCCCGACGAGGGAAACGTCCTGCTGGGCGGGCGCGACGTGACAGGCCACCGGCCCGAGCGGCGTGCCGTCCTGGGCATGGGACGCACGTTCCAGCAGGCACGCCTGTTCGACGACCTGACCGTGTCCGAGACGTTCAAGGTCGCACGCGAACGGCTGGTCCCCTACGAGGCCGTCTCCAGCCTCCTCGGGCTTCCGCCGGCGCGGGATGACGAACACCGGCACGACGAAGCCGTCGCCGATGTGGTCGACATGCTGGGGCTGCAGCAGTGCGCGCACCAGCCGGTCCGGGAGCTGTCCACCGGCACCAGACGACTGGTCGAACTGGGCTGCATGATCGCCATGGAGGCGTCCGTCATGCTCCTGGACGAGCCGACCGCCGGCCTCGCCCAGCGCGAAGCCGAGCAGTTCGCGACCGTGCTGCGTTCGGTCCGCGACCACCTCGACGCCTCGATCGTCCTTATCGACCACGACATCCCAGTCGTCGCGTCCCTCGTGGACCGGCTCTGCGTAATGGCCGCAGGCCGCATGATCATCGAAGGCGACCCCGACCTGGTCCGGCAAGACCCAGAGGTCATCGCCGCATACCTCGGAACGGACGCCCGGGCCATCAACCGTTCGACCCTGAGCACAGGAGTATCCGCATGACCTCGGCATACGACCGCCTCCTCGGCCAGCAACTCTGGCAGGCCGACGGCCGGAAGGGACGTCGCGACGACGTCACCTATCGCGAAGCGCTGCATGCCAGCTACCTCGGCCCCTACTCGAACTGGAAGCACTACGACTGGGACGGCTTGGTGTCGAACAACCCGGGCATGATCACGACCGACCCCGAGCTCGGGTTCGACCTCACGATGCCGGCCGGTCAGGCCCAGTCGGGCGGTTACACGACGCGCGACTTCGCCAGCGCACCGCACGGTGTCGACTACGGCGTCCACTTCTCCGACTGGTGTCAGGACCCCTCGGCACACCCGAACCTGCTGATGCCCGGGCGCACCATCCTCCACCAGGGGATGCGCCCCGAGTGCCTGGCCCTCGGACCGGCTCTGACGGGTACGGGTGGCGCCTGCGCCCAGGACTGGACCGGGATCGACTTCGCGACCATGGCCCGCCACGGAAACCGCAGGAAGTCGATGTACGAGGGCTTCGGCCTGACCTGGCTGCCGGACAACTCCCTGTTCCCCCGCCTGTATCGGGCGACACGGCTGCTCGACCGCCGGAAGGGACCCTTCCGCGAACCCGTCGTCCCCGGGCAGGCGCCGATGTACCTGGTGTTGGCCGTCATCAACGGCTGGACCAAGGCGACCTGCGTCTACCTCGACCCGGGCGCGGCCCACGACGTCGCATATCACTGGACGGCCGACGGCCAGACGGTCTCCGCGTGGGTGGACGGGCACGAGATCCTGACGGTCGCCCAAGGCGACGTCGTCGTCCCCGCAGGCGTCCGCACGCGTGGCCGGGTCGCCTTCAATCGCTCCGGCCTGCACGCCTGTGCATGGCAGGACAACGGCTCGGGCAACCCCGACGTCCAGGGCGTGGCCGGCAACCCCAAGGATGATCAGGTCTACACAATCGAGCGGATGGCCGTGTACGCCGCCGACTGATGGCTGGGCCGACGCGACGGGCCGGCGTTCCCACGTCAGGTCGTCGCGATCGGCCGGATTCCGAAGCCGCTCAGTGCGACCCACAGGTCCTGGTCGAAGCGTGAGCCGACGAAGACGTCGGGTGTGTTGCCGGTGGCCGAGCAGTTGATCCAGGCATCGACGTGGCAGGGGTCGGCGGTCAGGTGCCGATGCCCGTACAGGTCGATCCCCGAGCGGTACTTGCGGAAGAACTTGAAGGCCGACAGTTGTCGACGGCCGTCCCGGTAGTGGGCCACCTCCTCGCCGTCCACGACGAAGCCGATGTCCCGGTCGGGGTGCCAGCGCAGCACGACGTCGTGCGGACGCGTCGGGTCGACGTCGACCGGCTGCGACCACTGCAGGCCAACGTTGAAGTCCACGACCACCGCGACCAGGCCACGTCTGCGCAGCGAGCGGTTGGCGACCCTCGGCACGACACCGGGACCCCCAACGTAGAACAGCGACACACCGATGAAGGCGGGCCTGGTCCCGTTGACGGCGGCGTTGTCCGCGCCGTCCTCGATGCCCCGCCACGACTGGAAGCAGACCCCGGCCGTCACTGTCTGGTCCGCCGCCCGGGCGTCGGCGAACTGGGGGCTGAACAGCACGTTGTCGAAGTAGGCCTCGCGCCCCGGCACCACCACGCGCATTGCTCCCTGCGCCAGCAGGTCGTCGAGGCCGCGCTGGTCGAACCTCGGCGCCGACGCGACCTCGGTGCTGCTGTAGGTCCCGTCCGACGTGTGGTCGGGGCCGAGTGGGAGGACGAGTCGCTCGCCGTCCCATCGGATGCGCTCGGCGTGCTCCGGTGTCGGAGGGTCGTACCAGGACTCCGGTGCGCCCGAGATCTCGACGATGTCGAACGCACCCATCGCCAACCCTTGCTCGAAGCCGGCGTCGAAGCGCACGTCGTAGCCCCGCATGCCAGCCCTCCCCAAAAGTCTAACGAAGTAAGATGATAGGCCTTCAGGCTCAGTCCTCGAACAGCGGCAGGTGCCCCAGCGAGACCACGCGGGCGTGCGCCTCCGCGTCGCCCTCCGTCAGGATGGCCACCTCGCCGACGACCTCTCCCCCGGCCGCCTGCACGATCTGCGACATGCCCCGGGACGTCGACCCGGTGCTGATCACGTCGTCGACGAGAACGACGCGAGCCCCCCGGACCAGGGATGCATCCTTCTGGTCGAGGAAGAGGGTCTGCAGCGTCCCGGTGGTGATGGACTGAGTCTCCGCGCGGATCGCCTCGCCCATGTAGGGCCGGTACATCTTGCGCAGCACGACGTACGGAGACCCGGTCTCCACCGACAGCTGGTGGATCAGGGGGATGCTCTTGGCCTCTGCGGTGACCAGCACGTCGTAGTGGTCGGGATCCAGCCGGGTCGCCAGCTCCTTGGCCGAAGCAGTGACCAGTTCGGTGTCCCCGAGGATGTTCAGGACCGCGATGCGCAGCCCCGGCGCGACCTCGAACAGGGGCAGGGACCGGGCCACGCCGGCGATCGAGATGGTGTGGACGTCGACGTCCCGACCGTCATGGCTGTTGCTCACGGACGTCTCCTGGACATCACCGGTGGTCGTCATCGCCGATTGAACCGGGCCCGAACGCGACGCTCGACGGGCACCAGCTCAGGGCCCATCCTCGCGCGAAAGCTGACCGCTTCGACGTCCAGGTCGGCCGCCCCGAGGATGCCGGCCAGCCCGACAGCGACCTCGTGGCGCGCCAGCGGGGCCCCGAGGCAGCGGTGCGGACCACCCCCGAAGATCGAGGCCCATTTGGACGGGTAGTCGCGTCCGACCAGGAACCGCTCCGGCCGGAACGATTCGGGCTCGTCGAAGACCTCCGGGTCGAAGTGGGGGACCAGCACGGCGTGGTGGACGTGGGTGCCCGCGGGGACGTCGACGCCCATGAAGGTGAAGTCGCGGCCCGCCAGGCGCGGGAAGAATGCACCGTTCGGCCGGAGGCGCTCCACCTCGAGGACGGTCGCCAACAGGCGCGGATGGTCGTGCAGCTTGTTGAAGGCCGCGGGAT
>Ga0326597_10002183_pt1 | contig 29605 bp, 21 predicted proteins | sample RVTome_12_FD_203789 | JGI IMG/M metagenome (GOLD analysis project Ga0326597, IMG submission 203789) | Soil microbial communities from uranium-contaminated site in the Upper Colorado River Basin, Wyoming, United States - RVT100D185 | ecosystem: Environmental > Terrestrial > Soil > Contaminated >... | reverse complement strand
CGAGAGGCTCGCCCCGGCGGGCATGCCGGAGACGGTGATCGACAGGGTCTCGGAGCCGTCGCTGTCGGCGAGCGCCGAGGCGATGTCCAGCGCGATGGCGGTGTCCTCGGTCCCGGCCACATCATTTGCCGTCAGCGTCGGCGCATCGGCGTCGGCGTTGACGGTGACGTCGAAGGTGGCGACGGTGGAGGCGGTGTCGCCGCCGTTGGCCTCGGTGCTGGTGGCGGTGACGGTGAGGGTGAAGTCGCCGTCGCTGTCGGCGGGCGGGGTGAGGGTGAGCCCGGCGATCTGGGCCGCCGTCAGCGTCCACGACCCGTCGCCGTTGTCGATGCCGGCCGAGAGGCTCGCCCCGGCGGGCATGCCGGAGACGGTGATCGACAGGGTCTCGGAGCCGTCGCTGTCGGCGAGCGCCGAGGCGATGTCCAGCGCGATGGCGGTGTCCTCGGTCCCGGCCACATCATTTACGGTAAGCAACGGCGACATTGCCGTCCGATCGGCCGCCGTGTCGTTCGAAACGGTGACGGTCTGGTTGCCGGTCGCCGTCTCACCGGCCGCGGCATCCGGCGATGGGGATTCGGGCGACGTCGGCACGGTTTTCGCACCGGCGGTTTGCGTCGGTTCCGGCGCGATCGTCGGTTGGGCGACGCCATGGCCGGATGTCGCATCGTCCGCCCCGGTCCGGTCCGGGGTTCTCCCGCGTACGGCGGGTTCGTCGGTATCCGGCACGCCGAAAAGGAAGTCGGCCCCGTCCTGTTGTGTCCGAACGGACTCGGGATGGCGGGTTTCCGTCACTTCATCGGTGCCCGCCGGCCGCACGACCGGGGCGGGGCCGACAGCGGGGGCGATGGAACCCGTGCCCTGGTAGGTCGGCGCCTCGCTGGATCCCATATGGATCGTGGGCAAATAGACCTTCGCGCTGCCGTCCGTCGCCACGGGTTCGATGGCGGGTGTCGGCCCTGCCGGCTTGTCGCTCATGGAAGGCTGCGGGCGGCTCATGTTGAGGATTTCCGCAGCCAGCGCGTCGTCCATTGCGGTTGTCGCGGTATTCTTCGCCACGATCATCTCTCCCTTATCCGCCGATGGCGCGCCAGCCATGACATCCGCTCATTTGCACTTGACGGCAGGTCCGGAAATGCCAGCTCGTGGTCTGTTATCAAACAAATTTGTTAAAGAATATTTAATACGATTAATATATATAAGTAATATATCCAAAATATTGGGAATTTTAAATAAAATGAATAGATATTTATACGAAAATTCATCTAAAATTTATCGCAATTTATGGTGGCGTTCCCCGTTTTTTTTGCCGCAGCGCGCTGCAATCGGTACCTGTATTCCTGACCGTTTCTTCCCGTGATCCATATCAATTTTGCGGGTAATTCGATTTTAACTTTCCTAACCGATATTTAGCCGGTGAATGCCCGTGCTGCCGGCGACCGAACGGAGCCGCACTGGCGGGCCGGGACGGCGTCTAAGAGTTGTGAACATTGATGGCCGCTTTGCGAGCATCCGGGGGGGCTGCCGAAGACCTCGTGCGTCATGCCGCGACGGAGCCCGGGTACGTGCCCGGCCTGGGCCGCATACTCGGCAATCGATTTGACGTCTTCTTTGCCGCTTTCTGGACCAACGTGCTGTCGCTGGCCCTGCCGGTGGTAATCCTGCAGGTTTACGACCGGGTCATTCCCAATGCGGCGATCCACACGCTCGCCCTTTTCCTCCTTGGGCTCGGCGGCGTGCTGGTCATCGACGCTGCCCTGAACCTGATCCGCAGCTACCTGACGGCATGGAGCAGCGCCCGGGTCCAGCACGTGCTCGGCTGCGCTGCGGTGCGACGCATGCTGGAAACCGACATCAAGTCGTTCGAGGCGGCGGGGCCGGGCGTCCACCTCCAGCGCCTGCGCGGCATCGAGACGCTGCGCAGCTTCTATTCGGGACAGGAAATCCACCTGCTGATCGACGTGCCGTTCGCCTTTCTGTTCCTCGGCCTGATCGGCCTGATCGCCTGGGATCTCGCGCTGGCGCTGCTTGCGGTCATTGCCGTTCTGGTGGCGGTTTCCCTGGCGGTCGGGCTGGTCCTGAGCGGGTCCCTGCAGCGCCGGGCCAAGACCGACGAACTGCGTCACAACTTCATCATCGAAGTGCTGAACGGAATCCATACGATCAAATCCATCGGCGCCGAGGCGCTGATGGTGCGGCGCTACGAGCGGCTGCAGCGAACCTCTACCGAATCAAGCTACTGGGTGGCGCTGTACAGCGCGTTTGCCCGCATCGTCGGCGCCACCTTTTCGCAACTGACCATTGTGATCGTCGGGGCCTATGGCAGCACGCTGGCGATGGAGGGCCGGCTCAGCGTCGGCGCGCTAGCCGCCTGCACGTTCCTCGCCGGCCGGGCGGCGCAGCCTCTGCTGCGGGCGCTCGGGATATGGACCCAGTTCCAGAACGTGCGCATCGCGCGCCAGCAGGTAAACGCCATCTTTGCCATGGCACCTGACGAGCGCGGGGACATTGCCCGCGGCCATGTCATCGAAGGCGGCATCAGCCTGGCGGGAGTCGATTTCGGCTATGGGGCACGCGAGGCACCGCTGCTGCACGACCTCGATCTGCACATTGCGCCGGGCGAGGTGATCGGCATTACCGGCAACAACGGATCAGGCAAGACCACGCTGCTGTGGCTGATCCTCGGGTTTCTCAAGCCCGGTGCCGGCCAAGTTTTGATGGACGGGATCGACGTGCGCCGGCACGACCCCGAACGTCTGCGTCGGCACGTCGCCTATCTGCCGCAGCACGGGGTGCTGTTCCAGGGCACCATTCTGGAAAACCTGACCATGTTCGACGACACGCGTATCGATCGCGCCAAGGAAATCGCCGCACGGCTGGGGCTGCACGAGATCATCGGCCGGTTGCCCAGGGGTTATGATACGCCGCTCAGCGACAGTCCCGACGAGGGACTGCCGGTCGGCGTGCGCCAGCGCATCGCCATCGTGCGCGCCCTGGTGCCGCTGGACGACCCGCGCCTGATCGTGTTCGACGAATCCAACGCATGGCTCGACCAGGCCGGCGATGAACTGCTGCGCCGCCTGCTGCTCGACCTGTGCGGGCGGTGCACCATCGTCCTGGTGAGCCACCGGCCGTCCTATCTGGCACTGGCCAACAGGGTCTACGTGGTGCGCGGCGGCACGCTGCACCAGTCGGCGAGCGGTGCGCGCGAGACCCTTGGGGCGCTGAAGGCGGAGTTGTCGGCATGATATCCGGCGCGGTCGCCGCTGAAACACCGACACAGGGTACGTCACCGCACACAGGGGATGCTGCGCGCGGCGAGGGGGCCGGGCTGGCGGCGGCGGTCAACGACTGGTTCGGCGGATTCGGCAACCTGTCGGAATACGCCAACTGCCTTGTGCCGATGGTGGAGGCGCTGAGCTGGAGGGGCGACGCGCGCCAGCTTTTCGAGGCGCTGCCCCATTTTGTCGACGATCTCGATGTCGAGGGCTTTCGCAATGCGCTGGCCAATCTGGGCTACGCCAGCCATTCCATCCGCGTTCGCCAGGACCGCATCGACCCGGCGCTGCTGCCCTGTCTGTTCGTGCCCGACAGGGGCGCGGTAAGGGTACTGCTCGCGCCCGACGGGCCGGGCCTGCGCATCTTCGACGGCTATCTGCGCCGCACGCGATCGATTCCACGGCGGCCGTTGACGGGAACCGCCTATATCGTCGCGCAGGCGCCGGGCGGCGAGGACATGCAGACCCAGGCGGGAAGCTGGCTCGGCGCGGTGACGCAGCGCTTCCGCCGGCTGATCCGTCGCCTGCTCGCCGTGACCCTGCTCGTCAACCTGCTCAGCCTGGCGACGCCTCTGTTCATCATGTCGGTTTACGACCTGGTCATACCGACCCAATCCGTCAGCCAGCTTTTCTATCTCTTGGCCGGGGTCGGCATCGCCATGGCGTGCGAACTCATGTTCCGCACGCTGCGCGCGCGCACCATCGCGTTCGTAGCGGGGCGCATCGACAATATCGTCGGCAACGTCACCTTCCGACAGCTTCTTTTCCTGCCGGCCAGCCTGACCGAGAGCGCGCCCATTGGCTCGCAGGTGTCGCGGCTGAAGGAATTCGAGTCGGTGCGCGAATTCTTCACCAGCCCCATCGCCGAGGCGGTGCTGGACATGCCGTTCGTTCCCGTGTTTCTCGGCGTTATCGCCATCCTCGGCGGGCCGCTGGTGTTCGTTCCCGTCACCGTCGGCGTCCTTTTCGTGCTGATCGCGGCCTTGCTGGCGCCACGGCTGACCCATGCCACCGAGATCTCGGTGCGCAGCCGCTCGCGGTTCCAGCGCTTCGCCATCGAGGCCATCTCGCAGATGCGGGTGCTCAAATACACCGGATTGGCGTCGCGCTGGCTGGAGCGTTTTCGCGAAGCCTCGGCCGAGAGCGCACACGCCGACTTCGGCGTTGCCGTGGTCAACCACCTGGCCCAGTCGGCGGCGCAGGCATTGATGCTGGGGGCGGGAATCGGCGTCCTCGGCTTCGGCGCCATGCGGGTGATGGACGGGGACATGAGCATGGGCGCGCTGGTCGCGATCATGGTACTCGGCTGGCGCGTGCTGTCGCCGCTGCAGGCGGGTTTCGTCGCCTTCAACCGCATCGAGCAGATCCGGTCCTCGATTCGCCAGATCGGCCAGCTCGTCCGCCTGCCGGTGGAGCGCACACGCGTGTCGGGCGGTTCGCTGCGGCCCATCGAGGGCGGCATCGCGTTCTCATGGGTGAGCCATCGCTATTCGGCCGAGGCCGACCCGGTCCTGTTCGGTGTCTCGTTCGAGATTGCGCCGCGCGAGGTGGTGGCGGTCACCGGTCCCAACGGGTCGGGCAAGTCCACCATCATCAAGCTTCTCACCGGGCTTTATCGCCCGCAGGCGGGCTCGGTGCTTATCGACGGCCTTGATGTACGCCAGATGGATCCCGTCACGCTGCGTCAGCGGATCGCCGTGGTGCCGCAGAACAGCCACCTCTTCTACGGAACCATCGCCCAGAACCTGCGCCTCGGCGCACCGACCGCCGTGCGCAGAGACCTGGTCGCGGCGGCCAGGGACGCCAAGGTCTACGACGACATCATGGCGCTGGAGGAAGGGTTCGAGACGCGGCTGACCGAGCGCGTGATGGGCGAGATGCCGACCGGATTCAAGCAGAAACTGGCGCTGGCGCGCGCATATCTGCGCCACGCGCCCATCATGATCTTCGACGAAGCGACGCAGACGCTGGACGAGGACGGCGATAAGGCGTTCCTTGCCGCGATCCAGCGCATGCGCGGCACCACCACGATCGTGATCGTAACCCATCGTCCGAGCCACATGCGCATCGCCGACCGCGTCATCCTGATGAACGCCGGCAAGATCGCCATGATCGGAACGCCGGACGAGGTTCTCAAACGTGCGACCGGTACAAAGCGATGAGCGCGGCGGCAGATAACGCGTTCAGTGCCGTGCCGAAGCGGCGACGCTGGGGCCGGCAGACGCGGTTCCTGTCCCAGTCGGTAATCCTGGAGGAGGTGGGGCCGCCGCGGCTGCTGCGCGCCATCCTGCTGCTGCTGGGCGCGACGGTCGCCGCGTTTCTCGCCTGGGCGGCGGTGACTCCGCTGGCACAGCGCGTCAGGGCAACCGGCCAGGTGGTGCCGTCGGGCGCGGTCGTGCCGGTACAGCATCTCGAAGGCGGCATCGTCAGGCAGATCCTGACCCATGAAGGGGCTCTGGTTTCGGCCGGCGCGGCGCTGGTGCGCCTCGACCCGGCGGCGGCGCGTGCCGAACTTCAGGAGAAGGAGGCGCGCATCGCCGCGCTCAGCCTTCAGGCGGAACGTCTGCGTGCCTTTACCGACGGCCGAGCGGCGAAGTTCGACGGGGTCGGCGACGGCTATGACGGGCTCGTCGCCGATCAGTCGAAGATCCTGGCGCTACAGCAGGAAAAGCGCACGAGCCAGCGCAAGGTGCTGCAGTCGCAGATCCATCAGCGGCGGAGCGAGCTGGGAAGTTTCGAGAACCAGGAACAGACGCTGAAGCAGGAGATCGGGATCCTCTCCGAGTTGGCCGAGATGCGGCGCAAGCTGTATGAAAAGGGGCTCAATTCGAAGGTGCTTTATCTCGGCACCATGCAGCAGCTCGTTGCCGCGCGGGGCGAGCTCCGCCGCCTGCAATCGGAGGCCGCACGCTCGCATCAGGCGATCACCGAGGCGGAGGGCAAGCTGGTGCAGCTCGATGCCGAATTGCGTACCGAGGCGATGACCCAGATGGGGCAGGTGACTGGTGAGCTGGCACAGCTCCGCCAGGCCGCCGAGAGGCTGAAGGACCGGGTCACCCGACTGCAGATCGCGGCGCCGGTGCGTGGCGTGGTGAAGAGCCTGGCGCCCAACGCGCCCGGCGGCGTCATCGCGCCGGGCAGCGTAGTAGCCGAGATCGTTCCGCTGGACGACGAGCTGGTGGTTGAAGCGCGCATCGAACCGCGGGACGTCGGACAGCTTCGTCCCGGCCAGCCGGTGTCGGTCAAGGTCAGCGCCTATGAGTTCTACCGGTTCGGCGACGTGGCCGGCGTTCTCGACCGTATCTCGGCCTCCACCTTCCAGGACAAGGACGGCCGCGTCTATTACAAGGCGACCGTGACGCTGAAAAAGAGCTTTGTCGGCGAGAATTCGGCCAGGAACCCCATCCTGCCCGGCATGATCGCCGAGACGGACATCAACACCGGCGAGCGCACGGTGCTCGAATACCTGCTCAAGCCGGTCTATGTCTCGCTCAACAAGGCGTTCGGCGAGCGGTAATTCCGAGCGTTGGATCATTTCTGAGAAAAATCAAAAAAAATAGAAATTCCCCCGGGGCGGGGGTTCCTTCCGGAGCGCGGTGGACTAGAATGCTCCCACCGAACGCAAGAATCCTGGGAGACGAAACGCATGGACGGGAAAGCGGCGCCCGCTGCCGTGGAGCGGCGGAACGATACCTACGACGACCTGCGCGACCTGCTGATCCGCCTCGAAGAGATGGGCGAGGTGGAAAAGGTGGACGGCGCCGACTGGAAGCTCGAGATCGGCGCCCTGTCGGAAACCGTCGCAGCGCGCAATCCGGGCCGGTCCCCGGCGCTGCTGTTCGACAACATTCCCGGCTATCCGAAGGGCTTTCGCATCATGTCCGGTGCGGCCAACGGGCTGCGCCGGCTGGCGCTGGTGCTCGGTCTGCCCGAGCCGGGAAGCGAGACCGAGCTGGTGCAGTCCTACCGAGCCCGCATGCGCGCCGGGCTGAAGCCCATTCCGCCGGTCGAGGTCAAGACCGGCCCGGTGCTGGAAAACGTCATGCGCGACGACGAGGTCGACCTGTGGAAGTTTCCGGTCCCGATGGTGCATGAGCTCGACGGTGGCCGCTATATCGGCACCGACGACATGGTGATCATGCGCGATCCCGACACCGGTTTCATCAACGGCGCCACCTACCGGGTGATGGTGCACGACAAGGACACGGTCGCCGTCTGGATGTCGCCCGGCAAGCACGGCCGGCTGATCAGCGAGAAGTATTTCGAACAGGGCAAGCCCTGCCCGGTGGCCATCTGCTGCGGCCAGGACCCCATCCTGTTCCTGTCGGCGCACCAGGAGATCGACTGGGAGCTGAGCGAGTTCGCCTATGCCGGCGGCCAGCGCGGGCGGCCCATCGAGATCATCCGCAGCGAAGTGCACGGTCTGCCCATCCCGGCCCACGCCGAGGTGGTGCTGGAAGGGGAGATACTGCCCGACCAGAAGCGTCTGGAAGGCCCGTTCGGCGAGTTCATGGGCTACTACGCCAGCAATGCCAGCGAGCTGCCCATCGTGAAGGTGAAACGCGTCTACTGGCGTAGCGACCCGATCCTGACGCTGGCCATCCCGTCACGCCCGCCGGAAAATTTCACCTTCGCCCGCGCCGCCGTGAAGTCGGCCATGATCTGGGACGAGGTGGAGAAGGCGGGGCTGCCCGGCGTACACGGCGTATGGTGCCACGAGGCGGGCGCCGGCCGGTTGTTCAACGTCATCTCCATCAAGCAGCTCTATCCCGGCCACGCGAGTCAGGCCGGCATGCTGGCGGCCAACTGCCATGCCGGCAACTACGCCGGGCGCTGGGTGGTCGTGGTGGACGAGGATATCGACCCGTCCAACATGTTCGATGTGATGTGGGCCATGTCGACGCGCTGCGACCCGCCGGAGGATATCCAGTTCATAAAGCGCTCGTGGTCGACGCCGCTGGATCCGCTGCTGTTCGAGCCGCCATGGCAGAACAACCGGGCTGTGGTCGATGCCTGCCGGCCGTGGGACAAGAAGGACCGGTTCCCGAAGGTAGCGGAGGCCAGTCCGGAGCTGAAGGCGAAGGTTCAGGCCAAATGGCCGCACCTCTATCGTTAGGACCGGCCGCGTTCGGTGCGGCCGTGTTCCCGTGATAGGATCGGCCGCCGTCGCCGGTCAGGTTGCGGCGGCATAGGGGTTTCGGGAGGGCGTTACATGGACCCGGCGGCCGCGATGCGGCGCAATGACGGTTACGACGGTCTACGCGGATTTCTCGCCCGTCTCGAGGAAATGGGCGAGGTCGAGAAGATCGCCGGAGCGGACTGGAATCTGGAGATCGGCGCGCTGACCGAGACCGTTGCGGCGCGTAAGCCGGGCCGGGCGCCGGCGCTGCTGTTCGACGACATCCCCGGCTATCCGCGCGGCTTCCGTATCCTGTCCGGCGCCGCCAATGGCCTCCGTCGCCTCGCTTTGGCGCTCGGCCTGCCCGATCCGCAGAGCGATATGGAGCTGGTAAAGGCCTATCGCGATCGCGCCCGCGCCGGGGTGACGCCGATACCGCCCGTCGAGGTCGCGAGTGGTCCGGTGCTGCAGAACGTCATGCGCGACGGCGAGGTGGACCTGTGGAAGTTCCCGGTGCCGTTTCTCGGCGAGCATGACGGTGGGCGCTATATCGGCACAGACGACGTGGTCGTCATGCGCGATCCCGACAACGGCTGGATCAACGCCGCCACCTACCGGGTGATGGTGCACGACAGGAACTCGGTTGCGATCTGGATGTCGCCGGGCAAGCACGGCCGGATGATCAGCGAGAAGTACCTTGCCGAGGGCAAGCCATGCCCGGTGCTGATTTCCTGCGGTCAGGATCCGATCCTCTTCCTTGCCGCGCATCAGGAGATCGACTGGGAGTTGAGCGAGTTCGCGTATGCCGGAGGCCAGCGCGGCTGGCCCGTCGAGATCGTCCGCAGCGAGATCCACGGGCTGCCCATGCCGGCCGACGCCGAGATCGTACTGGAAGGCGAGATGCTGCCCGACGAAACGCGAACGGAGGGGCCGTTCGGCGAGTTCATGGGCTATTACGCCAGCCCGGCCAGCGAGCTTCCCGTGGTGCGCATCCGCCGCGTCTACTGGCGCAACGATCCCATTCTGATGACACTCATCCCGTCGCGCCCGCCGGAGAGCTTCAGCTTCGTGCTCGGCGCGGTGAGAGCGGCCATGATCTGGGACGAGGTGGAGAAGGCGGGGCTGCCCGGCGTCCAGGGGGTGTGGTGCCACGAGGCGGGCGCCGGCCGGCTGTTCAACGTCATTTCCATCCGTCAGCTCTATCCAGGGCATGCCAGCCAGGCGGGTATGCTGGCAGCCAACTGCCATGCCGGCAACTTCGCCGGCCGTTGGGTGGTGGTGGTGGACGAGGACATCGATCCCTCAAACCTGTTCGACGTCGTCTGGGCCATGTCGACGCGCTGCGATCCGCCGGACGACATCCAGTATGTCAGACGGTCGTGGTCGACGCCGCTGGACCCCATGCTGTTCGCGCCGCCGTGGCAAAATAACCGGGCGGTGGTCGATGCCTGCCGGCCGTGGGACAGGAAGGACCGGTTCCCGGAGGTGGCCGAGGCCAGCCCGGAGTTGAAGGCCAGGGTAATGGCCCGGTGGCCGCACCTTTACAAGTAGCCATCGATCGGGGAGCATCGCGACAACGACCCGCGCCGGTGGCGACGGGCCGGCGCAGTTAGGGCAGGGAGGACCGACCATGAGCTTGGCTTTGGACGAGGCTGCACCGCAGACGCCCTACCAGCGCCACCGCGACCTGCGCGACGTGGTGGAACGCGCCGACGCCATGGGCGAGTTGCTGCGCATCGACGGGGCCGACTGGAACCTGGAAATGGGGGTACTGGCGGAGATCGTCTGCCATTCGAAGCCCGGCAAGGCCCCTGCGGTGATGTTCGACAACATCCCCGGCTATCCGCCTGGCTTCCGCGTGCTGTCGGGCATTTCCAACTCCACGCGCCGTTGCGCCTATCTGCTCGGCTTTCCCGACACCGACCGGCAGACCAACGTGGTGCGCGCCTATCGCGACCGCATGAAAGGGGATTTCCGCCTGATCCCGCCCAACACGGTCAAGGACGGGCCGATCCTCGAAAATGTCATGCGCGACGACGAGGTGGACCTGTTCAGATTTCCCATCCCGTTCATTCACGAGAAAGATGGCGGACGCTATATCGGCACCCACGACGTGGTGATCATGCAGGACCCGGACGAAGGCTGGGTTAACCTGGGCGCCTATCGCGTCGTTGCGCACGACCGAAACACCGCGGGAATCTGGATCTCGCCCGGCAAGCACGGGCGGCTGATCCGCGAGAAGTATTTCGCCAAGGGCCGGAACTGCCCCATCGTGGTGTGCTGCGGGCAGGACCCGCTGCTGTTCCTCGCCGCCAGCCACGAGATCGACTACGGCACCACCGAATTCGCCTATGCCGGCGGGCACCGCGGCCGGCCGTTCGAGACCATTCCCGGAGAGGTCACCGGCCTGCCGATCCCGAGCCACGCCGAACTGGTGATCGAGGGCGAGATGATCGCGGACGAGAAGCGTCCCGAAGGTCCGTTCGGCGAGTTTACCGGCTATTACGCCAGCCACATCCGGGACGAGCCGGTGATCCGGGTGCGGCGCGTCTACTATCGCAACGATCCGATCCTCACCATGGCGGCGCCCATGCGTCCGCCGACGGACGTGTCGTTCAGCAAGTGTATCATCCAGTCGGCCATGATCTGGGACGAGGTGGAAAAGGCGGGGCTGCCCGGCGTGCAGGGCATCTGGTGTCACGAGGCGGGCGCCATCCGCATGTTCACCGTGGTGTCCATCAAGCAGATGTACCCCGGCCACGTCAGCCAGGCCGGCATGCTGGTGGCAAACTGCCATTCGGGCAATTACCTCGCGCGCTGGATCGTGGTGGTGGACGAGGACATCGACCCCACGAGCGTCGACGATGTGATCTGGGCCATGTCGACGCGCTGCGACCCGGCGACGGAGGTTGAATTCATCCGCCGCGGCTGGTCGACGCCCCTCGATCCCATGCTGCAGCAGGCGCCCTTCCATAACTCGCGCGCCATTGTCGACGCGTGCCGCCCGTGGGGCTGGAAGGACGACTTTCCGGTCGTGGCGTCCGCCAGCCGCGACTTGCGCGAGGCGATGGAAAAGAAATGGGCGCATGCCCTCAAGGGATTATGAGGCCTGACCCTTGGCACGCTTCGTGCCGGCACGTATACGTGCGGTTGCTTTTCGGGGGGGCCACGTCCCGCCGGCAGGCTGTGACGAACGGGCTGTGACGGATTGATCGTCGATCGTGTGGGAGTGGCCGGGTGAGCATCGTTGGCGTTGATATCGGGGGGACGTTCACGGATCTGGTTGGTTATCGCGACGGCCGTATGGTGTTCTCCAAGACCTCTACCACACCGGCCGATCCCACCGTCGGCGTTGCCACCAGCGTGCGCGAGGCGGCGTGCGACGTGCCGGGGCTGCGCGAGTTTCTGCACGGCGCCACCATCGCCATCAACACGGTGCTGGAGCGGAAGGGGGCGGCGACGGCGCTGCTCACCACGGAAGGCTTCCGCGACGTCTACGCCATCGGCCGCGGCAACCGGCCGGAAGGGTTCAATATCTTCTTCCGTCGTCCGCGTCCGCTGGTGCCGCGCGACCGCACCTACGAGATGCACGAGCGCATGAATGCGCGCGGCGGGCCGCTGGTGCCGCTCGACGAGGCCGAGGTGCTGGCGCTGGGCACGAAACTCGTCGCCGAGGGCATCCAGGCGGTTGCCGTCTGCTTCCTGCATGCCTACGCCAACCCGGCGCACGAGGCGGCGGCCGGGCGCGTGCTGCGCGAGAACTTTCCCGATCTGTTCGTCACCCTGTCGCACGAGATCCTGCGCGAGGTGCGCGAGTACGAGCGCACCTCGACCACTGTGCTCAACGGCTATGTGGGGCCGCGGGTCAGGGCCTATCTTGGCCGGCTGGAGACGTTTCTGAAGGAGGAGGAGTTCACCGGCTCGATCCAGATCATGCGTTCCAACGGCGGCACCATGTCGCTGGCCCAGGCCTCGGCGCAGCCGGTGCTGATGATGGAATCGGGGCCGGTGGCGGGCATGATCGGCGCCGGGCAGCTGGCGAAGCTGTTCAACATGCACCGCTGCATCGGCTTCGACATGGGCGGCACCACCGCCAAGGCGACGCTGATCACCGACGGCGTGCCGGCCATCGAGGAGGGCTACTACATCGGCGGCTACGCCAGCGGCCAGCCCATGCAGCTTCCCGTGGTGGATATCGTCGAGGTGGGCACCGGCGGCGGTTCCATCGCCTGGTGCGACGCCGCAGGCAGGCTGCACGTGGGGCCGCAGAGCGCGGGCGCCGATCCCGGTCCCGCCTGCTACGGCAAGGGCGGCGAGGACCCGGTCATCACCGACGCCGACCTGGTGCTGGGCCGACTCAACGCCGGGCGTTTCCTCGGCGGCGGGATGGGGCTCGATACCGAACGCTCGCGCGCCGCCATCGCGGCGAAGGTGGCGGGCCGGCTCGGCCTCGGTGTGGAAGAGGCGGCGCTTGGCATCTGCCGCATCGCCGATTCCGCCATGGGGCTGGCGGTGCGCGCCGTCTCGGTCAACAGGGGCGTCGATCCGCGCGAGGCGGCGATGATCGCCTTTGGCGGCGCCGGGCCGCTGCATGCCCTGGCCATCGCCAAGGAAATCTTCATCCCCACCGTGGTCATCCCCAAGCTGCCCGGCAATTTCTCCGCCTTCGGCATGCTGCTGGCGCCGTGGCGGCAGGATTTCGTGCGCACGCTGGTGGGCGAATTCGGCGCGCTGGACACGGCGCAGGTGGACGCGGCCTATGCCGAGCTGTCTGCGGCCGGCCGGGCGCAACTCGACAGCGACGGCATCGACGGCGACAGTGCCCGCTTCGTTTTTGCCGCCGATCTGCGCTATCGCGGCCAGGAACACGCCATCACCGTGCCGGTGGATACGCCCCGGTCGCTTTCCGGCGGCAGCGCGGCCTTGCGCAAGCGCTTCGATGAGCTGCACGATCTGCGCTACGGCCACGCCGCGCCGGACGAGCGCATCGAGGTGGTCAATTTGCGCCTCGTGGTCACCGCCGACCGCAACGATCCCGCCGTCACCGGCTTCGCCGAGGCGACCTACGTGCCCACCGATCCGCGCCCGGAAACCACGCGCAAGGTGGTCTTCGACGATCCCGCCCGGCCGCTAGACGCACGCATCCTTTGGCGCCCGGGCCTCGCTCCGGGTTTCACCGTCGAAGGACCGGCGGTGATCGAGGAGCCCAATTCCACCGTCCTCATCCATCCCGGTGACAGGATGGAGGTGTCGCCGCACGGCCACCTCGTCATTTCCGTCGCCCCGGACACCTGACCGGAAACCGCGCCATGACCGTCAATCCCATCACCCTCGAAGTGGTCCGCAACGCGCTGGTGGCGTACGCGGAGGAAATGGCCAACTCGCTGTGCAAATCTGCCTACAACATGATGGTCTATGAGGTGCGCGACTTCTGCTGCGGCCTGGTGGACGTGGAAGGCCGGCTGATTTCGCAGAATTCGGGCGGGCTGCCCATCTTCCTCGCCGATCTCGGCATCGCGGTCGAGGACGGTATAAAGAAGTACGACCTCGACGGGTTCGCGCCCGGCGACGTGATCATCATGAACCACGGCTATGTGTGCGGCCAGCACCTCAACAACGTGGTGATCTATACGCCCTGCTTCCACGACGGAAAGGTGGTGGCCTTCGCCGCCAACCGGGCGCACTGGGTCGATATCGGCGGCATGCGTACCGGGTTCGGAAGCGTGGAAACGACGGAAATTTTCCAGGAGGGGCTGCAGTTCCGCTCCATCAAGCTCTACGATGCGGGCCGGCGCAACGACGGGGTATGGCAGATCATCCACGACAACGTGCGCTTTCCCGAATCCTCGCTCGGCGACCTGCGCGCCCAGATCGCCGCTTGCCAGATCGCCGCGCGCCGGCTGGCCGAAATGTATGGTCGTTATTCGGTGGAGACGGTCCAGGGCTGCATCGCGGAGATGTGGAACCAGGCCGAGGCCGAGGCGCGCGCGGTGGTGGCGAAGATTCCCGACGGGTACTACGAGGCGGAAAGCTTCCTCGACAATGACGGGCGGCGGCTCGACCAGCCGCTGCGCATCAAGGTGGCGGTGGAAGTGAAGGACTCCGATCTCACCATCGACTATTCGGAGATGAATCCGCAGGTGCCAAGCCCGCTGAATTCCGGTTATTCCGGCGGGCTGTCGGCGGCGCGCGTCGCCTTCAAGTGCCTGACCATGCCCGATGCGCCGGTCAACGAGGGCTGCTTCCGCCCGCTCAGGCTGATCTCGCCGGAGGGCACCATGGTCAACGCCAGGCCGCCGGCCGCCATCGGTCTGTGGTCCATCGCGCTTCCCACGGTCATCGACACCATCCTGCTGGCGCTGGCCCAGGCGCTGCCCGACAAGATCCCCGCGGCGCACAAGGGCGAGATGGGCGGCTGCTCGTTCTACGGCTATCGCGAGGACGACGGAAAGCGCTTCCTGTTGATGAACATCTTCGGCGGCGGCTGGGGCGGCCGTCCGCATGCCGACGGCGAGGACGCCTCGGTCTCCATCTGCCAGGGCGACGTGCGCAACACGCCGGTGGAATTGCAGGAGATCCACTATCCCTTCCTCGTGGAGCATTTCCGCCTGCGCCCCGACAGCGGCGGCGCCGGCCGCTATCGCGGCGGGCTGGGGGTGGAGCTCACCTACCGCTGCCTGCAGAACGCCACCGTCAACATCAACTTCGAGCGTACCCACACGCCGCCCTGGGGGCTCAGGGGCGGCAAGCCGGCGGCGACCAATATCGGCATCGTGCGCAGCGCCGACGGCTCCGAGCGCGTCGTGCACAAGGGAACCAACATTCCGCTCAGGGCCGGCGACTCGGTGACCTTCTGCACCGCCGGCGGCGGCGGCTATGGCGACCCGGGCAAGCGTCCGCCGGAGGAGATCGCCCGTGACGTGCACCTGGGCTACGTGACGGCGGAGGCCGCCGCGTGCGACTATGGCTGGAAGCCGGCCAGGGGAAAGCGCGCATGACCGCCACACGCGAGGCGATTCGCGAGGAACGCCGCCGGCGCCTGCTGGACGCCATGACGGAGGCGAAGCTCGATGCCTTGGTAGTGGCGGGCAACGCCTGGCGCTCCGACTATCTCGCCTTCGCCACCGACGCTGCGGCGCTGGAGGGCACGGTGGTGGCGCTGGTGCACGGCGACGGACGCACCGAGCTGATCGCGGAAAGTCCGGCCGAGGCCGAGCGCATCGCCGCCGAATGCGCCGCCGCCGCCGACTGGGCGCCCGATCCGGTGGCCGAGGCTGAACATCGGCTGCGCCGGCTCGGCAATCGGCGCATCGCCCTTGCGCCGGCGCAGACCCTGCCGGTGGGGCTGAAGCGCGAGGGGCGGGACGACGCCACCGCCCTGCTCGACCGACTGATGCGCATCAAGTCGACCGCCGAACTCGATGCCATCCGCCGGGCCGCCAGGCTGGCGGACGACGGCTACCAGGTATTTCTGCAGGCGGCCCGCGTCGGCCGGCCCGAGTACGAGCTGATCGCGGAGGTGGAAGGCTATTTCCGCAGCCGCGGCTGCCCGGACAACTTCATGATCATGGGCAGCGGCGGGCCCGAGGTGCGCGGGATGCGTCCGCCCAACGACCGGCGGCTGCAGCGTGGCGACATGGTGACCACCGAGCTGACGCCGTGCATGAACGGCTACTACGCCCAGATCTGCCGCACGCTGGTGGTCGGCGAGCCGTCGGCCGAACAGCGCGCCGCGTTCGCCATCTGGCTTGAAGCGCTCGAGGCCGGCATTGCCGCGGTGCGGCCCGGCGCCACCGCGGGCGACGTGGCGCGGGCGGAGAACGACGTGTTCCGCCGCCACGGGCTCGGCGACTACGTCACGTCGGAATACACCCGCGTGCGTGGGCACGGGGTCGGGCTGTGGCCGGATGCGCCACCGGCCGTTCTGGAAGACGTGGATATGGTTCTGGAGCCCGACATGACCCTCATCGTCCATCCGAACACCTATAATCCCGTGGTGGGCTATCTGGTGCTGGGCGATGTGGTGCGGGTGACGGAAACCGGCTGCGAATCCCTGTGCGGCACGCCGCGCGAGCTGTTCAGCGTGCCGGGTTGAGGGAATCATGCGCCGTGGACTGATCGCCTGGTCGAAGGAGGAACTGCCGCCCGCCGCCATTGAGGCGCGCTGCGCCCGGCTGCAGGCGGCGATGCGCACGGCGGGTCTGGATGCGGTGCTGGTCCACACCTGCTTTCCGCGTCCGGCGGCGGTGTCGTGGCTCACCAATTTCGTGCCCTACTGGTCCGAGGCGCTGCTGATCGTGCAGCCCGACGGCATGCCGCTGATGCTCGCTTCTCTGTCGAAGCGGGTGCACGAGTGGATCCGCGAGGTCAGCCACATGGGCGAGATCATCGCCGCCCCCCATCTCGGCCGGGCCACCGCCGATCTGCTCGCCAGGACGTTCGCGGGGCGCACCCCGCGCATTGGTGTGGTCGAACTGGGACACTTCTCGCAGAGCCACGCAGCCCCCATTCGCGCCAGGCTGGGCGAGGGCGTTCTGGAGGACGCCAGCGATCTGTTCGCCTCCGTGCGCCAGCCGGCCGACGCGGCCGAGATTGCCCTGGCCGGGAAGGCTGTCGTCATCGCCGCGGCAGCGCTTGCTGCTGCTCCGTTGGGAGCCGCAACCATTCCTGCGCTCGCGGCGCCAGTGGAAACGGCCGCTCGCACCGGTGGCGCAGAGGAATGCCTGATCCTCGTGGCGCCCGACCTGACGGTCGGGACGGCACTGCGCCGCGTCGAGGGCGAGAGTGCGCTGGGCGCGCGCTTCGCCATGCAGGCGTCGGTGGCCTACAAGACTGCGTGGGTGCGGATCGCGCGCAGCGTGGCGTCCGGCCCGGCACCGGCGTCGTGGCGGGCGGCCGATCGCTGGTTCGACGCGCTGCTGCCGACGCTGGGTGCCGACGATCTTGCCGGCTGGCCGCGCCATGCGCCGGAGCCGCCGGGTACCCTCGCGGCCTGGACGGTGGAATCCTGCACCGGTGCCGCACCGCTGTCGGTGGCGGCCGCCGATGGATGGATCGTGCGCCCGCTGACGCCGGGCAGTATCGCCGTGCTGACGGTGCGGCTTGAGACGGCCGACGGGCCGTGGCTGCGCGCCGCCCCGCTGGTGCTGGGCGAGGCGACGGGCACCGGCCGCGCGCTTGCCCCCGGTGCATAAGGCGGCATGGTGACCCTGCTCGACCAGCTTGGCGCCTGTGCCGCCACGGCCCGCGTCGAGGCCCTTCCTGCGACCCATCGCGACCGCATCGCCGTTCACTGGCGCGACGCCCTCGGCGCGCTGGCCGCCGGCTGCCTGCTGGACGCGGCCCGTCCCCTTGCCGCGCTGATCGACGGGCTGGAGGGCCCGGCGCTGCGTCACGCCGCCGCCTTCGCCGGCGCCATGCGCATGACCGAGATCGACGACATCGACCGTCGGTCGGGCGTGACCGCCGCCGCCATCGCGGCGCCGGTTGCGCTGGGGCTGTTAAACGCGGCGGGAGAGGGGGCGGCGGCGCGCGCGCTGGACGCCTATGCGGTGGGCTACGAGATCTCCGTGCGGCTGGCGGAAGCGGCGGGAGGTGCGTCCCTGCTGGCACGTGGCGTGTGGCCCACCTACCTCGTCGCGCCCGCCGGCGCGGCGGCGACGACCGCGCGCATGCTTGGTCTCGACTCGGACACGACCACCCAGGCGCTTGCCATTGCATTGGCGCGGGCGGCGCCCGGTGTCGGCCGGCCGCCGGGACCGCGCCCGGTGCGCTGGTTCGCCTTTGCCCAGGCGGTGCGTGACGGGTGCGCCGCGGCGTTCGCCGCGCGCGATGGCGTTAACGGTGATACGGGCATTCTGGAAGGGGGCTGGATTGCCTCGCGAACAGGCGGGGCCGCCTTGCCGGACGCGGAGGTGCTGACGCGGGGGCTCGGCGACGGACACGTCGCCATGCGCGCCAGCCTCAAGCCGTACTGCTCGGCCAAACAGGGGCTGGCGGCCATCGACGCTTTTCAGCAGCTTATGGCCGACGGTGCCGATCCGGCGTCCATCGAGGCAGTGACGGTGCGCGTGCCAACGGCCTACGCCGCCATGGTCGGCCACGCGCAATTCCCGACCGCACGCATCCCGAGCATCGTCAGCGTGCGCTACCAGCTTGCCCTTGCCGCGCACTCACCCGATGGGTTGTATGACATCCGGCGCGATCCGCCGCGCCGCACGGCGGCGATCGAGGCGCTGGCGGCACGCATCGCCGTCATCGCGGACGATGGGCTGGCGGCCGACTACCCGGCGGCCTGGCCGGCGGAGGTGACGGTGCGCTGGTCCGGCGGCGAGGGTACACGGCGTGTTGTCGACAGCGCGGGCGACCCGGCGCGGCCCTTCGACAGGACGGCAGTGGATGAAAAGTACCGCGCTGTGCTGGGCCGGCTGGTGCCCGGGGCGGACGTCCGGCGCTGGCTGGATGCCATCGATGGGGCAACCCGCGATCCCGCGCGGCTCGGCGCCCTTGCCGGCGATCTGGCGGCGGCATTGCGGAGATAGGAAATGGACAGCAAGGGATTGCCCGAACAGGCGATTGCCGAGCGCTTCGCGGCATGGGCCACCGGGTTGGCGCCCGGCGACGTGCCTGACGACGTGCGCGCCGCCGCCCGCCATGCGCTGCTGGATTTCGCCGGGCTGTGCGTTTCGGCGCGCAACGAGGACTACGTGCGCGCCGTGCGCGAGTCATGGGACGGGCGGGGCGCCGTCACCGCCATCGGCCATGGTGCTGCGCTGGACGCCGCTGGCGCCGCCTTCGTCAACGGTACCGCGGCGCATGGCGAGGACTACGACGACACGTTCGAGGGCACGCCGGTACATACCGGCGCGGTGATCCTGCCGGCGGTGCTGGCGGCGGCCGAGCGGCACGGCCGGTCGGGTGCCGATGTGCTGCGCGGTATCGCGGTGGGTACGGAATTCATGTGCCGCATGGCGCTTGTTGCCACCACCGGCATCCACCGGGCCGGGTTCCATCCCACGGCAGTAATCGGTGCGCTCGGCGCGGCGGCGGCAGTGTCGGCGACGCTGGGCAGCACGGCGCGCCAGATGGCGAGCGCGCTCGGCACCGCCGGCAGCATGGCGTCCGGCATCATCGAGTACCTGGCGGAAGGGACGTGGACCAAGCGCATCCACGCCGGCTGGGCGGCGCAGAGCGGACTGCGCGCGGCGCTGATGGCGCGGGCCGGGTTCATGGGGCCGCGCACGGTGATCGAAGGACAGCACGGCTTCTTCTTCGCCTTCGCCGCACACGACGCCCGACGCGACTTCGCCGCCATGACCGACGGTCTGGGCGCGCGCTGGCACGCGGCCAACATCGCCTTCAAGCCGTACCCGTGCGGCACCATGACCCAGCCGTTCATCGACTGTGCCGTCGCGCTGGCGCGTGACGGCGTGCGGCCGGCCGACATCGTGGAAATCGCCTGCGAAGTGGGCGAGGGCACGGTGCACCGGCTGTGGGAGCCGCTGGCGGAAAAGAAAGCGCCTTCAACCTCTTATTCCGCGAAGTTCAGCGTTCCCTTCTGCATCGCCGTGGCGCTGGCCGACGGCGCCTGCGGCCTCGGCCAGTTTTCCGAGGCGCGCATCGGCGACCGCGAGGTCATGGATCTCGCGGCAAGGATCGGTTACGTCATCGACCCCGACAACGAGTATCCGCGCAACTACTCCGGCCATATCCAAGCCACGCTGAAGGACGGCAGCGTGCGCGAGGTGCGCCAGCCCCATCTGCGCGGCGGCCGGCGCGAGCCGCTGACGGCGGACGAACTGCGCGCCAAGTTCCGCGCCAATTGCGCCTTCGGCGGCTGGGCGGAGGCGCGGACGACCGCGCTGGAAGAATTCTGCGCCGGCGCGTTCGACGCCGCGAACGTGAAGGGACTGGCCGCGTTTCGCGGCTGAGGGCCCCTATTTCGCCGCCACGGCGGAGCGGGAGAACGTCGCGACGTCCAGGCGATGCGCTTCCAGCGCCGCGCGGTCGATGTCGGGGGTGAAACCCGCCGGCAGCACCAGCGCGCCCCGCTCGAAGCGCAGCGGGTGAGCGAACAGACGCGCCTTCGGTTTGAGGAAGCCATTGAACTCGCCGGCGTTGTCGATGGTGACGCGCGCGACGCACGCCTCCATCCAGCAGCAGATTTCCGACGACACCCCGTCGCCCAGCACCGGAGTCATGCCGAGCGCGCGGATGCGCTCCAGACCCGCTTTCAGCAGATCGAGCCCGCCCATCTTCTTGAGCTTCAGCTTGACGAATCCGACGCCAGGGATGGTGCCGGCGCGTTCGATGTCGTTCATGTCGTAGATGGATTCGTCGAGCATTACCGGTACGGTGGAGACCGCAGCAACCGCCGCGTTGGCGTCCCAGTCCCTGGATGCGCAGGGCTGCTCGAACAGCTCGATGCCTTCCGAGTCGAGCGCGGCGGCGAAGCGGCAGCCATCTTCGCGCGAGAAGCCGCGGTTGGCGTCGAGCCGGATCACCGCGCGGCCACGCGCCGCCTTCTGCACCGCGCGTACCTTGGCGATGTCGGCCTCCGCGTCCTTGCCCACCTTGACCTTGAGCGTGCGGAACCCCTCGGCCAGCCGGGCGTCCACCTCGGCGGGGAAGTCGGCGTGGTCGGTGCTGTGGAACGGGGTGAGCAGGGGCAGGCGGACTTCCGCCGGCACGTGGAGCAGCGGATTGCCCTCCGCCATCTCCAGCGCGGTGACGATGGCGCTGGCCGCCACGGGGCTTGCCGGGATGGCGGCGATCATGGCGGCCCTGGCCTCGGCCACGGAGCGGCCCGCCAGCCGCTCGGCCCAGCCCTTGCAGAAGGCCCAGCCCCCGTCCACCGTCTCGAAGGTGTGGCCGGGCGAGATATGGCCTTCGCCCCAGCCGGTGCGGCCGTCGCTGTCGGTGATCTCGGCGACGATGGGCTCGAAATCCTCATACACCCGGTAGCTTACGTGATAGGGGACGGTAAGCGGCAACCTGATCCGGTGCAGGACGATCCGGTCTATGGCAGGCACGGCATTCTCCCTGGCGAGGCGAAGAGGGCAGTATGCCTTCTTGCCGCCGCGGTTGGAATCACGCTGTCGGCTGTGAGAGAATGGGTTTCCTGGCCGGGCGCGACCCGGTATCCGGTGACGGATGGAAAGATTGGCAACGGCGCCGGATCTACCCTTTACAGTCAAGCCGTTCGATGCCCCGCTGGGCGCCGAGGTGAGCGGACTGGACTGCGCGCAGCCGCTGACGCCCGCCACCGTCGCGGCGCTGGAGGCGGCGTGGGATCGCCATCTGGTGCTGGTCTTGCACGACCAGCGACTGAGCGACGACCGGCTTCTCGCCTTCAGCCGCAATTTCGGCGATCTCGATCCGCCCGGCCCGAACCCTTACGGCGAGCCGTTCCTCAAGGATTACCCTGAGATCAATGTCATCTCCAACGTGATGGAGAACGACCGGCCCATCGGCAACCTGGGCGACGGCGAGGCGGTGTGGCATGCCGACATGACCTACGTGGACATCCCGCCCAAGGCGGCCATCCTCCATGCGCTGGAGGTGCCGCCGACCGGCGGGGATACCTGGTTCGCGGACATGGTTGCCGCCTACGAAGCGCTTCCCGAGGCGCTCAGGGCGCGGATCGACGGGCGGGTCCTGGTGCACGACGCGGCGCACAACAGCGCCGGCATGCTGCGGCGCGGCTACCGGGAAGTGACCGACGTGCGCGATACGCCCGGTGCGCGGCACCCCATCGCGCGCACCGACCGGCAGACGGGGCGCCGCAGCCTGTTCCTCGGACGCCGGCCGCACGCCTATGTGGTCGGGATGGACGTGGCGGACAGCGAAGCACTGCTCGATGCGCTGTGGGAGCATGTGGCCGATCCGCGCTTCGCCATGCGCCATCGCTGGCATACCGGTGACCTGCTCATGTGGCGTAATCTCAACGTGCTGCACCGGCGCGATGCCTTCGATCCGGCGTCGCGCCGCATCATGCACCGCACCCAGATCAAGGGCGACCAGCCCATCGTTTGAGCAAGTGCGATGCGGCGTCAGCCGAGGATGCGCCCACCGCTGACGTGGATGACCTGGCCGGTGACGTAACCGGCGTCGGGACCGCACAGGTAGCCGACAAGGCCCGCCACTTCCTCGGGCCGTCCCCGGCGCGGGATGACCGCACTGGCCCGGGAATCGTGCTGGGCGGCGCGGCCGGCGGCAGCGGGGCGCACGGTTTCGACCGCGCCCGGCACCACGCAGTTCGCGGTGATGCCGTGCTCGCCGAACTCCACCGCCAGCGCACGGGTCAGACCGACCAGCCCGGCCTTGGCGGTGATCACGTGCGCGCGCTCGCGGTCGCCGATATGGCCGGTGAGTCCGCCGAGATTGACGATGCGCCCGCCGCCGGCGGTCACCATGTGCGGCACGCAGGCGCGGGCGCAAAGAAAGGCGCCGTCGAGGATCACCCCCAGTACCGCGTGCCATTCAGCCAGTGTCATCTCCGCCAGCGCCTTGTGGCCGCGCACGGCGGCGTTGTTGACCAGGATGTCGATGCGCCCGAAGGCGGCGAGAGCCGCCTGGGCAAGCCCGTTCACTGCGGCTTCATCGCCCACGTCCGCCATATAGACGATGGCGCGGCCGCCCTGGTCCGCGATCTTGCGCGCCACCTCCGCGCCCGCCTCGGCGTCGCTCCGACCGTTCACCACCACTGCCGCGCCGTCGGCAGCGAGCGCCAGGGCGCATGAGCGGCCGATGTTGCGGGTCGCCCCGGTGACGATGGCGACCTTTCCGTCGAGCCTCCCCACGGACGCGGCCCGCTCAGTCGCCCTGTTCCAGCCGCACGTCGGGGCGCCGGCGGGCGACGACGCGCAGGGCGGCATTGACGAGCGGCGACCAGAACAGGCCGAGCAGGGTGAGTACGAAGAACGCGGCTGCGATGGGGCTCTCGAAGAAGCGCAGCCAGTTGTTGTCGAAGAGGATCATGGACTGGGACAGAGACTCTTCCACCAGCTTGCCGAGGATCAGCCCCATGACCAGCGGCGCCGGGCCGAAGCCGTGGCGCTGCATGACGAAGCCGATGAGCCCTGCGGTCAGCATGACCCAGACGTCCGAGATCGACGAGCTGAAGGAATAGGCCCCGATCATGGAGAACACGAACACCGACGGCCACAGCAGGGTGCGCGGAATCAGCGTGATACGCGAAAATATCTTGGCGCCGCCGAGCCCGATCACGAAGAACATCAGGTTGGCGATCAGCATGGCGAAGAAGATGACGTAAACAAATTCTGGCGTCTCGCGCAGCAGGTGCGGGCCGGGCCTAAGCCCGTGCATGATCAACGCCGCCAGGATCACCGCCGTAGTGCCGCTGCCCGGAATGCCGAGCGCCAGCGTCGGCACCATGGCGCCGCCGGTGGCCGCGTTGTTGGCGGCCTCGGGCCCGGCGATGCCTTCGATGGCGCCCTTGCCGAACTCGTCTTTGTTCTTGGAGAAGCGTTTGGCCTCGTTGTAGCCCATGATGGCGGCCACGGTGGAGCCTTCGGCCGGCAGGATGCCGACGAAGGTGCCGATGCACGACGAGCGCAGGATGGTCCCCTTCACCTTGGCGAAATCGGCCCGGCTCGGCAGCTTGACCACCACCGAGGTGATCCGTTCGTAGGCCACGTTGAAGCTCATGGATTGGGTAAGGAGCTCGCTGACGGCGAAGAGCCCGATCAGCACCGGAACGAAGCGGATGCCGTCGCTAAGGTCCGGCAGGTCGAAAGTGAAGCGTTCGACCCCGGTGACGAGGTGGGTTCCCACGGTGCCGATCAGGACGCCGAGGGCGCCGGCGATCAGGTTGCGGATGGATGAGCGCCCGCTGATGGAGGCGAGCATGGAAAGGGCGAACAGAGAGAGGGCGAAGTACTCGACCGGGCCGAACGCCAGCGCGATCCGCGCCAGCAGCGGCGTCGCCAGCAGGAACACCACTAGGCTGAAGACGCCGCCGCAGACGCTGGACACCGCCGCCATGCCGAGCGCCCGCCCAGCCTCGCCGCGCTTGGCCATGGGATAGCCGTCGAAGGCGGTCGCCACCGCCGGCGGCGCGCCCGGTGCGTTGATCAGGATAGCGGTGATGGAGCCGCCGAACGTGCCGGCGCAGTAGAGCGCCGCCAGCATGGAGATGGCGGACGCCGGCGGCAGGCTGATGGTGAAGGGGATCAACAGCGCCACCGCCATGGGGGAGGACAGGCCGGGCAGGGCGCCGACCAGCACGCCCACCAGCACGCCGATCAGGATGACCAGCAGGTTGAACGGCTCTGAAACCTGCGTCAGACCTTGCAGCAACGCGTCCATGATGTGCCTAGCCCAGCGCCGGTCCGATCAGTCCCGGCTCGAAATAGATCTTGAGAACCTGCGAGAACAGCACGGCAATGGCGGCGGGAAACAATACGGCAAAGGGGACCAGCACCTTGGGCCGCCGCTCGCCCCACAGAAACGGGAGCAGCGCGCAGATCAGCACCATGGCGAGGGCGTTACCGACCAGGTAGATGGCCGCGACAGCCATCACCAGCAGCACGGCCGTAAAGAAGACCATGGGGTTGACGCGGCTCGAACGGCCCTCGTCGAGCTTCTTCTTGCCGCCTTCGAGGAACAGATGCTCGAAGGGCAGCGCCAGGCTCAGGATCGCGATGACCCAGATCAGCAGCCGGGGAAACCACTCCGGCGGAACGTTCCCCGCCAGAAGGGCGGAAGTTTCCTCGAACTGGGTGGTGAAATAGTACGCAAGGGCGCAAAACCCGAGGATCACCAGCGTCAGGGCAAGGTCGACGCCGTGCAGGAGCGACCGGGGGGCGGCGCTTCCCGTCCGCCCCCCGCCGCCGCGCATGTTGCGATCGAAAACGGACACGCCGTCTCCTTCCACGTTTCAGACGGGCGCGTGCGACTATTTCTTCTTCAGCAGGCCCAAATCCTTCAGCGCCTGGGCCGCGACCGCGTACTCTTCCTTGATGTGCTTGGTCCACACCTCGGAGCCGGCGACGCTGTCGTCCACCGAGAGCCCGGCGCTCTTCAGGTAATCGGCGAACACCTTGTGGTGCATGGCCTTGACCAGCGCCTTGGAGAGCGCGTCGATGGCGGGCTGAGGCGTTCCCTTGAGCACTGCGTAGCCGCGGGTGGTGGACGTCTTGACCTTGTAGCCCAGCTCGAAGGTGGTGGGGACCTTCGAATAGTCCTTGAGGCGTTTTTCCCCCATCACCGCGAGCGCCCGGAAGGTGCCGTCCCTGACCTGCTCGCCGGCCTCGCTGACGTTGGGCAACGTGCCGTCGATGGAACCCGACATCAGCGCCTGCACCATCTTCCCGCCGCTGCCGAACGGCACCACCTTGTATTTGAGGCCGCTCGCCTTGGCGAACGCCGCGAGGCCGATATGCTCGGTGCCGCCGATCTGGGCGACGCCGAAGTTGACCGGTTTCTTCTTGGATGCGGCGATCAGGTCGGCCAGCGACTTGAAGTTGCTCTTGCCCGACACCACCACGAAGGTAGGATCGTCCATGGCGCGGGTGACGCCTACCAGGTCGTCAATCTTGAGCACCGACTTGCCGCGGGCAATGGTGTAGAGGTGCGACTGGGTCAGGGCCATGATGGTGCAGCCGTCCTTCGGCCGTCCGGCCACATACTTGTGCGCCGCGGCGCCCGAACCGCCGCGCCGCGCCACCACCTGCATATCGGCCTTCAGCTCGCGCCGCGAGCGGATCATCATCATCCGCGCCGTTACGTCGGTGCCGCCGCCATAGGCCGCGTGGATGACCACCTGGATGGTGTCGCACGGGAACTTGTACTGCGCCGCGGCCGGGGTCGCGGTGGCGGCGGCAAGCACCATGCCGACCGCGGTCGCCGTCGCCAGCGCGCAGAACGTGCTTCTATTGCCTCGATACATGGCCCGATCCTCCCTCTTCTCCCTCGTCTTTGCGCCTCGCCGCCAGAATGGTTCCCGGCGGCGGGCTTGGCATGGATTGTCGACAATCCGTTGCGATCAATCAATGGTAAATATGTAAAGGGCTTTACCCGTCGTCATCACATCTGCGCGGCCTGGCCCGCCTGAACGGGTTCCGCGGCCGGTCTGGATTTTCGCCGACATAATGGGTACCTATGCGCCCGCAACCGTCTTTCGGACCCGTGGACAATGAACGAATCGCAGCATTTCGAGCGCCGCGGCATTCTCAGCCTTTCCTGCCCCGACCGTCAGGGGATCGTGGCCGCGGTGGCCAGTTTCCTCGCGGAACAGGACTGCAACATCCTGGAATCGGCGCAGTTCGACGACGAGATATCCGGTCACTTCTTCATGCGCACCGTGTTCGGCGCGGGCGAGGCCACGCCCGACCTCGACAGCCTGAGCGGCGCCTTTCGCGCCATCGCCCGGCGCTTCGACATGGACTGGCAGATACACGACGAGATGGCGCGCCCGAAGGTGGCCATCCTGGTGTCCAGGACCGGCCACTGCCTCAACGACCTGCTCTACCGGGTAAAGACCGGCGGTCTCGCCATGGACGTGGTGGCGGCGATCTCCAACCACCCCGACCAGAAGGCGCTGGCGGATTTCTACGGCGTCCCCTACCACCATCTGCCGGTGACGCGCGAAACCAAGCCCGAGCAGGAGGCTGCGTGGTTGCGCATCGTCGAGGAGACCGGCGCCGAACTGGTGGTGCTGGCGCGCTACATGCAGGTGCTGACGCCGGAAACGTGTCTGCGCCTTGCCGGCCGGGCGATCAACATCCACCACTCGTTCCTACCCGGCTTCAAGGGCGCGCGCCCCTATCGCCAGGCCCACGCGCGCGGGGTGAAGCTGATCGGGGCGACGGCGCACTATGTCACCGCCGACCTGGACGAGGGGCCGATTATCGAGCAGGAGACCACACGGGTCAGCCACGCCCATACGCCGGTGGCGCTGGAAAGGCTGGGGCGCGATCTGGAATGCCTGGTCCTGGCCCGCGCCGTGCGCTGCCACATCGAGCGGCGCACCGTTCTCCACGGCAGCCGCACAGTAGTCTTCGGCTAGAGCCGGGTCAGACCGGCCGCCTCACCTGCCGTCATCCGTCGGTCGGGCGTTCACGCGGCAGGGACGGGTGGCCGAGCGCCTGGGTCGCCGCCAGCTTGCGCGAGAAGTGCCTGAAGAACAGCCCGATGTTGCGCGGCTCGCCGATGGTACCGTGCTTGCGCGCCTGCTCGGCATCGTCCGGCCATGAATAGGACAGCCCGGAGCCCTTGATCATCAGCATCTCGCGGCATGCGGTCTCGAGCTGGACGCCGACGATGGTCATCTCCTCGATGGAGCGGCCGCAGAACATGACGCCGTGGTTGCGCAGGAACAGGGCCGGATGATCGCCCCACACGTCGGCCACCTCGTCGCCGACCTCCGCCTTACGCACCAGTTCGGACGTGCGGGTGAAGCGCGGCGGCGGTTCACGGAAATAGCTGCCGGCGTTGCTGATGGGGCGCAGCGGTTCGTTCGAGGCCGAAAATACCGCGCCGTAATGGGGATGGGTGTGTGCGGTCGCCATCACTTCGGCGCGGCGCTTGTAGATGCCGGCGTGCAGCGGCCATTCGCTGTGCCGCTTTTTGCCGTCGCCGTGCAACAGCTTGCCGTCCATGCTGATAAGCTGGAAATCGGTCCAGTCGAACACCTCGCCCATGGTCAATCCCCAGCGCTTGAGCCAGAAGCCGCGCCCGTCGGGATCGCGCAGGGCGACGTGGCCAAGGGTGTAGTTGCCGTGGCCTTCCATCTCCAGGATGCGGCTGGCGAGCGCCAGTTTGTCGAGGTCGGTCTTGAGCGAATTAGATAGGGCGACCTCGCGGGTCGTCGTGGTGCCTTCCATGTCGAGCTCCCTTGCGTCTCCGGTCCGGGACGTGGCCGGTGATCTGCGATGGTGCAGCATAGCGCATCATCGGGGGGGGTCGCCATGACGGGAAATCGCGGCGGGCGCCGGCCGCGATCGGATCGAATTCAGGCCGCCCGGCGGTCGGCGGCGACGCGGTCGGCGGGAAAGGTGATGGTGACCGTGGTGCCCACTCCAAGGGTGCTGCGCAACTCCAGCGTGCCGCCGTGCAGTTCCATGAGCCGCTTGGAGAGCGGCAGACCCAGTCCGGTCCCTTCGTACTTGCGGCCGAGGCTGTCATCGATCTGACCGAACCGCTCCAGGGCGCGGGGAATGTTCTCCTCGGCGATGCCGATTCCGGTATCGGTGACGTCGATGACGATCTGGTCGTCCTGACGGCGGATCCCGATGCAGACCGTCCCGTCCCGCTCGGTGAATTTCACCGCGTTGGCGAGCAGATTGAGGATGACCTGACGCACCCGGCGCTCGTCGGCGCGCACGGGCGGCACATCCGGATCGAACCGCGATTCGATCTGCACCCCGTTGGCGTCCGCCTGGCCGGCAATCATGTGCAGCGCATCGTTGGCTGCGTAAGCAAGGTCGAATTCGCGTTCGTCAAGTTCGAACCCGCCGGCGTCGAGCTTGGTAAGATCGAGCACGTCATTGATCAGACCCAGCAGATGCGAGCCGCTGTTGCAGATGTTCTGCGCGTATTCGCGGTAGCGCGCATTGTCGATGGGTCCGAACGCTTCCTTGGCGATCAGGTCGGAAAATCCGATTACGGCGTTGAGCGGCGTGCGCAACTCATGGCTCATGGTCGCCAGGAACTGGGATTTCGCCTGGCTGCTGGCGGCGGCGGCTTCCAGTGCCCTGGTCAGGTTTTCCGTCGTGTGTTCCAGCTCGCGCCGGGTATGTTCCAGCTCGTCCACGTGCCGGCGCAGGCGCTCGGCTTCGCGCGCCGTGCGGTCGGCGAGATGCTGGTCGACGACCGATCCGATAAGGCCGAGCGCGATGATCAGCACTGTCACCGCCGCCACCGCGATGGCAAGCCACTCGGGAGCCATGACCCGCGATGGCAGGGGAACGCCGGGGTCGGGCACCAGGTCGACCGCGGTCATGGCGGTGAAATGCAGCCCGACGATGGCGAGGACCAGCAGCAACGTCGCCGTTATCCGGTTGCGCATCGGGTACCCCGGCGCGGCATTCGCGGCGAGGGCGGCGGCGGCGAGACCGACACCTGAGGTGGTCCCGGTTCGTTGGACAGGTTGGCGGCCAAGTTAAGGTGTATTCCGGTTGCTGATCATGCCGCCAGAATCCTGTTTACCACATCCTGCTGATGCTGTTGAGCCTGTGGGGATGTGGGC
>Ga0326597_10002182_pt1 | contig 29610 bp, 27 predicted proteins | sample RVTome_12_FD_203789 | JGI IMG/M metagenome (GOLD analysis project Ga0326597, IMG submission 203789) | Soil microbial communities from uranium-contaminated site in the Upper Colorado River Basin, Wyoming, United States - RVT100D185 | ecosystem: Environmental > Terrestrial > Soil > Contaminated >... | reverse complement strand
CGCGTCGGGTCGTACTCGATCTGGCTCGCGTCGTAGCCGACTTCCTCGCAGATCAGCGTCGCGTAATCGCGGATCGTGTAGCCGACGCCGCTGGCGAGGTTGATGATCTCGTCGGGACAGCTCTCGATGGCGAGACCGATGAGGCGCACGGCGTCGCGGACGTGGACCAGCTCCCTGACCTGGTAGCCGTGGCCCCAGAGCGCGACCGGCTGGCCCCGCTCCTTGCCGAGGACGATCTTGCGGACCAGATCGAAGATGAAGTGCGAGTCCGCCGCGTCAAAGCCGGGGCCATAGAGGGTGGAGGGCACGAGATAGCGGTAGCTCATGCCAAACTGCTCGTTCAGCGCCCGCAGGCCCTGGTAGAGCATCCGCTTCGTCATCGCGTAGGTGTAGAGGTCCGGGTCGGGCTCGCCGACCAGGTAATGCTCCTCCCTCATCTCGAGCGCAGGCGGGTAGGCGCAGCTTGTGCCCAGCGCGATCAGCATCGCCTGGGGCTGCCGCTCACGCCAGTACCAGAGGACGTTGGTGTTGATCAGCTGATTGACGATCCACTGCTCGCCCTTGTGATAGAGACAGAAGTCGCCGGCTTTCGTCCAAGCCGCGAGGTGGTAAATCCGCTCGAAGCTCTCCCGTGGCAGGCGCTCCAGGTTCGCACGGTCCGTCAGATCGCAGTTGCGCGAGTTGAGGACGACGGTCTCGATACCCTGGGCCTGGAGCTGAGGAACCAGGTGGCGGCCGAGGAAGCCGGTTCCGCCGGTGATCAAGGCCCGCATCTATTTGCTCTCAAACATTGGCGAACCGGCCGTGGCGCAGCATCGCGTAGCCTTTGACGAGCTCGTCGATGCCATCGTCGAGCGACCACTCCGGCTGAAAGCCCGTCGCCTCCAGCTTTGCGTTGGAGACGAGGTAGTCCCGCTTGTCCGGGTCCTCACCGATGGGCGCCTCGAGGTAGGTGAAATCCGGCACGTGACGCTGGATCGCCTCGCAGAGCTCGACCTTCGTGAGGTTGGCCTCCGAGAGGCCGACGTTAAAGGGCTGGCCACTCATAGAGCCGTAGCGCTCGATGGCGTGGCGGAAGGCGCGCGCGACATCGCGCACGTGGATGTAGTTGCGCCGGAAGTGCCCCTCGAAGATCACGACGAAGCGGTCTTTCACGGCTCGGTGGGTGAAGTCGTTGACCAGCAGGTCGAGGCGCATGTGGGGCGACATGCCGAAGACGGTCGCGAGCCGGAGGGAGACGCCGCTGCCGCGGTCGAGGATCGCCTGCTCCGCCTCGACCTTCGTCCGGCCGTAGAGGGAGGTCGGTCGCAGGGGCGACTCCTCAGTACAGGCGCGATCCTTCTCGCCGATGCCGTAACCGCTGTTGGTCGTCGGATAGATCAGCTTCTGGCCGCTGCCGAGAAGCGGCAGCAAGCAGAGGATCGCGTCGCGATTGATGCTCAGGGCCGCGAAGGGGTCGCGGGCGCACAGGGGGGCGCCGACGACCGCGGCGAGAGGGATTACGACGTCGGCGGCGGCGACGAGGGAGCGCATCAGTGCCTCGTCGCGGACGTCGCCTCGGACCGGCGTGAACCCTTCGTAGCGACAGCAGTCGGCGAGCGCGGCGTCGCCCGCCGTGAAGCTATCGATGACGGTGACGTCGTAGCCCCAGGCCAGGAGGCTCGGGACGAGCACGGCGCCGATATAGCCGGCTCCGCCAGAGACCAGAACGCGCTCTTTCATCCTTTACGCCTCCCTGCTAGCGATTCATAGGCGGCGCTGAGCGCCGCCTGCCAGTCGGCGGCGAAGCTGTCCGCCTCGCGTGGCTGATCGCGGTTCGCCTTCGATCGCTCGCCCGCGGCGAGGAGGCCCTCGCGCAGGTCAGCCGGCTCCGTGCCTCTGAGCCAGACGATGCGCGGGTCGTTGGGGAAGGCATCCCGGGCCCAGGGGATCGATGTCGCGAGCACGGTCGCGCCCAGGGAGAGAGCGTCGTGGAGGACGCCGCTGGTGCCGTCGCCGTAAGACGACACTTCGTAGGGCGCGACGACGATGTCCGTGGCCGCGACCGCGTCGGCGTACTGATCGGCCGGCAGGTGGCCGAGAGAGAGCTCGACGCGGGGGTGGCCCGACCAGCTGCTGAGCAGCCGCGCGATGAGCTCGCCCTCCTCGCCCGCCAACCCGGGAGTGAGTTGGACGCTCACTCTGCCGTTCGGGAAGAGGTCGAGGGAGAGGCGGATGATCGCGTCATAGTGCCGGGCGCCTTTCTCGATCCGAAACCGGCCGACGAGACCGACGACGGGCCACGCCGATTTCGAGATGATGCGACGGGCGGCGGGTATCGGTATGGAGACGAGGCTGCCGCTCACCGCCCCCGCTCGCGCCAGCCAGTATTCGAGGACCGGCCGCGAATCCGAGACCGGGTAGAGGTAGCGGCGGCGGATCAAGGCCGGGATCAGGCGCTCCAGCAAACGGGCCTTCGCCCCCGGCCGGCCGACGATGCCCGGCCCGTCCCGGCGCAGGACGAAGAGGCCGGTGGCGCGTGGCCGACGGGTCGCGAGCGCGGCCAGGGCGAGCATCAGGAAATCCCGAAACTCCGGCGTATGACAGACGAAGAACCTCGGGCCGTCATGGAGCAGGTGCCAGAACAGCCTCAGCTCGCTTAGATAGGCGGCGGCCCGGCCGCCGGCTGTCGCTCCGGCCCGAAACGGTGCTGCGACGCGCGTCCGGCAGCCGGCGAGCGCCTTCTCGAGCGCCGCCAGGTAGTCCTCCTGGTGGCCGCCGTTTAGCCGTCCTGCACCGTAATCGACGATCCAGACCGCCGCCGCCAGCCCCGGCGCCGTCAGCAGGTCGTCGCCCTGCTCCTGACCGGTGCCGATCACGGCCGGTCTCCGAGAAGAGGCAGCAGATCGAGAAGGTCACCGATCCCTTCTGCGAGGCGAACCGGCTGGCCGCTCTCGCGCAGACGTCTCACCGCTGAGCGCTCCTCGCGGCCGAGGCCGGTGAGGACGTGAACGGTGCCGGCGAGGCCGGCGGCCAGCCCCGCCTGAGCGTCGGAGAGCGTGTCGCCGACGAGCCATGAACAGGCGAGGTCGATCTGGAGCGCGGTCGCCGCTCGCTCGAGCATGCCCGGATTCGGCTTGCGACCGGGGTGATCGGCGTGCGCGAAGGGTGGACGGGCGTCGGGGTGATGCGGGCAGGCGAAGACGGCGTCGACGTGGGCGCCGCCTTCGGCCAGCAAGGCCTGCATGCGCTCGAGCACGGCGCAGAGGTCGTCCCAGCTGTAGTAGCCGCGGCCGATGCCCGACTGATTGGTCACGACGGCCACCGGCAGGCCGTGTCGGTTCGCGGCGGCGATCGTCTCGCTTGCACCCGGCAGGAGGCGGACGTCGTCCGGCCGGCTCAGATAAGGGACGAACTCGAGGATGACGCCGTCGCGGTCGAGGAGGAGCCCGGGACGCCGCGCCGAGGGCTCTCTATGGCCGGGGAGCCAGGCCCAGATGCCGTCGGCAGCGATCTCGCCGGCAGCTTTCACCAGTCTAGCCGTCATTGCAGGGCCGCCGCCGCTACAGGCCGCTCCGACTGACCTCTCGCCCTCGCCCCGAACGCGTTCATCTCACGAGTGTAGATACGCACCGTCCAGGGCAGCACGACGGCGAGCATGATCGCCGCGAAGCCAAGGGCAATCCCATCGATGCCGAACCTGCCGCCGAGGATGACCGAAGAGGCGGCGACGAGCGCCGCACCGGCCAGGGCGTTGAGGACAAACGGCTCGCGCTTCTGGAAGCGGACGGCCGCGGTCATGACGTTGCCTACCTGCATGGCCGTTAGCGCTAAGAGAAAGACGCCGGTAGGCACGAGGCCGGCGAAGCGCGCGGCGTAGGCAGGCACCGCAGCGTGGACCAGCGTCAGGGCGGCCAGCGTCGCACCGGAGAGGATCGCGGCGCTGACCACGGCGCGTCTGGTAGTTCCGGCCACGAGCCCTTTGAGGTCATCGAAGCGACGCTGCGCCCCGAGCTGACCCATCCTGGGCTGAACGGCGACCAGCCAGGCGGAGCTGAGGCGGTTGATCGCGTGATAGGCCTGAAGCGTCGCGCCGACCTGCCCGGCTGCCACCGGCCCCTGAACCGAGAACGTGATCGGGGCGAAGCTCTGAAACATGACGAGCCCGGCGCACCAGCTCAGGGATATGCGCCACTGCTGCGGCCAGAACTCGCGGCGCCAGGACACGCCGGTCCCTTTCTCCCGCATCAGCCGCAGGAGTGGTCGGGCCGCCAGGAGAAGGAGCGGCAGGCCGATCAGGGCCCGCGCACCCAACAGCAAGCTCAGGGAGAAGAGCCCTGCTCCCGCCAGCAACGCCGTCCAGGCCGCGAGGCCGCCGACGACATTCGCGCACAGCAGTATGCCCTGGTTGCTGGCTACGCGGCCTCTGCCCTCTAGGAGGCTTGAAAGCGGCACGGCGAGAATTCCCAGGGCCGCGACGGCAGAGAGCAGCCACCAGGGGGCGGCCCAGCTTACGTCGCCTGCGCCCGTGGTCCGGAAGAAGAGGTAGCCGGCGCCGCCGACGACTCCGAAATAGAGGAGGCTCGCCGCGCCGTACCAGCCGAGGCCGAGCCGCACGAGCGAGCCCAGGCGCGCCTTCGTCGCGGCCGGTCCGGCGACGCTGCCGTCCCCCGACAGGCTCAGCGCGGCCCATTCGTGGCTGACGAACTGGGTCAGGACGACGCCGAAGCCCAGCTCGAGAAACTGCTGCGTCAGGAGGAGGCTCGAGAAAGTGAAGTAGTAGCCCTGCTCGGCCGGGCTGAGGCGCCAGACGACGAGCAAGAGGAGCACGAGCCCCGCCAGCACCGACCAGGCCGAGGCGAGGAAGGCGAAGACGACGCCCGACTCTGGCAGGAGCGCCGGGCGGCCGGGAGGCGAGCTCCGTGAGAGCGCTTTCAGCATCTCTACGAGGCCTTATCGCCCGCGGGCTGTCTGACAGCCCGCAGCACACAGCAAAAGCCGGTGAAATCCCAGAGGTCGTAGAGCACCGGCCGGCGCAGCTTAATTGAGCGATAGATGACGAGAGCGGGCGCCAGGAGCATCCGCAACGCCTGACGCCGCCGGCCGGCGTAGAGGACGTCGAACCCGGCGCCCGTCACGACGCTTACCATCTCCTCGATCGAGTAAGTCTGGCGGTGCGTCGGGTCGTCGAAGAAATTGAGGCCGAAGCCCCGCAGCGGGAAGCGCTCGGAGTGCGGCGAGGGCCACTCGAAGTAGAGGAGGCCACCCGGCCTCACTTTGGCGCTCAAGGCTCGCGCTACCGCCAACCCATCGCGGAGGTGCTCGAGGGTGTGCGAGGAGACGACGTAGTCGAAGCTCTCGTCCGGCAGGGATCCAGCGGCCGCTACGTCGTCGAGGTCGAGCACATGGTAGGCGTCGAAGGCGGCCCTCTCCTTGCTCTCGGCGGGTAGCTCGGCCAGGTTCACGCCTTCGAACCGGCACTCGAGCACGATTCGCTTTGCAATGGTCGCGTCCGTCGCACCGCAGCCGGCGTCGAGGATGCGTAGCGGCCTCGCGAGAAAGCGCCGCGGCAGCCAGCTGTAGCGCGGGTTCAGAAGCCGCGTCAGCGTCGCACCGAGCCGCGATCGGCGTGCTGACTCGGTGGCCCCGGCGACGGTTAGGCTCACGCTCTAATCCTTTGCGGCCGCGCGCGCCGGTCACCTGCCGCCGCCTCGATCGCGCTTGCCAAAACGGTACCGCGGTCGGCCCAGTCGAACCGGCCCTCGCAGGCGCGAAAGGCAGCCTCCTGGAGCCGGTCGAGCAGCGGCAGGTCGTCGAGCATCCGAAGGGCGCCTTCGGCGAGCGCGCCCAGATCGGCGAACTCAGCGACGCTCTCGCCGTCTGCGAGCGGCGTGCCGGCCAGGCAGCCGGGCAACGTCGCCATCGGCACGCGGTTGAAGGCGAACTCGAGGACCTTGTGCTTGAAGCCGCCGCCGATTGCCTCGGGGATCAGCGCCAGGCGGGCGCCTCGGAGGCTCGATGTGACGTCGTCGACGGAAGCGCGGAAGCCGACGCTGGGGAAGCGCCGCCGGAGGGAGGCCAGGAAGGCGGGCGGTATCGAGCCGACGACCTCGATCCGAGCGCCCGCTGCCTCAAACGCCTGCGCGGCGGCCGAGAGGAACGCCACGAGATTCATCTGCTTCGCCAGCCAGCCAAAGCTGCCGACGATGACCGCCAGGCGCGGCAGCTCGGCGGCGATATTGCGGCCGCTCAGAACCGGGCCATCGTAGCCAGGCGTCAGGACAACGCAGGGCTTCTCCGGGAAGTCCCGGTTGAAAAGCTCCCGGTCCTCCGGCGTGTTGGCCGTCAGGATGTCGGCGGCCTGGACCAGCTGCCGTTCGAGCCGCGCAGCCTTGCGAGCGTCGATCTGAAGCGCGATGCGCTTGGCGGGGTTGCCGCGGTAGCTCCCCGCGACCTCGCGTCGAAGGCTCGCCTCGTGGTTGTGTGAGAGGTAAACGAGAGCCGGCTGCGCCGGGCCTGACATCACTCCGGAAACCGCGCCGAGCGCCCAGGCCGTCGCCAGGTTGTCCAGGATGACGGCGTCCCAGGGGGAGCCATGAAGGAGCTCGGCGAAGCGACGCTCGATCGCCTGCGAGCGAGAGCGATGGACGATCGACGGCGTCGGGCCAAGAAGGCTCGCCCAGGCCGCCTTTGCGCCTGGTCGGAGGACGTGCCAGCTGATATTCGGATCGACGCTGGGCCAGCTGCCGTTGTCGTGGCAGAGCACGGTGACTCTGGCATCGTTCGCGGCCAGCGCCTCGATCAGATGTGACGAGTAGATCACGTCGCCGCCGTAGCTCGGCGGGTAGGGCAGAACGCGAGTGAGCCAGAGGCAGCGCAGGTTGGTCATCGCGCCGCCAGCGCGAGTGCCGGACGCGGCGAACGATCGGTACTTCTGTCGGGGGCCGCGACGCCAAGGCTGCGCTCGCGTACAAGCAAGCCGACGATCGCCGCCATCACGAGCAACGCCGGCAGGAGCAACGTCCCGCTGAGGAATAGCACCAGGCCAAAAAACGCCAGCGGCAACAAGGCCCGGGCGCGAGCGAGGAAGGCAAACACCCAGGCAAGCATGATCAAGCCAAAGACGCCCATCTCCGCCATGAAGTTCAGCGGCAAGACGTCCGACTTATAGAAGCCGGCCTCCGACAGGTTCAAGTATTGGCTGAACTCGGGCCCGTACTCGGCGGCGGAACGAAAGTTGCCGTAGCCGACGCCCACCGGAAAGGACTCCTCGACGACCTGCCAGGCGACCGCAACGGAGCTCGTCCGCTGGAGCAGCGAGGCGTCTTCCCCGCCGAGGACGCGCTGGACCCTGCCCCAGGAGACGAAGACGAGGATCAGGATAGCGAAGGCGATTACGCCGCCGACGCTCATCTGCGCCAGGGGCTTCCGAGAGCGCAGCAGGTAGGCGGCGGCGAACACGATGGCAAAGAGGATGATCGTCCCGGCCTGGAGCAAGACGCCGGCGCCGATCATCGCCGCGAAGGCCGGCAGGCGTTGCCGCGGCGCCAGATAGAATACGCCCGTGAAGCTGGCGGCGATCGCGATCGCGGCTGACTCCGGCTCCACGCTGAAGCCGATCGGCCGAAACGCGGTGAACTGCGGCTGCAGCGCGTCCGGTGGCGCCAAAAGGTTGGCCAGGCCGAGGTCGAGCTGGAAAAGCTGCCAGAGGAGGAAGTTGAGAGCCACGTAAGCACAGAGGAAGTAGTGCGCCAGGGTCAGGGCCCCGGGGAAGCTCTCGGCGACCCAGTCGGGTGCGTCCGCGAAGACGCCTTGAACGATGATCAGCAGCGCGACGAAAAGCGTGAGCTGGAGAAAGCCGAAGATGTGTACCTCCGCATGGAGGAAGACTTCCAGTGTCAGGACGAAGACCATGAAGGTCAGAAGCGCCTGCGCCTCGAGGAGATAACCCGGACGCAGGGGACGCCCGCCGAGCGTCCAGTAGGCCGTAAGTACCGCGAACAGGACCGGCAGGTGGAATAGCCAGGGACTGGCGAGGCCAAAGAAGCCCTCGAGGCCACGTCCGATTCCCTCGCCGAAGCCGACGATGAGAAGAACGCCGGCAAGCGCGAGGACGGGCCACGACGACGACGACCGTCCCTGGACACCGGCCAGGGCAGTCATGACTGCGAGGCCATTGAAACCGCGCCCGGCCGCGCGAGCTGCGCAGCAGAAGCCGAGTCGCGCGCGCTCGCGGTTCTGGGAACGGCAACGTAGTTCGATACGCCATCGCGCGGCTCATCACAGCGCGCGAAGCTACCACCCACAGCACGCGCCAGCACCTCATAGTCGAGAGGAGCCAGCAGGCGCCATACGCCCATCGGGTCGGCGCCGGACGCGAGCAAGCGTCGGCGCTCGCACTCGAAGTAGACGGCCGGCCGAAATCTCGCCAGCAGCTCGCCGGCGCCCCGCAGGACCTGCTCCTCGCGTCCCTCGACGTCGATCTTCAGCAGCACTGGTGGCTCTATCTGGAGGACGCCCTGCGCAACCAGGCTATCGATTCGGCCCTCGATTATGGGCAGTGTAGCCGACGGCGTTCCGCGTAGATCCACTCTACCGAGGGCCGTGAGCGGGTTGCCGAATTTATCCGCCGGGACGCAGAGCGCCGCGGGGCCGTCGTGGTCGCCGAGGGCCATCTCGAGGCAGACGATCCCGCTCAGGGCGGCGGCGTTGGTGCGCAGCAGCCGCGCCGCTGACGGGTGAGGCTCGAACGCGTAGAGCGTCGCGTTCTCGGCCGCGTGGCCTCGAAAGAAGAGGCTGTACCGGCCGACGTTTGCGCCAACGTCGATGATCGTCCTTGCACCCGCGGCGAGGCCGGCCAAGCCGGAGAGCGTGACCGCGTCCTCCGGCGGGTCGAACCTGCCGACGGCGCGCAGCATGCGATGGTAAATCGCGTGCGCCGCCGCCTCCCCGCGGGGCCCGAGCGCGAGCATGAGTCCTCGTCGCAGGAGCGCCCGCAGGAGCACGACCTTGCCCGGCAGCGGCTCCTGGCTCATGCCGCCGTTAGCTCCTGAAATAGAAGCCGGTGCCGTTCAACGTGGCGCTCGCCGGTAAAACGGGCAACGGACTCACGGCAGGCCGGCAGAAGGCGCTCGTAGGTCTTCGCGTCGAGGTCCTCGATGAGCCTCGCGAGGGCGGCCGGGTCGTCCAGGTCGAAGCGACATCCCGGCGGCACGAACTCCCGGTAAGCGGCGATCTCCGAGGTGAGGACAAGCCGCCCTCGCGCCATCGCTTCCGCAACCGGGTAGCCGAAGCCCTCGTACAGCGAAGGCGCGACCAGAGCGTCGCAGCCGCCGAGAAGCGCCTCACGGCGCTCGTCGGAGACGTAGCCGTGGACGGTTATGCGCGGGTCGGAGAGCGCCGGCGTTAGCTCGCTCATGCCCCACCAGGTGTTGCCGACGACGTCGAGACGCCAGTCACGCTCGACCCGACCGAGCGCGCGGAGCAGAAAGGCGAGGTTCTTGCGCGGTACGACGCTGCCGAGGAACAGGAGGCGTAACGGCTCGGCCGGTGACGGCCAGGCTCGAGGCTCGGCTGGCGCGGCCGGCGCGTCGATCCGGGGCGGCACGACGGCGACCGGGAGCGTCTCACCGATTAGCCGCCGAACGTCGGCTGCCGTCGTCTCGCTTATCGCCTTGAGCACGCGCGCCCGGCGCAGCGAGGCGACGAAGATGCGACGCCAGTAAATGCTGGTCAGGGCTCGCTTACCCAGGGTTCGACCGCCGACGTCCGGCCGCAGGAGAGCGAAGAGGTCGTGGGCAGTGACCGAGCCGGGAACGGCCAGCGCAAACGGCAGCGCCGATATCTCGCAGTGCACGGCGTCCGCGCGGAGCCTCCTGGTCAGCCGGGGCAGGAGGAGGAGCGAGGCGAGAAAGCGGAGCTTGTAAGGGAAGCGCACCGGAGCCGCCTTCACGTCCCAGTGCTTGAATATCTCGCCGTGGCGAGCATGGTGCGCCACAACGAACTCGAACTCCTCGATCTGACAGCAGGATTCGAGCAGGTCGTGGAGAGCCGTGGTGAAGCCGCCGTCGGACGGGCCGTACGCCAGAGCATCGATCAGTATCCGCGGCCTCCTCTTCAACGCAGGACCTACCAGAGCTCCCGCACGACGGAGCCCGAGTGCTCCACCCGGAAGGAGACACAGCGATCGGCGCCGAGGGCCTCGACGAGACCAGAGCGCCGCTCCGGTGGCACGACGAGGAGAAGGAAGCCGCCGCCGCCGGCGCCGCAGAGCTTTCCCGCCAGGGCGCCTTGATGCAGGCCAAGGTCGTAGAGCTCATCGATCTGGCTGTTCGAGACCTGGGTCGAAAGGCTGCGCTTCAGGCGCCATCCCTCGAGGAGAAGGCGAGCCAGCTCCCGCATCAACGACTCGCCGCGGAGGCTCTCCAGGGCCGTCTGCGCCTCGTCGACGAGGACGAACATCGCGGCGAGCGCGTCATCGAGGCGGCCGCCGGCCGTGTTCGCCAGCTGCTCTGCCAGCACGTCCGTGGCGCGACGGCTGATCCCCGTGTGGACGAGCAGCAGCCAGTCGGCGAAGGAGTCCACCTCGCCCGCGTCGATCTGCAGGGGGTGGATGCTGAGACCCTCGCCCTCGAAGTTGAAGCGGTTGATGCCACCGAAGGCCGCGTCGAGCTGGTCCTGCACACCGACCCGCTCCTGGAGCTGGTTCTGCTCGGTGTCGATCGCGAGGCGGGCGAGCTCGAGCCGCGAGCGCGAGACGCCCTTGAGCGCCGAGACGAGGTTCAGGAACCCGACCGTGAAAGCCGACGAGCTGCCGAGGCCGGAGCTCGCCGGCAGGTCGGCCTGGATGCTGAGATCGAGGGCAGCGTGATACTTCTCTCGCAGGAGCACGGCCCGGACGACGGGATGCTGGATCTCCTCGACCTCACGCACCGTCTCGAGGCGCGAGTAGGTCAACCGGTAGCGGTAGTCGACGAAGCTCGAGAGCCGCAGGGCAGACATGTAGATGTACTTGTCGATCGTGAAACCGATGACCGCGCCCGGCCGGCGCTCGAACCAGGCCGGATAGTCCGTGCCGCCGCCAAAGAGGCTCACGCGTAGCGGCGTCCGCGACGTGACCAGGGCAGGGCGTTGCTCCCGACCGACACGAGCTCCATCGAGCGCGCCGATCTCAATCATCGCGGCCTCCAAGCCAGGCGTCGTAGGTGGCGGCGTTGATCAGGCGCGGCGCGGGGATCGGCACGATGAAGGAGCCGCCGCGCTCGAAGTAAGCGCGTTTCTTGAAGAGGAACTCGCCGAGGAAATTCCACGGCAGGACGACATAGGCGTCCGGCTCGGGCACGCTGCCCTCCTCGACGATCGGGATGCGGGCGCCGGGGATGAACCGGCCGACTTTCAGCGGGTTGCGCTCTTCGGCGCAGGCGATGAGGTCGGTGGAGATGCCGAAGGAGTTGAGCAAAGTCGCGCCCTTCGCCGGCGCGCCAAGGGCGTGGACGAGCCGGCCATGGTCGCCGAGCTTGCCGATCAGCTCTACGAGCCCGTCACGAATGCGCCAGACGCGGTCGGCGAAGGCGTGGTAGGTCTCGACCTCAGCGAGGCGCTCCCGGCGCTCCCGCTCACGCAGGCGCGCGACGGAGGCCTCGACCGGCCGCGTCCCCTTCGCGGCCACGAGCAGCGCCAGCGAGCCGCCGTGAATCGGCAGCACGTCGGCGCTGAAGACCTCGAGGCCGTACTGGTCGAAGAGGCGCTGAATCGAACCGAGGGTCCAGTAGGTGAGGTGCTCGTGGTAGACGTTGTCGAAGGCGTTCTGGCGGAGCATCTCCGCCAGGTAGATCGCCTGCACGCAGAAAACGGCGCCGGAGCGGCAAAGGCCGGCGATGCCCTCCGTCGCGCTGTGAAGCTCTTCGAGATGAAAGAACACGCCCGCGGCGGTGACGAGCTTCGGCTGGCCGACCCGAACCGTGATCTCGCGAGCGACCGACGCATCGAAGAAGCGGACCATTGTCGGGACGCCGGCCGACTCGGCCATGGCCGCCACGTTTCGCGCCGGCTCGACGCCGAGGACGTCGAGCCCGAGGGCCTGGAAGTGCTTCAGCCAGGTGCCGTCGTTGCTGCCGATGTCGACCACGAGATCGCCAGGCTCGAGGCCGAGGCGATGCGTGAGCCGCAGGGCGCTCTGGCGGAAGTGCTCTGAGAGCGTCTCTGTCGTGCCGGAAACGTAGAGGTAGTCGGCGAACATCGTCTCCTTGGCCACCGTGTGGTCGATCTGAACCGTGGTGCAGCCGTGACAGAAGTAGAGTCGCAGCGGGTAGCGCGGCTCCGCTTCGGCGAGCTGCGCCGGCGTCAGCAGCGAGTTGCAGTGCGGCTGATCGCCGAGGTCCAGGACGATCTCCAGATCGGTCCCGCGACAGACGCGACAGGCTACCGCCATGCCAGCGCCCTGTCCTGCTCCGCCTCGACTAGCCCGAGCTCGAGCTCGAGAGCGCCGCAGAGCATGTGGCCGAGGGCTATGTGCATCTCCTGGATGCGCGGGATGCGGTCGGACGGGACGGTAAGGATCGGCGCCGCCAGCTCCGGGAGCAGGCCAGCGTCGCCACCGGTGAGGGCCGCGGCCGTGATCCCGCGCTCGCGCGCCGTGCGAAGCGCCGCCAGCACGTTGGGGCTGCGGCCCGATGTCGAGATCGCGAGGGCGAGGTCGCCGGGCCGGCCCAAGGCTGCGACCTGACGCGAGAAGATCGTCTCGAAGCCGAGGTCGTTGCCGGCGGCGGTGAGCAAGGACGTGTCGGTGGTCAGGGCGATGGCGGCGATCGGCGCGCGGTTGCGGCTATAACGGACGGTGAGCTCGGTCGCGATGTGCTGGGCGTCGGCGGCGCTGCCACCGTTGCCGAAGAGCATGATCTTGCCGCCGGCCCGGATAGTCGCCAGCCACGCCTCGAGCATGGCGACAAAGCCGTCTCGCAACGCCTCGCGGCTGGCCGCGGCCACCGCCGCGTGCTCGCCAAGCTCACTGTCGAAGTATGCCCCTCCTTGCATCGCGAGGGCCTCCTCAGACTCTCTGTGCAACGCGCTCATACCACTCGATCGTCTGCGCCAGCCCGGCCTCGAAGTCGGTGCGGGCCCTGAAGCCGAAGAGCTGTTGGGCCCGCTCGGTGTCGAGGCTTCGGCGCGGCTGGCCGTCCGGCTTGCTTTCGTCCCAGTGAATGTCGCCCTCGTACCCGGCCAGCCGCGCGATCTGGCCGACCAGCGTCCGGATGGAGATCTCGGAGCCCGTCCCCAGGTTCACCGGCTCGCTGCCGTCGTAGTGCTCCGTGGCGAGAACGATCGCCTCGGCGGCGTCGTCGACGTAAAGGAACTCGCGTGACGCCGAGCCCGTGCCCCAGACGACGACCTGGGGCGCTCCCTCTTCGCGGGCCTCGATGCACTTTCTGATCAGGGCCGGGATGACGTGGGAGAGCTCAGGATGGAAGTTGTCGCCAGGGCCGTAAAGGTTCGCGGGCAGCAGGTAGATAGCGTTCAGGCCGTACTGCTGTCGGTAAGCCTGGGCCTGGACCAGAAGCATCTTCTTCGCCAGTCCGTAAGGCGCGTTCGTCTCCTCCGGGTAGCCGTCCCAGAGGTCGTCCTCGCGAAACGGCACCGACGTGAACTTCGGATAAGAGCAGACGGTGCCCACCTGGACGAACTTATCGACGCCGAGGAGCCGAGCCTCCTCTATGAGCTGTATCCCCATGATCGCGTTGTCGTAGAAAAACCGGCCCGGGTTGGCGGCGTTGGCGCCGATGCCGCCGACCACGGCCGCCAGGTGAATTACGACCTGCGGCCTCGCCTCGTTGAGACAGGCCTGAATCGCCCTGCCGTCTCGCAGGTCATATTGGGAGCTGCGTGGGACGAAGATATCGGTCGCGCCACGGTCGCGCAGCTTCTGAACGACGCGACTGCCGAGAAAGCCGGCCCCACCGGTTACGAGAAATCGAGAGGAGGCGATGTCAACCAACCGTCAGCTCCGCGCGATCACTCTCCGTCGCCAGGAAGGGCACAGGGATGTTCTCGAGCGCGAGATCGGCCCGTACCATGATCTCGACCAGCTCCCGGAACGAGGTGCGCGACTGCCAGCCAAGCTGACGCGCCGCCTTGGACGCGTCGCCGCGCAGCTCCAGCACCTCGGTCGGCCGCAGATAGCGCTCGTCGAAGCGGACGTGATCGCGCCAATCGAGGCCGGCGCAGCTGAAGGCGAGCGCGGCGAACTCCTCCACGCTGTGGGTGTCGCCGGTAGCGATCACGAAGTCACCCGGCTCCGGCTGCTGCAGCATGCGCCACATGGCCTCCACGTACTCCGGTGCGTAGCCCCAGTCGCGTCGCGCCTCGAGGTTGCCCAGGTAGATGAACTCCTGCTTGCCGGCCAGTATGTGGGCGATGCCGCGCGTGATCTTTCGCGTCACGAAGGTTTCGCCGCGTCTCGGAGATTCGTGGTTGAAGAGGATGCCGTTCGAAACGTGCATGCCGTAGCTCTCGCGGTAGTTGACGGCCGTCCAGTAGGAGAAGGCCTTCGCGATCGCGTACGGGCTGCGGGGGTAAAACGGCGTCTTCTCGTGCTGAGGCGAACCGGAGTTGCCGAACATCTCGCTGCTCGAGGCCTGATAGAATGGTGCCTCGATGCGCGACTCGTTCAGGGCGTCGAGCAGCCGCATCGTTCCGAGCGCCGTCACGTTGGCCGTGTACTCCGGCACGTCGAAGCTCGTCCGGACGTGCGACTGAGCGCCGAGGTGGTAGACCTCGTTCGGCTCGATGTCACGCAGCAGCCGCGTCAGGTTGGTCCCGTCGGCGAGGTCGCCGTAGTGGAGCACCAGGCGCGCATCGTCCTCGTGCGAATCCACGTAAAGGTGAGCGATACGCGAAGTATTGAAGGTGCTCGAGCGTCGAATAAGGCCGTGAACCTCGTAGCCCTTGTCGAGAAGGAGCTCGGTAAGGTACGAGCCGTCCTGGCCCGTGATGCCCGTGATAAACGCGCGCTTCATTTGAAGGACACCGCGCCGCAGCCAGCCGCGCGTAGGTCCCCGGAGCCCATACCGCGGGCGTAGCGATCGCTTCGTCCGGCATGGAGCGCCAGTCCGCGTCCGATCATGATCGTCCCTTTCCCTGGGGTCGGCGGCGCCATGCTTTACAAGCCCCCGCAGCTGAAGGGAGCGGCCAGCGTACGCAGGAGGATGCGGAGGTCGCCGAGGAGGGAGGTCGACTGGCAGTACTCGACGTCGATCCACTTCCTTTGGGGGTAGCCGACCTGGTTGCGACCGCCGACCTGCCAGGCGCCGGTTATGCCGGGCCGAGAGGCGAGGACGAAGGCTGCCTGCTCGCCATAGCGCTCGACCTCGGCGGCGACGACCGGCCGGACGCCCACCAGGCTCATGTCGCCGCGGAGGACGTTCCAGAGCTGGGGCAGCTCATCCAGGCTCGATCGGCGGAGGAAGCGCCCGAACCGGGTCACGCGAGGGTCGTCGTCGAGCTTGAACTGCTCCTCGTAGGCCGCCGCGAGGGCCGGGTTCGTCTGGCGCCAGCGGGCAAGCTCGAACTCCGCGTCCGGAACCATCGTCCGAAACTTCCACATCTTGAACGGCCGGCCGTCGCGGCCGATCCGCTCGGCGAAGTACAGGGTCGGCCAGCCCGAGGTCAGGCCAACGAGGGCCGCGAGGCCCAGAAGCAAGGGGGCCGTAAGAGCGAGGAGGACGATCGCGACGGCGGCGTCAAACGCTCTCTTGCCACGCTTCCTGTAGAAGGTCTCCCTGGCTGATAAGGCGACCAGGGTGAGCGGCGCTGCCTCGATCTCCGTCGGGAGGGCGCGTACGTCACTTGTCATCTGGGCGGGGGCGGATGGTGACATCAGCGGGGCTGCTCCGTATTCACTCCTATACGCGGCGGGGTAGGTGGTGGGGTGAGAGGCCTAATCGCCGCGGCGCTAGCGCCGCCCGGCCGGCCGCAGCACGGCACACCAGCCGGCCGCTAGAAGGACGAGGCTAAGCGGCAGAGCAAGCGCCGACCGGAGGGCTCCGGAAGCGGCGAGACCGGCATCACCGGTGCTCGGCGGCGTGACCTGGCTCGGCGGCGCCGGCGGTGCCGACGTCTCCGCGAGGACCTCCACCAGGACGCTCGAGGAGAGCCCGTCGCCGGTGCAGGAAACGCGGGCCAGGCCGGGCCTCGTGCCGACGTCGAGGTCGACGCTGGCGACGCCGGCAGCATCGGTGGTTGCCTGGTTTGCGTCGAGCGAGGCGTCGCCGGGGTTGACGTTGAGCACGAAGGTGATCGTCTTGTCGGCGATCGCTGCGCCCGACGTGTCACGCAGGACGCAGGCGATGCTCAGGTGCTCGCCAGTCTGGGCGCTGGTCGCGGAGGCAGCCGAGGTCAGGCTACCGCTCGGCGGCGGATACTGGGCGAAGGCGGACTGCGCCAGCATTACTGTCGCTAGACCTACCACACCTAAAACAGCCGTGATTCGCTTGATCATCTTCGCCTCCGGGGTTCTAATTTGACGATTCTGTTTCTCGCACTTTTGCGGGCTTTTATTTCGTCATATCTCGATGCGTTATATCACCCAAACATCTGCTCTCGTTATCGTTTCCTGTTTAGTCTCGTCAAAGTAGTAGCGAAGTTGATCCCCTGTCAAGGAAATTATCGCGCACTTTAGCCAGGCTAATAGGCCTATGCTGATCGAGCAATATCAAGGACGCGAGCCCTCAAAAGCAGGCGCACCCATTCTGCTGAAACGTAGCTCGCTCAAGTTGAGCTAACAGGCATCGGTCATTGGGAATAGGCGTATCTTGCGGTCTAAGCCGCGCACACGATAAGCCGTTCGTTAGTGGCAAATTTGCCGCGAAATACCCCGCGCAATCGCGGAGGCAGGCGCCGATCCCGCACCGGGAGACCGTCTAGCGCGACACCGGCGGCGCTAAGGCGACGGGAGCGTCGGCTGGCCGACGGCGCCCTCCAGCGTCTCCTGGCGTTCGGTGCCCTGGCCGTAGTAGCCGTAGTAGTAATAGCCGCGGCGGGACGACCGCGCCTTATTCAAGACGACACCGAGCGGCCTCGCCTGCGCCTTTGCCAGCGCTTCGTGGGCCCGACGCAGGAACTCGGAGCGCGTCCGGCTCATCTCCACGACCAGGATCGTGCCGTCGGTCTGGGACGCGAGGATGCTTCCGTCCGTGACGGCAAGGAGCGGCGGGCTATCGAAGAGCACGTAATCGGCGGCTCGACGGAGCGAGGCGATCAGCGGTGCGACCAGGGGCGAGGTCAGGAGCTCCGAGGGGTTCGGGGGCAGCGGGCCGGACGGCAGCACCCGCAGGTTCTCGATGTCCGTGGGCAGCAGAGCCCGTTCGGCCTCGACACGGCCGTTGAGCAGGAGACCGGTCAGGCCGAACGAGTTCGGCACCTGGAACAGGAGGTGCTGTGTCGGCCGCCGGAGGTCCGTATCGATGACGATTACGCGTTCGCCCGCCTGGGCGAGAGCGACCGCCAGGTTCGCCGTGGTCGTGGACTTGCCCTCGCGCGGGTTGGGGCTCGTGATCAGGATCGTCTTGAGCTCGGCCGCCAGCTTCGCGAAGTGGACGTTGGTCCTCAGCTGCCGGTAGGCCTCCGCCGAGGGCGACCGGGCCGTCATCTGGATCGCGGCGCGCGAGGGTGCGCCGGACTTGAAGCGGCTCACCACCCCCAGCGTCGATAGGCCGGCGATCTTCTCGACGTCCTCGCTGGTCTTCACCGTGTCGTCGAGGTACTCGAGAACGAGGCCAATGCTGCCGGCAACGAGAAGGCCGAGGATCGCCGCGAGAGCGGTGTTCAGGGCGACATGGGGGCGCGCGGGGGCGCCCGGCACGCTCGCCTCCTCGGCGATCGACACGGTGCCGGGCCGGCCGAGCTGAGCCGCGTTATCCTCGATAAACGCGAGCGCCACGGTATCGGCGATCAGGGCCGCGAGCGCCGGGTCGGCGTCCTCGGCGGTAACTCGCAGAAGCTGGGTGTTACGGACCGACGTCACGCTGAGCTTGGCGGCCAGGGCCCCTTCGCTGAGCGGCAGATCGAGCCGCGCGATGACGTCCGTGAGGATCGGCCGGCGCTCCACGAGCTCGGCGTAGGTGTTCGTCAGGCGCTCGGAGGTCAGGACGTCGTTGTACTGGACGACGCCGGGGACCTGAGTCTGGTTCACGAGGATCGTCGCGGAGGCTTCGTAGATCGGCGTCAGCGCCCGCGAGACGAGGTAGGCGCCAAGGCCGGCGGCAACGGGACCGAGGAGCAGGAGCCACCAGCGGCGGCGGAGGAGGTCGAGATACTCTCTAAGCGCCATGGTTTAGCCGCCTTTCGCTGCCTGAAGCAAAGCGCGTCAGGCAATCTACCTGGTCCTCGGAGAGAGCGATCATCGGCCGGGCCTTTCTAACTAGGTCGTAGGCCTCGGCAACGCCGTGCCCGTAGCGGACGAGAACGGCGCAGGCGGCGAGCGCGCTCCGGCCTCTGCCCTCGCGGCAGTGAATCAGTACCGGCCGCGCCTCATCGATCCAAGCGCCCACCCAATCCGTCAGCGCTGTGAGCTCCTGGGGCGACGGCGAGGCGCCTTCCGGCACCGTAAACCGCCGGTACGCCACGCCGAGGCCGGTCAGGACGGCGACGTCATCCGTAGCCTCTGCCCGGACCTCCGCCACGGCCCTTACGCCGGCAGCGACGACCCGCGACCACTCGTCGCCGCGCGGCGCCCGGGAGAGCGCCAGGTCGGCCGTCACCCAAGCGAGACTCAAGCCGTCGCCGGTCGCATCGGAGCGATCGGCGCCCGACCGGGAGCTCCGCGCTGCGCCTGCTCCGAGCCGCAGCAAGCCGAGGAAGCGGCGGCGGCCCGAAGCCTGTCTTTCGTCGGCGGCCGCTCTACCTAGCACGCGGCGCTCACCGCGCCTGGATGAGGCCGACGGCGAAGCCGATGAGGAACCCGGCCGCGGGCAGGCCGATCGCCAGCGCCCAGAGCTCCGCGCCGCTGCCGCCTCGGAGCGCATGCGCGGCGGCCGACGGCTGCGTGCCAGCCTCGGCGAGGACGTGAGCGGGGCAGGCCGCGAAGCTCTTCGTCATACAGGTCGACGCTTGATACGCCACCGGCACGCTCGCGCCGCTGGCGAAGCACCAGTGGTCCGCGGAGGCCGCCAGCTTCGTGGAGGCTGGCTCCGAGATGAGGCCTAGATACGGGCATCTCGCGAGGCTCGCGTCGGCTGATCCTTCAGCCAATCGATTTCGCTTATCATTCTTTGGCAGGTGGACAAGTAGTAGTTGATTTACGCATGATTTCTTTACGATTAATGGAATGGCTAGTACTCGACCGCCGGTCCTGAACTCTGCTCCTAAACCTGAGCCTGAGAGCCCTGCTTCCGGCCGTGCGAGAGCGCGACCTCCTCCGAGGGCCCGATCTATATTCGTCAAGTCTAGCGTCCTTTTCCTGCTTCTGGCCCTCTTTTTAGAGGGGGCTTTTTGGCTTAGGTCATATGGCCATATCAGCTCCGCCCAGGCGGCGCTCGGCTCGCTCGAGACGCAGCTCGATATCGCCACTCTGAACAACGGCGAAGCGGAGGTCCTCGAAATGCAGCGCCGGCTCGAGGCTGCACGCGGCGACCTTGCCGCCGCCCGCAGCCACCTCGACCGCGACCCCGCCCTCCGGCTCGCCTCGCGGCTGCCCTTCGTCGGCAGCCAGGCGAGCGGCTTGAGGCAGCTCGTCGGCGCCGCCGAGGCGTCGGCCGAGGCCGGCCTCGACGCCTCGGCAGTTCTCCTCGCGTTCGCCCGCCAGGACGACGACCCGCAGCGCACCGCGGTCCAGGAAGGCGTCGCGTTCCTCGACTCGCAGCAGGCGGCGATGGCGGCGGTGCGCCTTGGCCTGGAGGAGATGAAGCGCCGCCGGGCCGCGCTACCCTCCGGCCTCGTGGGGCCGCTCGCGGCGGCGGCGGCGGACCTCGACGACGCGATCGAGCGCCTCGACGGCCTCGTCGGCGGCTACGAGCGCGCCCAGCGGCTCCTGCCGACGATGCTTGGCTTCCACGGCCCGCGTCGATATCTCGTTTTGCCCCAGAACGAGACCGAGATCTTCGCCAGCGGCGGCCTGATCTCGAACTACGGCATCGCTACCTTCGCGGACGGTCGCGTCACGGCGATCGAGTTCGAGTACTTCATCAACCTCTTCGACCGCTGGCAGGAGCGATCGGGAGGCGAGTACGTCGAGCCGCCGGCGCCGCTGCGCCACTATCTCTTGAAGGACGTCTCCTGGGGCCTGGGCGAGGCGGGCTGGTTCCCCGACTTCCCGACCACCGCCGCCCTCGCCTCGCGGTTCGTGGAGAAGGGCGGCGTCGAGGCCGCCGAAGGCACGATCGCCCTCGACCTCCACTTCGTCGCGGAGCTGCTGCGACTCCTGGGCCCCCTGCCAGTAGACGAATACGGCGTCACGGTCACGGCCGACAACCTCAGCGACCTGACCCTGGAGCTAACCCGCGGCGAGTCCTCCTACCCCGGCTCGCCCGGCAAGGGGTTCCTCTCCGCTCTCGCCAGAGAGCTTTTGAGCCGCGTGTTTGCCGCGCCCAAGGAGGAGTGGGTAGATCTGATCCGCCTCCTCGACCGCATGGGCCGGGAACGCCACCTTCAGCTCCACTTCCTCGACCGCGAGCTCCAGGCGTTGAGCGTCGAGTACGGGCTCGACGGCGGCCTCGCGCAGACGGCCGGCGACTTCCTCTTCATCGCCGACACCAGCGTCAACAGCACCAAGCTCAACCTGATCCTCGAGCCCGAGGCCGTCCTCAGGATCGGCCTCGCCCCCGAGGGCGCGGTCACCCACCTGACCTACGCGGTCCACAACCCCTTCCCGGAGTGGCAGCAGGGTCGCGACCCGCTACTCGTGTCGGCGCTCATGCACGAAGGCGTCTACGGGAGCTACCTGCGGCTCTACGTGCCGACGCAGGCGAGCCTGATCGACCTGCGCTTGAACGGCGCGGCGGTCGGCGCCGAGGAGATCGGCAGCGAGCTCGGGCGGCGGGTCTTCGGCCGCTTCTTCCCCGTCCTGCCCGGCGCTGCCGACCGCCTCGACGTCATCTACGAGAGCGCCGGCGTCGTCAAAGCGGTGGGCGAGGGACGTTACGCCTACAGCCTCTACATCCAAAAGCAGCCCGGCACCGTCGCCCTGCCGCTCACCATCCGGCTCGAAGCGCCGCCGGGCACTACGATCGAGACCGTCCGCCTCGACGGCGACGCGGTCGACGCGACACCCGTATTGCGGACGGATCTCAGGGTCGACCGCCTCATCGAGGTCGTTTACCGGACCCATGACTAGCGCCAAGGCCGCTGCCGGCCTCCTCATCGTCGTCCTTCTCCTGACGGTCGCCTGCGGCGCCAGCGACGGCCTGTCGACGATCGAGATCGAAGCCCGGGACGGTTCGACCGCGCGCCTCCGAGTCGAGATCGCCGCCACCCGGGCCGAGCGGACGCGCGGCCTCGCCAACCGCGACGCGCTGGCGCCGGACCGGGGCATGCTCTTCCTGATCAGCGAGCGAGGGCCCGGCTTCTGGAACAAGGACGTTGCCTTCCCGCTCTCCGTCGCCTTCGTCTCGCGCTGCGGCGTTATCGTCGACATCCAGCACATGGCGGCGGGCTCGCTGACGGTCCACGACACGCCGGGGCCGTTCCGCTTCGGCCTCGAGGTCAACCAGGGCTGGTTCGAGCGCAACAGCATCGGCGTCGGCAGCCGCCTCCAGCTGCCATTAGCGATGCTGAGAGAAGCCGAATGTCCGGAGTGACCCGGCGCCAAAGGGCGGTCGGCTGGCTAGCCGCTCTCGCTCGAATGCGACTCCTCGAGCTGGTACTTGATCAGCGCCGCGTAGCGGTAGACGACGTGGGCGAACTTGCCGTAGGGCAGGGTCAGGTAGAGGGCGGCGACGATGCCGAGGTGAACGGTCAGGAGCGTGCCCATTGCCGCCGTGTCCCGCAGCGAGAGCAGCGCCAGGCCGGTGCCGGCGGTGAGGAGGAGGAGGGCTAAGAAGGCGAGGTCTACCTGAAGCATGCGGGCGTTGGCCGGCGCCTGGTTGGCGCGGCGCTTCTGCCAGAGGAGGCCGGCGACGCCGACGACGATCATCAGGCCGCCGGCCGTGCCGAGGAGCACGGGCGCGCTGAGGTAAGCGTAAGGCGCCTCCCGGTCGAGGAAGTTGTGGTAGACGGCGGCCAGCGTGGTCGAGGCGAGGTCGAGGAGGACGCCGTAGAGCAGGAGCTGGTGGAACCAGCGCCGCGCCTGCGAGGGCTGGGCCCCCGGGTAGTTGCAGCCGTCACCGCCGCCGCGCAGGTAGACGAGGCCGAAGGCATCCCGCGTCGCCCGCAGGAAGGCGCCGAGGTCGACCATCTGGGCCAGGGAGCCGCGCGTCTCGCGCCAGAAGCGCAGGCCGCCCATGCCGAGCGCGGCCAGCCAGTAGGCGGAGAGGGCGAGCGCTGGCAGCACCATAGCCGTGTGCGGGATGACCGTGTAGAAGGCGCCGGGCCCCGATCTCTCGCCGAAGAGCACGGACCCGCCCTGGATCACGAGCACGGAGCCGAAGACGAGGAGCACGGCGGCGGCGATCGTCAGGCCGACGAGGAGCCGGTTCCCGAAGAAGAGGCGCGAGAGGAGGCGCGGGCCCGTGTATTCGGCGTAGGTCTCGACCCGCAGCGCTGCCAGAGCCTCGGGAATGTTGACGCCGTACTCGTGCGGCGGCGTGTAGGGACAGGCGTAAAAGCAGGCGCGGCACTCGAAGCAAAGGTTCGCCAGGTAGACCAGGTCATCCTTCTCGAAGCTCCGCCGCGACTCCATCGCCGGGAAGACGGCGCAGTAGCCCTCGCAGTAGCGGCAGGCGTTGCAGACCGTCAGCTGGCGGTCGACCTCATCGAGAAGGTTAGCGGCAGGCATGCTTCGCCGCCTCTCTGCCGGCGATCCGGCCGAACACCGTGCCGATCGTCATGCCGAAGCCGGCGAGGTAGCCCTGGCCGAGGATGTTGCCGGCCATGATCTCGCCGGCGGCGAAAACGCCAGGCAGCGCCTCTTCGTCGCCGCCGAGCACCTGAGCCCTCTCGCTCACCTTCAAGCCGTGATAGGTAAAGGTGATCCCCGGCCGCAACGGATAGGCAAAGAATGGCGCCTCGTTCAGGGGCAGGGCCCAGTGGCTCTTGGCCGGCTCCAGGCCCTCCGTGCTGCAGTCGTCCAGGGCCGTGGGGTCATAGGTCCCGGCGCGCACGGCCGCGTTGAAGCTGGTGACGGTCTCCTCTAGAACCTCCGGGTCGAGCTTGAGGGTGCTCGCGAGCTCTCTTACGGAGTCGCTGCGGATCGGCGGGAAGAGCGACGGCATGAAGTCACGCATCTTCTTCGCGTCGACGATCGAGTAGGCGACCTGCTCCGGCTGACGCGCGATGAGCCCGCCCCAGCTGGCGTAGCGCTTCGGCCAGAAGTCGCTGCCCTCGTCCGAGAAGCGCTGGCCTTCCTTGTTGACGACGATGCCGAAGGGGATGCTGTCCAGCCGGGTGACGATGCCGCCGTCGAACTGTGGTCCCCGCGCGTCGACGGCGATGGCGTGGTACTCGCGCGGGTCACCGACCGCCTGCGCTCCCTGGTTGAGGAGCGTGCGCAGGGGGCCGCCGCGGTTGAAGCGGGTGCCGCGGATGGCGAAGTTCTGGGCGGCGGCGCCCCAGTACTCGCCCAGCCAGTCGAGGTTTGCCTCGAAGCCACCGGAGGCGAGGACGATCGCGTTCGCGTCGATCGCTTCGCGGCGGCCGTCGTGCTCCACCGACACGGCCCACGAGCCGTCGTCGGCGCCGAGGATGTCGCAGACCTCCGAGTCGTATGCCGCCTCGATGCCGAGCTTTCGCGCCGTCTCATAGTAGGTGTTGACCAGGGCCTTGCCGCCGCCGAGGAAGAAGGCGTTCGTCCGCGAGAGCTGGAGCGTCCCCCGCAGCGGCCCTTGCCAGCGAATGCCGTTCTCGGTCATCCAAACGCCGAGGTCGGCCGATTCCCGGATCGTCAGGCGCGCCAGCGCCTCGTTCGTCTTACCGCCCGTGACCTGGAGGAGGTCGCCGTAGAACTCCTCCTCGGTGTAGGCACCGGTGAGGTAGTTGCTCTCGCCAACGTGCATGTAGCGGACGTTCCGGGTGTGACGGCTGTTCCCGCCCCGGAACGCCTCCGGCGCCGCTTCGAGGATGAGCACCGTGGCACCGAGCCGCCGCGCCTCGATCGATGCACAGAGCGCGGCGTTGCCGCCGCCTACGATGACCACGTCGTATCGTCGGCCCATCCTCAGCATTAGATAGCGAGAGCGCCGCGACTGCAAGCGGGCAGCGCGCGTCGCAACCCGCGGTCGGATCAGGCGGCTTCGACGAGGCCTATGCCGCCGTGGCTCTCGATGAGAGCGCGAACGACCTCGGAGGGCAGCGGCTCTGCCAGGAGGAAGCCCTGACCGCGGTCGCAGTGCACGCGCCGCAGGGCGGCCAGCTGCGCGGCCGTCTCGATCCCTTCGGCCGTCACGGTCAACCCGAGGTCATGCGCGATCGTAATGATCCCCTGAACGATGAGCAGGTTCGCGTCGTCGCCCTCGATGCCGGCGATGAAGGATTGGTCGATCTTTACCGTGTCCACGGGCAGAGCGCTGAGATAGCTCAGCGAGGAGTAGCCGGTGCCGAAGTCATCGATCGCGAGACCGAGGCCGAGGCCCCTGAGCTCGACGAGGATCGCCCGCGCCTCGCCGCTATCCTCGACGACCATGCTCTCGGTGATCTCCAGGCGCAGCGACTCCGGCTGCGTGCCGGTTGCCGCGAGGATCTCTGCGACCTTCCTCACGAAGTCCTCGTCCTGGAGCTGCCGCACCGAGAGGTTGACGCTCATCTCCAGTGCCCCCTGATTGGGGTAGAGGTCGCGCCAGCGCTGCAGCTGGCAGCACGCTTCCTCGATCACCCAGAGGCCGATAGACACGAGCGAGCCGCTCTCCTCCGCGAGGCCGACGAAGAACGAGGGTGCAAGCAGGCCACGCGTCGGATGGTTCCAGCGCAGCAGGGCCTCGAAGCCTACTAGCTGGCCGGACGCCACCGAGAACTCAGGCTGGTAATAGAGCTTTAGCTGCTCCTTCTCGATCGCCTTCCAGAGGTCCGTCTCCAGGTAGAACTGGTCGACGGCGTTGGCGCCGGTTTGGAGGTCGAAGAGGTCATAGCGGGCCCGGCCTTTCGCCTTGGCGCGGTAGAGCGCGGTGTCGGCGTAGCGAAGGAGATCTTTCGAGCCGTAGACGCCGGGCTGGCCCAGGGCGATGCCGACGCTCGCCGTGAGCAGCAGCTCGTGCCCCGCCGCGTGAAGCGGCGTGACGAGAGACTGGATCAGGCGTCCTGCCAGCTCGGTCGCCTGAGAGGCGTCGGCGACCTCATCCATGAGGATGACGAACTCGTCGCCGCCGAACCGCGCCAGGACGTCGTCCGGCCCGAGGCAAGCCTGAAAGCGGTGCGCGAGCAGGATCAGGACGTCGTCGCCGACGGCGTGGCCGAGGCTGTCATTGATCACCTTGAACCGGTCGACGTCCACGAAGAGGACGGCGACGCGGTTGGCGGAGCGCTTTGGCGTCGCGAGGAGCGCATCCAGCCTCTCCAGGAGGTACTTGCGGTTCGCGAGACCGGTGAGGGCGTCGCGGAAGGCCTCGTTCTTGACCTCCCTGTCTATGTAGCCGGCCAGCCTGCGCAGGGCGATGGCCGAGGCGCCAGCGACGAAAGCTGAGCCGACGAGAAGGACGCCATAGGTCAGGTGTGAGCCCGCCAGACTGCCTTCCAGAAAAATAGGCCGCCAGGGCAGGATCCAGACCAGCGTCCAGAAGTAGATCGCCGCGAAGGCGGCGATCAGACGCCTGCTCCAGACAATCAGGGCCGCGTAGCCCGGGCTGCCCGGCAGCTCGGGCTGTGGCGGGACCTCTACAGCTCCAGGCTTCGGCCGTGGAAAACGCTCGGTCGGGGATCCAAGCTTGAACATGATCCTCGGTCTTAGACCGCGATGAGGCGGAGCCGCGGCTCCTCAACCTGGTCGAGGCTCGCGGGCTCAATGCGCAGCGGCGCCACGGCCTCGAGGCCGTCGAGCGCGACGCTGATCATCGCCGTTCCCGGCTTCACCCCGGCGCCGAGCGTCCAGCTCCATGCCACTTGGCCCGCCGCGTCCGCCTGCTTGGGCACGAGAGCGGCATTTCGGCTCAGCCGCCCCGCCGGCGTCCTCAGGGAGACGGCGCATTCGGCGAAGGGCGGTGCTGTCGCCTCCACGAGGACCATCTCGCCCGGCTTGCGGGAGGCCGGCGACAGCTTGATCGCGGGCCGGGTCCGCTCCGTGCTCGGTGGCCCTTGGCTGTCTCGAAGGGCCGGCGCTGCGGCGGCCTGGTTAGCCGAGGCGGCGGCGCTGTCGAGCTGAAGCAGGGCCCGCTGGAGCAGGTCTCGGCCGTCGGTTGCGCCGTCCGGGAAGTTAGCGACACCGACCGCGTGGGGGAGTGGTCCAACCGCCGCGTGCAGCCGGCTCACGGTCTTCATCGCTCCCTCCAGGTCCGTGTTGGGGAGGCAGAAGGCGTATGCGGACTCGCTCAAGCTCGCCGAGATATCCACTGCCCGGAGGCTGTGAGCCGCGAGCCTGGCGATCTGAAGGTTGAGGGAATGCTCCGTCATGATGCCGGCTTCGGCCTCGGTCGTCTCGATGCGCAGGGCAATGACGCTCACCGACTCGCCGTAGCGCCGCGACCGTCGCAGCTCCTCCTCGATACGCCGCTCCAGGTACCAGCGCTGGAACATCGCCGTCAACGGGTCGTAGAGCGAAACACCCTTCGCCCGGCTCGTCGCCTTCGAGAGCATGAGGACGGACTCGGCCTGATCCCTGCCGGCGGCGGCGGCGACCGCGAAGCCGGCGCAGGCGCCGACGAGAGTGGCGAGCAGGGAAAGGGCGCCCACGGCGGGCAGGGCGACGAAGACCGGCAGCTCCCTGCCGACGAAGGACCAGACGACGATGACGGCTGCGCTCAAGAACCCCGTGAGGGCCAGGCGTTTGCCAACGGCCTGGGCCAGAAAGGGCCAGCCCACGTTGCTGCGGAGGCGTCCACGCCGACTGGAAGCGTTCTCAGTCGCCGGCCGAAACGGGATCGCTGCGGTGCCGCTGACTTCAGACCCGGCCATGTGTCCTCCTCCTGCAGGCCCACAGGCCGGCACTAACGATTTCGATGCCGGGCAAAAGAAAAGCCTGCCTCGTCGATAAGAATCGACGGAGGCAGGCCGGTCGGTTTCGCCACTAAGCTCCCCGACACCCTCAGGCGACCAAGTCAGGTGTCGGCTCAATGCCACCCGGCACAATGCCGTCCATCCCTGGACTCGGTTCTATTCCCTTGACGACCTTAACAACGCTACCGCGCCAGAGTCGTTACAAGCTGCCGCTGCCCGTCCTCGGCCGCCGCACCATGGTCGTGCACGCGACTCGGCGATTGACAGGCGCGACGGGCCGCACTAGCGTTTGCCTGCCGATATGCCGCCAGCAGCCAGATCGAGGAGGGGGAATGACCCTCGCAGCGCTCCGAGAGTCGATAGTCGCGACCGACCACGGCGTCTATATGAACACCGGCTGGTCCGGCCCCTCGCCGGAGCCGGTCCACGCCACCATCGGCGAGTACCTCCTGGGCGAGAGCACCGTGGGAGCGGCGAGCATTGAGGGCCTGCGCCGCGCTCGGGAGGCAAACGAGACGGCGCAGGCCGCCGTCGCCGCCCTCCTCAACGCGGCGCCCGAGGAGATCATCCTCACGCACGGCACGACCGAGGGCGTTTACGTCGTCCTCCACGGCACGACCTGGCGCGAAGGAGACGAGCTCGTGACCTGCGACCTCGAGCACGTGGCGCTCTCGGCGCCGGCCGCCGTGCTCGAGGAGCGCCACGGCGTTACCGTTAAACGGCTGGCGATCCCGGCCGCCGCCGCCGAGCGCGAGATGATCGACCTCGTCGCGGCGGCCGTCGGCCCCCGGACCCGGATCGTCGCTCTCAGCCACGTCCAGTACACCTGCGGCCTCAAGATGCCGGTCCGCGCCATCGCCGACCTCGCCCACGCCGCCGGTGCCCTCCTCCTCGTAGACGGCGCCCAGACGGCGGGCCAGATCCCCCTCGACATGCGGGCACTCGGCGCCGACTTCTACGCCGTCTCCGGCCAGAAGTGGCTCCTCGGCCCCCAGGCGACCGGCGCCCTCTTCGTCGCCCGGGAGCAGGCGCGCGCGATCGAGCCGCTGTTCACGACCCACGCCCTCGCCGACGACCGCAGGCTGCGGGCGGAGACGGCGCTGGCGCCGTCCCCTCTCTCCCGCTTCCGGCTTACGGCCCAGGCTCCCGCCCTCGTGGCCGGCCTGGCACGCGCGATCGGCCTGGTTCAAGAGATCGGCAGCGAGGCGATCGAAGCCCATGTCAACCGCCTCGCGGCGCGCCTGCGGCGGGGCGTAGCGACGATCGAAGGCTGCGCGATCACCGGCCCAACCGACCCAAGCGTCGCCTGCGGCCTCGTCGCCGTCGCGATCGAGGGCTGGGAGCCGCGTCAGACGGTCGAGGCGCTCCTGAGCCGGGGCCGGATCACCGCCCGCGCCGTCAACCAACCGCCGGCCGTCCGCTTCAGCACCGGCGCCTTCAACACGGAGGCGGAGGTCGATCTGGTGCTCGAGACGCTCAGCGCCATCGCCAGAGAGCGGCCTCCGGTCGAAGCCCCGGCCGCCGCCGATCGCTGACCTCGCAGCGGCCACGCGTCCGGATTCGGCGCCACCCTTCTGAGCGACGCGACGTTATCGCATTCGAGTCGAGCTGCGCGTCGATCCGGCGGAGCAGCGATCGATCAGGTGCAGTTGCTCCGGTACCAGTCCCGCTCCGGGATCGAGCGGTACTGTGTACCGAGGATCTCGTCGCAGCTCATGCGGTCGGGCAGGACTACCGGCGTCGCTACCGGCGTCGCCAGCGGCTGCTCCGCCGGCACGAGCTGGACGGGAGCGGGCGACGTGCTCGCGCCATCGCCGCCGTCGTCGAGGATCGCCGTGAACGCCAGGGCGTGGAGGCCGACGCCGACGACGAAGCCGACGGCAGCGACCTGCCATAGCTTGAGCGACGTCAGGAGAGCGGTTGTACGCATGAGCGGAGCCTAACGCCTACAGCGGTCGGAAGGCCCGGCCAAGCCTGCGCTTCCATTTTAAACGAGTATAAACGAGGCAGGCCAAACGTTTCGCCGCGCAAGAATGATCTGCTAGGACGGCGGCAGGAGGCGCAGCTCGGAGCGCGCCGCTTCCGCGACCGCCGTGGCCGACCAGGCGATCGGCACGCCCTTGCCCTCGCGCCAGAACGGCAGCAGGTCGTCGTAGTGAGGCGAGAGGGGGTTGCCCGACTGGCCGCCGGGCAGGGCAAAGCGTGACTCGTCCCAGCTCCCGACCTCGACCACCATGCGCAGGGAGGCAACGACCGTCGGGTTCGCGAGCGGCTGCAGGGGCGTCGTCCCCGCCGCCGAGACCGTGTCGCTGTCGCCGCCCCAGGCGAAAGGGCCGCGGTTGAGCAGCCAGGCGAGCTGGGGCAAGCGGCCCAGGGGGTGCTCCAGGCGGAGGGGGCGGCTGCGGCCCC
>Ga0326597_10002181_pt1 | contig 29620 bp, 31 predicted proteins | sample RVTome_12_FD_203789 | JGI IMG/M metagenome (GOLD analysis project Ga0326597, IMG submission 203789) | Soil microbial communities from uranium-contaminated site in the Upper Colorado River Basin, Wyoming, United States - RVT100D185 | ecosystem: Environmental > Terrestrial > Soil > Contaminated >... | reverse complement strand
GTGCGCAGCTAGACAGCAGCCGTTACCCCATCGCGCTTAGGCGTGGTTCGATGTTTGGACCCTCGGCAACTTGGATGCGGACCCTCTTGATCGCGTGCTCGGTCGTTTCGAGGATTTCGACGGGGTATCCCGCGAGCGTCAAACGCGTTCCTGTTGGCGGTATGGTCTCGAGCTCTTCGACAATCAAACCGTTTAGCGTCTTGGGACCGTCGGTCGGGAAGTCCCAATTCATGAGGCGATTGAGCTGGCGGATGTTTGCACTCGCATCGACGACGAACACCTCATCCCGTTCCTGATTAACTTCCGGTCCGAGCGCAGCGGCGCTGGTTTCGAATTCGCCGACGATTTCCCGCAACACATCCTCAGTTGTCACGAGCCCTTGAACGTCGCCATATTCATCGACTGCAAACGCGAAACGCTGCTTGAGGCGTTGAAAGTTGACGAGTTGCTTATTCAGTGGCGTTCCTTCAGGAACGAAATACGGATCCTTGATCTTCTCGAGCAGAGTCGCTTCGGTCAGTGTGCCGTTCGCGAGATCCGACAGGATATTGCGCAAATGTACAACGCCGACGATATTGTCGATATCGTCTCGAAAGACGGGCAATCGGCTATAGCTACTCGTGCGAATGAGATCGAGATTTTTTTCCCACGGTTCGTCAAGATCGATGCCGACAATCTCCTGACGTGGAACCATGACATCGTCGACCGTGATTTCGCCGAGATCGAGAATACTCAGCAGCATGCGCTGATGGCGCCGGGGCATCATGCTGGCGGACTCTGTCACTAGCGTCCGGAGCTCAGCCTCGCTCAGCGCATGATCGTGGTCCCGGCTGTCGCGCATGCCGAGCAAGCTCAATAGCGCGTTGACGAGACAGCTGATCACCCACACGAATGGATAGGCGACTTTCAAAAGAGGGTAGTAGATCAGCGCGGCGGGTAGCGCTAGTCTGGCTGGGTAGCGCGCTGCTATCGTCTTCGGCGTCACTTCAGCGAATATCAGAATCACGACTGTTAGCAGCATCGTACCCGCGAAGATGGCCCCTTCGCCGCCGATGCGAATCGCTATGACTGTGACGAGTGCGGCCGCCGCCAAATTGACCGCATTGTTGCCGAGCAAAATGAGCCCGATGATCCGGTCCGGTTGCTGCAGCAGCTTTTCGGCCAGCTTCGCAGCATGATGTCCCGAGCGCGCGAGATGCCTCAGCCGATACCGGTTGAGGCTCATCAAGGCGGTTTCCGTGCTAGAGAAGAACGCGGACAAGACGAGTAAAACGATGAGTAAGCCGAATAGAAAGCCTAACGAGACATCTTCACTCAAAAACAGGGATCCTCGCGCTAGAAGGGAACTTTGTAGATTGGCGCTCACCGACGGTAGTGTCAAGGATTAAGCGCCTGAGTTCGCAGGCCGCAAGGTTCGGCGATCGCCCTGCAGCGTGGTAGGCTGGCGGGCCGCAGCCGACCTCGAAATAGACCGCATTCATGTTTCAGTCCTTAACCGAACGCCTGAGTAAAGCCGTCCGCAAAGTCACCGGCCGCGGCCGTATTAGCGAGGACAATGTTCGCGCCACCGTGCGTCAGATTCGCATGGCTTTGCTCGAAGCCGACGTTGCATTACCGGTTGCAAAAACCTTTGTGGAGAAAGTCTTGGGCCGGGCCTTGGGCGAAGAGGTTACGCGCAGCCTCGATCCTGGGCAGGCGTTCATCAAGATCGTCAACGACGAACTCGTTGCCGTGCTCGGCGGCGATGGCGCAGACATTCGGCGCAACGGGCGGCCTGCAACTGTGCTGTTGGTCGGTCTGCAAGGCGCCGGTAAGACGACGACTGCGGCAAAGCTGGCGCGGTTTTTGGGTGGCAAGCACAAAGACAAGGTTTTGCTGGTGAGTACGGACGTCTACCGGCCGGCGGCGCGCGAGCAGCTCGCAATTCTCGCGCGGAATCTCGAGATACCATGCTTCGAGGCGGCGAGCGACGACCCCGTGAGCATTGCCGAGGCGGCGCTCGTCGAGGCGCGCCGCGGTGGCTACACGTGGCTCATCGTCGACACGGCGGGGCGACTACACGTCGATACGCCGATGATGAGGGAGATCGGCGCAATCCATGCGGCCGTGCGGCCGGCGGAAACCTTGTTCATCGTTGATGCGATGGCGGGACAAGATGCCGTTAATTCCGCGCGGGCATTCAACGAGGCACTGGCGCTGACAGGTGCAATCCTGACGAAGGCTGACGGGGACGCGCGCGGCGGCGTCGCGCTATCCGTACGTGAGGTCACCGGCGTGCCGATCAAGCTTATGGGTACTGGCGAGAAGCTCGACGCCCTGGAGCCATTCGTGCCCAAGCGCATGGCGTCGCGCATTCTCGGGATGGGTGATGTCGTTGGTTTCGTCGAGGTGGTGCAGCGTAACCTCGACCAGCGCACGGCCGAGCACGTCGCCAAAAAGGTCAAAAAGGGCCGCGAGCTCAGCCTCGAAGATTTTCGCGCTCAGCTCGAGCAGCTGCAGCAACTCGGAGGCGTGGACAGTTTGCTCGACAAATTGCCCGGCGTGAAACCGGCAGCGGCCGCCCAGGCGGGATTTGACGCGCGCCAGATTCGGCGTCAGATCGGGCTCATTAACGCCATGACACCGCGAGAACGCCGCCAGCCCCGCTTAATCGACGGCTCCCGCAAGCGCCGGATCGCGGCAGGCGCCGGCCTGGGGGTCCAAGACGTCAATCGGCTGCTCAAGCAGCATAAGCTCCTGAGTAAAACCATGAAGCGTGTTGCCAGGGGCGGCGGGATGGAGCGGCTGCTCGGGGGCATGCTCAGCGGCAAAGCGCCCCGCCCCGGCCCGCCACGACGTTGAGCGGCGCGCTGCCTGGGCGATTGGCTAGGCCTGTCGCGGGCTGTCCAGATACCCGCCCGCGAACCGGCCGAAAAGCTTTTTTTTCCTTGTAATTACAGTAAAATGCGCGGTTCGAGAAAACGGTCGTTGGGTACGGCCGTTTTGGCTTTCAGTTTCGGTATCTAGCGAGTTTGCAATATGGTCACAATTCGTCTGTCGCGCGGTGGCGCCAAGAAGCGGCCTTTCTATCACGTCGTGGTTACGGATAGCCGCAGCGGACGGGACGGTCGGTATCTGGAGCGTCTCGGGTATTTCAATCCGATTGCAACCGGTGGCGAATCGAAACTCAAAATCGATCTCGAGCGCGCCGATTACTGGCTGGGACAAGGCGCGAAGCCGTCAGAACGGGTCGCGAACTTGATCAAGCAGTTCAAGGGCGCCGCGGCCGCTTAAACCTCTCTGAGCTTGCTGCAGCCATCCGTTGTGATCGGCGCAGGCGACAAAATGGTGACGCTCGGTCGAGTGCTCGGACCATGGGGCGTCAAGGGCTGGATCAAGGTTTACTCCTACACCAACCCGCGCGAAAACATCGTGCGCTATGCAGCCTGGACATTACGCCGCGGAACTGAGACGCGCGCCGTGATGCTTGAGGACGGCCGCCGGCAAGGCAAGGACGTTGTCGCGAAACTCGAGGCTGTTGACGACCGCGACGCTGCCGAAGCGTTGGCGGGCGCCGAGATCGTCGTCGAGCGCCGCGCCCTGGTGCCGTGTGCCGAGGACGAGTTTTACTGGGCGGACATTGAAGGGTTGCACGTGCGCACGGCGCAAGGTGAGGAGCTTGGACGAGTGGTGAGTTTGTTCGGCACCGGGAGTAACGACGTAATGGTGGTAGTCGGTGAGCGCGAACATCTCGTCCCATTCATTGTCGGCACTGTCGTACGCGAGGTGCGTCTCGCGGAACATTTGATCGTCGTGGACTGGGATCCCGACTTCTAGGGTCATGTCGATCTATGAAGTTCGCGTGGTATCGCTGCTCCCGGAGCTTCTGGAGCCCGTCGAGCATTATGGCGTGGTGGGCCGCGCGTGCGAACGTGGTTTGGTACGAATTGGCCATGTGTCGCCGCGAGCGTACGCGATCGATGTCCACCGGACCGTCGATGATCGTCCTTACGGCGGCGGTCCAGGAATGGTGCTCAAGTACGAGCCGTTGCGCGACGCCGTGCGTGCGGCGCGCAAGGAACTGCCAGACGGCAGCAGGGAATTTTTGCTCAGCGCGCAAGGCCGCGCATTGGATCAGGCCCTCGTCGAAGAGCTCGCGAGCGCGCCCGGCTTATTGCTCGTGGCCGGCCGTTACGAAGGAGTCGATGAGCGCATTATCCCGGGTGAAGGGCTCGAGGAACTTGCAATTGGAGATTACGTTTTGAGCGGCGGAGAGCTTGCCGCTGCGGTAGTAATCGACGCCGTCTCGCGACTATTGCCGGGCGTTCTCGGTCACGAGGAGTCGGCCCGTCAAGAATCGCACTCGACGGGGTTACTCGATTTTCCGCAATACACGCGGCCGGAGAGCGTTGATGGGATGGATGTGCCGAAGGTTCTGCTCGACGGTCATCACGAGGCCGTCCGGCAGTGGCGGCTCAAGCAAGCGCTTGGCAGAACTTGGCGGCGACGGCCCGCGATGCTGCAGCGCCGGGCGCTGACGCATGAGGAACAGGTCTTGCTGGAGGAGTTCATCGAAGAGCGTGAATTCGTGCCCAGCGATGGAGAATTGGGTTAGGCGTTGGTAATTGTGATAGCCAGGCCGGCTGAGTCACGGTAACCTGACGCCTGGATACGGACTGGAATGAGCGCATCGCGCGCAAGGATATTGAGGATTCGATTATGTCCAAGTTGATTGACGAACTAGAGCAAGAGCAGCTCAAAAAGGATGTACCAGAGTTTGCGCCGGGCGATACAGTCGTCGTCCAGGTCAGGGTCAAAGAAGGCGACCGCGAGCGTCTGCAGGCCTACGAGGGCATTGTCATCGCCAAGCGCAATCGGGGGCTCAACTCGTCATTCACCGTCCGCAAAATGTCCCATGGGGAAGGCGTGGAGCGTGTATTCCAGACGCATAGCCCTGCGATCGCCAGTATCGAACTTAAGCGGCGCGGTGACGTGCGCAGGGCAAAGCTTTATTACTTGCGCGAACGCAGCGGAAAATCCGCGCGGATCAAGGAAAAAATCTAACGCGGCGAGCACTGCCGTGCGAGACCCAATTACGTGTTCTGGGTCGCTGCGTCACTGGCCGCGCTGGGCGGCCTTCGGCATCACACTTAGCGCTTGCGCAGCGAGTGCCGGTTGCATCTCGTTTGTCGGCACACAGGCAGCCAATACGCTGTCCGCAGCCGTTCGCAATCAAAACGATCCACTGATCGTCGCGCAAGGCCTGCCAGCTCATTTACTAATCGTCGATGGCCTGATCGCACAAAGCCCACAGAACGCTGCACTGCTGAGCGGCGGCGCACAGCTATTTGCGCTCTATGGCTCGCGCTTCGAATCGGACCGCGCCCATGCCGCAGTGCTCACAGCCAAAGCTCGCAGCTATGGCGCGCGAGCGATCTGCGTCGAATTTGCGCCCGCTTGCGACTGGGCTGGACTCAGTTACGACGATTTTGTCGCCGAGCTACAAGCGCTACGCGTTCGGCACGTGGACGTGCTCTATGCCTTTGCCGTCGGTTGGCTCAGCCACCTCGATGCGACGAGCACCGACTGGTCGGCAGTCGCTGAACTGCCATGGGTACAGGCGGCCATGGAACGGCTTTTGGCTCTCGATGAGACCTACGACAGCGGTGGGGTGCATACCTACCTCGGCATACTGAATTCGTTGCGACCACCGGCACTCGGCGGACTTCCAGCCATAGCAAAAGCCCATTTTGAGAGGTCGATCGAGCTTTCGGGCGGAACTGATCTATCCGCCAAGGTAGAATATGCGCGTCGGTACGCGCGCATGATGTTCGATCAAGAGCTCCATGATCGGCTACTCCAGGAGGTCTTGGCGGCGCCTGTCGAGGCGGCCGACCGGACGCTGTTTAACGTGCTGGCGAAACGCGATGCAGCGGCGTTGCTTGAGACGTCACAGGAGTATTTCTGATGCGTACGACAAGCGGTCCAAGGGCAATAACCGCGTATGGTCGCCGTTGCGCGGCCATATTCTGGCTGACGCTAATCTGTGCGACGACCCAAGCCGTCGAGATCAAGATCGCGACCGTGGCGCCGGACGGATCGAGCTGGATGCAAGGAATGCGTGCCGGCGGTGAGGAAATCCTCCGGCGAACGGACGGCCGTGTCGTCCTCAAATTCTATCCAGGCGGCGTAATGGGCAGCGACTCCCAGGTGTTACGCAAGATCCGTGTCGGCCAGCTGCATGGCGGAGCGTTTACGAGCGGCGGTATTGCCGAGCGCTACTCCGGCTTCAATCTTTACGGCATACCGTTGTTGTTTCAGTCGCTAGAAGAAGTCGATTACGTGCGGGAACGACTCGATCCGATGATGGCGGACGGACTCGAGGATGCGGGGTTCGTGAGCTTCGGCTTCGTCGAAGGCGGGTTCGCGCAAATTATGGCGAACGAGCCGATTCGCAGTGTTGAGGATATGCGCAGGCGCAAGGTATGGAATCCCGAAGGTGATCCGATCAGCGTCATGGTGCTCGAGGCGATGGGGCTGTCGCCAGTCGTGTTGCCGCCGACTGATGTCTTAACCGGCTTACAGACAGGACTGCTCGACGTGGTCGCTGCCTCGCCCGTCGTCGCATTGGTACTGCAATGGCACACTAAGGTCCGCTATATCACCGATCTGCCCATCGCTTACAGCCTTGGCATACTCGCGATCGATAAGCGTATTTTCGACAGCGTCTCGTCCGCGGATCAGCAGATCGTCGCCGAAGTCATACGGCGCGTTGTCCAGGAACTCGATACCGCGGCCCGACAAGACAACAGTGAAGCGCGAGCGGTGCTCGAACGAACGGGCCTGCAGTTTGTTACTGTGAACCAGAGTGACATCGCCGGGTGGCGTAGCACCATCGAGGGTATCTATCCGGCTTTGCGCGCCCGCAGCGACATCGACGCCATATTATTCGATCGGTTGTTGAGCCTCCTGTCGCAATATCGTACTGGGTCGCCGGCTGAGCCGTCCGACCAGCCTTAGCGCGTGTTGAGCCTATCGGCGAATCGGTGTTGACCGAACAATTGCGCCAGGGCGTAGAGCGACTCGACCGATGGGCGAGGGTGCTGGAAAACGGCCTGCTGGTCATAATGCTTGCGGCGCTCGTGCTGTTGGGAAGCACGCAAATCTTGCTACGAAATGTCTTCTCCTCGAGTCTGCCCTGGGGTGATGAGTTCGTGCGCTTGTTGGTTCTGTGGCTCGCCTTGCTTGGGGCGATTGCCGCAAGCCGCGATGGCCGGCAGATCCGCATCGACCTGTTGTCCCGAGTCGTGCCTGCTAAATTCAAATGGCTACCCGAGAGCTTGGCCGCAGCTTTCACATCCGTGGTGTGCGGCATGCTTGCTTGGCAGTCCTGGCGCTTCGTCCAGGATTCCAGGGCATATGAAGACCTCTTGCTCGGCAACTGGCCTGCCTGGCTCTTGCAGCTAATTTTGCCCGTCGGTTTCGCAGCTATGTGTTACCGGTATGCGCTGCGCACAATCACCCAGCTGATGGTTCGCGACTAGCATGTTGTTGCTTACCCTCGCGTTGATCGTTGCCGCCCTGCTGGGTGCGCCGCTGTTCGCTGTCATAGCGGCTAGCGCGATGCTAGGCTTTTATCGCTCGGGCATCGACCTTTCGATCGTCGCGATCGAATTCTTCGGCCTTGCTGAGATGCCAATTCTAGTTGCGATACCGCTGTTCACGTTCGCGGGTTTTCTACTCAGCGAGAGCCGAGCACCGCAACGTCTCGTGCGCTTGTCACAGGCATTGCTGGGCTGGTTACCCGGCGGACTGGCGGTTGTCTGCCTGGCAGTTTGCGCGCTATTTACAGCGTTTACTGGCGCGTCCGGAGTAACGATCATTGCTTTAGGCGCGCTCTTCTACCCGGCGCTAAGGGATGCGGGGTATGCCGAGAACTTTAGCTTAGGACTCATTACGACATCGGGTAGCCTGGGCTTATTGTTCGCGCCATCGTTGCCGTTGATTTTGTACGGAGTGGTGGCCGGCGCTTCGATTGACGCGCTGTTTCTGGCCGGGATATTACCGGGTTTATTACTCGTGCTCGCGCTATCGTTGTACGGCTATTGGAAGAACCGCGGCCTGCGCACGCCATGGATTTCGACATCAGGGGTCGAATTGCGCACCGCGCTGCGTGAGTCGATTTGGGAACTGCCGCTGCCGATCGTGGTCCTGGGCGGTATCTACAGCGGTTATTTCGCCGTGTCGGAGGCTGCCGCAGTCACCGCGATTTATGTGTTCGTCGTCGAAGTGCTGATCTTGCGCGAAATTCGATTTCGGCATCTTCCCGGTGTCATGCGCGAATCGATGGTCTTGGTAGGCGCGATTTTCATGGTACTTGGAGTTTCACTCGCCTCTACGAACTATATGATCGATATCGGCGTGCCCGAACGCCTGTTCTCGCTAATTGATGGCTACGTATTCGGTCAGGCATCGTTTCTGTTTACGCTTATTATATTTTTGCTGATTCTCGGCGCGATACTCGACATCTTCTCAGCATTGGTACTCGTTGTGCCGTTGATTCTCCCGATCGCCGCTCGATATGAGATTGACCCTATCCATCTTGGTATATTGTTTTTAGCGACGATGGAGCTCGGTTATTTGACGCCGCCGGTCGGCTTAAATTTGTTCATCTCGAGCTTCCGATTCGAGCGCAGCATATTGGCAATCTATCGTGCAACGTTGCCGTTTTTTATCGTGCTCTTACTGGCCGTGTTTTTGATCGCTTACGTGCCATGGTTGTCCTTGGTCTTCACTAAGTAGTGAGTCATGAGAGAATCGGTTCGTCCAGTAGCTCGTAGCGATTCTGCTAAGAGGTTTTCAAGCTATGAAGTCGTTTAGTTTTCTAAAGCAAATTGTCAGAGGCGCTTGGCGGGTACTTGACGGCGTGCGCAAAGTACTGCATTTATTGATCCTGCTAGTATTTGTTGTGCTGGTTTTCGGAAGTCTGGCGCCAGACTATCCTTTCGTACCGAGTGCCGGCGCGTTGATACTCGCGCCCGATGGTGAATTAGTCGATCAGCTATCCGGTGACGTGGTGGAGCGCGCGCTCGCGGAAATCCGTGGCGCGCCAATTCGCGAAACTCTGCTCAAAGACCTCATCGATGCGATTCGATTCGCAAAGGACGACGAGCGCATTAAAGTGCTGGTGCTCGAGCTGGATGAGCTCGACCGTGCAGGTCTGAGCAAACTGCAGGAGCTTGCAGACGAGATCGTGCAATTTAAGGCCAGCGGCAAGCCGGTCGTTGCCGTAGGCGATAGCTTCACGAGAAATCAGTATTATCTGGCAGCACATGCCGACAATGTATACATGCATCCAATGGGCTATGTATTTATTGATGGCTATAGCCGTTACCTGCCATATTATCGTGAGGCGCTCGAAAAACTCCAAATCGATTTTCACGTGTGGCGCGTTGGAGAGTACAAGTCATTCGTCGAGCCAATCACCAGGGACAATATGTCAGAGCCCGATCGGGAAGCCGCCGCAGAGTACCTCGGCGCTCTCTGGGACGATTATCAAGCCGATGTGGCGGCCGCCCGCGAGTTGGGAATGGATGCACTTCAACGCTATGCGGACAACGCGACGGATCTATTGGCAGAAGCGAATGGGGATACGGGGCGACTGGCGTTGAATGCCGGCCTGGTAGACGAACTTCTGCCGCATGACTTGATGACTGCGCGCATCGAAGCGCTGGTCGGCGCAGAAGACAACGATGGAGCAGGTTATCCGCTGACCGGCTATGCCGATTACTTACGTGCCATGCGCGCAGGCACGCTGGTCGATTCTGATGCCGAGGCAGTTGCGGTTCTGGTCGCAGCGGGAACCATTCTCGACGGGCCGCAGCCGCCGGGCACGGTCGGTGGTGAATCGACCGCTGCACAGATTCGCGAAGCTACCGAGGATGAGCACGTCAAGGCGCTAGTGCTACGCGTAGACAGTCCTGGCGGCAGTGCCTTTGCATCCGAGCTGATATTGCGTGAAATCGAAGTGTTTCAGGAAAGTGGGCGCCCGGTAGTGATCTCGATGAGCAGTGTCGCGGCGTCCGGTGGATACTGGATCTCGATGAGCGCGGATGAGATTTGGGCGAGCCCTGCAACGCTGACAGGCTCGATCGGAATCGGCGCGACGATACCGACCGTACCACGAACCTTGGCCGCCCTCGGCGTGCATGTCGATGGCTTGGGAACGACTGACCTTGCCGGTCAGTTCAATCTGGCGAGGCCCTTGGGGCTTGATGCCGCGAACTTGATCGCGCAGTCGATCGACAATGGCTATGCCCAATTCATCGAAAAGGTTGCCGCGCATAGAGGCCTCGAGGTCTCGGCCGTCGACGCTGTCGCGCAGGGGCGTGTCTGGATCGGCGCGCGCGCGCAGGAACTTAGCCTCGTAGACCGCCTCGGTAACCTCGATGATGCCATTGCGTCTGCGGCCGAGCTTGCCGGTCTGGCCGAGGGTGATTACGCAATCCGCTATATCGAAAAGGAGCTCGAATTTGCTGAGCGACTAGCGCTTCAGCTCATCAGATCGATGGGACCGCTCGTTCGGGGGCTCCATCTCGGACCGGCCTTTTCAACTGAGTTCCAACAGCTGCTCGATGTTGCCGCTGCACCGTTCAAGTGGGTCGATAGCCTAAACGATCCGCGTGATTTGTATGCCTATTGTTTTTGCGATGTGCTGTAACGACGGGTGATTCTTCAGAATGCGCTTGGATCGTTGGCTGTGGTGCGCGCGCTTTTTCAAGACCCGCAGCCTCGCTGCTGAAGCGGTTAAGGCCGGGCATGTAAAGATCGATGGGCAGCGCGTTAAGGCAGCCAAGCAGATTGCGGTCGGCATCGAGCTATATATTGCCAAAGGCTCCGAGTCTTGGAAAATCACGGTAACCGGTTTGGCGCAAAGGCGCGTATCTGCGCCTGTGGCCCAGACGCTTTATCGAGAAGACCTCGATTCGCAGGCACAGCGATTGCATCAGCGCCTGCAGCGTAAAGTCAGCATCGGACCGGCACCGACGGCAGGGCGCCCCGATAAACGAACACGGCGGTTGATCCGTGTGCGGCGCGGGCGCTAGCCTGGATATCTCACCGGGCGGTCGCGGCGCTGAGCGCAAGTGTGTGATGTCTAAGGTGGATAGTGAGGAAGTGCTCGATGAACGGAGGTGACCGCGTGTCGACCGCTTGCGACCTACTTCGGCCCTGGCTCGTGCAGGCTTCCGTGGGCTTGGTCTTCACTCGACCCATAGCTACGGCTATGGGTCTCGCTCCAGACCGGCGCCCACGAAAGCCTGTCCATCGCCATCATCCGAAGTCCCGGTGAGATATCCAGGCTAGTCCTCGATCAGGAGAACCTCGGGGTTTTTTGGGTAATCGTAGTACGCGAGCCGCGCGGGGCAAGCGTGGATCTGCGACCATGCATCGGTATCGAAATCCATCGCTACGACCGCCCCGGTAGGCAAGTTGTCCAAATGCATGTCGGATAGCAATTGATTGACGAGATCGGTCAGGCCCGGGTTATGGCCGACGATGAGGAGATCCGAGTAGTCGTCTTGCTGCTTTTGAGCCACATCGAGTAGATTGCTGGGTGCAGCCAGATAGAGGTCGTCCTCGACCTGCAGGAATTCGAGTGGATAACTCAATGCAGCCGCGAGCGCTTTGGCCGTTGCCTGGGCGCGCAATGCGGGGCTTGTGACGATCAGAGACGGACGCGCCTTATGCGCTACGAGCCGACGACCCATCTTGCGCGAATCGCGCTCGCCGCGGTTGGAAAGCGGACGGTCACGGTCCGCTGCAGCTGGTGCGGCCCAGCTAGATTTGGCGTGGCGAACGAGCGTCAAGCGCTTCATAACGCTCGGATTACAGCAGTCCCGCTTCCAGCTGCGCGGCTTCCGACATCATCGAACGATTCCAGGGCGGGTCGAAGACGAGTTCAACTTCCGCGTGATCGATGGTGGGAATGATTTCGAGCTTTTCGCGTACATCCTCGGTAAGAATTGGACCCATCCCACATCCGGGTGCAGTCAGGGTCATCTGAATTTTAACCGTACGGCTGCCGTTGGCGTCACGCGTAAGTTCGCAGCTATAGATGAGCCCGAGGTCCACGACATTGATCGGTATTTCAGGATCGAAGCACGTCCTGAGCTGCTCCCATATGACGGTCTCGATCTCGGCTTCATCCGCATCGGCTGAGACCTCCGGTGCTGTAATTGGCTCCTTGCCGATCGCGTCGGCATCTACGCCCGCAACTCGAAACAGGTTGCCCTCTATATAGACGGTAAAGCTACCCCCTAGCGCTTGCGTAATATATCCCATGCTACCTTGCGGCAAGGTCACTGCGTCACCCGAAGGAATGAGCGTCGCGGGACAACCACGAGAGAAGACGATTCGTTCGCTATTTGGATAATACATGGCTACTCCGTCGAGACCGTATTATCCGCGCTTGTCAGCGCCGATTTGAGTGCGTGCCATGCTAGGGCCGCGCATTTGACGCGGCTCGGGTATTCGCGCACACCGGATAGCGCCGCGAGTTTACCCAGGTCGGCGAGCTCCGCGTCCTCGGCGGAACGCTCTGTCAGCATCTGATGAACTTTTTCGAATAGCGCTAGACTTTCATCGACAGTCGAACCTTTGACTTTCTCAGTCATCATGGACGAGGAGGCCACCGAAATCGCGCAGCCTGTACCCTTGAAACGGACATCTTGTACGCAATTGTTGCGGACTTTTACGTAGAGCGTCATGCGGTCGCCGCACAGCGGGTTCACGCCTTCGATCACGCGATTTGCGTCCTCGAGCTCGCCGAAATTTCTTGGTTGCCGATTATGGTCGAGAATCACTTCCCGGTAGAGGTCCTTCAAGTCACTCACGCGAACAGCTCCTTAGCTTTTTCGAGCGCGGCTGCTAACCGATCGACATCATGGCGATTGTTGTAGAAAGCGAAAGACGCACGCGCGGTCGCCGGTATGCCGAAGAAATCCATTACCGGCATCGCGCAGTGATGGCCAGTGCGCACGGCCACGCCTTCCTTGTCGAGAATCGTTCCGAGATCGTGGGCGTGAATGTCCGGAAACAGAAACGACACGACGCCGCTTTTATGCTCAGCCTCGCCGATGACGCGCAGACCCGGAAGGTGTTTTAGTGTGTCGGTGGCATACGCGAGCAGCTCGTCCTCGTAACGCCGCCGAGCATCGAAATCGACAGTGGCCAGATAGTCGATCGTTGCGCCCAAGCCGATCGCGCCCGTGATGTTGGGCGTACCCGCCTCGAACTTGAACGGCAGTTCGTTATATGTCGTTTTATCGAAGCTGACGGTCAGGATCATCTCGCCGCCGCCTTGATAGGGTGGCATTGTTTCGAGCAGCCGCTCCTTTCCGTACAAAATACCGATACCCGTCGGGCCGAACATCTTATGGCCGGAGAATGCGTAGAAATCACAGTCGAGTGCCTGGACGTCGATCTGTAAATGCGGTGCCGCCTGGGCGCCGTCCACGAGTGTTACGGCGCCCGCTGCTTGCGCTCTTGCGATGAGTTCGGCGACCGGATTGATCGTCCCTAAAGCATTGGAGACATGGCCGATTGCAAAGATCTTCGTTCGTTCGGTCAATAGCGCATCGAATGCCGCTAGATCGAGTTCACCGCGATCCGTAATCGGTGCCACAACAAGGCGAGCGCCCGTTTCTTCGCAGACAAGTTGCCACGGGACGATATTCGAGTGGTGCTCCATATGGGTGATCAGCACTTCGTCGCCGCGTTTGAGCAGCGATCGGCCGAGACTTGCGGCGACTAGATTGATCGACTCAGTTGTACCGCGTGTGAATATGATCTCGCACCGGCTTGCCGCATTGATGAAACGGCAGACCGCGTCTCGAGCCGCTTCGACCTTTTCGGTCGAGCGCTGGCTGAGCGTGTGCACGCCGCGATGGATATTGGCGTGATCGCGTTGCTCTTGCAGGACCATCGCGTCGATAACCGCCTGAGGGCGCTGTGCGGAAGCGGCGCTATCCAAGTAAACGAGGGGCTTGCCGTGGACGTTCTGGTGTAGCGCGGGAAAGTCCGCTCGTAGCGACGCAATATCCGTGATCCGTGAGTGATCCGTGACCATGGGTTCGATGCTGCTCATGGAGTCGGTCGCCACGTCGGATCCTCCGGAAGATCGAGGCCAAGCTTCGCGATCACGCGTGCATTTAGGCGGGTCGGCGCGGTCGTTCGTTCGAGGATCTGAGTCGCAAACGCCAGCGTTAACAAACCCCGCGCAGCCGAATCACCAATTCCTCGCGATCGCAGATAAAAAAGCTGCTGCTCGTCCAACTCGCCGACCGTAGCGCCGTGCGAGCATTTGACGTCGTCCGCATAGATTTCGAGTTCTGGTTTTGTGTCAATTTCGCCATTCGCTGCGAGCAGTAAATTGTCGCTCGCTTGATTTGCTGCGATGCCTTTCGTGTTTCTGTGGACGATCACTTTGCCATTGAAAACCGCACGACCGTGATCGCCGACAATATTGCGGAAACTCTGTTCGCTTTCAGTATGCGAACCGACGTGGTCGATGCGGATATGGTTATCGATATGTTGACCGTCGGAGGCGAGCGTGAGGCCAGCGAGGTCACACCGAGCGCCTGGCGCGGTGAGGTTGACATGAATGTCGTTGCGAACGAGTCGGCCGCCGAAATCTAAGCTCGTAAGCTCGAGCTCGGAGTCAGCCGCGAGTTTTGCATCGAGCAGTTCGGTATGAAGCTGTTTCGGCCCGTGGTCTTGCAAGCGATGCAGAGTCAAATGAGCGCCAGCTTCCAATACCACCCTCGTCAACATGTTAGTCCAGCTCGCACTCTCAGCAGTACCAATGTGATGAACAATCACCTGGGCACGAGCGTTCGGCGCGAGCTGGATCAGAAACTGCGGCTGGGACGCCTGCAGCAAGGGCGACACGTTGGCGAATATCAGATGGATCGGTGCCTCGAGGCTCTTGCCTCGATCGAGTGTTAGTCGCGCACCTTCTCTAGCAAACGCGAGGTTCAGTGCAGCGAGCGGTTGCCCGTTAACGTCGTCAACCGATGTGACTGGCCCTATTTGTTCAAGGCTGTCGGCTAGGCTAGACAGTTCGATACCGTCGCCGAGGCGCGCGGAGACCTGGTTAGCCGCCAGATAACCGTCGACGAATAGTAACGCGTAAGCGTCTGGCGGCAGGCCTACTGTCGCCATTAGCGCTGCAGCAGCAGGTGATGGAAGTGGTTCGGGCGGTTGCGGAAAGAGTACGAGATCGGCATCGGCGAGCGGCTTGAGATCCGTGTAACGCCAATCTTCGTGGCCGCGCGTCGGATATCCGGCCGTCGCGAACGCGTTCATCGCAGCCTCCCGCGTCGCCCGAACCGCTGCGGTGCCGGGCAGCTTCGCGAGGTTGTGTTGGAGGCTATGCTGTAGTTCTTCTGGAGTCATGCGGACTTGGCTTGCTCCTGCACCCAATCGTAGCCGCGCTCATCGAGTTCCAGCGCGAGCGTCCGGTCGCCTGATTTGACGATACGACCTCCAGCCAGTACGTGAACGTGGTCCGGTTCGATGAGTTCGAGCAAGCGCGCGTAGTGCGTAATTAGAATCATCGAGCGATCCGGTCCGCGCAGACTGTTGACGCCTTTTGCGACAATTTTCAAAGCATCGACATCTAAACCGGAATCCGTTTCGTCGAGCACGGCCAAACGGGGCCTTAGAGTCAGCATTTGGAGAATCTCATTGCGCTTCTTTTCACCGCCGGAAAACCCCGCATTGACGCTGCGTGACAAGAAATCCTGGGAGATCTGGACGAACTCCATATTCTCTTTGATAAGGCGCATGAACTCGAACGCATCGAGTTCGGGTTCGCCGTGTGACTTGCGTTGCGCATTGAGTGCCGCCTTCAGTAAGTAAGCGTTATTAACGCCGGGGATTTCTAAAGGGTATTGGAAGGCCAGAAATAGCCCGGCGCGGGCGCGTTCCTCCGGAAGCATGGCTAGTAGGTCCTCGCCGAGAAATTCGACGCTGCCATTCGTAACTTCGTAACCGTCCCGGCCTGCGAGCACTTGGGCAAGTGTGCTCTTGCCGGATCCATTTGGCCCCATGATCGCATGGACTTCACCGGCTCCGACGGTCAGCGTCAGACCCTTGAGAATCGCCTGGTTTTGAACGCTGACGGACAGCGATTTGATTGCTAGCATCTTCCTAGGCTCTCCATGTCTAGCCCACGGCTCCTTCCATGCTGACGTTCAGCAGGTTTTGTGCCTCGACCGCAAACTCCATCGGTAATTCCTTGAATACCTCACGACAGAAGCCGTTGACGATCATGTTCACGGCGTCTTCCTCGGATAGTCCACGTTGCCGACAATAGAATAATTGGTCTTCACTGATCTTGGATGTGGTGGCCTCGTGTTCGATATGTGCGCTGCGCTCGCGGGCTTCGATATACGGGAACGTGTGCGCGCCACAGTTCTCGCCGAGCAACAGCGAATCACACTGCGTATAGTTGCGCGCACCGTGCGCGGTCGGCATGACGCGAACGAGGCCGCGGTATGAATTCTGCGCGTGCCCGGCAGAGATACCCTTTGAAATTATTGTGCTGCGCGTATTACGCCCAATATGGATCATCTTGGTGCCCGTATCGGCCTGTTGGTAGTTATTGGCGACGGCAACCGAATAGAATTCGCCAACGGAGTTTTCGCCGCGCAGGACACAACTTGGATACTTCCACGTGATCGCGGAACCTGTCTCGACTTGCGTCCACGAAATCTTCGAGTTTCTCCCGCGACAATCACCGCGCTTCGTGACAAAGTTATAGATACCGCCGATGCCGTTTTCATCGCCGGGATACCAGTTCTGCACAGTGGAATATTTGATCGTTGCATCGTCTAAGGCGACAAGCTCGACGACCGCTGCGTGCAGCTGATTCTCGTCGCGCATCGGGGCGGTACAGCCCTCGAGGTAGCTCACGTGGCTGGCTCTGTCAGCAATGATTAGCGTTCTTTCGAACTGGCCGGTGTTCGCGGCGTTAATGCGGAAGTAGGTCGACAGCTCCATGGGACAACGCACGCCTTGGGGTACATAAACGAAAGATCCATCCGTGAATACGGCGGAGTTCAGCGCAGCAAAAAAGTTGTCCCGGTGGGGTACGACCGTGCCGAGATATTTTTTGACCAGATCTGGATGCTCGATAACTGCTTCCGAAAACGAGCAAAATATGACGCCGGCTTCGCGCAGCTTCGCCTTGAACGTTGTAGCTACGGAGACACTGTCGAATACGGCATCGACGGCGACGCCGGCGAGCCGGGCACGCTCGTGCAGAGGTATGCCGAGCTTGTCGTAAGTTTCCAGCAGCTTCGGATCGACCTCATCGAGACTCTTTGGAGCATTCGCATCACGTTTGGGCGCCGAATAATAAGAGATCGACTGATAGTCGATAGGCGCATAGCGAACGTGTGCCCAAGTCGGTTCACTCATCGTGAGCCAATGTCGGTAGGCCTTGAGCCGCCATTGCGTTAAAAAATCCGGCTCGCCTTTTTTTTGGGAGATCAGCCGGATCACATCTTCGCTGAGCCCGGGCGGTACGCGGTCCTCTTCAATATCTGTCACGAAGCCGTGGCGGTATTTGCGTTCGACGAGATCGGCAACGTCTTTCGAGTCGGTAGCCATCAGTTTTGCAATCCTGCATCTGAGTCTGGTTTTTCTCTGGCCCGCTTTTTTGGAACGAGCAAAACGGTACGTAGGTCTGGCGGCGGCACTGGGTCGGCATCGTCCTGCAGATCAGCCAGACTAACCTGCGCCAGGGCACTGCGAATGCCGATATTAATCCGTTGCCAGGCGTGTCCAACGCAGCAGGTCGACTCCAGCCCGCAGTGACTGACGGCGGAGCTACATTCGGTAATCGCCAGCGGCCCCTCCAACGCGTCGATAATTTCTGCAGCCGAAATGTCGTCGGCCGGCCGCGCCAGCGCGTACCCGCCCTGGGCGCCGCGAGTAGAGACGACCAGACCCGCTCGCACCATGGCTTTGAGCAGCTTGCTTACGGTCGGTTGGGTCAGACGGGTCGTGTGCGCAACCTGGCCGGTGTTGGCAAGGCCCCGCCCTTGAACGGGCAACTGGGCAAGTATCAGGGTCCCGTAGTCTGTGAGCTTGCTAATTCTTAACATGCGGCTATCCGTCCAGAGCTGTATATGGGACTATTTTAGTACTCTATGGTCGGTGGGTAAAGCGAGGGGCAGGGGTCGCTAGCGCCATAGGCGAGGGTCATCTGGAATGCGCTGCTGGGCTGGTCGCCGGTGACTATAGCTGTTGGCGTCGCGGGTCCTCAATCGGCGCATTGTTGAGCCGGCGGCGCTGGTCTTCAGGCATCGCATCAACGATCTGTTTGAGCCGCGCCTGATAACGAGCCTGGTCGACCGAATTTACGCCGGGAGACTCCAGTGCCATGCGCAGTTGGCCGACGGCCAAGCGCGGATTGCCGACCGACAAGTAATACTCACCCATATAATAGTAGGCGTTGCCCGTGTCGCCCTCGGCATTCGCTGCCCGGGCAATCAATCGAATCTGCTCTGGCGTCGGCGGCACGTTATTCAACAGGTCCAACAGAACTTTGTGTGCGGCCGCCGGCTCTCCCGCTGCGATCAAGGCCTCGGCGTAACTGATCGTCAGCGGGACATTGCGCGGAAAAAGATCGATCGCTTCGATATACACCGTCAATGCTGACTGCACGAGCCCGCTGCGCATTAAGGCTTCGCCGCGACCGATTCGGTATGCGATCATGCCGGGATACTCTCGCATCAGTTCAGCAAACAGCCGCTCGGCGTCGTCGAATAAACCGACCTGGATGAGACTCAGCGCGAGACCATAGCGATCTGCCGGGTCGGTGCTGTTGGCATCGATTCGCGTCCGGTAGATCGCATGCGCGGCCTCCGAGGTCGGTGCCTGGCGAATCGTCAAACGGGCTTTTATCGCGCCATAGCCCATGCTATCGGACGGACTGGCCTTGGGAAGTTGGCGCGCGCGCTCGCGCGCCTCGGCAATACGGTCGCTCGTCACGGGGTGCGTCTGTAAGATGGCGGGCACTTGCCGTGACATGCCATAACGCCGGGCGAGCTTTTCAAAGAACGTCGCCATCCCGCCCGTATCGAAACCGGCGGAGGCGAGCGTTTCAATTCCAACTCGGTCGGCTTCGTGTTCATTGGACCGCGTAAAATTGATCTGACGTTGAATTGTCGCGGCTTGACCCGCGGTGATAATTCCCGACACGGCATCGCCGGACGCGTCGGTTGCCGCGCCAAGTAAAATTGCCGCGAGCATGGTCGCCATCGACAGTATGCTCGTACGCTGACTGTCATAAATGGATCGCGCGATATGGCGCTGAGTTACGTGGGCAATTTCGTGCGCCAGAACGCCCGCTAACTCGCTCTCGGATTCGCTCGCGAGTATCAGTCCAGCGTTGACGCCGATGTAGCCTCCGGGCAGCGCGAATGCGTTGATTGCGAAATCGTCGATGACGAAGAACTCGAATGACTGGGTGCCGTCATTGGCATGCCCGACCAGCCTCGAGCCCAGCGATTGAATGTATTCCTTGAGCTGCGGGTCTTCGATAACGCCGCCAGCCGCACGTAGCTGTGCCATCACAGCGCGGCCCAATTGGGCTTCCTGGTTCTTGTTGATCACCGAGTCCACCGGGCTTCCAAAGTCCGGCAGATTCGGGGTCTGGCCGAGCACGGTGTGACACGCGAAAGCTGCCGAGAATATTGTTAGGTACCTGAGCATCTATGACCTCTCGGGCTCTTTGAGTCGATCCGGGCCGCCAATGTTCCGCTACAGGCCTTTGACCGCTGCCAAGACTTCCTCGACGTGATCCGGCACTTTGACGTTCCGCCATTCCTTGCGCAGCACGCCATCTTTATCGATCAGAAAAGTGCTCCGCTGGATGCCGAGCACTTTTTTTCCATACATGTTCTTTTCCTTGATGACACCGAACAATTTGCACAGTTTTTCGTTCGGATCGGCAAGGAGTTCGAATGGAAACTCGAATTTCGCTTTGAACTTTTCATGGGAAGCAACCGTGTTCCGTGAAACGCCAAAGACGATAGTCTTAAGTTTGCAGAAACGCGGATAGCGATCGCGGAAATCTTGCCCTTCCCGCGTACAGCCTGGCGTGTCGTCCTTCGGATAAAAGTAGAGAACGACATTCTTGCCCAGGAGTTCCTTGGAGTGGATGGTTTGCTGGCCTGTCGCGTCGGCGGCGAATGCGGGTATCTTTTTGCCTTCGGCAACCTTGGGCATCTCGGCTTCTCCTTATAACTAGTTCTTTACCGGTTCCATGATCGCATCGAGATTGAGTTGATCGCAGAAATCGATGAACTCCTCTCTGAGCCGCGAAATGTGTAGGCTTGCAGGAATATTTACGAACATCTGCACTGAAAACATGGGCGTTCCAGTATGCGCCGCAGGGTAGCTTCGTGTAGTTACCTCGCCAATTTCAATCTTTCGATTTGCGAAAAATCCAGCCAGATTGTGAACGATGCCCGGTTGATCGATACAGACGACGTCGATGGCATACGGCAGTAACTCTCGCGCGAGCTGTTTGGGTTCGGTACGTTTGAGTTGAACGACGAGCCGGTTGCTCTCGGCGAATCGCCCTAGTTCCTGCTCCATACGACTGATCGTGTGCCAGTTGCCGGACACCAGCAGGAGCATGGCAAACTCCGATCCGAGCGTCGTCATACGACTTTCGCGAACGCTGCCGCCGCATTCGAGAACGACTCGGGTCAAATCGTGCACAACACCGGTCCGGTCACCGCCGACAGCGGAGATAACCATGAGCTGTTCCATGCCGGGCGATCCTGGTGAGGCTCGGAAAGACTGTCAGTGTACCGTGATCACAGCAGCGCGCAATCTCTGCGCCACCTCGATACCCGCGCAATGACAGGACGATCGAGTTGCGCGACCTCGGACCCGCCAGTACCATCGCGGCCTACCGCTGACGCAGGATGCTCGAATGTTCGAAGGCAGCACAGTCGCCTTAATTACGCCCATGGATGAGGGCGGGCGGATTGATTACGGGAATTTGAGCGCGCTGATCGACTTTCACGTCGCTGCCGGTACGGAGTCGATTGTTGTTGCCGGTACGACCGGCGAGTCTGCGACATTGGCTAGAGCCGAGCATGTCGAGCTCATCGGGCGGGCGTGTGAAATCGCTGGCTCCAGAATTCCAATTATCGCCGGCACTGGTTCGAACTCCACGGCGCAGACCCTCGATCTGTCAGCCGCAGTCGATCGCCTGGGGGTAACCGGGTTTCTCGTGGTCACTCCGTACTACAATAAGCCCAATCAGGAAGGGCTGTATCGGCATTTTTGCGCCGTGGCGGATGCCGTCGAGCGACCCCTAATACTCTATAACGTGCCCGGACGCACCGGCGTCGACCTCAAAACGGAGACGGTTGCGCGCCTCGCCGCCCATGGCAATATTGCGGGGATCAAAGAGGCAACCGGTGCATTGGAACGTGTTGAGCTGCTACGCGAGAGTTGTGGCCCTGACTTTGTGTTGTTGAGCGGTGACGACCCTACAGCGGCAGAATTCATGCTGCGCGGCGGTGACGGCTGCATATCGGTGACAGCCAATGTGGCACCGGCGAAGATGCGGGCACTCTGCCACGCAGCGCGCGCCGGTCGCCGTGATGAGGCGCTGGCGATCGATGCCGAGCTTGTCGGCCTGCATCGCGCATTGTTTCTCGAAAGTAACCCGATTCCCGTAAAATGGGCAATGCACCAGATGGGGCTCGCCGGCTCTGGGATCCGGCTGCCACTCGTCGCCCTGGCGAGCCAATACCAAACTGAATTGAGACAGGCGATGCTGCTAGCTGGCGTCGCAACTGGTGGCATTTCATGATTCGACCTGCACTCATACTGGTCGCTGTGGTCCTGGTGGCGGCCGGCTGCCGAGGCGATTACGGGTTGCGCTGCGAAAACCCGGAACGCTACGTGGGGGCCGGTGAGATACCTCCGGTGCGGGTACCTGATGATTTGAGTGTGCCCGATGAAACCGAAGCCCTGCGAATACCGTCGGGCGAAGGCACCGCGGCCGAGCGGCCGGTCACAACCCGGGGCCCTTGTCTGGAATCGCCACCACCCTACTCAGAAGACGACGCGCCCGCGGCAGCCGGCGCAGGTCCGTGACCACCGCGACCGTCCCGGTCGCTTGGGGGGAATTAGTGCTTCCGCCGACGGGGCCTTGAGTCCGCGTGCAGTCCCCGGAGATTATGTTAGCTTTGTGATAGGGGTAATGGCTCCAACTCGGCATAGTCGGTAGATGTCGTGTTACCGCCGTACGAGGTGCCCAGAAACAGGTGATTTATGCGCTCTGAGCTTGCCGTATTGTTGTTCGTCGGAAACGCAACGTTATTTTGGCTTTGGTCCTGCTACTTATTCCCGATAGTAAAGACTATGCTCCGCGGTGCGCGCGGGCAGTGTCCGCACTGCGGCCATTGAGTTAGCTCGTGGCCTAAGCCGTATCGCCGCAGCCGTGGTGCTTGAGCGGATCCCAGTGCAGGGATTCGGGCGGTGCGCCTGACGCCGCTTGGCCACGCGCGCAATGCAGGGCCGCGATTTACCGCTCTAGCGCAGATCGGTAGAATCCGATTCAGCCTACCTGGAGTTCGCGGTGCCAGTGCCTGAGCTGCGCGTCACGAGCTGATCGCCATTAAAGACGACGTAGCGTCCAGGCTGGTATTGTTCCCCCAGCGCGATATCGGCGGCCGCTAACCAGACCACCGACGATGCCGGCGCCGGTTTGCCCGGGCGGCTGCTCGACCAAAATTGAAATTTACGCCGAGAGATAAATGACGATGATTAAAATTCTAGAACGACTCTTAGCCGCTGCTGTTTTACTCGCAATGTTCGCTTGCGACGGCGGGGGAGATATGCCTACGCAGGATCTTGCTGCAGGTGCAGGGGGGGCAATCGCCGGCTCGGGCGACTCTACGCCGCGGATTCTTCGGCAAATTCACTACCTCAAGGCCTCGAACACGGGGTATGGCGACCAATTCGGCGCTGGTGGGACGCTTCTCGGCGATGCGGTTGCGCTCAGCGATGACGGCTCGACGCTCGCCGTTGGCGCGACCTTCGAGGCCAGTGGCTCGGCGGGTATCAACGGGGATCAGAGCGATGACTCCGTGTATGGCGCAGGAGCTGTGTACGTCTTTACGAACACCGGCGGCAACTGGACACAGCAAGCCTACATCAAGGCGTCCAATCCCGGCTTGACCGATACCTTCGGCTATATGGTCGAACTCAGCGAAGATGGCAACACACTGGCCGTGTCGGCGTATTTCGAAGCGAGTGGCGCGACGGGTGTCGGCGCCGACCAGATGGACGACTCGATTCCCCAGGCCGGCGCGGTGTACGTCTTTACCCGTAGTGGCAGCGAGTGGTCGCAGCAAGCGTATCTGAAAGCGTCAAATACGGGCCACTTGCCGGAGGACGAAAACGAAATCGGTGATGGTGACCAGTTTGGGTTCTCGATCGCGCTCAGCGATAACGGTAATGTGCTCGCCGTCGGTGCGATCGCGGAAGACAGCGGCACAAGTGCCGACCCTGCCGATAATTCGTTGTTGTCCGCAGGAGCCGTGTATGTATTCGAGCGGGCAGGCGGCAGTTGGGCGCAGCGCGCGTACCTCAAGCCCAGCAACCCGAGCGCCGGGGACCTCTTTGGCTATTCGCTAGCGCTCACGGCAGATGGAAATACCCTCGTCATCGGCAGCTATGACGAGGACGGTTCGTTGGCCGGTACCAATGCAGTCCAGGATGACGAAGTCAGCGGAGCCGGCGCCGTGTATGTGTTCGAAAGAGCGGGTGACCGCTGGGAGCAAACCGCATATCTCAAAGGGTCGTACGTCGAGCGGAACGACTCGATAGGCGTGGTTGTCGACATTAGTGATGATGGCAGCACGCTCGTCGCCACTGCGTTGGATGAGGACAGTTTTGCCACTGGCATCAACCCCGTTTCGCAGCCCGACTGGGAGTCGGATACTTCCACCGGCGGTGTGTACGTATTCGTCAAAGAAGGTCAAACTTGGGTGCAGGAAGCCTATATCAAGGCGTCGAATACGGGTCGTGAGGACTGGTTCGGATCCCGGCTCGATCTTAGCGGCGACGGCAACACGCTGGTGGCGGGCGCGCAACTGGAGGACAGCAACGCAACGGGTATTGACGGCGTCCAAGACGACGACAGCGCTCAGGAAGCTGGCGCCGCCTATCTATTCACGCGTGCGAACGGCGAGTGGCAGCAGCGCGCCTATATCAAAGGCGCCAACACGGAGGCGTATGACGAGTTCGGCAGTTCGCTGTCCTTGAGCCGCGATGGGCATTTGTTGGCAATCGGTGCACGAGGCGAGGACAGCGCTGCAACGGGTGTTGATGGCGACCAGGCCGATAACTCGATGGACGAATCCGGCACGGTCTACCTGTTCAGCTTCTAACAGAGCGCGAATCGATCCCGCGCCGGGCGGCCCGTTGCACGGTCGCCAGGCCCATGCGTTCAGTCCGTTACAGAAATCGGCGACGCCTCGACCTCGACTCTGAAGGCTATATCTCCGCCGGCGACCTGAGCGAGAAAGTCCATACCAAAGTCCGTTCGCTTGAGCTGTCCGCGACCGCTGAAACCCGCGACCATCAGGCCCTGGCGATTGACGGCCACTTTGTTTTGCGTCACGTCAAACGCCAAAGGCCGTGTGACACCAAGCATTGTGAGATCCCCGTGCACACGAAAGTGATCCGCGTCGATTCGTTCGACCCGCCGTGATATGAAGTTGATCTCCGGATAATTCGTCGCATCAAAAAATTCTTCGCCGCGGAGCCGGGGATTGAGCTCACCGTCAAAGACATCCACGCTGGACGCATCGATTGTGATATCGAGCCGGCTGGAGGTCGGGTCCGCAGGATCGTACAAGAACTCGCCATCGAAGTTCCGAAATCGGCCAAGCATGACCGAATAGCCTTGATGGACCCAGTCGAAAAATAGCCTCGAGTGACTCGGATCGAATGCGTATGGTTGGGGTTGTGCGTTCGCTAAATTTGCGCATGCGAGCAGTAGCAACGCTGAGACAAATACTAGCCGATTCATGCGGAACACTTTCTTGAGGAAGAATTAATGCGTGACGGGTCTGGTCGCCGATGTTAACGGGCTGGACTGCGGCTGACCAGATGTCTGTCCTAGCCGTCTTCCTCGGGTGCCGAAGACCGGGTTGTAAAAAGCACAAAAAACTAAATATTTCCAATATCCTATGCTCATATCCTCACGTAGTATCTGATAAGGATTTCGAGTTGCCTCGCGGTGCTGGCAATGCCGCAACTCCCAGCATGGATTTTCGGCCAGAGGCCTGCCGCCCGAGGGGATGCGAATTTGCCTGGGCTTGGCTATGCTCGGACTCATTCTGGATTCGACTTTAACGGGAGTCTCGCAATGGCCTATACGCTGCTCGGCAAGAATTTCGTCCCGCCCGATCTCCGCGGCAAGGTCACCGGTCAGGCGCGATACGCGGAAGACTTTCGTGCCGAGGGTATGTTGTTTTGCCGGCTGTTGACGAGTCCGCTCCCGCATGCGCGAGTCGTGTCGATCGATGTCAGTGAAGCGCTAGCGATGGACGGCGTTGTTGCGGTCCTCACGCCCGACGAGGTGCCTAGCTTTGAGGCACCGGCGGCCCCAATCTTGACGAACGAGCCGCTATATATTGGCGACCCAATCGTTGCTGTCGCCGCTGTTGATGAAACGACCGCGCAGAACGCCATCGAACGTATCGTGCTCGAACTCGAACCGCTCCCGTTTACGGTAGATCCGTTGCAGAGTTTATATCCCGGCGGACCGAATGCCCGTAGCGACGGCAATATTGCCAGCGCGATGTCCGATACGTTGACGACTGTGAAATGGAGCGCTAGGGACTTTGCCGCGGCGGGCGAAGGCCAGCTGCCGACAGGAGACGCGGTCGATGAATGGGCGTTCGGCGATCTGGAGGCCGGTTTCCGCGATGCGGCCCTGGTCTTGGATGAAAGCTTCGTGACCGCGGGTGTGTCGCACCACAGCATGGAGCCGCGTACGGCCATGGCCTACTGGCAAAACGGCAAGTGCTATCTACACGGCTCGACGCAAAGCCAAACAGCGGTCATGCCGGGACTTGGGGAGCTCCTCGGTGTCGGGCTCGAGGATATCGTCTACATCGCCGAATACTGTGGCGGAGGATTTGGCTCCAAGGCGCGCGCCTACCCAGTGATGGCAATTCCGGCGCTGATGGCCAAAAAAACGCAGCGTCCCGTGCAACTACGGATCAGCCGTGCGGAGGAATATTTCGTCGGCTCAGCGCGGCCGGGATTCCAAGGCCGGATCCGAATCGCCTTTAGGGCTGATGGACGAGTGACGGCCGTGGATTTATTCGTCGTCCAGGAAAACGGGCCATACGCCGGCTTCGACGATTTCGATGCCGCAGCCTCGGCAGTGACGCTGCTGTACCAGCCGTTGGCGATGCGTTTTCGCGCCGTCCCGGTGGAAACGAATACGCCGCCGCGCGGCGCTATGCGCGGGCCTGGTGAGAATCAAATCGCGGTGGCGGTCGAGCCGCTACTCGACAAGGCGGCCGCCGAGCTTGGTTTAGACCGTCTCGCGATCCGCCGCGTCAATGCGGCGGACAACAACGCCAAGTATTACGCCAATCAAGGACCTGTCACGAGCGCCTACCAACGCGAGGCCCTGGAGAAAGGCGCGCAGATGATGGATTGGGCGGCACTCCAGGCGCGCAGCGGCCAGCGTAACGGGTCCAAGGTTATCGGGGTCGGTGTCGGCCAGGCGTTTCATCCGGCTGGCCGCAACGGCTACGACGGCTTGGTCTGTCTGACGCCCGACGGCAAGCTGCATATCCATAGCGGCGCCGGGAACCTCGGTACCTACTCGCATTCAGGTACATCGCGGGTCGCCGCGGAGGTGCTCGGATACCGCTGGGGAAACTGTATCGTCGAGCGCGGCGACAGCCGTAAACACTTGCCCTGGAGTCCGACGCAAAGCGGCAGTAACACTTCGTTTACGATGACCCGGCAGTGCTACGTAGCCGCCGTGGATGCGCTACAAAAACTCAAGGAGATCGCTGCGCTTGAACTCGGCGGCACCGCGGAGGATTACGACGTCGGTAACGAGACTGTATTTCGCCGCTCGGACCCGAGCCGCTCGATGACCTACGCCGCTGCAGCGCAGCGCGCCATCGACCTCGGCGGGAAGTATTCCGGACAGGAATTGCCTGACGATATCCATGAGATTACGGCCACAGCCGTCGAAGGTCTTGCCGGCACCGGCTTAATCGGCGTTGCGAAGGACAATCTACCGCGCGATGGACTCGTGGCCGGAATCAGTATCGGCTTCATCGAAATCGAGCTGGATCTCGAGACCGGGCAATATGACATTCTTAACTACCTCGGCGTATGCGATTGCGGGACCGTGCTACACCCGCAGAGTCTCGCGACGCAAATCAAGGGTGGGGCCGTGCAGGGGTTCGGCATGGCCGGTAGTGAACGGCATATCTACGACCCGCAAAACGGCTTGCCCGGCAACGTCGGGTTTCTACAATGTAAGCCGCCGTCGTACCTCGATGTGCCGGCGCGTATCCAAGCGACCGCGGTGGAACTCACTGACCCGCAAAACCCGGTCGGCGCCAAGGGCATGGGCGAACCGCCGCTCGGTTGCGGCGCCGCGGCGCTGGTCTGTGCAATCTCCGATGCACTGGGCGGCTATTACTTCAATCGCACGCCGATCGTGGCGGACATGATCGTCAATGCGGTTTCCGGCCGGGCGCAGTCCCACCGTCCGCTGCAAATCAATACCGCGTAGCCTAAGATTTCGGCGCGCGCTTGTGACGTTACTTCGGCGGCGCGTATTCCGTGCAAGCGTCGAGCGATTGCTATACTGGCGCGCATCTAGCTGGTCAGGGGGTCAAGCATGAAAAGTCGATTCATACCGCTGCTCATCGCGGCGTTTTTGCCCTTGGTATCGTTCGGGCAGACGAATGGGCGCTTCGAATGTGTTTACGGGGATCTCGTTCGACGCGTGGAAATCGTTTACGAAACCGGCGTGGCCGTGCCGTGCGAAGTGCACTACTACAAAGACACCGAAACGCCGGGCCAGCGGGAAGTTTTGTGGCGAGCGGTCAGCGAATCCGGCTATTGCGAACGCCGAACGGAGGCGTTTATTAGTCAGCTGCAGGGTTGGGGTTGGAGCTGCGTGGATGTTGCCGTGGCGCCCGCGACCGATGACACGGCGACGCTAGAAGCCGGTGCGCCCTGACCGCAGCCAATCTGATTAGCGCCGGCGGCACCGCGCGCTGCCCGTGCCCCGTAGCCGCATCCGGTCGCTGGATGCGCTGTCTCAACGCGAATGACTAAGGCATGACCATGCAGCTGCCGCCGTTGCCGGAGTATCCGTCCGTCGAGATCGCCGATAGTGACGAGCGATTTCCGCTGCATCGCATCTACTGTGTCGGTTGGAATTATGCGGCGCACATCCGGGAAATGGGCTTTACGCCGGAACGCGAACCGCCGATCTTTTTTATGAAACCACTCGACGCCGTAGTAGCGACGGGTGGATCCGTGCGTTACCCGCCGGCAACGGAAAATCTCCATTACGAGATCGAACTCGTCGTGGCCATTGGCAAGGGCGGCGCAGCCATCGACCGGCGGGCTGCGCTCGAACACATCTGGGGTTACGGTGCCGGCATCGATTTGACGCGCCGGGATCTACAGGCACGTGCGAAACAAAAGGGACAGCCCTGGGAGATCTCCAAGGCCTTCGATCAAGCGGCCCCTTTGGGCGCACTGCACGCGGCCGAGCAGATCGGGCATCCACAACGAGGCCGGATTTGGTTATCTGTCAATGGCGAAATCCAACAGGACGGTGATCTTCGTCAGCTGATCTGGACTGTCCCTGAGATCATTCAGCATCTTTCCACTTATTTTCGGCTCGAGCCGGGTGACTTGATTTATACCGGAACGCCCGCAGGGGTCGGATCGACGGTGTCCGGCGACCGACTAGAGGGTGGCGTAGACGGCGTCGGCACGGTTCGGATCGAGATCGTTTAGGGGTGAGGCGATGAGATACAATTGCTCACTTCCTTTAGAGCCGGAGAGCTAATATGCGCACGACGCGGATCGCGCTGCTCATTGCGAGCCTGACATTCGGACTGCTGAGCCCAACGCTTTTTGCAGCTGAAGTATCGACGTCGTATTCAGTCAATCCGGCGACTCCAGTCGATGGGAATCTCGGGATGCGTTTGCCGCCCGGGTTTCGCGCCACAGTATTCGCCGATATCGATGGTTACGCGCGCCATATCGCCGTGCGCGACGATGGCACCGTCTATCTCGCGCTAACCGTGCGGATGGGCCGCGGCAGCAATATGGGCATCGTCGCGATGCGCGACACGGATGGCAATGGCGTTGCAGACGTCATCGAGCCTTTTGCCACAGATATTCCTGGTACTGAACTCGTTTTCTTCGAAGGGGATCTCTATTTCGGCTCCAAGACTGCCGTGTATCGCTTTCGTTTCGACGGCAATGAGCTGACGCCGTCCGCCGAACCGGAGATCGTCGTCTCCGG
>Ga0326597_10002180_pt1 | contig 29631 bp, 31 predicted proteins | sample RVTome_12_FD_203789 | JGI IMG/M metagenome (GOLD analysis project Ga0326597, IMG submission 203789) | Soil microbial communities from uranium-contaminated site in the Upper Colorado River Basin, Wyoming, United States - RVT100D185 | ecosystem: Environmental > Terrestrial > Soil > Contaminated >... | reverse complement strand
CGAGCACTCAGAACTCGGAACTCAGCACTCCGCACTTTTTTTGCTGCCAACTGACGGCTGACGGCTGCCAACTGGGTTTGGGCTGCCAACTGCCAACTGACGGCTGCCAACTACGCAGTTCCCTCAGCACTGGGCACTCAGCACTCAGCACTCAGCACTCATGAGCCTACGGCCCCGTAATCGGCGTCGCCTTCTGGGTAGCGTACTTGTGGCTGTACTTCCGGCTGACGCGTTGGCACACCTCAAACTGGCTTATCATCTCCCACGTAGCCGTGAGTCGTGACTCATGCTTGCCCTCCCTCTCCCCGCTAGCGGGATAGGGTTGGGAGACAGCTATAGCATTTCAAGAAGGCTTCAGGCCGACCAGTCCCTTACCAGATCGAGGCGCGGCGCTGGGGACTGGGAGAAATGTTTGGCGACGCCTGGCGCTGGCAATCACCTACCCCAGACGGGTACGTCCCTGATTGAACCTAGCTGCGGAGCAAATATCCCCTGCAAAGCAGGATCCCAGTCCCTTGCATCACAAACGAAAACCTGCGGCAGCAGCGTCTCCATGAAACATCTTGACGGTATCAAGCGAGTAGTCGTCAAGATCATATCCCACGAGTGACAGCTTCTTCAGGATGTCGTTGGTCACTGTGATGACGTGACATCCTATTGCGTCGGCCTGGAAAATGTTGAGCAGCTCCCGCGGACTCGCCCAAATCAACTCTGCCTTGGGTTTGGGCTTCATCAAATTCACAGCCTCCGCCATCAGCGGCACCGGATCCCGCCCTGTATCCGCAATGCGGCCTGCGAATACCGATATATAGCTCGGAACCGATTTGTCGAGCGCGTCTGTTACGACGCGCACCTGATCGTTGGTCATGAGGGCCGTGACGTTGACCTTGACACCCCTTGCTGAAAGCTTTCGTACCAATTCATACGACGGCTGTCGATTTGTGTTCGACACCGGAATTTTCACATACACGTTCTTACCCCAACTCGCGATTTCCAGCGCTTGCCGCTCCATCTCGGCAAATTCATCGGAAAAGACCTCGAAAGAAATGGGCTTGTCAGGAATTTCCCGCAAGATCTCCAGCGCGAATTCTCGATAGTCAGCGATTCCCGCCTTGCGCATCAGCGTAGGATTCGTCGTGAGCCCCTTGATGAACGGCTTCGCGGCCATTTCCAGCATGCCGCTGCGGTCGGCGCCGTCCGCGAAAATCTTGACCTGCAGCTTCTCAACCTTCTTTACGGCGGGCTGTGCCGCGGTCACGAATTGATTTGTTGGACGATCCATTTTGCCGCCTCCAGTAAAGACGTGGTCCGATAGTTATATCCGGAAGGAGATTTCTCGACGTAACCCCTGTCAATCCAAACGGTCCTACATCCCGCCGCCCGCCCTGCCTCGATGTCGCGCCAGCGATCCCCAACCATGAAGCCTTCTGTCGGATCCCCAGCCAGCGCCCGGGCGGCCGAGTGGATTAACCCAGGCTTGGGTTTCCTACAATCACAATTTTCGCCTTCATCGTGGTAGCAAACCTCGAATCGGTCAATAGGCAACTTGGTCGCCAAAAAAGCGTTAATTGCTTCCACATTCTCGCGGGTCTGCTCGCCTCGTGCCACATCCGGCTGATTGGTGATGACGGCGAATCGCATACCGGACCGTCTGAGCAGTGCCAGCGCTTCGATTACGTCTGGTAGTATCTCCGTCTGCTCAACAGAAGCCGGCGGATAGGGCTTGCCCGCCCGCACGACTGCCCGATTAATCACCCCATCACGATCGAGGAAAACAACGCGATTCATCTCTTGACCACTGACTCCCACTTGGTCTGGCTGGTCTTCAGTTTAGGATGAGACACCAGCAAGTGCCAGATTATCGCCTGGAAGGCTTCCGAGTGAGGGGTTACCGTCTCGCCGTTGACTGTCGGGACAATGGCGCAAACGTCCGCTACCTTGGCCGTGTAGCCACCGTCGCGCCCCACTACGCCCGTAATTTTCGCGCCCACCGTCTTCGAATATTTCAGCGCTTCGACAAGGTTCGGAGAAACGTTCTTCTCAAGGCTGCCGCCGCCGACGGAGAACACGAATACACAATCCTCTTTGCGCAACCGGCTGGTTTTCAACCATTCTACGAAGACCGTTGCCCACCCTTCATCGTTGGTGCGTGCCGTCAGTTCGGAAACGTTGTCGGTCGGTGCATAGGACTCGATCCCGACGATCTTGCGAAAATCGTTCACCGCGTGAGAACAGTTGCCGGCGCTGCCGCCGACACCAAGGAAAAACAAGCGACCTCCGCTGTTCTTGACGCCGGCCAGTAGTTCAGCCATCGCCTCGATAACGGATACGTCGAGTTTGTTGATGATCTCTATCGCTTCATTCAGATGTTGCTGTGAATAATTCATGAGCGTAGGCTGCGGAAAAATTCATCTGTTTCTTTGAGCCCGTCTAAAGATCCAATCTCGTAGAATCGCTCCTTCACTTCGAATCCCGCGAGTTCTCCCTGTTTTGATAGCTCGGTGTAAACCGACGCGAGATCGAAAGACTCGCCTTCAACATAGTGCCGAAGCACTGGCGCTGTCAGAACACCGAGGCCGTAATCAATATACTGCATCTCAGGGGAGAGGTTTACCTTGTCATGGAGGATGATCCTTCCTTCGCGGAATATAACGTTGCTTGTATCCCAGCGGCCCTTGTTGGCGAATACAGTCATCATGGCTGGCTTTCCCGCCTCGCGGAAAGCGGCCTCGACGGCAGCAAGACGACAGGCCAGAAATGAATCTCCATAAAGCACAAAAAACGCCTCGCCCAACAGAGGCAGGGCCCGCCTTAGTGCTCCCCCGGTGCCCAGCAGCCTGTCTCCGTCATGGGAGTAGGCGATTTCAAGACCGAATCGTTTGCCGTCGCCAACTACCTTCTGGATGTGTTGCCCCAGATAGCCGACACACAGGACGGTACGGCTCGCACCTTCCTTCCGGAGCCACTCGAGTTGCCGTTCGATGAAGGGTTTCCCGGCGACTGTCACCAGTGACTTGGGAATCGTCTCGGTAATCGGCCGCAACCGGGTGGCAACGCCACCCGCGAGGATCGCCACCGGCAAAGTCATGACAATACGACCTTGGTGCCTTCGAAGTCGAAGCGGAAGCGCACCTCCTCCAATCCCGCCTTCGCCATCGCATGACGCAATTTGTTGCGGTCGCTGGCATAAAACATCAGGAATCCGCCCCCGCCCGCGCCAACGAGTTTCCCGCCGACGGCCCCGCTTCGCATTCCAAGCTCGTACCACTCGTCGATTTTCGGGTTGGTCATCCCACTCGAGCGTCGCTTCTTGTGTTCCCAATGCTCGTGCATCAGCTCCCCGAAAAGCACCGCATTGCCTTGCTCGAGTGCCATCTGACTGCGTAAGCCCAGTTCCTTCACGTAGTGCAAATTCTTCAACATTTCGTCGTCGTTCTGCTTCGTGCGCGTCTGCTGGTCCTTCAGGATATCGCCAGCGCTGCGCGAAAAGCCGGTAAAGAAAAGCAGCAGGTTATCCTCCAGATCAAACAAGGTATGCATGCTGATCGCGAGAGGCCTGGCATCAACCGAGTCGTTCCTGGAGAAAGTGAAGCAAGTTATTCCGCCGTAGGCGGCGATGTACTGGTCCTGCTTTCCGATCGGCTCACCGAGGCGGTCAATCTCGATATGGCACGCCAGCTCGGCAAGCTCTCCAGGATGAATCAGGCGTTTGCGGTGGGCATACAAGGCCTTAAGCAAGGCGGTGGTAAAGCTCCCCGATGAACCCAGGCCGGTGCCCGCGGGAATATCGGCTAGCGTCGTGATCTCGATCTGCGGTGTGTTGAGCTTGAGCAGGTGTATTGCTTCCCGGATGATCGGATGGTGCACGTTCTCGACCCGCTCCACGTGCTCGAGTTGCGAGTATTTGAGGTAAATGCCAGGCGTGAATGGTCGCATCACCGTCACGTAAACATATTTGTCTATGGCCGCCGCGATCAGGAAGCCTTCGTGCTCCTGGTAATAGGACGGCAGGTCCGTGCCGCCTCCACCGAGCGTAATGCGCAGGGGGCTACGCGCGATAATCATAGCCGGACCTCTTGTAGATATCTTCGATGATCTCGAGCACCGCAACTGCGTCCCTGAGGCCGGATGCGGATTGCCGGCCAAGACGGATGTCTTCGAGGAACTCCGCCATTTCCACCTCCCAGGAATCGTCGTTCATGGGATATTCCCAGACGGTCGTTTCAGGCGGCCCCATCATCGGAAGCATCCGGTAATGCGACAGACGTTCGATACCATAGCTTCCCCCAAGCCCGTCTATCTGCAGCTTCCCGCCCTCCCCGTAGAGCTCGAACGAAAAAGTGTTCTTCCACTCCGTGCAACTGACGTGCAGGAACGCGACCTGCTTGTGGCGGGTCTTGAGCAGCAGAAATGCGTTGTCATCAACCGGCATGTCCCAGAAGTAGGTGTGGGCGTATCCATCAATCTCCGGAAAGTCGCCAAGGAACCAACGGGCAAGGTCTATGAGATGCGCCCCTTGATCTATCAGCTCGCCACCGCCTGACAGCTCGGGTTTCGCGCGCCACTCCTTTTCGTATCCCATTCGGCCGCCGTGCCCGTAGCGCGCCCTCAGGAACATAAGCGGGCCCAACACCCCCGAATCCACGATTTGCCGCGCCTGCCGGAAGGCGCGGTGATAGCGGTGGTTGAAGCCGACCCGGACCAGAACATTCATTCTTTCCGCCAAGGCGACGAGTGGCTTTAATTCACCTGCATTCCGAGCCGCGGGTTTCTCCACTAGCACATGCTTGCCTGCGCTTATCGCCGCACCGGTGATCTCCGCCAAGGCATGATGCGGCGTGGCAACGATTACGGCGTCCACGCCCTTTCGTCCGACTACCGCGCGCCAATCCGCCGCGGCTTCACAACCTGCCGTCTGACGCGCAAGCTGCTCGGCGCGCTTGAGCTGAGTATCCACGCAGGCTACCAAACGGGCACCTGCGAGCATCGCGGCACGCTTTCCCCCGATGGCACCGCAGCCGATTATTGCAACGTTCACGGGTCGTTTCCCCATGTCTTGCCGCGGTCCTTGGGAACGATCCTGCGAAGCGTATAGATATCCGTCCCCTGGAGGTCGCCAAGATGCTCCCCAAACGACTGCCATGGATCCCACATCGCCGCGATGAGCTTCCCTGTGATCCCGTCACTGAGCGGCGAGCCCAGGAATACCGCCAGATCGGCCCCCTTGCCGAGCGGAGCGCCCCCGGTTTGTTTCTGCCGAATCGAGCGCTCATAAAACTCCTTGCCGACTTTCTTCGGTCCCGCCGCGAGAATCTCTTCAAGCATGCGAGTATTCAGTGAGCCGGGAGCGATTGCATTCACATCAATGCCAAATGGCCGCACTTCTTCCGCCAGCGTTTCCACAAAACGAACGATCGCGGCCTTGGACACCGCATAGGCGCTCAGCCGCGGCAAGGGACCGGTCGCTCCACCGCCCGAAAGCTGCACGATCTTCCCGGCACGGCGCGCCTTGAAATGCGGGAGAACCGCCCTGGCCATCAGTACGGACCCGTATAGATTGACTTCCATGGCCCGGGCCCACTCCCGCCAATCGACTTCCTCGATCGTCCCCTTGGGACCGTAAATTCCGGCATTGTTGACGAGGACATCGACGTTACCCAATCGCTGCCTGGCGGCTTCGACCACCGACCGTACATCATCCTCCCGGGCAACATCGGCCGCCACCGCGTGAATCTGTTGGCCACTGCCCGCCAAACCGATCAGGTCCGATTTCGCCTTGGCCAAAAGCTCTGCATTTCGCGCGCAAATCGTTAGACTTGCACCGGCCTCCACATATTTCTTCGCGATCTCCAGCCCGAGACCTTGATTGGCACCGGTGATGATCGCAGCCTTATTTTTCAGTATCTGATCCATCGCCACCCTGTCCACGCTCCGGCGTGCCGACCGAGATGTACCTCAAGCCGGGCGTCTGGGAGAAGTTAAATAAAACGCGACCGGGGTCAAAAACCGCGACTCCAGGCGCCATCCTCATGATATCGCTGCCGGCAATATCCCTGTACTGCGGCCATTCGGTCGTGATCACGAGGGCCCGGGCTCCCCTGATCGCATCCAGAGGAACATCCGCCCGGACGACCTTGCCCTCCCAGGCCGGAGGTAACGCTTTCACCATCGGGTCATGGACGCAAACGGAAGCACCCCTGGCCAACAACCAATCGCATAACTCGACAGCCGTCGAGCGCCGCAGCGTATCGGTACCGGGCTTATAAGTGAGGCCCCAGAGCGCGATTCGCGTCCCCGACAGGTCGGGAACGAGCATTGTGAGCCTGCGCTCCACCCAATGCTTGTGTTCGTCGTTGCTCTTCCTGATCGAAGAAAGAAGCGGCATCTTGAGGTGCTTCGCCCTGCCAACCTTGTTCAGGAAAGCGACGTCACGGGCCAGGGTCCCGCCGGCAAACGCCGCGCCGGGAGAAAGGTAGGCCTTGGGACCGATTCGGCTCTCGGTTTTCAATCCTCGCTCAACTTCCTTCGCGTCGGCGCCGACCCGCTCGCAAATCACGGCGATTTCATTGGCGAAGGTGACCGACGTCGCCAGGAAGGCATTGATGGCGTGTTTCGTCATTTCCGCCGACTCCACGGACATCCACTCAATACGATCCGTAATGAGGCTAAACAAGCGCTCGAGTCTTTCCTTGTCCCGGGACGAGCGCACGCCGGCCACGATCCGGTCGGGCTTCAGGAATACCTCCAGCGCCTTGCCGAGCCGCAGATTCTCGGGGGAATACGCGAAGCCGATGCCCTTGTCCGGAAATCGGCCTTCGGCGATCGCCTCCAGCCGTCGTACGGAGCCTACGGGCAGCTGCGAAGAAATGAGCACAGTGGCCCCACGGGGCAGCTCCCCCAATACCTTTTCAATCTGTTTCACGACGTATTCCACATTGGCGTTGTCGTTGGCATCGACCGGGGTATCGTAGGCGATCCAAAGGACCTCGATATTCCTCAACGCGACGCCTGCATCGGCGGTGAAGCGCAGACGCGCCGATTCAACGCCCTTCTTGAGCAACTCCGCCAATCCGGGCTCGAAAACAGGTGGCACGCCGCCATTCAGCTGGTCCACTGAAGAGCGGTCAAACTCCAGGCCGGTGACGGAGTGCCCCAGCGAGGCCAGGCATGCCGCCGTCACGGTGCCGAGATGCCAAAGCCCCTGCACGCAGACATTCATTCTCTCGTCTCGAGAACCCATTCATTGGCCCGGAGATATTCCACCGTCCTGACGACTCCTTCGCGGATTGACAGCTTCGGCACCCACCCCAACGAACGAATTTTCTTCGTGTCCAGGAAGATGAAGGGATTGTCCCCGATCCACCCGCGCTCGCCGCCGGCATACTCGAGCCTTGGCGCGACTCCCAGCGTCTTACTGATCCAGCCGATGGAGTCGTTGACCTCACAGTAATTGTCCGAACCGAGGTTAAAGATGTTCACCTTATCGGCGGCTTGCTCCATGGCCAGCAAGATTGCGTCGATGCAATCCTGGACATACAGATAGGACTTGCGCTGCTTGCCATTGCCGAGCACCCGCAGCCTGGTCGGATCGGACTTCAGTTGCTTGTAGAAATCGAAAACGTGGCCGTGGGAGTAACGCTCGCCCAGGATCGACACGAAGCGAAAAATGCATGACTGAAAGCCAAAACCCTCGCAGTAGGCCGCAATCAATCCCTCACCCGCCAGCTTGGAGGCGCCATACAAGGATGTCTGCACCGGAAATGGCGCATCCTCAGGCGTAGGGATGACGACGGCCTCGCCATACACTGACCCCGTGGAAGCGAAGGCGATGCGCCTGATGCCGTTGGCGCGCATTGCCTCCAGCACGTTGTAGGTCGCGATGGTGTTTTGCTCGAGGTCCTTGCGCGAGTGCTCGGTGCCAAAGCGGACGTCGGCGTTGGCTGACAGATGGAAAACGACATCGCAGCCTTGCATTGATTCTCTCAAGAGCGCGGTGTCCAACAAATCTCCGCGAGTCAGTGAAAACCTTTCGTTGCTGCTTGCTTGGGCCAGGAACGGCTCTTGGCCGGTCGCAAAATTGTCGATACCCTTAACCTCGCATCCCATTGCTAGAAGGCGATCTACCAGGCTGCTGCCGATGAAGCCAGCGCAACCAGTTACAAAAGGCTTTCCCATACTCCTCACCTTTTCTTATGCTCGAAACACCCCCCGAGATGGCACCTTCGTCCCACAGCGCGATTCACTAGGAACCTTGTAGCTCCCCGATTTCTCAGATGCGATCAGTCTATGCCCGCATCCTAGGCCGCAACTAAAATTCAGGCACGCGAGCGCAAGCCACTAAGGCGCCCATCCATTTTTCGCAATCCGACGCCATTGGTGCCCGGCCCTCTATTTCATTATCCTGTGTACCAGCGAGTCGATTGCGTAAAAAGCCTGAAGCACAGCGGCCTCATACAGCGGGACATGGAGTTCATCGCGAAGTACCCTCCAGTGCCATAGGAATGCCCTACCCTTGTGTCCCGAGAGGGACGCTGCAGACACCCGGTAAATGCCGAGTGGCCTTCCCAATGTCGCAACGGCTGGCGCCCCGCGCTGTATTAATTTGCACCACATCAAGTAATCTTCGTGAGGTACGTTAGCCTGGAACTCAATGCCGAGCGCTTGAGCGTCATAAAGCCCTGTTAGGTTGCCTATTTGATTTCTGTGGAGCATGTCTCTATAACTAACGCGTTTCCGGGGCGTCACTTGTGTAGTCGTTCCGTTCGATAGCAGTCGCAAATAGGGTCCGTAAACGATGGATGCACCAGTATCTCTCAGGCGCGAAATACGGTCAGCTAAAGCCCAACGGAACCACAGATCATCCGAGTCGAGAAATGCAATCATCTTTCCACGGCATGCGGCCAGACCGGTATTTCGCGCGTAACTGGCACCGTGAGATTCACCACGGTTGAAAAGTAGCCTTACGCGGCGATCCTTCTCGCAGAAGTTCTGCGCTATCGCTACAGAGTTATCCGTTGAGCCGTCGTCGACAATCAATAATTCAAATGCCTCGTAATCTTGCGCCAAGACAGAGGAGACCGCGGGTACAAGCGTCGCCTCGGAGTTCCTGCAAGGCATTATGATTGAAACAAACGGGGGAATTGCGTCATTCATTCTTTCACCCTCGCCAGGGTCCCGAATCTAGTTTAAGGTTGGGAAGGTAACTGACGTCACCCCGGAAAATCGGCACAGATTAAAAACTTGAGAAAGATCGCTTTTGCGGTTCGTCCGGTTTTCCGACACTTTTAATCTAGAGTCTTGCCGTTTCTGAGGCTGTTTCCCGACCTTGCATTGCGAACTCATTCGGGGTCAGGTGACCGAGTGAGCTGTGTGGCCGGTGATGATTGTAGTCCTGCCGCCAGAGTTCGATTTTCTGTTTGGCATCCTTGATCGAGGCAAACTCGTTCACGTTCTGGCACTCGTCGCATAGCCGGCCGTTGAACGATTCGATGAACGCGTTTTCCGTGGGCTTGCCGGGTCGGATGAAGTCGAGCTTCACACCGTGGCTCCAGGCCCACTCGTCCAGCGACTTCGAGGTGAACTCCGTGCCGTGATCCACGGTGATCGCCTTGGGCAGCGACCGGCTCAGGGACAGCTGCTGGAAGGCATCGACAACGCTCTGACCCGTGAGCGAGAAACTGGTCTCCGGCAACACGCTCTCCCGACTCCACTTATCGATCATCGTGAGCGCTCGAAACGCCCTGCCGTTTGCCAGCTGATCGTGCACGAAGTCCATGCTCCAGTACTCGTTCCTGGTCGTCGCGACCGGCACCGGACCTCGATGCAGACTGATGCGCTTTCGCCTTGGCACACGCATACGCACCTGCAAGCCCTCCAACCGGTAAAGTCTGTGAACCCGGTTTCGTCCGACCAGCCAGCCCTCGCGACGCAGCAGGATGTGAATGCGCTCATAGCCAAAGCGCGGCCGGCTGTGCGCAAGCTCGCGAATGCGCATACGCAGTACGCTCTGGTCCTTCGCCCTCGAGCGGTAGTAGAACGTCGCCCGCTGCAGCAGCGCCAGCCGGCACGAACGCTTCTAGCTCACCTAGAATCGCTCGTGGATCCACAGGGCAAGCTGGCGCCGCCGTGCCGGCCTCAGGTCTTTTTTTTGAGCACCTCCTGCAGAATGTGCCGATCCAGCGTCAGATCCGCCACCAGGCGCTTCAGCCGGGCATTTTCGTCTCGCAACTGCCTGAGCTGGCGCAGCTCGCTCACGCCCAGGTTGCCGTACTTTTTCTTCCAGATATAGAACGTGGCTTCGCTGACCCCCAGCTGCCGGCATACATTAGCGACCGGCACTCCTGAGTCCGCCTGCCGCAGTGCGAACGTGATCTGCTCCTCGGTAAATCTCGACTTCTTCATCGCTTCTCCTTATCCTCACAAGGAGCCTCGAAGCGACCTTACTCTAGCTTTAATCCGTGCCGATTTTCCGAGGTGACATCAGGTACCGGCTGCCGGCACCCGGTAGCTCGCGGCCCCTCATGCTCACGCAGCGGCAGATGCTATAGTAAAGTAACATTGGTCTGGTAGAAAAGGTCGCGCAGGTCAATCTTGCAAGACGGACCACAAGGTGCGGCGGACTTCGCGTCATGCTCCATAGACTAAAGCAAGCCATCAAGAACACGCCTCTCTACTACCCGCTATTTCATGTCCAGCAGTTCTTTGCGGCCCTGCGCTGGAATGGCACATCGAGTCCACCACCAGGCATCAAGCAGAGAATTCTTCGGGGATACGGAACGCACTACCGGCTGCGCGTTTTCGTAGAAACTGGTACGTATCGAGGCAATACTGTCGCAGCGCTCAAGGACGACTTCGACAAGATTTACTCGGTGGAGCTTGACAATGTGCTGTATGAGAGAGCGAAGCGCAGATTCCAATCAGTCAAGCACATTGAGATTCGGCATGGGGACAGCGGGACCGAGCTGCCTCACATTCTCAATACGCTCACGCAGCCAGCGTTGTTCTGGCTCGATGCCCACGCGTCCGGCGGGGATACGGCCAAGGGGGAGACATACACATCGATTCTCGACGAACTGCGGCACATTCTCCCTTCAGAGCATAAGCATGTCATCCTTATCGATGATGCCGACAGCTTCGGCACATATGATTACCCGACCCTGTCGGAGTTGGAGCAGTTTGTCTTCTCCCACCGTAAAAACGCTCGCATGGAAATCAGAGATACCATCATCAGGATCGTGCTCGCTTAAGTTTTCACCTCGGTACCCCTTCGTCCCTGTCGCCAAACGCGAAATGCGGCTATCAATTCATGGACACTTACGGGCTTACGAAGTGACTCGGCTTTGGCTTTCGGTACGACGTAAGAAATTCCGAGAACGCTGTATATATGCTCGACGACGAAGAGCTTGTCCTAGGGAACATCCTCTTTTCACGCAAAAAGGTTTTGCGATTAAGACCGAATTGCCACAGTGAGAAGCTTCAGAGCGGCTTGCAAGTTATGGAAAGTCAGCACCATTTTTGGCCACCATCCGGTCATTAGGCTCCCGTGAAGCCATTGCGATTTCTCTATTGGATCGGGAACCCCAACAGTCTGGGTGCGGAACATTTCATCTACTTGGGTTGGAAGCACGCGGTCCTATCGTCGGGCCACTTCTTCTATGAACTGACAGATCTTCATGCGGACTGGGAGGTGCGGATAAATCAGGTCAACCCGGACATCATTTTTCTCGCCAATTATTGTGACCTGACCAAGACCGGTCCGATTCTGCGGGAGGCGCGGCGTCGGGGCGTCTTTGTATTTCTGATTGTGGGTATGCCATTGCCGGAAACCTACCTTCAGGCGATTCGCGACTACGATCCGGCAGACGTTTATTTCGGAGAGAGGGAGCCTGATTCCATGGTGGGGTTCACAAGGGCCACACAGAAACCCTATTTCCTCATTCCCAACGCGGCGGATCGATTACTGCATTATCCGACACCCACGGTTGCTCGGTACGCGTTTGATGTCGTCTTCTTGGGAAACCGTCGTACGAAGAAGAGCCGCATTTTTGAGACGCTTCTACTCCCTCTTTGTCGTGACAAGAGATATCGCGTGGGTCTTTTTGGGCCATTTTGGACAAAGAGCGATTTTGCCCTCGCTGCGGCCCAAAATAGCTTCTATCGGCTTGGGTTAAAGGGAGCGTCGAGAGCGGTCTCCAATTTCAGGATAACCGTACCGTTCGACGAGGAGAACGCACTATATTCTTCGGCGAAAATCTGCTTGAATTTTCACGAACGCGAAGATGATGGTTCGCAACCACATCATATAGTCAACATGCGAGCCTTCAAGATTTCGGCTTGCGGCGGCTTCCAGCTATGCGACCGTGTCGGTGCAATGCCAAAATATTTCGAAGAGGACCAGGAAATCGTAATGGCAGATGATGCAGCCGACTTTCGCTCAAAAATCGAGCATTTCCTCAGCAGGGATGGTGAGCGCGAGAGGATCCGGCTGAAGGCACTTGAACGTGCCCATGGAGAGCATACGTACCATAACCGACTAAACCTAATAATCAATCTTTTCGAGGGTAGCAACTAAATTAGCCTTAGCGATCTGACTAGGAGCGAAGGAAGGCCCCTCCGCGTCAGAATAGTCGTCGCGCCGATAGAATTGTCGAACCGGATGCGATGATGTGATTAGAGAGCGAAGTCGCTCGGTACGGACAAGCATTCAAGGACAGGGCGGCGGCCCGATTCGTTAGGCGACAACCGCGTTAACGCGCGCCGCAATTACAACTATGCTCTATGTCGGATTTAACCTGGGTAGTCGGCATCTCCACTACGCTATCGGTTGGACGAAATCACAGGATTTGCTCCTACTTTGAAAACGGCATGCTTGAGCTTGCGAATTTTCCTGAAAATGATTATTTCGACTGATTTCACGTGATCTTCTCACCACTTGAGAAGCGACGATCTAACGCCACTACCATTAACCCACAGAGTTCCTCTCGCCAGGGCCAGTTTGGCTGATATTGAGCGCATGAATGCTTTACTGATCAATCTCTACAGGCGATTGCAATCGGCGCTACGTGGCTACAGGTTGTCACGATTCCGCGCTTTACGGGCAGTGCATATTTGGGTCGTGCGCAGGTTGACGCAGACCCTTCGGCCAGGAATCTATAAGATCAATGGCCATCCGATGTACTTGAGTGGGACTGAGTTGAGTACGGGACTTTCAACGGCGGTCGAGCCCGACCTAATAAATTACGTCGCTTCTACTGTTAAGCCTGGCGTCGTGGTACTGGACATCGGGGCTCACATAGGAATTTTTGCGGTGCCCTGTGCCCATCGCGTTGGATTGACCGGACGCGTTATTGCCTTTGAACCGGATCCTACCAACTGCGAATCTCTACGCAAGAACGTGGAACTTAACGGCCTTTCCAATGTAGTCATAGTAGAGAAGGCGGCTAGCTCTACGACCGCCAGTGCCGTCTTACATCTTTCGGCCAACAACACCGGTGGCCACAGCTTGCACGCGATTCCCAGCGATAGCCTTCTCTATCCCCCGGCCACGAACCATGCTTCGGTGGCGGTGTTAACGGTAACGGTTGACGGCTGGCTCGCCGAAGCAGGGATTTCCAAGGTCGATTTCGTCAAGATTGACGTGGAGGGGTACGAGAGCGCCGTTCTGCAGGGCATGCAGCACACGCTTCAGGACAACTTAGAAATACAAGTCGTCATGGAGTACTGGCCGTGGCATCTGTGCCGTGTCGGCGTTCCGGTCGAAAGACCGCTGCAATTGATGGCCGATCTTGGATTTAGGTTCTACCTATTGGAATCGCCAATAAAGCCTGTGACTGCCAACGAACTCACGGCCCTCCGAGATAGCCCGATGGAAGGCAGGCTTGTCCTCTGTAGGCGTGCGAGTCAAATCTAAGCTCCAATTTTATCTACTTATTGAAATTTGGGCGGTGTCACATAGCCAGCCTACCGTCGCTTGGAGATCACCGCACTCAAACAGAAGACCGCCTCAATCAAGACTTTCGGTACTTCGAAAGGAATTTTATGCAACTCGGTGTCTCAAATTCAGTGACATCCTACGTTTGAAGGCCTCAACCGCCGATAAGAGCGCGATGAGAAAGCAATATGGGATGAGGACATTGTAGAAGATAGCTACGAAGCCATTGAACAGAAGCGGAATCGGCAATACAGCAATCGCGTATAAATGTCTCCTCACTTCTCCCGAGGCGCTCAACGTGATTCTGTATACCAGCCCATAGAAGGCGTAGGTGGCCACAATTATTACCAAGCATGCGTAAGGTCCGACTCCCTGCAACAGCGTTCCCACAAAACTGGTCGAGTTATAAGGCAAACCACCATTTATCACATCAAAGTAGATGCTCTGTTCGGACCAACTGCTCGGGACCACGGAAATCCCGAACACGAACTCGAAGATTTTGTCCAGCATGTCATGTTCCAACTGGAACGATCGGTAAAAACCTTGGCCCTCCGGTGAGCTGATGCCGTTCTCTAAAATATAGCCCATGGTGATGTAGTTGCCAAAGACACGGAGAGCGTATTCCTTGACGAGAATCGCGAAATCAATCTCCGTAGCTCGAACGACCACGACTAGCGATGTAACGACTACCGAGGTAGCTAGCAGAAAGAGCGTGCGTCGGACGGTGATAGTCCTGGCGTAGGAGGCTTGAATATACATAAAGATCAGCAGTAAGGCTCCTATCGCTATGCTGCCGCGCATGCCAGTCAGGAGATCCTTCACGATGAGCAATGCCACAACACACGCGAGAGCTGCGACCCTGTAGGGCTTGCGTTCGATATAAAAGACAGTGAGGCAACACACATATATGAACGATGCAATAAAAGTAAGCCCAGCCGGCATAACGAGCTCACTCGTATTCCTCGCGGTGCGCAAGATCGCGACGGCCTCCAGCGAGAGCACGCCGACATACTGATACGAGATCCATGCCCCAACACCAATCCCGATCACGGACACAGGAAGCGCGACCATGAACAAACTCGCGTAACGACCCGTAGGATATGGCCTGATCAGAGTTGCGCTGCCTTGGGCTTTGGATCTCAGGCTGCCCGTCACCGAGAGAACACTTGCAACCAAGAGTATTACAAGCGCATAGTAAAGGTCGGTATAGACAGCAGGGCGATAGCTGAATGTACTCAAAATCCCGCCGTCCTCTGCTAAATAGGTCAACCCGCTTCCAAGAAAGAAAAAATTCGCAATCAGGAACAAAACGAGAGGGGAGATCAGAAATATCCCTCGCATCTTCTTTAGGGTCAAAATCACGATGAATATGCTCGTGGTCGCGAGCATCGAGATAACCGGGAACCCGGCAAAATCCATTTAAGCGACTTTCGTGTTCTTGTATGGGGGCAGGACGCGCAAAGCTCGGAAAAACCTTCGGACTACCCTCTGCGTCAGACTTGCACGCCGTTCGTTACGCACTATACGCCCACCCGCGTTAACGCAATCCGGTTCGCTGGCCGCGCCACGCGCGCGACTGGTCACCCATCGACGCCGACGCTCAACTCGGAACGCAACTGCGCGGTCACGATGGCCTCACTCGTCGTGAACAAACAGCCGCCGGCTGCGTGACTGAGGCGACAACTACCTCGACGCGCGCCGGCTCGGAAGGTTTGTTCATGATCGAAGATATTTCTGGTACAGCCTGTGGAATTGTCGATAGCTTGCCGGGGAGAAGAAAGACAGCAGAAATTGAATATAGGCATATACATTTCTGGGATTCAACACAATCGCCAGCGCGAGAAATTTGCGCCCCCTCGCTGAACGGCCCAAACGGATGCACTTCCCGCCCATTGTTCTCAGGTAGCGAGACCTTAGCGGATTGGACATTGAGCGAAGGTATCGCACGTATACATGTCGCTCTGTCGCGAGAGCCGCGTCAACCTTGTCCCCAAGGCGGGCACCGCTATGCTGCCTGATCTTGAGCACGAGCTCGGTCGTGTACTCGACCCGATACCTTTCGGCAAGGCGCAGATACAATTCCCAGTCTTCGCCGACCCTAACTCGGGGATCGTAGCTGCCCACGTTCACCGCGGCGGCCTTACGCAACATCGGGTTGGATGCCGAGCCTGTGAACGGGTCGTTTGCCCAGAGAAGAGGCTCGAGGATGAAGCCCCGCAAGTGCGGTATATGCTTGCCCCACTCTGCGCCCGCATCGTTGTAGAAGACGAATCCCCCGTAGACCATGGCAACGTCTTCCCCCAGAGTTCGGAAGACCTCGAGCTCGGACTCAAGTTTGCGCGGTAGCCAGATGTCGTCGTCGTCTAGGAAGGCAAGGAACTCACTCTTTGCCAGCTTGACACCCAGATTCCGCTGCTCGGAGATCCCGACGTTCGCGTGCCGTACGTAGCGAATCCTGGTATCGGCGTACTTCGAGACAAGCTCGGGCGTTTCGTCCGAGGAATCGTTGTCGAGTACTAACAACTCGTAATCGTCAAGCGATTGGGCCAGGACGCTGTCAATGGCACTCGCCAGGAATTTCACTCGATTGAATGTCGTGATAATAGCGGTGACTAGTGACAATTGGGCACTCGAAGTTAATTATTTAATCGGTGTCTCAAGAACTTTTTGAAATAAGCAAGATCATCGTACCCAAACATTAGGTCTCAATGAATAAGGACTCAAATTACACTTACTGGACGTGATCTATACTGCCGCTTTGATAGCCAAAGCCACCGTAACAGGCGCCGGAAGTAGCCCCGCTCAAGGGCCACCAAGCAGGCTAGCCTATAAAACAACATAAACACGGGCTCCCACGCCCTCCCTTCCGTGAAGGGGGTCTTGTAGGCAAAGTCTGCATGGCCTGACACGCTGCATGCAGCGATAAATTTGGCGTACTGCAGCGCGTAGCATGACCAGAGGCTCATGCGAGGTATGCCGCGCGCCGCGATTCCAGCTTCGTTCGCGAGTAAATGCCTGAGCACGTACCATTTCATCAGATGCTGAATATTCCAGGAAGTATGACTGTCCACCCTTTCCTCGATCACCGAGTAACTTCCTGGCACAAATCCGAACGAGGTACCTGCCAGTCCCAGGCTAATTAGGTACTGCCAATCCTCTCCATACTTGCCGGCGTCGTCGTCGGGAAACAAAATGTCGGCCGCGCTAGGCTGTCGCCGGATCATCAGGGTATTGATATTGATTGTTTGCACTTTCAGGAACTCTTTCAACAGCGCGCCGGATTTACGGGTGGAAGGCCGGAGATATCTCCGGTCTGGGCAGGCGCTCTGGAAATGGTACGCGTCGTAATAGCATGCCCCGTACTCGGGATTCGCTTCAAGAAAGCCGATCTGGGTGGAAAGCTTGGCCGGAAGGTAGTAATCGTCCGAATCGCAGAAGCACAGGTATGCACCGGCAGCAGCTCGTATGCCAACGTTGCGCGCCTGACCCATGTTGGTGCCGACAGCAGCGCAAACTCGGATGGCCAGCTGCCCGCTATACGTATCGACGACTGCCAATGTCGCATCGGTCGAGCCAGCGTCGACGATCAATACCTCGAATTCCCTGAAAGTTTGCGCGTCCAGCGCGTCGAGACAACGCCGAATATACTTTTCGGAATTGAGCGTCAGAACGATGACGCTGATCCTCATGTGGTCCGCCAGGGGTGCCAAAGCCTGAGTACCCAAGAAAAGTTGTAGCTACGCCTCAGGACGCGCTCTGCCGTGGACCAGGGAACGAACGCCTGCGATCGCTACATAAAAAGTTCCGAAAAGTGCGAGACACGCGGCGATGCGCAGAAAGCCCGTTGGAAGCGCGGGGAGTAGCAACAGCGTAGTCGCTGCTAAAGCCACCGAGAGCCCGGCGGCCGCGTTCCGCCATGTCAGCGCGGGCCGGACGACGTCGAGGTGCCCGCTCGCATGTACCATGACTCCGAAAACAACTGCCAGCAAATAGTTCGTCACCACAAGTCCCATAGCGGCGCCGGTGGACCCGAATGCTTTAATCAGAATTGCGAAGAGGACCGTAACCACGGTCGCGCAACCTACAGAGGCAACGATCAGCGCGCGCATTCTTCCAATCATGATGAGCGCCTGAACGAACATCGGGTAAACGTACAGCGGTGGCAGTCCGAACGCCATGATTTCGAGAATGTGGCCGCTCTGATCGTACTTGCCGCCGAAAACGAGACCGACGAGGTCCGTAGCACATACCACCAATGCCATCGTCACTGGAATGCTCACGAACGTCATCCCCCCCATGAGCTCCGCCCACTTGAGCCTATTTTCCGGGCTTTTGTTCTTAATGCCTGCTGCCAGGGTCGGGAAGATGACGAGTCCGACAATAGCGGTCGGCAGCTGAGCTATATATAGTAGTCGCGTCGCTGCGCTGTAAAGACCCGCTTGCTGGATGGAGGAGAACAAACCCAGCAGCACCGTATCGATGTTGGTATACAAGACGCTTGCGCCGTTTACCAACGTCAACGGCAACGCACTGAGCAGCAAGATCTTGCCAATGCGTACGTTGTTACGACGCCAATTGCCGCCGAGCTTGCCTTTGCTCATGATAGCCAAGACGACAATGCCTGCCGCAATAGCGACGACCGCCTGGCTGAATGTTGCCACCCGACCCAGAGGGCTGAAGAATACGGCCAGCAGCACAACCACCATGGCGCCCACCGAATACCAGAACCGAGCTACAAACTCGTCCCGAAAACGGTTCAGAGACCTCAACATCACATAGCAAAGGTTGAGTATTTCCTGCGCGGCGAAAAAAACGCCCATTATCAAAATCACCAAGCGACTTTCGCTATCAGGCGCAGAAACGAACGCGGCAACCGCAATCAACGTCAGGCCACCAGCCACCAAGAGCAACTTGAACGCGATGATGTTGGGCAAAAAGCGGATAAACGTGGGCTTGCGACTGATAATCCGAGCTACGGCCGTCGAACTCCCTGCGTCGAAAGCGATGGAAAACATGCTCGCGAATGCGAATGCATACGCGTAATACCCATACTCCGTAGGGCCCAACCACCGCACGAGCAGAATCAGCGTAAGGATGCGAATGACGCGCACCGCGGCCTCGGAGCCCGTTGCCCAGAATATGTTCTTGAACAGCGCCGCCCTCCACGTGCCGTCCTCGAACAAGAGGCCTCTGATCTTCGCCAGCAATGTGAGATTCAGTCCAACCATCGACTACGGCTTGACGAAATACCGGATGCTGTTGTCAACGTACACAAGATGAACACTCGTAGGGCGCCGCGCAAGAAATTCGTCGGTTGCCCCGCGGCAGCCCTGAAAGGCGCCATAGTCGTCGATGACTATGATCCCGCCTGGCACAACCTGATCATAAAGCGTCTCGAACACCACCTTGGTGGATTCGTAGAGATCGCCGTCTAGCCGCAATATGGCGATTGGACCTATGCTCGACTTGAACTTTGGCAGGGTATTTTGAAACCAGCCCTTTATCAGGTGCAGCCGTTCCAACGGATAGCCGGTTCCCCTTAAATAGGACAGGCACCGATCGTAGTCCGCGCGGTTTACGTCATGCCCGGTCAGGATTTCCGAACGCTCACGGACCGGGGATTTGTCCATTGGCTTGTTGAAAACCCACAAGCTGCCGTGATCACCGTCCTCAACGGTCGGGGTGGGCATTCCCTCAAAGCTGTCAAAGCCCCAATAATCCCGTAGCGGGGATTTGCTGAGCCGCAAAAGCGCACGCAGAGCGTATGCGCTCGCGCCACCCGTGTAAGTGCCGGTCTCGACAAACGCACCGTCGATTCCGCGGCTCTCGATGTCCCTTACGACCGTTTCCAGATTGACGACCTGAAGAATGCCTCGATGCGTTACCTTGATAGAGTAGAGATAGTCCGCAACAATGGCCGCGCGATCGTCTGGATACAGATTGGCAAGCTCAAGGATTCGATATTCTCTCTTGGCCCTTAAGCGATTGATAAGGGGGCGAATCAAGCGGCGTACTGCGGGCATCTTCTTAAGAAGAGCAGTGGCCAAGCTCCTTACTATGTCCGGCCGATGAGACAAGTGCTTCTCCGCAGCATCGCAACCCGAGACAGTCTTTCGTCCATTGATCATGAAGACATGGCTTCATTTACACGCCGTATGCCTTCATCCAGGCCGATCTTCGGCCGCCAGAATTCCAAGATCGCGGGGTCGGCTTCGTTGCGCTTATCCCGCTGAAGCTCATCCACGTGAGCCGATGGATTCACACGCGTGCCCGGATAGATATCCGCGACAAGTTGTGCGACTTCGAGTATCGAATTCCACACGAAGCTCGTAACGTGTAGCTCGAGCGACCGGGGAATGTCCGCATAATGCCGGGAAAGAATGTCCAGGCAGGCTGAGCAGTCATCGGCATGCAAGAACTGACGCACCTCGGTGCCGTCGGTCAGCATATTGATTTCGCGTGTATCTCGCGCTTTTAGCAAGAAGTCGGTGATCACGTGCGACTTGTTGAGGTCGTGCTCGACGCCGTACACGTTCCAGAACTTCGCGATCAATCCGCCAAGCGCACGCGTATAGGACTCGCCGAGCGCTTTCAGAATGCCATACGGCGAGTACGCCATATTCGACATCTGACTGGAAGCGAAGATGAAGGGCTTCGCCGTTTCCTTCAGCATGCCAAAGGTGTATTCCATCAGCCGCGCGTTGTTGGAGAGAAACTCCTGCTGATGCTGGTAGGTCTTGAGATAGCGCGAGCCGCCGACGTCAAAAGCCAGAAAATGCACGAAGTCCGCCTGCTCCATGCGACTGCGCAGCAGCGTGTTATCGGGAATCCGTAGATCTTCTTCCAGTCCATTTTCGATATCGAACTGCAGCACGGTATCGCCCTTTTTCTTGTAGTAGTTAACGAGAGCCATACCGATTTGTCCGGATGATCCAAGAATCAGCTGCTTCATGGTTGCTTTTGCTATCGAGGTCGCTAAGTTATGGGCATAGCATTGTTTCCGCCATGGCGCAGGCGGATTAGCGGCAAAGCCAGCAAGGTGGCCGCGGCGACCCCCAGTGTCGCAACGCCTCCCTTCTGGAGGTGCGCCTCGAGTTCTTCCGCAGTGAGCCACAGGTGCTCGCCTGCTTCCAAGTCGTCGGAAGGAATGGGCGCGGCTGCCACGCAGTCCCAAGCCAGAAACAGATGCACCCTGGCCTGCCCGCGATTGCCGTCTATGGTGAAAGCACCAAGGGTGATCCATTCGCCCGATGCAAGGCTACACTCCTCCTGCAACTCGCGTTGCGCCGCTGCAAGCGCTTCTTCATTGCCGTCGATATAGCCGGCTGGCAACCCGAGGTTGACCCGCCGCGGCCCGTGCTTGTACCGCCAGTCGCACCGAATCCTGCCATCCGCGCGCACCGGGACAACTTCGACATAGCTCGGTGCGACGACCTGATAGTAATCCGGGATTTGCCGGCCATCCGGCAGCAGCAGGGTTTCCCGCGTGACCTTGAACCAGGGGCTCGCGTCAAACAGTACTTCCTCGCGGAGGACCTGCCAGGACTGCAGTCGTGCCGTGCGCGCGCCGCCCCGCCTATCCATGATCATCCGCGTTCGGGAAGGCGACAACGTATGAGCGTATGCCAGCCGAGGGACTGCTCCAGCGCACGAAACATTTCCCGGGGCATGGCCTTGAACCAAGGTTGCCACTCGTATTCGTAACGCACGTATTTCTCGACGACGTACGGAAAGATATGCTCCTGCCGCATTTCCAGTATCTCAAAATCGTGCAGCAACTCTCGAAGCTCGTCATGCGTGTACGTGTACGCCACCGGGCAACCCGATTGAGCCTCCGGTTGATCGAATCCGTGTTCGATCATCATTTGTTTCCATGAATTCTTTGCGTACATCATCAGCCTGAACTCTGAATCGGGACCCATTACTCGCCGCACGTTAGCTACTGCTCGAGCCGGCTCCGGCGTATGGTGAATCACGCCGAACGAGTAAATCAGGTCGAAAAGCGCCCCCCGCAATTCCTCGGGGAAGACTTCGGCATTGCTCAGTAGAAAGCGTCCACTCAATCCGTATACCTCGAAGCGCTTCTTCGCCAGGCTGAGACTTTCCTCGGATAAGTCGAGCCCCGTATAGTCCGCTCCCGCCCTGGCGAAGTTGACGGCGTCCGTTCCCAGTCCGCAGCCAATTTCCAACACTCGCCTCCCACGCCACTTTGCGAACTCCGCGAAGCCCGGAATATGCGGCTCGACCATGTACTTGCGCGCCTCAACCTCGTCGAAATACTGCTTTGTTCCGAGTGGAGATCTCGAATGCCGAATATTGCATGGACGGGCGTTCCAGTAGGCCCGGACACTATCTATCTGGTTGGTACCCACTGCGTCCTCTTCATATCAATTGCGCTTTCGAACGTTGAGCGCCACTTAAGCCAAAACTTAGGGCATTCATCTGTTTTACTTTAGTACGGCTACATAGTTTGTTGCCAAATAGTTTTCCGACATTTCTTCGTAACCGTTCAAGAAATTCAGTTCGCCGTTTGGCTTCAGTGCGCCGAGCCGAAAATCAGTGGAAAGAAACCTATAGAAATCTCTGAAATTTTCGCGTCTTTCGATATGCGCGTGACCGAACTCGAACTGCACGGCCCGAATAAGTTTCCTTGCCAAAGCTCTCCTAAATCCTTTCAGGACTGGCATCTCCCAGCCTTCAACATCGATCTTCAGCAGATCAACATGATCGATTGCGTTGGACGTCAAGTACTCATCACCAATTTTGAGGAGGACGGTTTCTTTGATCGCTTGGTCCACTCCTATATGGGTCAGGTCTCTGGCATTTAGGCTGGCCAACCCGGTGATATCCGACTCCTTATTGAGTTCCATCTCGCGCTCTGAGTCAGACAGGCCGAACAGATTCAAGCTGACTTGCGCGTGAGGGAAGTTTCCGGCAATCCGTTTTTCTAACACGGCAAAATGTGATCGGGATGGTTCGAAACAATGCAAGTGGGCTTGGGGATTGGCCTTTAGACATGCCAACGCATAGTCTCCAACATTAGCGCCTACGTCGAAAATTACTGGTCTATCGAGACCGGTTGTGAGGTTTTTAACAAACGCCAATTCTCCTGAGTATTCCATTCCGCCCTTAGGACCCGCCCAACCTATGCCTTGTGTCGCCAACAAGCCGCGCGCAAGCCGATATGCGAATCTCTTTGGTAGTAAATGGGCGCCCGCTCGGACCACGACTCGCTCGAAAAGGGACATGATGTTCAGCCACCTTCCACTTAGTTGCCGCTACGATGTCAATCGATCAAATAGCGCCTCATACCGCTGTGCCATAGCTGGCCACGAATTGGACTGACCCAATGCAAAAGCACGTTCGGTCATGGCTGCACGCTCCTGCGGCCGCGTGTCGAGAAACCGCCCCATCGCCTTTGCCAAATCGTCCGGATCTCCCGGAGTTGCAGTGAAGCCGAGCTGGTGTTTGCGCGTCAGCGCGCCCATCTCGGACACATCGCTCACGACGACGGGAAGACCGAACGTGCAGGCGCCCTTCATCAAAGGGCCGCACGAGCCTTTATATTGATCGTTATACGGAAGCAGAAGACAGTCTGCCGCATAGAAGTAGGTCGGCATTTCCGCCTCATCCACATAGTCTAACTTGGAGTGAATGGTCCGGCCGTGGGGGTCATTCAGGCCAAGCAAATCGTTGATCTCGCCCAAGGAGTACTGGAGGGGAAATCCAGCCAGGATGATTCTGAATTCTCTCCCACTCTGATCGAGCAGCGCGATCGCCCGTGCCAGGGACTTCAGCCCCTTGTCGCGTCGCAGTACGCCAAGGAAAAGAAAAATGTCTCCCGTATAAGTGATGCCGAGTCGCGCTCGCGCCTCGTCCTTTGCGATGGGATTGGCGAACCTGCCGCCGCCGTCAGGAATGAGCTCAATCGGGAATTGCGTGTCGATTCTAAGCTGCTTCTGCAATCGCTCCCGATGCCAATCACCCAGGATCGAGAAAGCCTTGATTTGCTTTCCAACCGCGCTGCGAAATACTTCTCGCTGCACGACCTTGTACGTTTTCTTGATGAAACCACCGGGATACTCATCGAACGAGAAATTAGACGCGTTCACCTGCATGACGATAGGCGGGAGCGGCCCGCCGTGCAGCTTCAAAGCGAGTGCCGCGATCATGAATTCCACATCCGTGACATACACGCCGTCGAAAACGCGTTTCCGGCAAAGATTTAGTCCCGCGCGGAAGATCTTCCAGCTGTTGCGGAAATAGCCGTACCAATAACGCCCCGGGAATGAAGTGGCCTGACGCTCATATGACTCGAAGTCGTACGCTCCTCGCCCAACCTCCACGAGTTCAAATTTTTTCGGGCCACTCAGAAATCGGCCCACCTCGAGACGGTTCGTGCACACCAGGACTTCGTGGCCACGGTTCGCGATCTCCTGTGCCAATCGCGCGGTGTAGATGCCGAAATGGCCGAATTTGTCCCCCGTCGGCTGGATCACCAGGAGCTTCATCAAGTGCCGCTAATCGGCCTCCCAGACTCGAGCAAGCCCGGCAATGGCCGCGCCGTCGTCGATGCACCTGCCGATCGGCACATAGCGGATCCGCGGATGATTCTCCAGCTTCTTGCTCATCAGCCGCCAGAAATCAATGACCGTGATCGACTTGTTGGCACCAAGATAATCCGCCGGCGTCAATGCCGCGAATGCCGCATCCGGCGTAGTGATGAGGATTACCTCGGCATCACGCAGGCAATCCCGGATATCGTCAACGATTACCGCCCGCTCCCCAAGCGTGGACCGAGCAGCGTCATTGGCAAGTGGATCATGGCCGATGACTCGATGCCCTGCGTCCGCCAATGCCCGACACAGGAAAATTCCCGGCGACTCCTCGATAACGTGAGATTGCGGCTTGAAAGCAAGCCCCAGCACGGCCACATTCTGTCCCTTGTGAAAGAAACCCCCGAGCTTTGCAATCGAGCGCTGTGATATGGAATGATTGAACGCATCGTTGGCTCGCGGAATGGAACAGTCGGCGCCAAGCTTCTCGCCGATGAAGCTAAGGGCCAGGTTGTCGCGCGGGAAGCAAGGACCGCCGAACCCGAAGCCGCCCGTCAGATATTTGCGGCCGATGCGTGAGTCCATGCCAAGCGCATCGCTTACGACATCGATATCGCCGCCCGGCAGCTTCTCACAGATGTCTGACAGCATGTTGGCATAGGAGATCTTCAGAGTCACATAGCCGTTGATCGCGATCTTGGCGAGTTCGGCATTTTCGATCGACATGCGCTTCGAGCGTGCCTGGTTGAGGGAGACGCGCGAATTAACCGCCTCCAGCGCATCACCGGACCGCGCATCAAATTCACCAACCAGATAAAAATCCGGATTGAGAAAATCCCGGATTATCGTCCCCAGCGCGATGAATTCCGGGCCATAGCAGAGCCCAAAATCCGGACCGCAGCGCTTTCTCGATTCGCGCTCGAGAATTGGCAGCAGTATTTGTCGTGTCGCCCCGGGCAACACCGTACTGGTCAGCACGACCACGTGGTAGGCGGCTTTCCTGGCCAGCACGCGACCTATCTCCGCGAAAGCCCGGCTGGCGTATGCCGTTGAAAAGGCCCCGCGCTCATCACTGGGTGTCGGGACGATCACGAAGCTGATGTCTGAACCCAGAATCGCCTCTTCGTAGTTCAGGGTGGCGTGGATGCGCTCGCGATTCGCGCAAATCACTTCAGCCAGGCCGGTCTCCTGAACCGGGGCACGGCCGCTGTTGACTGCCTCGACCACCCGCTTATCAACGTCAACGCATATCACACTGAAACCGCGGCTGGCCATGCCAGCCACCATGCATGCGCCGAGCTTGCCCATGCCGACAATTGAAACTTTGCTGATTGGCCCTGGCTTACTCATTGGTACCTTGCCCGTATGGGTTCCGTCCCTGAGGTCGCACGGATGTCACGCCACCATGATCTACTTCTTACCGTAGGTGGCCTCTACTTGCGCTTGAATCCAGGCATAGGTGCGTCGAATCCCGTCCTCTAGTTTCTGGGTGGGTCTCCAGCCCAGTTTCTCCTGGATCAGCTTGTTGTCGGAATTGCGCCCACGCACGCCAAGCGGTCCCGCGATATTCTTGCGTCGAATACGCTTGCCGGCGATTCGAGCGACCATTGCGGCCAAATCGTTGATGCTGATCATTTCGTCCGAACCAATATTAACGGGACTGCTGAACTCGGAACGCATCAACCGTATCGTTCCCTCAAGGCACTCATCCACATATAAGAAAGAGCGGGTCTGAAGTCCATCGCCCCAAACCTCGATCTCGCCGCCGTCCGGGACCATTGCTACTTTTCGGCAGAGAGCGGCCGGCGCCTTTTCGCGCCCTCCCTGCCAGGTTCCCTGCGGTCCAAATATATTGTGGTAGCGAGCGACGCGGGACTGAAAACCGTGGTTCCTGGCAAACGCAAAAAACAAGCGCTCGCTGAATAGTTTTTCCCAACCGTACTCGCTATCCGGGTTGGCTGGATAAGCACTATCTTCGGCGCAGTTTGGATTATTCGGATCCATCTGGTTGTGCTCTGGATACATGCACGCCGAAGAGGAGTAAAAAATTCTCTTGCTATTGCGGCGCAAGCAAGCTTCGAGCACATTGAGATTGATGAGCGCCGAATTATGCATGATGTCCGCGTCATTTTCCCCCGTGAATACAAAGCCAGCGCCCCCCATATCTGCCGCGAACTGATAGATTTCGTCGAACCTTTGGTCAATTGTGCCGCGACAGACCATTGGATCACGTAAATCCCCCTGAATAAAATCGTCGGCCTGAGTTGGGGAATATTCTGGGTATTTAAGGTCAACGGCCCGCACCCAAAAACCCTCGGTCTTCAGTCGGATCACCATATGCCCACCGATAAATCCACCGCCGCCCAGAACTAATGCTTTCTTTTGCGTCATCTCATTTCCTTAAGAATTGAATGCCTACCATAGTTGTCATCAAGCCTAAGGATGTCCGATCAGGACCCAATTGACTGGACCGAATTCGGGTCGAGCAAGTGGAAGAACCGTAATTCAGGTGCCCCCCGAGGGGGCACGGGCCTCAATTTGTCGTTTCCTTGATTTATCGGCGAAGGAAATTGCCTTTCAACATATTCAGGCGTGCCTCGTCGCTCGGATTGCGATGGGCCTTCTGCAGAGCTTCGCGGAAAAATACCACGAAGATTGCAATAAAAACACCTACGATTGCCGACAACAGAACAATTAGGCCTGGCCTAGGCTTGGATTTCCTCTCCGGCCCCACCGCCGGATCCAGCACCTGAACGATCGAGGCGTCACGCGCCTCGTCTATCTTGGCAATTTCATACTGCTTCGCCAACAGCTCGAAGATGGTTTCGTAGTATTTCACGTCCCGCAGGAGCCGCAGATTATCCATGCCATCGGCTTTTCCAGCGTTGCCGGCGTTGTCCCGCCCACTCGTAATGCCCTCCATCTTGGCCAGTTCCTGCTTCATGGCGTCCAATTGATGCTGGGCTTGCTTGAGATCCGGGTTTTGCCCCGTAGCGAATGCGCGCATCGCGCTGATCAGGATCTCCTTGACCGCAATCTGGGCACGCAAACGAGCGGTCACCTCGACCATGGCACGTCCCTGCTCGTCAACCATATGCATGGATCAAGGATATTCTGTGCGGTGCATTGCTACTGTTCGAGCACGCTACCGCCCTGCAAGGACAGCCGAGGCTACTCGCATCGCAATGTCACGCCTACACGTGAGGCATCGGGGGCCTGCCTCGACATTCCGCCCGGTGCCGGGCCCATCGCCATTAGCTCGCAAACACAGGTACCACCTGGTCTATCGGTATGCTCACTCGCGTTTGGCGGCCCAGCACTTCGAGCAGGATTAACACCCGTTCCTCGCCTTCATGGCACTCGAAGACGCCTTCCAGTCCGCTGAAGGCGCCTTCTGAAACCCGTACGTGCACCCCGCGCTCGAAAAGGGCCCTCCGCAGCCGGTGCAGACCGGTTTCCGGCTCTGCCCTGTTCATAAGATCCTGCACAATCTCGTCGAGAACCGTTGCGTACTCGGCGCCAAAGCGCACGATGTCGGTGACGCCCACGGTGGAACGTACCGGAGCCAAGGACTGCACTTCGACATCTATTTGCAAGAACAGGTAGCGGGGGAAAAGCGGTTCAATACGATCCACCCAACGGCCCCTGACCCTCGTGGGCTGCAGGGTGCGCGGCAAATATGTTCGAAACCCCTGCCGCTCCAGTTGCGTCTGGGCAGTAGACTCGCCGCGAGGCTTGCTGCGAATTACATACCAGGAATCCACACCAGTGATTCGTGATTGGTGATTCATAGTTGGCAGCCGTCAGCCGTCAGTTGGCAGCTTTCATCAAGTTGCCAGTCGGCAGTAATTCCAATTCGCAAATTGCAAGCCGCATACTCCGTAAGAAAGTGCTCATGCGCGCCCCTTCTCGGGAATGGAAGCTTCCGACTGCCGCCGTAACGCATCGATCTCGGCCTTGAGCGCCTCGTACTCGGCCTCCTTGCGTGCCAAGTAGCCCTGGGTCAGGCGGATGCGCTCACGGATACCGTCTGATGTCAGGAGATAGGCCACCTTCTTGAGCTTGCTCTCGGAGCGCCGGAAGTTGCCGATCTTGACCCACCCTTTTTCGACCAGCGCCTTGATCAGGTAGTTAGTCTTTCCAATGCTGACCCCGAGCCGCTGCGCCAGCTCGCGCTGGTTGAGCTCCGGATCTTCACTAAGAATCTGGAGAGCGCGGAAGTGGGCCTGCTGTTGTGGAGTCATTCGACAGTGCTAAGTGCTGAGCACTGAGGACTGAGGCGACATATCAGTGCTGAGTATTGAGTTCTGAGTGCTGGGGACTGAGGACTGGCTTCTGAATTCTGGCTGCTGGCAGCTGGTAGGTGGCGGCTAGTTTCTTGTTCAATTTTGAACGGTCACTGTAGGGCGGAGGATCGGGAACGTCAATCGGAACGGCGCTTGCCGCCGATGCCCTCGGGAGACTCGCCCGTGGCTATCGATTAAAAGTCGTGATTATTCGATTAAAACGAACTTTGCCGCTTATAAGTCGATTTGAAATATACTTTATACGGCACTCATTTGTTATAATGGAATAATGGCTATAAACGATATTATACATACGGTTGCCGGAGTCGAGCTGGTCAGAAAGCTGGCCGAATCCGGACAACGCGTGTTCACGGCCGAAGAGGCCCGAAAGCTGGCTCCTTCCGTGGGAATCTCGCCCGGCTATTTCCTCCAGGCGCTTCACCACCTGTCTCGGACCGGCTGGATCGTACGGCTGATGAAGGGTCTCTACTCGCTCTCGGGATCAGTTCCCGGCACGACACCCCTTCACGAGTTCGAGATCGCGATGGCGCTGGTGGAACCCGCTGCAATCAGTCATTGGTCCGCGCTGAGCTACCACGGCCTGACCGAGCAGACGCCGCGGCGCGTGTACGTGCTCACCACCGCGCGGTCGGTACCCCGCGTTCGTCGTCGCGTCAAGGCGCGACGCGCCGAAGCGGGTTATCCGCAAACCCAGCCGTCAGCCGCCAGCCACCAGCCGTCAGCTGCCACAGTGCAACCAGCTGAAGACGGTTATTCGGTGGGCGGGATCATTTACCAGTTCATTCAGGTCAAGCCCGGACGTTTTTTCGGGATCGAGAACGTCTGGATGAACGAGTCG
>Ga0326597_10002179_pt1 | contig 29657 bp, 30 predicted proteins | sample RVTome_12_FD_203789 | JGI IMG/M metagenome (GOLD analysis project Ga0326597, IMG submission 203789) | Soil microbial communities from uranium-contaminated site in the Upper Colorado River Basin, Wyoming, United States - RVT100D185 | ecosystem: Environmental > Terrestrial > Soil > Contaminated >... | reverse complement strand
TACCTCCCGGTCGTACGCCCCCAAAATCTTCCGACGCAAATCGTCCGAGTACGCCTTTGCCATGGTGTTCTTGGATCGCCAGAGAAACTCGTTTCATAGTATACACCATCGGGAGAAATGCTCTAGTCCAGCAGGTTGCTGAAAAATGCTCTGCGCTTGTCATTCTGAGCGAAGCGAAGAATCTGCTTTTCGCCCGTGGCATTGAAAGCAAAGCAGATTCATCAGCCCGGAAAAAGCGCCCGGCTTCAGAATGACACTCCAACGGACTTTTTCCGCAACCTGCTAGTGCGGTTTAACTTTTAGTGTAGACCGTCAGGGCATGGCCTCAGAGTCTGTGTGACAACCTCGGTTTTTCGTCAGGGCACGACTTTAAACCGTTTCAACTATTGGTGTAGACCGTAAGGGCATGGCTTCAGCCATGCCGCAAGTGCTCTAGAATCAGTCGGCTTCAGCCGCTGAGGTTCGTCTTGCAAGGTGCTCGACCGGTCTACACCTTTTGTGAAAACGGCCTAGACGCTCACGCACGAACCGGCCCCCGGTCGCGGCTTCAGTGCCGCGGCTTGACCGGAGCTGAGATGTCTTGGGGATGGCTGGCTGGGGAGGTTAGAGGTGTTTCTTGAGCATATTCTCGATCGTATCCCGGCTGGCCGCGCCGACGATCTGCTCCTGCACCTTGCCGCCTTTGAACAGCAGCAGCGTCGGGATGCCGCGCACGTTGTATTGCGTCGGGGTCATCTGGTTCTCGTCCACGTTCATCTTGGCGACCTTGGCCTTGCCGGAGTACTCGCTGGCCAGGGCCTCGACCGTCGGAGCAATCATCCGGCAGGGGCCGCACCAGGCCGCCCAGAAGTCCACCAGGACCGGCTGCTCCGACTTCAGAACCTCTGCATCAAACGTTTGATCCGTCACTTCCATGGTATTTCCAGCCATTGCAGTCAACCTCCCACAGCGTGAATCTCTTCAATCCACCTGATTGGATGTAGCTCAGGGGCTATTCGATGGATTTTTTCTTTGCTGTTCGCTTCGGAGCTTCTTGCAGGCTGTCCTCCGGTCCATCCTTCGGTCCGCCCGCGGCTTGCCTGCCCGCCAGCTCACCGTACAGTTTAACGTACTCGCGGGCCGAAGCCCCCCACGAAAAGTCTTTTTTCATGCCGGTTTGCATCAGCCGCTTCCACGCCTCCCGGTCGCCGAAAACGGCCGTCGCCCGCTCGATGGTTTCGAGCAGGGCCGCCCCGGAATACTCCGCAAACTTGAACCCCGTCCCTTGACCGCTGGCGGGATCAAATTGTTCGATGGTATCGTCCAGCCCCCCCGTCGCCCGCACCACCGGAACCGTTCCGTAGCGCAGGCTGTAAATCTGGTTCAGCCCGCACGGCTCGTACCGCGACGGCATCAGGAACATGTCCGCGCCGGCCTCGATCTTGTGCGCCAGCGCGTTGTCGTAGGCGATCCGCGCCGCCACCTTGCCTTTGTAGCGCACCGACAGATCGCGGAACAGCTCTTCATATTCCGGCTCGCCGGAGCCGAGCGCCACCAGGCGGAGGTTCTTCGACATCATGCGGTCGGCCACTTCCGCGATCAGGTCCGCGCCCTTTTGCCGCGTGAAGCGCGACACGATCCCGATCAGCGGCACCTCCAGGTCCTCGGTCGGCAGCCCGAACTGCTGCAGCAGGTCCCTCTTGCACTTCTTCTTTCCGTCGAGGCTCGCCGCGCTGTAGTGCGCCGCGATGAAGCCGTCGACGCCCGGGTCCCACTCCCCGTAGTCGACGCCGTTCAGAATCCCTCGCAGCCGCCCGGCCCGCTCCTGGAGCACTCCTTCCAGGCCGAACCCGTACTCCGGCGTCTGGATTTCCCGTGCGTAGCCCTTGCTCACCGTCGTGATGGCGTCCGCGTAAATCAGCGCCCCTTTCAGGAAATTCACCTGCCCGTAGAACTCGAGCCACTCCATCGTGAATAATTCCTGCGTCAGGCCGGTTCGAAACAGCGCGTCCGGCGGGAACAGCCCCTGGTAGCCCAGGTTGTGGATCGTGAACGCGGTCGGAGTCTTTTTGAGCACCGGGTCGGCCGCGTAGGCCGTTTTGAGCAGCACCGGCGCAAGGCCCGCCTGCCAGTCGTGGCAGTGCAGCACGTCGGGCGGGAAAATTTGCTTCGCCACCTCCAGCACCGACCGGCTGAACAGCGCGAACCGCTCCGGATTGTCCGGCCAGTCCATGCCTTGCGGCCCCACGTACAAAGAGTCCCGCTCAAAATACGGCGCATAATCCACAAAAAACCAGCGCACCGGGCTTCTTCGCCCCGTGTCCTCCCGCCCTGTTTCTTCAATGATATCGGGGAAATACAGCCCGCCCCCCAGCGGAATCGTCAGGCTCGAGATCAGCGTCTTCGGCTTCGCCAGCTTCGTCGCGCGATACCGCGGCAGCACCACCGCCACGCTCAACCCTTCCGCCGCCAGCGCCTCCGGCAGCGCCCCGATCACGTCGGCCAGCCCGCCGGTCTTCGAAAACGGAACGCATTCCGATGCCGCGATCAACACTCGTAGTGGTTTCTGTTTGGGGGGTGCCATGCGCTCAAGGTAGCGGAGTCGCCTGGAGCTTGTCAAGAAATCTCGGCTGCCGCCCTGGACCGCGGCTTTGAGGAGCCGCGGCCCGCGTGGCCTCCCGGTCACTGCTTACCGGGCTCAGGCGCCAACTCAGGGATGGCCAACTCAGGGATGGTAAGGATGGGTTCAGCACGACTCGCCGCTTTTTAGGCAGCCACGGGAACGCCCGCGAGAGGGGCGATTGCTGCTTCAATACGGCGGATCTGCTCGCCCGTGGTCAAGCTCCGCAGCACCTTCTGAAAGCGCCGTATTTCTACGCCCGAAAGAATGTACTGCCAGCGGTAGGCGGCTAACACGCCCTCACGCAGGCGCTCGATGTTTTCCTCGAAGAACGCCGTGCCGCTGCTCTGCAGGAAGTAGTCGACATCGGCTTCCGCCTGAGCGCGAACGATTCCGTCCACCGCCCCCACCAGTTCGATCATGTCGTCTACCGCGCGGTCGCGCTCTTCCGGCGACATCTCTGCGTTCACACGAGCCCACTCCAGTTCGTCGATCCTCGCGTGCTGGGACTCTTCTTTCCAGTGATACAGAAACACGTCCTTGAAAAGCGGAGAGCTTTCCTGATCCGGCTCGATGCTTTTCAGGTAGTGGGTCTGCGTGAACAGCTCAATCAGCAGCGTCAACCCCATCACCGACCAGGTAGACTTCGACAGTACCGCCTTCGCCACCTCGTTCGGTTGCGCCGCATAGCGGTAGCCCGGGGGCATCTTCGCGGCGATCATTTGCTCGATGCGGCGGAACAGCTCCTGATGCTTCAGTTCTTCGTCGCTGAAGCGAACCAGCGATTCCAGCGCGATTTGATCGCCCGTCCAGTGATGCTGGCTCAATTCAAGAACCTTGGCATTGATGAAACGCTCGACCAAGCCGAACGTGTTCGCATAAGTGCGTCCCTGGATCTGGCTCAACATTCGAGCGTCCTGTTTATCCAGAAATTCAAATTGCTGGATCCCGGAGATCGAGTCCGGCAGAAACTTCTGGTCCAGATCAAAATCGCGGCCGCGGATCACGTCTCGATCGATGTCCCAACGGACACGCCTCGAAGCTGCCACGGTGCTCGCGTATTGTTCCGTTTGAATTGGGAGTGCAGTAGTCATGATGAACCATCCTTTCGTTTCTTTGATTTGTGATCTCTTTTTCGTTACGCCCGAGACAAAGCAAGACACATGCCAGTGCGACGCTGGATTGGCATGAGGAAGGCAACACCTTATATCGGAAGGACTTAATTGGATGGCACGGGATGATAAGACGGCTAGTGCCAAATGTTGGCATGCCAAGAGATTGGCAGGGTGCCAATTTGCTAGCACGTTTTAGTAGAGAACTTGTCAAAGGTGGTCTCCCCAAGCTCCCGCGATACGCGACCGGCGCGCTTGTCCCGAAACCTCCATACCCATGCGAACCCCAACCCCGTTGTGTTATGATTTCTTCCTTTTCGAATGACGGGCCGCATGCGATTGATCCACGGCTACCCGAAGGAGAGACGATTGGACCAGCAATGAGCAGCAAGCCGAACCCCGTTGACGAGCCGGCGCGCGTACCCAACCTGGACGACTTGTGCATCAACACCATCCGCACCCTCGCCATGGACGCCGTCGAGCGGGCCAAGTCCGGCCATCCCGGCATGCCGATGGGCGCCGCCCCGATGGCCTACGTCCTCTGGACGCGTTTTCTGCGCCACAACCCCAGCGACCCCGCCTGGCCGAACCGCGACCGTTTTGTGCTCTCCGCCGGACACGGCTCGATGCTGCTCTACGCGCTGCTCCACCTGACCGGCTACGATCTCTCGCTCGACGAGCTGCGCAACTTCCGCCAGTGGGAGAGCAAGACCCCGGGGCATCCCGAGCACGGCCTCACGCCCGGCGTCGAAGCCACCAGCGGCCCGCTCGGCCAGGGCTTCGGCAACGGCGTCGGCATGGCCATTGCCGAGCGCTTTCTCGCCGCGCACTTCAACCGCCCCGGCCACACCATCGTCGATCACTTCACCTATTCCATCGTCAGCGACGGCGACCTGATGGAAGGCGTCGCGTCCGAGGCGGCTTCGCTCGCCGGGCACCTGAAGCTCGGCAAGCTGATTTATCTCTACGACGACAATCACATCACCATTGACGGCGACACCGGCCTCGCTTTCTCCGAGAACGTGTCCGAGCGCTTCGCGGCCTACGGCTGGCAGGTTCAGGAAGTGGACGGAAACGATCTGCGCGCCTTGACGAACGCGCTCTCGGCGGCCCGCGCCGAGATCAACCGCCCCTCGCTGCTTCGCGTCCGCACCCACATCGGCTTCGGCAGCCCCAACAAGCAGGACACGGCCGACGCCCACGGCAGCCCTCTCGGCAAGGCGGAGGTCGCGCTGACCAAGAAAGCCCTCGGCTGGCCCGCCGAGCCCGAATTCTATGTCCCGCCCGATGCGCTCTACGTCTTCCGCGAGGCCGTCGAGCGCGGCCAGGCCCAGCAGGCCCAGTGGCAGGCTCGCTTGGACGCTTACCAAGCAGCCTTTCCCGAACTGGCCGCCGAGTGGCAGCGCGCTCTCGAACGGGAGCTTCCGCCGGGATGGGCGGACAGCTTGCCGCAGTTCCCGCCCTCGGGCGGCCAACTAGCCACGAGGACTGCCTCGGGAAAAGTTTTGAACGCCATTGCGCCCGTCCTCCCGAATCTCCTGGGCGGCTCGGCGGATCTCAGCGGGAGCAACGAAACTGTTCTCAAAAATCAGGAAGCCTTCCATCGGAACCCGTCCGGAAGGAACTTCCATTTCGGGATCCGGGAGCACGCCATGGGCGCGGTTCTGAACGGCATGGCGCTGCACCGGGGCGTCCGGCCGTTCGGTGGGACGTTCCTCGTATTTGCCGATTACATGCGGCCTGCCATCCGCCTGGCGGCCTTGAGCCGCCTGCCCGTGATCTACGTTTTCACGCATGACAGCATTGGCGTCGGAGAGGACGGCCCCACGCACCAGCCGGTTGAGCACCTGGCATCGCTGCGGGCCATTCCGAATTTGACGGTCATCCGCCCCGCCGACGCCGCCGAAACCGCCGTAGCCTGGCGAGTCGCTCTCGAGCGCGCCGGCCCGGTCGCCTTGGTTTTCACCCGCCAGAAGGTTCCGGTTCTCGACCGCAGCCGGCTTGCCCCGGCTGACTTGGCCGCCAAAGGCGCCTACATTCTGGCCGAGGCCGAAAAAACTCCTCTGCGCGTCATCCTGCTCGCGACCGGCTCGGAAGTTCACCCCGCTCTCCAGGCCAGGATGCTGCTCGAAGCCAAAGGAATCGGTACTCGCGTCCTCAGCATGCCTTCGTGGGAGCTGTTTGCCGAGCAGCCGAAATCCTACCGGGAGGAATTGCTGCCGGCTTGGATTCCCGCCCGCCTGGCCGTCGAGGCCGCTTCCCCGTTCGGCTGGCGCGAGTTCGTTGGCGACCGCGGCGACATCCTGGGGATGGAGCGCTTCGGCGCATCCGCCCCCGGCGGAGTTTTGTTCCAGAAATTCGGCTTCACCGCCGAGAACATCGCCGCCCGCGCCGAGGCCCTGTTGCGATAAAGCGTTTACACTTTTTGTGTACCCCGTCAGGGCACGGCTTCACAGACTGCTGAAAAAGTCTGGCGTACAGCTTGCAAATCGGGTTCCCATGGCGGTTTTTTTCTCTAGCCCAGCGCTTTAGCGCTGGGTCAGCGGTCCAGAGATGTGGTTCCGCAGCCCGCTGCAGCGGGCTTCCTAGAGGCTGCTGGGCGTTCCGTCAGGGCACGGCTTTCAGCCGTGCCGCACGAGCCGCACCAAGCAGGGGCTTCAGCCCCTGAGGTCCAGAGTTCGTGTGTAGTTTCTGGCCGGGGTAGCCACGGCACGTCTTTTGTGCCGTGGGGGGTTCTTTTCCCTAGCCCAGCCGTTTCCGGCTGGGTCCGCGTTCCCTGGTTAGTGCCAGCCCCCTTTAGGGGGCCTATATAGCAACTCTGAAAACGGCCTAGCTGCCTCACTGCATCCCCCCTTCCATTCTTTACTTTTCCCCCGACCGGCTTTAGGATAGAATCGAAAGTCAAATAACATTGGGTTTCGACTGGGGTTCCCGCATCGGAGCCCGAATCGGCAGGCAACCTTTTGCAGGATGAGGGGGCGAGGTTTTACTGCCCCGGATTGAGTCCAAATTCAGCGAAGACCAGAGAAAAGGCCTCGTACAGGACAGGATTCCCATGCCAGCAACCAACACAGCTCAGCATACCGCCACGGAGACCGCCACCTTCAGCGTTGGCGGCAAAACCGTCACTCTGCCGGTTGTCACCGGGACGGAAAACGAGCAGGCCGTGGATATTTCGCAGCTTCGCAAGGAGACCTCCTTCGTCACCCTCGATCACGGCTTTATGAACACGGGCTCGTGCCTCAGCTCGATCACTTTCATCAACGGCGAAGAGGGGATTCTGCGCTACCGCGGCTATCCGATTGACCAGCTTGCCGAGAACTCCACCTTCACCGAGACGGCCTACCTGCTGATCTACGGACACCTGCCCTCGAAGTCCGAGCTCGACGCCTTCAACAATCTCCTGACGCGCCACTCCATGATCCACGAGGACATGAAGCGCTTCTTCGACGGCTACCCCAGCACGGCCCATCCCATGGCCATCCTTTCGGCGATGGTCTGCTCGCTCTCGAGCTACTATCCGCAGGCCCTCGAGCCCAACCGCCTCGATGAGCTGGACCTGACGATCGCGCGCCTCTTGGCCAAGATGACCACCATCGTCGCCCTTTCCTATAAGAAGTCTCTCGGCCAGCCGTTTGCCTATCCGCTCAATTCGCTCGATTACTCTTCCAACTTCCTCCACATGCTGTTTTCCGTGCCCGCCGAGGAATACCACGTCGACCCGGACGTCGCCCGCGCCCTCGACCTGCTGCTCATCCTCCACGCCGACCACGAGCAGAACTGCAGCACCTCCACCGTCCGCATGGTCGGCAGTAGCCAGGCCAATCTCTTCGCCAGCATCGCCGCCGGAATTTGCGCCCTCTGGGGCCCCCTGCACGGCGGTGCCAACCAGGAAGTCATGTCCATGCTCCAGATGATTCACGAAGACGGCGGCAACGTGGACAAGTACATCGCCATGGCCAAGGACAAGAAGTCCTCCTTCCGCCTGATGGGCTTCGGCCATCGCGTCTACAAGAATTTCGACCCCCGCGCCAAGATCATCAAGAAAGCCTGCGACGCCGTCCTGAACAAGCTCGGCATCCACGACCCTCTGCTCGACATCGCCCGCCAGCTCGAAGAGCGCGCCTTGAAAGACGACTACTTCATCCAGCACAGGCTCTACCCGAACGTCGATTTTTACAGCGGGATCATCTACAAGGCCATCGGCATTCCCACCAACATGTTCACCGTCATGTTCGCCGTCGGCCGCCTGCCCGGCTGGATCGCCCAATGGAAAGAGATGGTCGAGTCGAGCGACACCAAGATCGGCCGCCCCCGCCAGATCTACACCGGCCACACCCAGCGCGACTACATCCCCGCCGCCAAGCGCTGACCCGGCTGCCATATCCCATCGGATTGGGTGGACGCGGTCATCCTGAGCACAGCGAAGGACCTGAGGACCTGCCTTTCTCTTTCAATCTGCGGAATCTGCGAAATCTGCGGATTCTTCTTCGGAATCTGGAATCTGGAATCTGGAATCGATCATCGGCCCCACCGCACACTCCCCGAACTTTTGACCCAACGCTTCCGAATCGTCGTGCCGCACCGCCCCGCGCCGTATAATCGCCGTATAATCGCCGTATAATAAGGATTGCCTATGGATTCGCAGCCCCAGGACTCGTTCGAAGCAGCCCCGAAAATTCGGCTCACCTCCTTCTTCCACAGTTTCATCGTGCGCCACTTGGCGGGAATCGGCCGCCCGGGCGACCGCGTGCGCACCGTCCTCAGCATTCTCGCCGTGGGACTCGGTGTCGGCGTCGTCCTGGCCATTCAGTTGGCCAACCGCAGCGCCATCCAATCGTTTGAATCCTCGCTCGTCGCAATCGCCGGCCGCGCCAACCTCTCGATCCTCGGCGCCGACGGCGTGGACGAGCTGCTGCTGCCCCGCCTCCGGGAGACGCTCGGACCCGAGGTCGGAATCTCGCCCGTCGTCGAAGCCGTCGCCGTCGTCCCCTCCACGCGCGAAACCCTGCGGATTCTCGGCACCGATATCGTCGAGGACAGCCCCGTCCGCGAGACCCGTCTCGAGCAGGCCGAGCTTTCTCCCCGGGAGTTTCTGCTGCTGCTCACCGACCCGCGCTCGATCATCGTTGGAGAAGCCTTCGCCCTCCGCCACGGCTTGCAAACCGGATCGAAGCTCCCGCTGCTCGTCAGCGACCGCCAGGAGGAGTTCACCGTCCGCGCCGTCCTCGCGCCGCAGGGCGTGGGCAAGGTTCTGGCGGGGAGCATCGCCATCCTGGATATCGCCGCCGCGCAGCTTGCCTTCCGCCGCTTCGGCAAGCTCGACCGCATTGACCTGGTCGTTCCGCCGGACCGCGTTTCGCGGACGCAAGCGCTCCTGGAGCGGGAGCTGCCTCCCGGCTTGCGCGTCGAGCGCCCCGCCGAGCGCGCCGAGCAGACCGACAAAATGCTGCGCGCTTTCCGCTGGAACCTCACCGCCCTGAGCTACGTCTCCCTGATCGTCGGCGCCTTTCTCATCTACAACACGATTGCCGTCTCCGTCGTCCGCCGGCGCGGTGAGATCGGCACGCTCCGCGCTCTCGGGGCGACTTCGGGGCAGGTGCTGCGGCTGTTTCTCTCGGAAGCCCTGCTGCTCGGCCTCGCCGGGGGAATCGCCGGCGTCGGTCTGGGACGCGTCCTGGCCGATTTTGCGCTCCAGTTGGTCTCGGGCACCGTAAATACTCTCTATGCCGCCGCTCCGCCCGCCCCCGTCATCCTCGATCGGGGTTTGATCTGGGTTGCGATTGGAATCGGCGGCCTGACCGCCTTGCTTTCCGCGCTGCACCCGGCGCTCGAGGCCTCGGGCGTCCTTCCTGCCGAAGCCCTGCAGCGCGGCGCGCATGAGCGCCAGCGGCAGATCGCCGTCCGCCGCTATACGGTCCTCGGTATTCTTACCCTTGCTCTCGCCGGAGGTGCCTCTCTGCTGCCTGCCATTGCCGGCCTTCCGCTGTTCGGCTATCTGGCCGCCTTTCTGGTCATCGTCGGATTTTCGTTCCTGATGCCGCTTCTGCTCTTCGCGTTTACCACAATCCTCGAAGTCCCCGTGCGCAAGTTGGCGGGCGTCGAAGGACGCTTGGCGGCTCGCGGGCTCGCCGCCTCTCCAGCGCGAATTTCCGTTCTTGCCATGTCTCTGGCCACTGCTGTCGCCATGATGGCGAGCGTTGCGATCATGGTCGGAAGTTTTCGCGAGACCGTCCAAATCTGGGCCGAGCAGACGCTGCGCGCCGATCTGTTCTTGAAGCCCGCCGCCCAGGTTGCCGGAGCCAGCGACGCCTCCATTCCCCCCGAAGCCATCGCGCTCGTGCGCTCGAACCCCCAGGTGGAAGCCGTGGACGCCTTCCGGGCCTTGGATATTGTGTATGACCAGCGCCGCGTCCTGCTCGGCGCCGGTGAATGGCCTACCCTTGTCCGCTACGGCAATCTTCTGTTCGTGGACGGCCGCTCGCCCCAGGAAGTCATGTCCAACGGTCTCGCCGAGTCGGTAATCGTCTCGGAGCCCTTCTCGATTCATTCGCGCGTCGGCCGCGGCGACCGGATTCTGCTCGACACTCCCTCGGGCGAGTATTCCTTCGAGGTCCAAGGCGTCTACTACGACTACTCCAATGACCGGGGCACCATCGTCATGGACCGCGACACATACCGCCGTCTTTACGGCGACGACACGGCCAGCACGCTCGCCATTTATCTCTCGCCCGGCGCGAGCGGCGACGACGTCAAGGCCCAGCTCGACCGCGATTTGGGAGAGCGGGGCTACCAGTTCCTGATTACGCCGAACGCCGTGCTGCAGCAGGCCGTGCTGCGCGTTTTTGACCGCACCTTCGCCATCACCTACGCCCTCGAAGTCGTCGCCCTGCTGATCGCCGCGCTCGGCATCGCCAACTCGCTCCTCGCCTTCGTCATCGAGCGCCGCCGCGAGCTCGGCATCCTGCGCGTGCTCGGCGCCTCCCGCCGCCAGTTGCGCAAGATGATTCTCACCGAAGCCGGCCTCGTCGGCCTGCTCGGAAACCTCACCGGCTGGGCCATGGGGCTGCTTCTCTCGCTGATCCTGATCTATACCGTGAACCGCCAATCGTTCGGATGGACCATCCAGTTCAGCTATCCCGCCGGCTTCCTCGCGCTCTCGGGCCTGGCCATCTGGCTGGTCTCCATCCTCGCCGCCCTCTATCCCGCCCGCGTCGCCGCCCGCTTCCGCCCCGCCGAGGTCATCGCGATTGAATGAGTTCACAGAATCTAGAATCTAAGAATGCTGGAATATGGGGGCGGCGCATTGCGGCTGCGTTGACGGCAGTAGCCGCATGGTTGATAAAGCCCTGGCTGGAAAGGCAATTTTCTCCAGAGTCCCAATTGCCACCGCTCATAGCAGTATGCCTGTTTATAATAGCCGCGTTACTCGTACGGAGAGATTGGTTTCCGCATCTAGCCGCCATCCTTTCCAGTGGTCCGCAATTCCAGTCACTGGAACTCCCTAGTCCCTTACCTGCAACGAAATACTATTGCGAGAGATCATCCCGCTTTGCAATGTTTATTCCAAAGAAAAACCAGGCGATCTATTTTGTGCCAACTGAATTCGAGTGGGATGACTCTCGCTTAGTATGCCAAGTGGTAACCGATGGAGAGAACCCTACGATGAAAAGCCTTGCGGATAGTGATGAGCTAATCCTCGGTTACAAATATCATGTCGCACTGAGCCGGAACAATGCCAAGAGATTCTATATAAAAAACGGAAAATTGTTATGTCAAATTGATTTCCAACTGGATAAGACGGATTTTAGCGATCCAATGGAATTGGGCGGCGGTTCATTCCGGGAACAACGAGCTAGGATATTATTTCTCAACGAGTCCCTACCCGAAATAGGAAAACCACCCAAGGAAGAAATTGGCGATGACGCCATGTTGGAATACTTGGACAAAATGATGGGACAGATCCAAGCGCAAGGTCTTTTTGGTCAAGTTGACAAATCGCCACTTCCAGAACTATACGAAAAATTCGGGAATGATCCGCAACGCTTTATCGACATTGCTTGGATACACCTAGTAATAAGTGCAATCACACGCGAAGTGGCGGATGAAATCAGGAGCCTTACAATCGAATTGAAGTTGCCTTATGTTTTTGTTCAATTTGTTGGCAGAAACCGGAATGACGAATTACGTGTAATTGGGAATTGCCGGGTAGCCGGGTAGCGCAGAGTTTGCGCGTTTCAAACTCTGCGGCTTTCGCCTCCCAGGTGGAAGGCTATCCCTGGTTCTGACAAAGCACCTCACCGCCTTAGGCCGGCTTTCCTCTAGCCCAGGGCTTCAGCCCTGGGTCACGTGGCGAAGAATTCGTGTTCTACCTCACTGCCGTAGGCCGTCGCGCAGCCTTGGCGGAGCGACATCTCTCTTGATCCGCGAAAAACCGGATAGCTTGTCATCCCGAGAGAAGCCGAGGGATCTGCTCTTCGTAGTTCAATCTGTGAAATCTGCGTAATCTGCGGATAGATGCCTTTTTGCCCTGCCTGAAATCTCCTAACTTCCATCTTCCTTCTCCTGCTTTCGCTCGTCACTCGTCACTCGCCACTCGTCACTGTTTTTCGGTTCTTTCGGAACTCTCGGTAGAATCTTCTTGACCTCGTTTTCCGTTTGGACCCATCCTGGCATGGGAGGAGGTGCGCATGAACACGGGGCGCCCGAGGTCGCCGCAACTGCCAGACGCCGATTTCTTTTCTCCTGGCCTGGCCCCAGGCCGCTTTCCGCCCCCCGTCTTCCTCCGGCAGGCACCTGCAGAGGCTTTTGCGCGATTTTTGAGCGCCGGGGAGTTCTCGGTAAAATACTGAAAATAAATTAGTTGAATATCCCTATGAGTATTTTTACGAAACGAACCCAAACTAGTACTTCTGGGACTATTCTCGCCGCATTCGTCTCCCTTGCCTTCCTGCTTGCCCCGGCTCCAGCCCAGGCCCAGACCCAGACCCCGGCCCCGGCCCAAGAGGAGGCTGCAACTCCGATTTCGCCTCCCGCTCCCCCTGACCCCGGCCCCGCTCCCCGTTTCTGCAAAGCCCTCCCCGGCTTTCAATTCGAGTTTCCCCGCGACCATTTCTCCCACCCCTGCTTCCGCACCGAGTGGTGGTACTTCACGGGAAACCTGAGCGACCCGAACGGCCGCCGCTTCGGCTTTGAGCTGACGTTCTTTCGCGAAGGGGTCGAGAACCCTTACGTGAATCCGTCGCGCTGGCGCGTGGACGATCTCTACCTCGCGCATTTCGCCGTCAGCGACATTGCCGCCGGGCGCTTTTCCTACAGCGACCGGCTGCATCGCGCAGGCATCGAGATGGCCGGCGCCGATCCCTCCCAGGGCCGCATCTGGAACGGCGACTGGTCGGCGACGCTCGACGGCAGGGCCTGGCTGTTGGAAGCCGCCTCCGACGGCCCCTCCGAGGCCGGCCAGCGCATCCGCCTCGAGCTCAACCCGCTCCGCCCGCCCGTCATTCAGGGCCGCGACGGCGTCAGCCAGAAAGCCGCCGGCGAAGGCAACGCCTCCCATTACTATTCGCTCACCCGCCTCGCAACGTCCGGCGTGCTTGAGACCGCCGGCTCTTCCTTCGAGGTTTCCGGCCTCTCCTGGATGGACCATGAGTTTTCGACCAACCAGTTGCAGCCCGATCAGGTCGGCTGGGACTGGGTGAGCCTGCAACTGGACGACGGCACCGACTGGATGTTCTTTCAGTTGCGGCGGCGCGTCGCCCCCGGTGGAGAAGCAGGTGGAGACGCCAGTGGAGACGCAGGTGGAGAGAAGGACCCGCACTCGGCCGGCTCCGTCTCGCTTCCGGACGGAACCGCCGTGCAACTTTCAGCCGCGGATTTCGAGATGACCCCGCTCGACCAGTGGCGCAGTCCTCACAGCGGCGGCCACTACCCCATCCGCTGGCGCATTCAAGTCCCGTCGCAAGGACTGGACGTGACCGTATCCGCGGCGATGGAGGATCAGGAGCTCATTACGCAGGAGACCACCGGCGTTACCTACTGGGAGGGAAGTTCTCTGGCGCGAGGCACGCGGAATGGAATCGCCCTCCAGGGCCGCGGCTATCTCGAAATGACCGGCTACGCCGGCCCCCTGCAGCCCGGATTGTATTCGACAGAATAGTCCGCTGGATTTCGCGCTTGCTGAATAGCAAGACTCAACGCTGGCGCATAGCCCCGGCAGGGGCGCTATATTGTGGCCCATGGCGAAGCCGTGGGTGAGAAGCGGTGTAAGGACAAGCCCCGGCAGGGGCGGCAGAACAGGATTCCATCTCTTGGCGACCCTATCACACCACCTGGAAAACGCGGCCTCAGACAGCCTACCGCCCCTGGGTCCTCTGGTACTGCTCGTAGCGCCGGTCGCTCTCCGTAAACCAAGTGCCCCACGGGCGGGGATCGGCGGCGTCCCAGTAGAGCGGGTCGCCCGGAATCCGTTCGTTGAGCAGCCCCTTGTCGTCCAGGAAGACTTTCGAGGAAGGCCCGTTGGTGTCCGAGCAGGAGTTGAACATCGGCCGCAGCGCCAGGAGGTTTTCCTGGTCGAGATCGTAGCTGAACTTCGCGGTCACGGGCTTGACGAAGACCTCGGAATCGTAGAGCGTGATCTCGCCTTCGATCGTGGCGCCCATGCGCCGGTAGCGCTCCACGGTCTCCAGATTGTCGGTGAACTCGGACACTCCGCCCTTCCACGCGCGCATCTGGTTGGTGTGGACGGTCAGCGCATCGCCGTCCCAGAAGCCGATCGATTCCCCGTGCCACTTGGGGTATTGAAACTCCTCGGGGGTGTGCCCGCTGCCGTCGGTGTAAATCCAGCGGGTGTAATTCTCGGAGTTCCCGGCCCCCAGGATCCAGACCTGTCTGGGCGTAACGATGAACTCGCGCGCGTCGGTCAGCGCCTCGAAGAATCCGCCGGGAAGGCAGAATGCATTGGCGCTCCAGATGCGCCCCTCGCTCGTGGCCTTCAGTTCCTGAACGAGGTATTCCTGGTATTGCGGCGTCAGCAGCTTCACGACGTCGCTCGCCGGACCCCGCCCGCGGAAGTTGACGCCGCCCTCCCAGACCCCGCTCCAGTCCGGGATGGTGTCCTTGGTGTGCTTGGTGCCCCCGTTGGCTTGCTGGAGCAATGCCTGATAGTGCTCCCAGGCGGTGGCGTAGGGATACGCGCTCGTAAGATTCGTGGCGCCGGACCGGCCCGTGCCCTCCGACCCGTGCGGCCGGGCCGAGCCCACCTGGCCGGAGTCCTGGTAGGATTCAATGTCGAGCGCCATCCCGCGGAGCTGCCCGACCGTGTTGTTCCGGTAATACGCCGGATTGGTCCACAGCGCCCGGTCTCGCCGGAAATCGGTGGTGTTGAAGATGGTGGTTTGCGCGGCCGCCGGGACCGGCAGCGACAAGCCCGCAAGCAGTGCAGCCATGGAAAGCGTCGCCTGGAAGTTTGAGCGCACGGTGATTCCCTCCCTGCGTTAGGGTTACTGGCGATTCGCGCGGAGCCTGGCGAAACGATCTATTCGTAGGTCTTTCCGTCCGCGCCGACGATGGTGATGTAGCTGCCGCCCGGCCGCCCGTCCGACAGGGGATGGAAGTTGACCTGGATCGCGTCACCGGGCTTGAAGGTGGCTTTGCCGATGCCCCGCTTGATCATGTTGGTCAGGTTCGACATCTCGATCCAGTATTTCACTGTCTCCCCGCCATCGCCCTTCGCGTCGACGTAGAGAAACACGTGCGGATTGCGGTACACGAATTCCGTCACTGTCCCCGTTACGGAAATCTGCTTGCTGTGATCGAACATCGCATGAGAATGGTGCGACCATGCCGGCGCCGCGGCGCCCAGAATCATTACGCCCGCCAGCAGAACAGTCCATTTCAGATGGTGCATTGGTGTGATCCTCCGTATCCCCTTCCGGGCCGTGCCCCCCAATGCGCAGCCGCATTGCGCGCAAGCAGCTCCGCGAAACCCGCTGCTCCGGCTCGGACGCATTGGGTGCAACTTCCGCCATCCGGCGGCGGTCTCATTATAGCAAACACTCGCGTTCAGAGCACCCAATCTCGGGAGGTAAGCCGGCGAAGGACTGCCGGTACGGATCCGATCCTTGCAGCGATCATTCAGCGCAGCAATCATTCAGCGGGGGCCGGCAATCGGCGCGAACAGTTCTTCAAGCCGCAGGGGCTTTTCGAGCAGCGCCTGATCCACCAGATACCGCGTCAGGGTTTCCAAGGTCTTGCGGTTGGCCTCCAAGCCATAAGACCAAGGGTCCGGGCCGAAGAGCGCATTCATCTCCTCAAGGTCGGACAATAGCCAGGGCAGGGTATACCGCAGCGCGGCACTGTAGCGCGCCTGGCGCAAGCACGCTTCCTTTGCCTGCTGGAAGGCCCGGAACAGACTCTCTGCGATCCAGGGGTCTTTCTTGTAGACGGCTTCCCGGATCACCAGCGTGTGCATGATCGGGAAAATGCCGGTCTTTCGATAGTACTTCTGCTCGGTCTCCCGGTAGTTCGGAAAGAGCCGCTGCACGTCCGGGCTCCGGCCGAAGCAGGACGGCTGGATCGCCCCGAGCAGGGCATCGAGCTCCCCGCTTTCGAGCATCCCGCTGAGCGTCTGTCCTTCCCCGATGAATTCCAGGGAGAAGTCCGCCGCGGGCCGCTCGTCCAGTTCATCCTTCGGACGCGGTTCTTCGAGACCACCGACGAACCAGCGCATCTTCTCCCACGCCGCGCCGTACTCGTCTTTCAGGATGCCGCGAATCCAAACCGCCGCCGTCTGGCCGTACGCCAGCACGCCCACGCGCCGCCCTTCGAGGTCCTTCGCGGTCTTGATTCCGGACTTCGTGTTCACGAACACAAAGCTGTGGCGGAACATTCGGGAAGGGAAAACGGGAACCGCAACGAACGGGAAGTCGCCTTTGGCGCGCCGCCGCAAGTAGACGGCGGAGGACATTTCGGAGACGTCGAATTCCTGGTGGCGCATCATGCGCACGAAGATCTCGGGAGGGCTTTGGATCGGCACGTAGTTCAGGTCGATCCCCTCCGGCTGGACCGCCCCCGTGCGCAGGGCCTCCGTGCGATCGTAGGGTCCGCAGGCCAGCGTGAGCGACAATTTCCCCATGGTGATCCGCCTTTCCGCCAATGCAATGAGTGCGGTTGTTCCTATCGTATCGATCCTATCTATCGTATCTCTGGTCGGGCAAAAACCGGAAACCGGGAGGCCGTTGGGTCTGCGGATGGGATGTTACGGCCTGCTTAAGGTGAGCAAGGATATTCGTTTTGGAACTGGGGCCAAAAACCGATGGGCCGGTCTTCGTCACTCGAAGACGCCACCCACGAGCCGGGCGGGATTCCCTGGAACAGATCCTCTTCGACCGGCATCAAGCTCTTCTTGTGGGACACCATTTCTATTTGCTCCATTGATCCAAACCAGGTCGTCTCACCAGCATTCTGATCTGGGTCATGTGGGTCAGTGTTCTGAGCACCAGTCTCCCGGTCATTTGTGCAGGGATCGGGAACCCTGGGCTTGGCGCTCTGAAATCGATGTTCAATCGGCGAAGTGAGAGGATGACCCAGACAGTCACACCCAACAGGATGGGAAGCCCAACAAATCGAACAGTAGAAGACCCGAGACTTCCTGCCACCAGCGCGACGATGAGCGCTGCGAGTAGCGTGCGGTTTTCAGTGATCGAACCGAGTAGCGTCTCCAAACTTGAGCTTGCGCGTTCGTTAGTCTTCATAGTCTTCATCTCCTCCGACCCTTTCTCCCAGTCTTTCCTTACATTGTCTTGCACGATGCTTGCCAAACCGGCTCCGTAACAAATAATCCTCATTGCCACAAAGGGTTAGGGGGCACGCCATGGAAGACTGCCAGCGAGGGGCATGTGTCCAAAAATGAGAATTCCGTTCACTGGAGAGACAAGCCTCGACCGCAGCGGATGGGCATTTTGGAGCAGAGTTCATCGGGACTTGAATGGCACAGCGCACTTGCAACGATTTCGAAAGGGAGCGATACTGCTTAGTGACCGGGCGATTTGAGCCAGAATGGAAACACCCTCGCCCATAAGTCCTTGCGCGCCCGTAGCTCAGATGGATAGAGCGACTGCCTACGAAGCAGTAGGTCGGGTGTTCGAGCCACCCCGGGCGCGCCATATCTTCATTGAACCGAGAGATGTCTTTCCGGGCGGCGGGCTTCCGCGAAAGGGTTCGGGAACGTCTGAAAACGTACGATGATCCAACCGATTTAAGAACCAAGGACAGGAACCGGGGACAAGAACTGAGGAGAGGAACGATGAAATCAGAATCTGTTGCTCTGCGGAGAATTGCGGCGCGCTGCAAAAGCGGGAGCAATGTTATCCTGCCGGCGGCTGTTCTGATGATCGCGGCAGGAGCGTGGGGATTTGCGCAAGAAGGATTGCGGCCGCGGCGTCCCGACCAGCCCGTCCCGGCCAAACCGTTCCACATCATCGGCAATATCTATTATGTGGGACAGACGGACACCTCCCAGCCGGGTTCCGATGATGCAGCCTATCTGATCACCACGCCAGGCCGCCGCGGTGTTCTTCCTGAATCGCCGCAGCCGCGCGCCGCGCCGGCGAAGAGTCGATGACCCGTACTCTGTAGTTTTCTTTACCTTTCTTGAAAGCATTGCATTTGAGGGCAACTCAATTCATATTGAAGCAAGAGAACAGGCGGGACCCGTACGCAAAACGAGTCCGGCAACCCGGAACGGGTGGAGGAGGAGGAACAAAATGATTCAGTTCGGTACTTGGCGCTATGCATTGGCGTCTCTGCTGGCCGTCGGATTGCTGGCGTGCAGCCAGCAGGGGGGAGAGCAAGCCGCAGGGGGAGGAGGCGGTTACGAGGGCGTGCACGTGTTTGAAGGGCGCATTTCCGACGCCACCTGCGGAGCGACCCATAAGATGCCCGACGCGAAGGCGTGCACGGAGGCCTGCGTGAATGGGGGAGACTCCTACGTGCTCGTGATCGGCGATGTGGTGCACCCTTTGCAGGGTAACGCGGAGGACATCAAGCCGTTTGCCGGCCAGCCCGCGCAGGTGAGCGCATCCCTGGAAGGCGACACCCTCCATGTCGTGCGCATCAGCGCGCCCGGCCAGCCGCCGCCTACGGAAGGGTAACGCTGGAAGAAGAAGCTACGGTAAGCCCCAGGGGCCTGCGCAGTTCCGCTATTTCCGATGCGCCTCCGCCGGGACGCGAAGAGACTCGCGGGCCTTGCCCACGATTCCCTCCCCATCAGCTTCCCGCCTGAATGTCATTCCCTCCTCCCGGAGGCAAGGGAATGATGATCGCCGACCGTGGCCGGCGCTCCCTGTGTTCCTGTTCGGGAAGAGCGACGCAGGAGTGCCCGCAACTCGGCCCCGCGCAGTCCTGGCTGCTCCATCCTGCTTCCTCTTCGGAGTGGCACAGGCGCGTGGCAGGCGTATCCACGGCTGTTCCCGTTTCGAGTCTATTGTTTTTCCTCGGCCTGATTCTGTCGTTCCTGTTCCGGCTGTTTGGAGCGGATTGGAAATTCCCCTCCCCGTCGCCGCCGGCCCCTGCGAGCAGTCCGGCCGCTCCCCGGAAACTCACCTCGGGGCCGCCCGCCTCCCCCGAACGCAAAGAATCGTTTCAGGCCGCTGCCGGGGGGGCCACACGTTTTTCGTCGGTACGTTCGCCGGGAAATGAGGTATCCTGAAATTCCAAAAGGAGATGCTGGCGATGGAACTGAATGAGCTTGGCGGTTGCGGCACGGCCCTGGCGACCCCGTTCCAGGCGGGCGGCGAGATCGATGAGGCGGCATTGCGCCGTCTGGTGCGGCGCCAACTGGAAGCGGGAATCGATTTCCTGGTTCCCTGCGGGACGACCGGAGAGAGCCCGGTTCTGGACGCGGACGAGCATGCCCGGGTTGTCGAGATCACGCTCGAGGAAGCGCGGGGAAAAGTCCCGGTGATCGCCGGCGCGGGGGGCAACAACACGCGCCGCGTCTCGGAGCAGGTGCGCCGGATGGAGAGCCTGGGGGTGGACGCCATCCTCTCGGTTTCTCCGTATTACAACAAGCCGACCCAGGAAGGCATTTTCCAGCATTACCGCGCCGTTGCCCAGGCAACTACACTGCCCGTCATCGTCTATAACGTTCCCGGACGGACCGGGTCGAACATCGAGCCGGCCACGCTGGTCCGCCTGGCTGAGATTCCGAACATTCTCGGCGTCAAGGAGGCTTCGGGAAACATTGTCCAGATCGGGGAGATTCTGCACTGCTTCCCGCCGCGTTTCCGGGTGATCTCGGGCGATGATGCGATGACGCTCCCGATCATGGCGCTGGGCGGCTGCGGCCTTATCTCGGTGGCGGCGAACGTGATCCCGCGGCAAATGGCGGAACTGGTTTCGCTTTGCGGCCGGGGGGATTTCGGTGCAGCCCGCCGCTTGCATTTCCGGCTGCTGCCGCTCATGAAGACGCTCTTCATCGAGAGCAGCCCGATCCCGGTCAAAGCGGCGCTCGCCGCGCTCGGCCTGATCCAACCCATCTATCGTCTTCCTCTCGTCCCGATGCAGCCGGAGACGCACGCCCGGCTGACGAAGGTTCTCGAAGACCTCGATTTGCTGCCTGTCCCGAGCCCAGTCGAGGGGGCGGGAAAGGAAAAGCAATATGCCGCTGGCGGAGCTGATTGAGCGCCTCTTCGAGCAGCAAACCACTACCTACGGACCGGAGTTTTTCGAGGCGTTTGAGCAGCTCAAGGAGAAGCTCAATCGCGGCGAGGTGCGCGCCGCCGAGCCCGACGAAGCGTCGCCCGTTGGATGGAAAGTAAACGCCTGGGTCAAGAAGGGCATCCTGCTCGGCTTCCGCATCGGGCGGATCGAGAACATGTCCGTGGACGGGAAGCTTCCGTTCTTCGACAAGCACACATATCCGCTGAAGCAACTCGCCGCCGACAGCGGGGTGCGCATTGTGCCCGGCGGCTCCTCGATCCGCGACGCCTGTTACGTCGGGCGCGGCGTCACCTGCATGCCGCCCATGTATATCAACGCAGGAGCGTACGTGGATGACGGCACCATGATCGATTCGCACGCTCTGGTCGGCTCCTGCGCGCAAGTCGGCAAGCGCGTGCACCTGAGCGCGGCGAGCCAGATCGGCGGCGTGCTCGAGCCCGCCGGGGCGCTGCCCGTCATCATCGAGGACGAGGTCCTGGTCGGGGGCAACTGCGGCGTCTACGAAGGAACTGTCGTCAAGCGACGGGCCGTGCTCGGGGCGGGAACGATCCTGACCGGCTCCACGCCCGTTTACGACGTGGTGCGCGGCAAGATTTACACGCGGGAAGCGGGCCAGCCGCTGGTCATCCCGGCGGAAGCGGTCGTGGTGCCCGGCTCGCGGGCCGTCACGCGCGGCATGGGCAAAGAATGGAATCTTTCTCTCTATACGCCGGTCATCGTCAAGTACCGCGACTCGAAGACGGATCAGTCGATCCGGTTGGAAGAGTTGCTGCGGTGATTTAGCCACAGAGACACAGAGAGCACAGAGAAAACGGGAACCCCTTTTCTGTTTTCAAACCTGAATTATTCTTCTCTGTGTCCTCTGTGTCCTCTGTGTCTCTGTGGCCGTTTTAAGTTTTGTGTTCCGGCACGTGCTTGGTGAGCGGGGGGATATAGTCCCGCAGCAGGTGCAGGATTTCTTCGGGAATCGGGGCGGGGTGGAATTCCGGGCGCTTGACGCAGACGGTGCGGTAGTGGCCCTCGGCCGCAATCTCCGGGTCTCCGTCCAGGCGGATTTCCACGTTGATCACCAGGGCGGTTCGCGTGCGTTTCGTAACCCAGATCGTGACGGCGATCAGGTGGCCTTCCGGGATCGGCTTGCGGAAGCGGCTCCAGACCTCGACGCGCGGCAGGCCGATCGAATACTGGCGGAAGATGTCGGTCCGCGAGAGTCCTAAGCTGAGGAACAGCTCTTCTTCCGCCATTTCAAACCATCGGAAGAAATTGCCGTAGTAGGCGATCCCCGCCGGGTCGCAATCGGACCAGTAAATCCGAATCTTGGTGGTGAATTTCCGCGCAGCCGTCTCTGCTTCCTGCATCGTGTGGTTGCCTCTTACGTTCCGGATTGCCGTTCTGATCCCGGCCCCTATCATTTAGACCATGTTTTCCCGTTCGGTCAAGACTCTTCCGCGAATTCCCAAACGAAACTTTCCCGAAGCGGGTTTACGCGGTAGACTATCAGCCATCTCCCGAAAGCAGGCCGAATCCAGGCCGAATGCAGGGAGGAAGGCGGCGCATGATGGTGGACACAGGCTTGATGAAACTGCAATTTGAATACGATGGCTGGGCGAACGCGCGGGTGCTGGGCGTCGCGGCCGGCCTGAGCCCGGAAGCGTTTTTGAAGGACCTCGGCTCGAGTTTCGGCTCGATCCGCAACACGCTGGCGCACATTATCTCGGCGGAGTGGGCGTGGCTGGAGCGCTGGAACGGCACGTCGCCGAAGCAGATGCTCGATCCCGCCGGCTTCCCGGACGTCGCCGCGCTGCGGACACGCTGGGCGCAGGTGGAACAGGATCAGCAGGCCTTCCTGGGCTCGCTGACCCAGGAGCGCCTCGCAGCCGACATCAGCTATTGCAACCTGCAGGGAGAGCCCGTAACCTTGCCGCTGTGGCAGCTGATGCTCCATATGATCAACCATTCGAGCTACCACCGCGGCCAGGTGACGACGATGCTGCGGCAGGTGGGCGGCAAGCCCGTCTCGACCGACCTGGTCGGCTTCTACCGGGGCCGGAAGCGGTGACGATCGACAAGGGAGCAGCCAGCGCGAGGAACTCCTCGCTCGCCACCTGCACTCCGGTTCCCTGTTCCCTAAGCCCTGTTCCCTATGCTACGATTTAGCGTCAACAGGGAAAGGATTTCAGTATGTCAGGCCACTCAAAATGGGCGACCATCAAGCATAAGAAAGCTGCCACGGACGCCAAACGGGGCAAGACGTTTACCCGGCTGATCCGAGAAATCACGATGGCCGCGCGCGGCGGCGGAGGGGACCCGGATGCGAACCCGCGCCTGCGCGCCGCCATCCTGTCGGCCAAGGCCGAGAACATGCCCGCCGACAACATCAAGCGCGCGGTGCAGCGCGGAACCGGGGAGCTTCCCGGCGTGAATTACGAGGAAGTGTCGTTCGAGGCCTACGGGCCGCACGGCGTCGCCCTGATCGTCGATGTCACCACCGACAACCGCAACCGGACGGTCTCGGAGATCCGCCACCTGTTTTCGAAGCACGGCGGGAGTCTGGGCGAGACCGGCTGCGTCGCCTGGATGTTCAGCAAGCGCGGCACGGTCACGATTCCCAAGCAGAGCGCCACGGAGGACGATCTGCTCGCCATCGTGCTCGACGCCGGGGCCGAGGACATTCGCGATGCCGACGAGCAGTGGGAAATCATGACCCCGCCCGAGGCGACCGAGGCCGTCGGCCAGGCCCTGAAGGACGCCGGCATCGAAGCGGCTTCCTCGGAAGTCGGAATGGTCCCACAGAATTACGTCAAGCTCGACGGACACAAGGCGCAGCAGATGATCAAGCTTTTGGATGCGCTCGAAGAGCACGACGACGTGCAGCAGGTCTATTCCAACTTCGACTTCGACGCGGCGGAACTGGAGCAGGTGAGCGACGAATGATACAGGCCGGCGGGCGAGTGCGCGGGCGGGGGCCGGTGGGCGGGCGAGTGCTTGGGATCGACTGCGGCTCTTCCAAGACCGGTTACGGCGTGATCGACGTCAAAGGGCGCGCGGCGCAAGTTGTTGCGTCGGGCGTGATCCTGGCCAGCGCGCGGCTTTCCTTTCCGGAGCGCCTCAAGAAGATCGGCGATGAGCTCGGCCGTCTGATCGAAACCCATTCCCCGGACGCGGTCGCCGTGGAAGAAGTATTCTACTCCGTCAACGTAAAGAGCGCCCTGAAGCTCGGGCAGGTGCGAGGCGTCGCTCTGTTCAAGGCTGCCGATGCGGCTCTGCCGGTTTACGAATATTCGCCCCTGCAGATCAAATCGAGTGTTGTCGGTTACGGCCGCGCGGATAAGAACCAGGTGCAGCAGATGGTGAAAATCTTGTTGAGCCTCAAGGAGCTTCCGCTGGAGGACGCCGCCGACGCTCTGGCCGTGGCCCTTTGCCACGCCCATTGCGCCCAGACGCAGGAAAAGCTGGCTTCGGCCCGGTCCGGCAGAAGCAGTCCCGGCCCCGCGGCTCGCGCCGCTCAAAGCCCTCGAATATGAAGCGCCGACTCGGACAGACATCCCGGCCCGGCCTGCGCGATTCGCTGCGGACCATGCGCAGTTGTGCCGCAGCCGTTGTGGCGTTGGCGGTGTGGATCGCGTGGCCGGGGGCGCTCCCCGCGCAAGTCGCTGCCGTCGGCCGTGTCATCACGTTCACCAAGGAATTCCCCGGAAGCGTTCCGCCGTTCTATTCGGTCACCGTCCGGGAAAACGGCGAGGCGGTTTACAAGACCGAGCCCGAGGACGAGCAGCCGATCGAGTTCCAGGTTCCGGCCGATGTCGCAAGCGAAATCTTCTCTTTGGCGGACAAGCTCGGCGAGTCCCCGGATCGGCCGCTCGAATCGGAGCGCCGCGTCGCCAACATGGGGAAGAAAACGGTCGAGCTGCTCGCAGGCGGGGAGCATTTCACCGCTTCCTTCAATCATACGGAGGTTCCGGAAGCGCTTGAGCTGCTCGGACTCTTTGAGCGCATCTCGGCGACTCAGCAGCACGAAATACGCCTCGAATACCTGGTTCGGTTTGACCGCCTGGGAGTCGTGAAGGCGCTGCTGCAACTGGAAATCGACCTCGATAACGGGCGCCTCGTCGGGGCCGGCCAGCTGGTTCCCATGCTGGAGCGCATTCGGACCGACCGCGCGATTGCGCAGATCGCCCAAGGGCGCGCGGTGCAGATCCTCGGCAAGATTCAGACGGGAAAGTTTTAGCTTTCCTTCCACCGGGGCGCAGCAATTAGACCAGGAACCGGATTCCGCATTCATGCCTGCCCGGGCCTTGTGCCGAGTGCGTCGCGGGCGCTGGATCAGGAACGAACTGAATCAGGGAAGGTTTCAGATGAAGAAGAAAGTACGAAAAGCGGTTTTCCCCGCGGCGGGCCTCGGTACGAGGTTTCTCCCGGCGACCAAAGCACAGCCGAAAGAGATGCTGCCGCTCGTGGATAAACCCATCATTCAGTATGCGGTCGAAGAGGCGCTCGCCTCCGGCATTGAAAACATCATCATCGTGACGGGCCGCGGCAAGAGCGCCATTGAGGACCATTTCGACGTTTCCTATGAGCTTGAGAAGATCCTCGAGGAGCGCGGCCGGCATGACCTGCTCGATATCGTCCGCAAAGTCTCCGACATGATCCACATTTCCTACGTCCGGCAGAAAGAAGCGCTCGGTCTCGGCCACGCCATCCTGATGACTCGCGAGCTGGTGGGCGACGAGCCGTTTGCCGTGCTGCTCGGCGACGACATCATCGACGCCCCGGTTCCCTGCCTGCGGCAGATGCTCGACGTCTATGAAAGCTCCCCGGCTTCGATTGTGGCGATTCAGGAAGTTCCGCGCGAGATGATTTCCCATTATGGAGTCATCTCCGGCAGCCCCGTCCAGTTCAACGGCAGAAGCGATCAGCTCTTTCGGGTGAAGGACCTCGTCGAAAAGCCCCAGGCGGAAAAGGCCCCGTCCAACCTCGCCATCATCGGCCGATACATCCTGGAGCCGGAGATCTTCGAGCGGCTCGCTTCCACCAAGCCCGGCGCCGGAGGGGAAATTCAGCTCACCGACGGCCTGCGCGCCCTGCTCCGCGACCATTCCGTCATGGGGTGGCGCTTTGACGGGAAGCGCTACGACGCCGGCGACAAGCTCGGCTTCCTGACCGCCACCGTCGAGTTCGCCCTCCGCAGCCCGGACCTGGGCGATGCGTTCCGGCAGTACCTCAAGAACCTGCGGCTGGGATAAAATAGATCGGTAACTACAGAAGGAGTGTCAGGAATGAATCGACCTCAGGGCGCGACATCGAGTGTTTCGCCACACATGGAGGAGATTTTGCGGCTTATGGGACTCTACGATTTCCGCGACCGGGAGGTTACGGGGTTCTTGAAACGTAACCATTTCCTGATTCCACTCCTGTTTGAGGCTCACGATGAGATCAAGAAGCGCTTTGAGAACGCCGCCCTCTTTCTTGAGGTTATTGCCGACCCGGATGCATCCGATGACCGCGAGTTGTATGCCTTGGTTGCCACTCATCTGCCGCCAGAAGCGGCTTTGGAAGAACTAGAACGATTGGATCAGGAGTGGTGGCTAGCGGCAATGGATCGGGCGCGGGGCAAACTGTGCATTGATATCGAATTCACATGAGCTTCGATTGGAAAGAGTACTATGACCTTGCCCGGGAACTCACCGGGAGTGGAGGAGTCCCGTCTACCGAGGAAGCTAGGTTGCGATCTGCAATCAGTCGCGCTTACTATGCATCGTTTTGCGGGGCACGAACCCAATATCCAGCTCGGCGGAGTTTCCCTGGGAGCGAGCACTCATTCGTCTGGAACCAGTTCAAGAATAGTGCGGATTTAACTCGTAAAGTGATCGGTACGGAAGGGGATCGGCTTAGGAGAGACCGGAACCTAGCTGATTATGAAGACGCCGTAACAGCTCTTCCCTCGCTTGCAGCAAAAGCATTGGTGAGAAGCGATAAGATTCTCAACCTTTTGAAGAAGCTTCCATAGGGTTCTCCAGCCGGCTGTGGATGGAGCCACGAACAAAACGGAGATACGGCATGCGCTCGCAGTCGCTGTGCGCGCGGTGCGTGCGGGGGGCGAGGTGGCGAAAGCCAGCCTCGGAAATCCGGGCTATCTCAAGTGGAAAGGCAATCGGGACGTAGTCACGGAGGCGACCTTCCGGGTGCAGGACGCGGTCGTCTCGGCGATTCTGGCCGAGTTCCCCGACGCCGGGATTCTGGCCGAGGAAGGCCCCGAGGACGCGCCGCTTCCGGTGGACGCCGAGCACCTCTGGATCGTCGATCCGATCTGCGGCTGCCTGAACTTCGCGCAGGGGATTCCGCACTTCGCCGTTTCCGTGGCGCTGCGGTCTCAAGGCAACATCTCGGTCGGCGTGGTCTACGATCCGTGCGCTGACGAGCTGTTCGAGGCTACGACAGAGACACCGGCGATGCTGAACGGGCGGAAGATCGTCGTGCAGCATATCTCGGAAGGATCGGAAGCATGGGCCGCCGCCCTGGTTGGCGCCGACTGGCCGCGCACGGGCGAGCGCCGCGAGCAGGCCCGCATGATCCTCGGGTTCATGATGGACCAGGTCACCGAGCTGAACGTGATGGGGTCGCCCGCGCTCGGCCTGTGCAACGTCGCCGCCGGACGGCTGCACGCCTACTGGCATCTCGACCTCAACATCTGGGATATCGCCGCCGCGAGCCTCATCCTGCAGCGGGCCGGGGGAGTTCTGACGGACGCGAAGGGAATGAGCTGGCTGTTCTCCGACGGGGGCTACCTCGCAAGCAACAACGTCATCCACGGCTGGGCGCTCAACTGCATCCAGCCGTTCGTAAACCCTCCACGCATGGGCGCAGGCGATTCCGAATCGCATTCATAACCGCGCGGCGCGCGCGTGGGTGCCCTACCGTGCCGCCTGGCGCTCCTCTTCGAGCTGCTTCATAAAGCGGGCTTCGGCGTCCACGACGTATTTGCGGCAGCCGGCGGGATCGATGAAGGGATTCTGCGCGGCGCCGGCCTGTATGCGCGCGTACTTTGCTTCGAGCCCGTAGTGGCGTCCGTGCGGACTCAGGAACACGTCGCAGGGAACCGTCTTCAAAAACTGGAAGGTCTTCTGGTATTGCTCGACGATGGTCGGATTGTTGGGATTGTTGACGACGCGCACGCCTTCATTGACGCCGATGCTCGGCATGATGGTGACGTTCAGCGTGCGGCCGCCGTCCTGGATGGTCGTGGTCCACGACAAGTTCCCGAGCGTATGGCCGGGGGTGTGGTGCGCCGTAAGCGTGACGCCGCCGAGGCTGACGGTGTCGCCGTCGCGGATGATCCGGTCCACTTTTACCGGAGCCCAGGGGTCGGCGCGCGGGCCGCGGAAGTCGCCCCGGCGGGCGCCGCTCTCGATCACCGGCGCGTCAAGCTCGCTCGCCACAATCGTCGCCCCGGTCATCTCCTTAACCAGTGCGTGCCCGCCGACGTGGTCCACATGGGCGTGGCCGTTGATCATGATCTTGATGTCCCGCATCTGGAAACCGAGTTTTTCTACACTGGTCCGAACGATGGGCGCCGTCTCGGGGTAGCCAGAGTCGAAGAGGATGTGGCCCTCGGACGTCGTGTAGAGGTAGACGGCGTTGCCCGTGTCGCCGACGTAGTAGATGCTTCCGATGATCTGGAACGGCCCGAACGCCTCGACGGTGCGCGAGGGCTCCTGGGCCAGGAATGTCCTCGGCGCTATAGCCAGACACGCAAACACCGCAAGAATGAGCCGCCACACGATGCGTCTCGTCGGTAAGCTCGTGCTATTCCATCCATTCCATGGCATGGCTTCTTTCTCCTTCCAATTTGAACACACTCCGCTCTGTCTTTGCCTGGATGTCATTTTCGCATAAGGCGGGGAAGCTTTTGGGGGTCAAAGTGCAATTTCCCGTCCTTCGGCCCGCTCCATGTCTCAACTACTTCCCGGCTGCGAATCGGCAGAACGATTGCGTCCGGCTCGTCCTGCATCGCCTTCTTCTGCTTCTGCCGGAGCACTTGATTGCTCGCTTGCTTGAACAGCTTTTCGCTTCGGGCTTTGGCAATGCCCATGATGGGAGTATGTCGTTTGGAGCGGCTCATCGGTTGTAGCCTAACGGGTTTCCTTTCAAGCCACTTCGCCGAAGGCTCTGCTTGAGCCTACGGCAGTGTGGTATGGGTCATGGAAAGGATTCTAGTTCCCAGGGCTTGCGCCTGGGCTAGTTTCTTTCGCGCCTCCGGCGCTCCCGGGCTGCCAAAGAAAGCCCACGGCGAGGAAGGGGCTCGCCGTGGCAGATCGCTTGGGGGCTAGTTGAAGATATCGACAATTCGACACACCAACTTATGCGAGAGAACACACCATGACAGGGGATTTTTGCCCCAACAGGGTTCAAGTTCTCCAGACGGTAACATATGGTACAGAGCAAGTTTCCAGGGGTCACGATCATCGCTGTAGGACTTCTTCCACCAGGAGATCGCCCCATCACAAATCATTACCCATTCCCTTCCCGCTCCCTCAGGTAATCGCAATTCGTTCGCTAGCTTTTGGGCATATCCTCGGGCCTCATGCCAACTGGAGAACCATCGGTCATACTCCCTAAGCGTACTTACTGCCACACTAAAGCGGATAGGATTCCGATACATCTTCGACCACTTCTCCTTGGTTGCCTCAAAGGCGCGCACAGGCCAAAAGAATACGCTTAACAATATTGGAAACAGGCGATTCTCGTCGAGGGCATTGGTAAGGGCCATTGGACGTTGCAAATATGATCTGGTGATATCGTGAGATACCCACAACGATCCGCTGACTACAAAAATGAACGCAGCCCAGAACCAATGACCGAAAATTAGGGCGACAATTAACGCTATTGCTGACAACAAAAAGAGCCAAAACCTCACGAACATTTTGTTCCCCTCGTGTCACGAGCGGGTAGCCACGGCAAGCGCCCTTCTTCACTGATGGTACGTGCTTTTGGCAGGCATCCGCTCCTGTAAACTGTTAGGTTTTGACAGGCAGTTTTTCTAATCTGAAATTCTTAACCCACTTTCGGTCCTCAATTACCGCGCTGCTTCGGTACTTTGCTCCACCTAGTACTACTGTGTTATAAACGAAGCGCACAACAGAAGGGGCAACAGGGGAGATGTGCGAGCAGGAATCTGGCGACTCGGATGCGGAGAGTGGCAATGGAATGCGGATTATGCCGTTCGG
>Ga0326597_10002178_pt1 | contig 29660 bp, 23 predicted proteins | sample RVTome_12_FD_203789 | JGI IMG/M metagenome (GOLD analysis project Ga0326597, IMG submission 203789) | Soil microbial communities from uranium-contaminated site in the Upper Colorado River Basin, Wyoming, United States - RVT100D185 | ecosystem: Environmental > Terrestrial > Soil > Contaminated >... | reverse complement strand
CGGGGCGCCGCTCATGCTGACGAGCCGATGAAGCTTAGGTCGACGGTGTCCGCCTGAACAGCTGCTCGCGGAGGGTGCAACCCGGGACGCCAGACGCATGATGCGGTCGCTGCTTGCGTGGTGTAGCGCACGCTCTAACGCCGGCCGTGGTTGGTCGGACAGAACGACGGAGCAGCCCGTCGTCTTTGCTATTTGCAAACCTGGCCAGCCAGCACCTGCTCCCACGTCGAGCAGCAGCATCCCGGGGCGCAGTTTCAGCTCCGCGGCGAGGCGGTCAGCCTGGGCTACCGTCGTGTAGCCGTTCACGTCGATGTTCGCACCAAAGACCTCCAGCGCCATCGCCCGGCCAACGTCGCCGCGGCCTTCGCCGTAGCGCTGGTTGAAGCGGTCAGCGTTGGTTTTCTCGCGCCTGGAGGGTGCTACACGCATGCGTTTGTCCTCAACGTCAACGAACAGATAGCTTCTTCCGGGCGTTACGCCCAGGAGCATGTTCGCCTGTCAGCGTCCCGGCCCTTCGTCAGAATCATATACCTTCGATTCGCGTCGCTGGAGGAGGTCTCTTATCGCGCGCGCGTCCGTTGCGGTTCGCACATGGCAGATAGTGGTGGTAGGCGCGTCGCCGGGCTCCCGCGCTGGGATCCGCCGGCGCCGTACGGCATCGCCTGAATAGGGGAGGCAATCGGAGACTGAACGCTGCGCTGTATCGCATCGTACTGACGCAGGCACACCACTCCGAGGAAGCCAGAGCCTATCTCGATCGCCGCGTCAGTGAAGGCAAGACGCGACGCGAGGCCCGGCGCGCGCTGAAGCGGTACATCGCCCGCGCGATCTGGAGACTATGGCAACAGTGCGAACTGCCGCAGTCTGGGTGCAATGCTCCGCGCACGGCCGCATGAAACCTCAACAGAAAACGGACCGCAGCGAAATCGCCGAGGCCCGTCTCCCGTCTTGACGAACGTCATTTTAGTGGAAAGGCTACGAATTTGGCACTACCACTTGAACATAGGAGCGTCCATCGTGTCGCCTACGGCGCGGCGACGCAGCTATGACCCACTTGGGCGAGCGCGACACTCACGTCTGAGAGCGAGATCGACCCGTTGGGCGGTCCGGAGCGCCAGATCTTCCCTAGGGTGGTGCTCGGGGTGCGGTCTAGTTGTTCTCCGTCTGGCGCGCCGTCGCCGTTGTTGTCTGCCGTGTACGCAGGGTTGGATGAGGTGCGGCCTGCGTAGGAGAGCACCACCGCGACATCCTGTAGACTCACTGCTTTGTTCTTTGCCGATGACGACGTGAGGATGAGCTTGCCATCCGCCTCCGTCGCCGGTCCCGCCGGAGCCGGTACATCAAAGAAGTCGTGCTCGACCAGAGGATCGCGCTTTCCGCCAGACGGCGGATCTACGCCAATCTCCTCTCCATCTGCGCACCCATCGTTGTCCGTGTCCGGATTAAGCGGCGCGGTAAGTAGGCTTGCCACCTCCATTCCGTCTTCGACGCCATCGTCGTCAGTGTCTGGGTCAAGCGGTCCCGTACCCCAGAAAGGCTCCGCGCCATCGAGGAGCGTATCGCCGTCAGCATCCGCCAGCAGCACCTGCTCACTCGTATCGCCGTGTGAGTAACCGTGTGCCGAAGCTCCTCCGAACGCGAGTGGCTCGCCAATCGAGGCACCATTGAACTTAAGAGCGCTCCAGTCGTTGTAGCCGTTGAGTGTTTGCAGCGGCTGTCCGGCTCCGACCAGCTCACCTCCACCGACATTCGACGAGACGGCAGCTTCGAACGTGCAGTCGGGGTCAGACTGGTCCTTCAAGTTGTCACCGTCATTGTCAAGAAAGTCCACACACGAGCCTGTCGGCCCGCCCTGCTCTGTCGCGCTGCAGTTGAAGTCCAGGTTCGCGGATGCATCCACTGCGACACCAACCGAAAAGGATGGCAGAACGATGCCGCCGCCGTTCTCGCAGATCCAACTGGTGCCGAGCACCCTGGTTCCGAACGCCCCCACGAGGGTTAACGGCCCGTTCGGCTCCAATCCGGCCTGTTCCGGCAAGCTTCCCTCGACAAGCGGATCGAGGACAGCGCGCGAGTAGTCCCAGTTCTGATTGATCGCACCGTTGGTGATGAGGCCGCCGCCGAAGATGTAATTCATGATGCTGAGGTGGTTCGGCTTGAAGTTCACGGCGCTCTCGTTGCCCCCGTGCTGCAGGCCGAGATTGTGGCCGATTTCATGGATGAACGTCGCCGTCTGCGCTTGCCAGAGTTCGGTATTAGTGACAGGGCGGGGATAGGCATTTATTCCGGCACCGAGCCAGATCTCATCTCCGGGGGTCTCGCCGTATCCCCCCGACGGCCCTGTCGGAAGATCCTCAACGGCATGTTGGAACCGAGCAAGATGAAAGACGTCAACGCGGTTCGGACCGCGTGTGTCAGGAGAGTAGATCCGCTGCGCCGCGGAGTTATGGACGATGGGTCCACCGAAAGCAAGCGTGCCCCACTGAGCGCCTTCGACGAGCCGCGTGCGGCAGTCGACCGCCGTCGGGTTCATGATTGAGGCAGACCCGGCATCGAGGTGGGCGACGATGCGTTCCGGCGCGCACCAGAAGTGCACGACGATGGCGTCGAGGGCACGCGGATCGGGCGCGTCCGAGTGGCCCGGCGTACAGTCGCTTCCCGGGACGCCGCAGTCCATCCAGTCGATTTCCACGAAAAGATCCTTGACGAAGGGATCCGCACCCATTGCCGGGAGTGGCACCTCGACGTCTCCGTCATCATCAAAGTCACCGCTCTGCTCCCAATAGTCGGGCAGCGCGTCGCCATCCACATCGGAACCTTTGAACCCGAACACCCAGACGGGCACGGCACTATTCGCGTTCGATGCGTTGCCCAGGGAGCCCAGCGCGCCATAGCCCCAACACTTCACTTCGCGGTAGATCGTTCGGGCGCAGTGATGGCCGTGCCCGGCCGCTGTCTCTCCGGATACGCTCCCGAGTGGGGAGAGGCAAGGGTCCGCTGGCGCGCCGCTGCAGACGTAGGCGGGAATGGCGCGATCTGGGTTGGCCATTCCATCTCCAAGCTGGCCGAAGAAGTCCTCGCCCCAGCAGACGACCGGGCCGTTACCGCCAGTGACTGCGCAGCTGTGGTGCTCGCCGAGCGTCAGGTTGGAGACGCCAGCAAGCGAACCGCCACATCCGGCGCCGGAAGTGAGATCGCATACGACGACTGGATTCGGGCTATCCGTGAACGTCCCGTCACCCAGCTGGCCAAAGGCGTTGTACCCCCAGCAGCGAACGGCACCAGACAGGCGCGCGCACGCATGCGCCGACCCCGCTCGGACATCGGATGCGCTCACGCTGGGGCAGCTGCCGCCCGAGCCTGACAAGCAGACCCGGGCCGGAAGAGGACGATCGGCGCCGGTAGTACCGTCGCCGAGCTGCCCAACCGTGTTCATGCCCCAACAGTAGACAACGCTGGTGATGGCGCAGGTGAAGCCCTCCGACCCGAACGCTCCAGGGCTCACGGAGCTCGCTTCGAACGCAGAGCAGCCAGCGCCAGACCCGCTCGCGCACACCGCTACCGGCACGTTCCGGTTACTGAACGTGCCGTCGCCGAGTTGCCCTTGGCTGTTATCGCCCCAACATCGCAGTTGGCCGCTGAAGATCTGTGCGCATGTATGTCGTCCTGCCGATGCGATCCGCGTCACACTAGTCAATACCGAGCCGCCGGAACATGGCGGTGTCGCGCCGACGGCGCACACGTTGACCGTCGCCAGACTCGAGCTGCTCGTCGCTCCGCCGAGCTGACCGCTCAGGTTGCCGCCCCAGCATTTGACCGTGCCGCCGGTTAGCAACGCGCAGGAATGCTCTGCTCCCAGCGCAACGGAGCTGGCGCTGAGTCCGGGTACCGCGACCGGGGTGTTTCTATCGACGATCGTCCCGTCGCCCAGCTGCCCGTTATTGTTGGAGCCCCAGCATTTCACGGTTCCGGCCATGGTCACGACACAGCTGTGGTTCCCGCCGGCCGCGACGGTGACTGGCGCGTAGTCACCCGCTGCTGCATGGACCCCGGACGGCCGAGATGAGAGTGGTCCGCCTAGTTCCACCGGGCCTGACAAAAGCAATGACGTCATGCCAAAAGATGCGAGCACGAGTATGCGTACGCGTCTCGCAATATTCGCTCTTGACCGAGAACCGAACACGAGTATCTCTCCTTGTAAGCCTTTGCCGCAAACGATACGCCGGATGAACCGCGATATCCACACAAGCGGCCGAACTCGTGGCCGTCCATCCTGTCTCCCACGCACGGTTCCGTCCTCGTGTCGAGAAGGTGGATGGGGCGGATCGAAGGTCAACCCGCCCCACCGTCTAATCCTCGACCGTTTAGTTCGGCGCCGCGGTGCAGGTATCGGATCTCGCGATGGTGCGCTAGCACACGTCGCCAACCTGATCGATGCACGTACTGTGTTTGTGTCTCAGCAGGCGTCACCGATCTGCGCAAGAATCACGGACACATCCGCCAGGGTCACCGCACCGCTAGGTGGACCGGACAACCCTGGTCCAGACCCAGGACCGCGATCGTATTCAGCGCCATCCTCAACACCGTTCTCGTTGACGTCCGCATCGTAGTCCCGGCCATCACCTCCAGGCGGACCATTGTTGAACCGGCCGACCCAAGACAGCGCAGCGGATGCGTCCGCGAGTGTGATCGCGCCGTTTCGCCCGCCGGCAATCTCGCCTGACGGTGGGAGGCTGGGTACCCACATATCCGCGAAGTCCCAAGGGTCGGTCGGATTGCGGGGCGGCCCGAGCAAGGACTCCTTCGCGTCACTGCATCCATTGTTGTCATCGTCAGGATCGCAGGCATCGCCGCCGGGTGTGTTTCCTTGGGCGGCGAGCGTATCGTCCTTGATCCAGAGAAATGGTCCGGTGCCAACGTCGGCGTTCAGCTGGGTGGTATTCGAGTCGAGCGGGCAATTGTCGTTGGCATCTATGATCCCGTCAGCATCCCAGTCAATGTGCACATTCACAGGAACCGCGCTGCCGGTAAACGTCCCGTTGCCAAGCTGCCCCCACTGATTGTCTCCCCAACAGACAACGGTGCTGTCCGAGCGGGTCGCGCACGAACTTAAGGCGCCAGCCGTCACTGATGCGGCGCTGCCGAGATCCACGACCTCGGTCGGTGCAGGACTATCGACATACGTGCCGTCGCCGAGCTGGCCTCCACCGTTATCTCCCCAGCAGAGAACGCGACCGTCGCCAGGAGTTACGCAAACGTGCGCCTGTCCCGCGTCGAGGTCTTCCACCAAGCCAAGGCCGCTCACGGCAACGGGTGAGGATCGATCTATGAGCGTCCCGTCTCCTAGCTGGCCCTGTGAGTTGTCACCCCAGCACTTCACCGTCCCCTCAAGAAGGGCCGCGCACGTGAAGTACAGCCCTGCGGTGATCGCGCCCACACCATCGAGGCCCTCAACGAGGATAGGTATGTCGCAAGAGCTTCCACAACTCAACCCGTCGCCGAGCTGTCCGTCGCTGTTGCTACCCCAGCAGTACACGAGACCATCCTTGGTGAGCAAACATGAGTGCGCGTACCCAGTGGCGACCCCCGTCGCGAAGTGTTCTTCGCTGTCGAAGAAGATTGGCGATGGGCTAAGTTGATCAGCGAGTGTGCCATCGCCGAGCTGACCATGAAAGTTCCATCCCCAGCATTGCACTTCACCGGTCACCATCAATCCGCAGGTGTGTGCGCCGCCGGCCGCGACGGACCAGAATGTGCCCGGATCGTCGACAAGTTTCGGCGAGTCGCTGTCAAAAACTGTTCCGCCGCCGAGTTGTCCGACATTGTTCTTGCCCCAACAGTACGCAGTACCATCGCCTGGAAGCGCACAGGTATGTTCAATACCACCAGACACGACATCCGCTCCGTCGAGGGTCGTCACTTGCTCGGGCGTCGGGCACAGCGAGCAACCTGAGAGCGGACTGAAACCGCCAGCCGCCGAGGAACCGCCGAAGCCTAGCTGTCCGGCCAGATTGTTACCCCAGCAGAACAAACCACCGCGCCACATGCACGCATGGCCCGCACCCAGGAACGTTCTCGGCACCCTGAGGAGTGGGGCAGTGCCAATCACAGTGACTGGTGTTTGGCTGTCGGTGTTTGTGCCGTTTCCGAGTTGCCCCCAATAATTATGACCCCAGCACTTCACCGACTCATTTCTAAGAAGAGCGCAGTTAAAACTACTTCCCGCTGCTATGCCGATGGCTCCGCTAATGCCTTGAACATGCCCGGCGACGAGGCTGCAGGAGGTGCTATTCTGACCGCAGGTGCTTGCACCAGTGAAGCCAAGCTGTCCCGATACACCGCTTCCCCAACACCAAACCTCGCCGCCGTTGTGGTAGCGAACGGCGCAGACGTGGTTCGCTCCCGCTGACACCTGTTGGGCATCCAGATCGCCAGATGCTGTTTGGACGGGAAGCACAGGCGGGGAATGATCTGTGGTTGATCCATCGCCAAGTTGGCCATAATCGTTGTGCCCTGCACACTCCACCCGCCACTGGAGAGCCGGCCGCGTGTAGCAAAGATGTGTGCCGTTATCAGACAGCGTAAAGCCGTAGTCGACAGTGAAGGACTGTAACGAAAGTACGGTTCCATTTGCCCAGCAGTAGAGACCTGAGCTACCCCAAACACATCCAGACAGCGTGACATCATAGGCCAAGTTCTTATAGCCAAGCGCAATGCCGAGGGGTGTGCCGTACACGTTGGGCAAGGCCCATGGCGACGAATGTATCGTCGAGCCGTCACCAACGCCCTTGCCCCAGCAGTAGACTGGTGTCGGAGTGTTGACTATCGCGCAGGTATTGTCCTGACCGGCCGAGATCTTGATGACATCCCCAGGCAATGTTACCTGGCGTGGAATGACGGAATAGGGGCTGGTCGAGCCAATTCCGAGTTGACCATCATCATTCTCTCCCCAGCAGTACATCGGGCCAGGGCTTGTGCCTGTCGCGTTTCGGGTGAGAGCGCAGGTGTGGTATCCGCCAGCGACGATCTGGACTACGTTCGTGAGAGCGGGAACAAGGACGGGTGTTCTTCGATCTGCCTGCGTCCCATCTCCTAACTGTCCGTACTGATTGTATCCCCAACAATGGACTCTCCCGTCCGAGCGAAGCACACACGCATGGCTGTTTCCAGCGGCAATTCGTCCCTGGTTGTGGACGAGATAGCTCTCCGCTGAGAAGGCGCCGAGGAACTGTCCTTCATTATTTGCGAGGGCATCATCCATTTGCGCTAGAAAGGCAATAGTCACCGCGGCGATCGCAACAACCATCCGCAGATAGTTTGGGCTCCTCCTCGTCGCTGTTGCATCAAGATGGTTGTCGTTCCGAACGCGCTGGTGGTCTTGCATGTCTCCTCCTAGAGAATGATTCCTCTGTGGCGGGCAATAGCACGTTTGGCTTGACAGCGAGATTACTCGCCTTCGATCCGGATGTCAATCGATCCAGCGCGACCCCGTTCGACGCGAATCCAACCCAATAGGCGGGCGACACCATGAACTCTCTGTAGGCTCCGCCCTAGCTCCATCGCGCGACCGTGTTGAGCCTTGGTCCAGCTCTCTACCGTGCGCTCCACGCCTTCGAGAGCGCGGCGTAGTCGTCCTTCGACAGTGCAGCCTTCAGATCGCGCCGGAGCGCGGGCGGCGGCTTCGGAACCAGGCGATAGATGGCCGAGCAAGACTCGAACGTGCCGCCGCCGTGCATGCATTCCACAAAGCGAAGGGCTTCGACGACCTGATAGTGGCGCTCGATGCGCTCGGCCACTTCGGTCAACTTCTCCTGCATCCGGCGCTGCCGTTCGAGCTCTCGGAGCAGGCCGGCCGGAATGGTTGGGGTTCCCATGTCGTCTCCTCCGTTCGCCGATGGACTGCCGCGGGAGGCTAGCATCTCTCAGGAACATAGCTCCTCCTAACTGGTGCGCTCGGCTCATTGTGCGAAATTCTCGCGCCGACCGCGTCCGAGAAAACACCCATGACTAACCCCGAGAACACGCAGCTCGGCGGGAAAACCGCCGAGCGCCATCGCAACGGCATAAACCCTCAGATTCTTCTCACAGCAGGTTCGCGGCTACCATAGGTTCGCCGTCCGGGAACGTCTACACCCTCGAGGCACAATTTGGGGCGACATTCTGGAACCCTTGCGGACCGAGCGTATGCTCGACCGCACCGTCATTTCTCTACCGACTTCGATGTGGCTACTCTCCCGAGGAGAAAGCGGCATCCCGAGGCACTTGACAGTACGTTTTGAAGGACTGGTTTTGGCCCAATCTGACCCGTGTTAAGTTGGGCAGCGCGTCTTCTCAAGCAGACGCACGGTTGCGACTGGCTAAGATGTGCCTTCCCGCAAACGCGAGGCATCGGAAATGACGAGCTTCTGGCGAGCCGACAATCCGGAAGTCCAGTCGTCGACCGACGCCCCGCGGAATATTGGAGGAGGACGTTATCGCATTCAAAGGGTGCTCGGCGAAGGCGGACAAAAGACCGTTTACCTTGCCAATGACGTTGATTGTGGTCGGGCCTGCGCAATTTCTTTCTTGAAGTCATCTGCCGATGTCCGGCCAGCGGATCGTGTGCGATTTCAAGAGGAAGCGCGCGCGATGATTGCGTTGAAGGGTCATACAACCGTTGTTGAGGTCTACGACTTTGGTGAGGACGATGGTGCTCCGTACCTCGTCACAGAGTATGTACCAGGCGGAGATCTTCAATCAGAGATCCGCGCATATCCAAACGGGATGCCCGTCGACCGAGTTCTCAGCATTGCCAAGGATGTCGCGGAAGCGCTGTCAGCAGCGCACGAATCGGGAGTTGTGCATCGGGATCTAACGCCTCGCAACATCTGGCTCTGCCTCAACGGGAAGGTGAAGCTCGGCGACTTCGGACTTGCCCTGGGTGTCGATGCCGGTATGACCGCAAATGGTCGACTCCTGGGCACTGCTGCGTATATGTCACCAGAGCAGGCGCTTGGACTGGCATGCGACGCGCGGAGCGACCTTTACTCGCTCGGAGTCCTGGTCTACGAGCTGGCAACCGGGCGACAGCCATTTGTTGGAGAAGATGCTCTTGCCGTCATCGCGCAGCACATCAACTCGGCACCCGTCGCTCCGAGGTGGCACCGTCCTGGGCTACCAATTGAGCTTGAGACTCTTATTATGCGCCTCCTGGAAAAGGTGCCTGACGATCGGTTGCAGTCAGCAGCGGCCGTCTGCGCCGTCCTAGATGAGACTGGCTCGCTTTCCAATTTGGCCGCAGCTCCCAACGCATCCCCAAACCCATTGGAGCGGCTAGCAGGAGGCATCTTTGTCGGACGTGATGCAGAGATCGACGAGCTTCGCGCGGGAATCGAGTCGGCGATCGGCGGTAACGGTCAGTTCTTCCTCATCGCGGGCGAACCCGGCATCGGTAAGACACGACTAACAGAGCTGTTGGCTACCTTCGCAAGGCTCCGGCGAGCGTCGGTAAGTTGGGGGCGCTGCATCGAAGGAGGCGCGGCGCCACCGTTTTGGCCTTGGCTCCAGGCACTGCAGTCGCTGGCCGATACGACAGGTGCAGAAGAGCTTCGCGACGATGTCGGCGATGGGGTCCAGCTCCTTGCCCAAGTGCTGCCGGGGCTAGCGTCCCTTCTCGATGTCGGGGCACCTGCGGTGGAGGGTGCCGATTCGACGCAATTGGATTTGTTCAAGTCGATCGCGTTGTGGCTTAGTCGCAGCTCGAAGCGGCGACCGATCGTCCTGCTCCTTGATGATTTGCATTGGGCAGACGCACCATCCGTGCAACTCCTGCAGTACCTTCTTGGACACTTGGCCGCACACCGCATCTTCATCCTAGGCACCTACCGCGACACGGAGATTGGAGTTGAGCACCCGCTAAGAGCTCCTATCGCCGCTCTGCTCGCGTCCGCCGGAGTCCGCCAACTGGTGCTGGGGGGCCTCTCAAAGGATGCCGTCTCCTCCTACATAGCTCTCACCACCGGGGCCCCCACTGTCGTGCAACTCTCGGCCGCGCTTCACCTGCGAACGGAGGGCAACCCGCTGTACATCCGCGAGGTCCTGCGGATGTTAGCGGAGTCGACAAGAACCACAAAACAAAGTGAATGGACGAAGGACATCCCAGACGGAGTTCGCGCGGTAATCAGACGGCGGTTGGACAGGCTCTCGGTCGAGTGTCTCATGGTGCTCCAAGCGGCGGCCGTCATTGGCCGAGACTTCGACTGGGAACTGCTTAAGCAAGTTTATCAGGGCGGGGACACGGTGGTACGTGAAGCGCTGGACGAAGCGATAGCGTCACAGCTGGTATCGATGCGGCGTGACTCTGCCTTATCCGAGGCTCGATTCACCTTCTCGCACGAATTGGTGCGGAGCGTAATTTACGATGAGTTGGCAGATGAGAAGCGTGTCGCTCTGCATCTAATCGCAGCAACAGCCCTAGAAGACAATCCTGACAAGCCCGCGGGCAGCAAGTTCAGCATCCTCGCCCACCACTTTCGCGAGGCTGCACCACTTGTCGGCGCCGATAAGGCGATCCACTATGCCATTGTTGCCGGCGAACAGGCACGGCATGCACTCGCGTATGAGGAGTGCGTTCGCTTGTGGGACACTGCCATCGAATTGCTCGGGCAAAGGGATGAGCCTGTGGAGCAGGCGCGACTACTCCAGAGGGCTTCCGATGTGCTGCATGCAAGCGCTCACTTCGAGAGCAGCGTAACTTATATCGAGCGAGCCGCCGAGATCTGGGAAAAGACCGGAAATCACCGCCAGCTAGCAGGCGTTCAGTTGCGGCTCGGCCGAACGCTTACAACTGAGCAGCACGTTGCCGACATCAAACGTGCGGTTCATCACATCCAAGCGTCAATTCGTCTCTACCTGAGGGATGCCCCCGGCCCAGCAATTGGATATGCGTATGCCTCGTTGGCTGCGGCACACGATAGAGGCTTGCGGACAACTACTGGATTAGAGGCGGCACGGAAGTTACACCAGGTTGCCGACCGCATCGACCACGCAAACCTCCTAGCTCTGGCCATGCAACTGGAAGGCATGTTCATGATGAAACAGGGATTCCTGCGCCAAGGTATCGCGTTGGAGGACGCTGCGTGGGACTTGGCGGATCAAGTCAATGATCCGATGGTGGCTTACTACTGCGCGTGGAACCGTGGTTTTCGCGAAACGGAGTACAGGGCCGATCCACGCAGTTCGATTCGTGCTCACTCAAGAGAGCTCTCCAAGCCGCGGTCGCAGGATCTTGCTTCTATGAGAGGAGAGCTCGAGGCGGGCATCGCGGAGGCGCATGCGCAGTGCGGTGAACTCGCGAAGGCCCTCGGACAAAGACTAAGCGAACGCGGTCGCCGCTACATTCAAGCCACAACCGAAGGAATGTGGCGAGTCGTCGAATCAGAGTCCCTTGTTGAGGTGCGGAGGCATGTCGCAAGGGGCAATAGGCTGCTCGCGGCAATATACAATCATCGACGCGGCCTAGCACTATTCCATCTTGGCGAATTAACGAACGCACGCCGAGCATTGACTAGAGCTGTGGCGGCTTTTCGCGGAGAAGACATCGGCGCCGAGCTGAAGTCACGTGCTCTCCTTTGTATAGTTGAAAGCGAGCGCGGCGCTCTCATATCGGCGCTCGATCAACTTGTGAGATGTGATGAGATCGTCGCTCTTGGCGAAGACTGGCGCGGTCAGATCGGTCGGGTCGAGATGGCACGTGCGGCGACCTTGGCTCTTGCTGGCAACACATCCGCTGCGACCTGCGAATTCGGACGCGCTCTTCACACCCTGAAACAGTTCGAGCTCGTGTGGGATCAAGCAGAAACATACCGCCTTTGGGGCCGTTCACTAACCTCAACCGGCGACGATGAAAGTGCTATGGAAAAGTATCGGGAAGCGATCGGGATATACCGTCGTGTCGGCGCAGGTAGCCCGTTCATTGCGCGGGTGGTTCGCTCCTACTCCGGTATCCCCTCGAAAGACGCGACGATTGTCCCGTGATGGGATTACTCGGCGCCCTACAGATCTATACGTCCCTTTGTGTGAGTGCGTTCACTTCAATTGTCTCTCAGGGTTTGACCCCTTCGGGGCAAGGTGCGGAGCGCGGGATGGCGCACGGCCTGCGGGGCTTCACACACCGCCAAGTCGAGTTGAGCGGCCGACCCGTCCTTTCGCGTCGGCCGCCCAACTTAGCCGGACCGAACTTCCCTAGCAGACATCCCCGACCTGCGCTAGGATCACTGAGATGTCAGCAAGCGTTACGGCACCGCTCGGCGGACCCGACAATCCGAGTGTCAAGCCGGCTGATCTATCATATTCCGCGCCATCCGTCACCCCGTTCACGTTCACATCCGAGTCGTAGTCGCGGCCGTCCGGACCTGGTGGACCGCCCTTCGTCCTTCCCACCCAGGGCAGAGCCGCTGAAGCATCCGCCAGAGTGACGGCTCCGTTTCGACCGCCAGTTGGCGTGCCGCTTGCAGGAAGCGATGGTACCCACATGTCGGCGTAGTCCCACGGGTTGAGCGGGTCCCTCGCTGGCGTAAGGTTTGGCTCCTTAAGGTCAACGCAGCCACTGTTGTCATCGTCCACATCGCAGGCATCAGGTCCGAGTCGCCCCGCGAGCTCCTTGATTGCCGCGCTGTCCTTGAGCCACCCCCAACCCGGTTGGCTGTCGTTGTCAGCGACACCGCAGTCGAAGACGCCAAAGTCCGTGAAGTGGTCGATCTGCACCGTGATGGTCGTGTTCACGGTGTCCACCACGCCGCCCACGAAGTGCCAGAGTCCGGTCGTGGAGCTATAGACCATCACGCGCAGGTCGGCCGGGTTGATGCCACCCGCAAGGTCCTCGAGCGTGTAATGAATGACGGCCGTTGCTCCGGGTGGAGCGAACGTCGTACCGTTCGGGAGCCCACGGAAAGCGCGTGAGATCACAGGCACCGTCGGTGGCGGCGAACTCGGCGTGAGCGGGATCGTCTCGATCGAGATGTTCGTGTCAGCGCTGAGGCTTCCCGCCGGAATGATGAGCTGGTCTCCCAGCGCGGTGGTCACGGTGCCGCCGGCTGCGGCAACAATGTGTTCGGTCGCAATTGAGGCGACGCGGCCGCTGCTCCAGGTATGGGGCGCTCCACATGGCGCTGGATATACGCATTGCCAGGTACCGGTCCCGGTGCTTCCATCGGCGGACATGGTCCCTGTTGCCGTGTTCACCGCGCCTGAGGCGAAGGTCAGCGTCAGGTCGATCTGCTTCGTGGTCTGGTTGATCGAACCAGAAATCGTGCCGTTGTGCGCGGTCGTACAGTCAATCGTCCCGCTGATCTCGCCCGGGTCCTGACCGTCGTTCGCCTGCACCACGCTCGCGCTGCAGTGGTTGAACGGATTGACCGTCGTCGCGTACACGGACTCATGGTGGCCCGTCACACACGTGGGCCCGCAGCCCGAGGAGACGGGGGTCGAGAATGCCGACGTGTTGCCCGCGAGGTCGGTGGTCGTGGCAGTGACGTTCGGGCCGCCGACCGCCCCTTTGAACGTCCAGTTCCCGGCGCCGTCCGCGACCGTAGAGCCGAAGGAGGTTCGCCCTTCATCACCATCGTCTGCGAAGACCTCAACCGTGCACGTTGCGCATGCTGTGCCCGTGACTGTCGTGGAGGTCACAGTGCTAATGGTGGGCGGGAGAATACCTCCGTTGCCTATCGTCTCAATCCCCGGTCCGGCATGTGAATGGATCGAGTTACCTCGCATGGCATTGCCGACAGCACCGACAATGCCAATCGTGATGCCGATCGGAAACCCGGCTGGACAACCAGTGCAGGTGTTGTGTGCGATTGTATTCCCCACGAAATGATTGTTGGAGCCGTGGACGACGACGGCCCAACCACCGTCATTCGGAAGTGGGGTCACACCGTCTGCTTGCACACCTATTTTGTTGTTAGCGAAGACGTTTCCACTGGCCGTAGGGAACACTTTGTTTGGTCCGCTCAAGGAAGCGAGCCCAGACACCACATTCCGATCGAACAGATTTCCAGACGAACTTATCCATAGCCCCTTTCCCGGCACGCCAAGCCCACCCGTCCCGGTCGCGTTCGTCCCAACGAAGTTGCCTGAAATTAGGTTCGAACCTCCGGGATCTCGAAGTTCAACGTTAATGGCGTTGCCCGATATCACATTCCGGTCGCTCGATGCCGCCCCTCCAACGGTATTTCCTGATGATTCGACGAGGACACCCCATGCACTGCCAGCTGGCGTGACACCATCCGGCCTCACGCCGATGTAGTTACCGCCAACCACGTTCCCAGAACCCGATTCGATAAAGACGCCGGCGCCACCACAGCAAAATGCATTCAGCGCCAACCCGCGAACAGTAGTCCCTCCAGCCTGAATGTGAATACCCACATAGGCTGCTGTGCCTACCTGCGTAATCTCGATGAGCGGCGCGCCGGTGAAGCCCGGCTGTGTCGTCCCATTAATCGTCACCTGCTCAGTGACAGCAGGCAGGTTCGAGGTCAGTGTGATGGTGTGGACGCCTGCACCAGGTACCGCGAACTCAATGCTGTCGGGTCCGGCTAGTCCGTTTGTCGCGATGATCGCTTCGCGGAGACTGCAGTGGGTACCATCACAGACTCCGTCATCGGCATCGTCCGAGACATTCACCGTAATGATTGATGCGTAGCTTGGATTCGGTGCACTCAAGACCACGCTGCTTACTGCGCTGACCGCTAAGGCAGCGAGGAAAACCATCAATCGCCTTGTACCCTTCATCATCTGCTCCTTCCGGCTGATTCGTACTATTCGGCGGACACCTTTCACCCGCAGGGGAGCAGCGAGGGCGACAGGGCCCACGCCTCTCCGAGTCAGTCATGAGAGTCCGCCACGCTTCAGGCTCGCAATTTACAAATCCATGTCAATCGAGTAACCTCCTTTTCTGTCTGGGCGGTACCGCTACGTGTACCGCGCGATCCACTGTTCGCAGGGGCGCCCTAACACCATCTTGCGCTTGCTGCAGTGAGGGCTCGTCCAAGTAACTACGCACAATTCTCGATGCGACACGTAAGTGGAAGAGCCGATGTTATGCTGCTTCAATCGCAGGCTCTGGTGGGCGTGAACATGCAGAGCAAGTCTCAGTCGCTAAGCGGAGGGTGCTTGGTTGAAAGCCGTATTGGTGCTGCGGGAGGGACTTGATCTGGTTCGTCGCGTTTCGATCGATCGGGACTCTCTAATGATCGGACGAAACGATGACAACAATCTCGTGCTCGACAGCCCGCGTGTATCTCGCTACCACGCCCGCATCGTATGGACGGGAACGGAGTATCAGCTTGAAGACTTGGGGAGCAGGAACGGAACCTTTCGTAATGGCACCCGGCTGGACCAACCAGCATCTCTAAGCGACGGTGATACGATTCAAGTTGGCGATATTTCGCTGAGCTTCGAGGTCCAAGGCGTAGAGACTCTCAGTCTCCCTTGTCGGATTCTGCCCGATGGGCTAACTCGACGGGAAGTTGAGATTCTTGCCTCCTTAGCAATTGGGCACACAAACCAAGAAGTTGCAGAGGCGCTCGTGCTGAGCGTTAGAACGGTTGAGCGACACGTGTCCAATATCTACATTAAGACGAGATCGAAGAATCGGGCCGAGGCGACGTCATACGCAATTCGCCACGGTATTGTGGGCCGTCAGTCAACACTGTGAAGCGAAGGTTTGGGGCCGAGTACCGAGTTCTTATTCGCGAGGTATTCGAACGCATTGTGATCATCGACCGTGAGATCGTATCGGAAATTGAGCACCGAAGGTTGTATGCGTGCGTCTTGCAGATCGACACGCCCGAGGCGAACGCCTGCGGCGGCAGCTGGGCGACTACAACCGAACCTTTGTTACCTGGATCGCGAAGTTGACCGAGCGGTCCTCGGACAGCTCTGCCCACCAAAGCGATCTCCTGCGCTCGATCATGTTGGCGGCGGCGTCTGATTCAACACTCTGGCCGGCCGACGCACGCCTCCTCGACGCTTGGTTGAACGACCCCATCTATCTGAGAATGAAGTCTCTGAATCGCCCCGGGAAAAGTGGAGGCTCCAGACCTTGAGAGGTATGAGAGGATGGAGCAATGACACGACCGGGGAGGTATCCAATGGAAGTCCGAGAGCGGGCGGTCCGCCTGGTGCTGGAGCATGCGGGCGAGTACCCGTCGCAGTGGGCGGCGCTGAAGTCGATCGCGACGAAGTGCGGCATGACGCCGGAGACGCTGCGCAAGTGGGTGCGACGGGCGGAGGTCGATGCCGGTGCCAGGCCGGGCATGACCACGGACGAGCGCACGCGGCTCACTGAGCTGGAGCGCGAGAACCGCGAGCTGCGCCGGGCGAACGAGATTCTCAAGACGGCCGCGGTTTTTTTCGCGCGGGAGCTCGACCCGCGACCGCCGAGATGACCCGCTTCATCGACGCACACCGCGCCCGGTTCGGGGTCGAGCCGATCTGCACGACGCTGCAGGTTGCCCCGTCCACCTACTACGCCGCCCGCCAACGACCGCTCTCAGCACGCTGCCTGCGCGATGCGGAGCTGACGATGCAGCTCAGAGAGGTCCACGCGGCGCACTTCGGCGTGTACGGCGTGCGCAAGCTCTGGCGGCAACTCCAGCGGGAAGGCACGACGGCGCTACCGGGGCAAGGGCGGGAAGACCGGCAAGCGCGAACTGCCGCAGCCCGCGTACGCCGCGATCGTGGCCGCCCTCCGGGCGTTCGGGCACGACATGGCCACCCTACCGCCTGACGCCCCGCTGTGGCCCGCCAGCGGCCGAAAAGGGGCGGTTCGACCCAGGGAACCTGCGGCTCTCACGTCGGGGACGTTCTACGCCAACCTCCAGCGGTACCTCCGGGACGCCGGGTTGCGCCCGGCGGGCATCCACATCTTCCGCCACTCGGCCGCCAAGCTCCGGCGGGACGCCGGCGAGAGCATCGAGGACGTCAGCCGCTTCCTCGACCACAGCTCGCTGGCGGTCACGACGACGTACCTGCGTCGGCTGGAGGGGCAGGAGGACCGCTCCTGGGCGAAGGTGGCCGAGGCGATCGGCGTGTGACTCTGGTGCCTACGCAAGGACTTGCGGCGCTCCGCAAGGGCAGATATTCTGCACCAATGGCGACGCAAGATCAGAGCCTAGGCGATTACCTACGCGAACTTCGAGCAAAGAAGGAATGGAGCCTCCTCAGGCTGTCGCAGGAAACCGGGCTCAACTACGCGAACCTGTCGCGCATCGAAAACGACTCCATCGTCCCGACGCCTCAAACTGTCGTCACTTTAGCCGAAGCGTTGGGCGCCGACCTGAACCTCATGCTAGAGCTGGCCGACTGCCTCCCCAAGCAGATCTTGGACCGCCTTACGGCGAGGCCTGGAACGCCCATGATGAAGCGGGCGGCTGGAGGCGCCGGCAAGGATCGAGCGTCACGCTCTTACATCGCTGGAGGAGTTGCGCACGCGAACGCTGTCGGACTTTCTCCAAGCCTTTCTTGAGCGAACCGACCAGCGCACGCTCGTTCTTCATGATCGCTGGATGCGAGCTGACATGGGCCTATCAGACGAACTCTATCGTATGGAGGAAGCAGGTATTCCAAGTATCTGCGAAAGCTCGGTTTACAACGATGAAGCCCGCTTAATAGAGGAGACGCGCGATTGGGGATTGATCAATATCGCCGTTCAGCGGGTGCGGTTGTCAGAATTTCCGATTGTAGTCGACATCCAAGACGACGAGCCTGTCTTCACCGATGACACCTCTGCGGTCTTGATTTCGATCAACGACAGGCTTGATCGACTTGAGCAGATCCTCGTGGAAATCGTAGATCGTCACGGCGCGGTATTCGAGCGCAACAACCATCTCATTCGTCTGGGCAAACCGGCACGCTTGTCGCCTTGGGGAGCTCTGCTCGCTGACAGCAACCCTGACAGCAACCCGTGAAGACGCTTCCGGACAGGGGCGGACGTTCGTGGAATGGCCGTTCGGATTTCGAACGTACGGTGCACGGGTGAGGACGGGGTTGGACGTTCGGGTGAGACCTGCAAAACCCCCATCACCGGTTCGAATCCGGTCGTCGCCTCCAACTTTTGAACCTGAAACCGGCTGCTTGGCGAACAAATCCTCGGGACTTATCAATAACCCCCGCGGATTTGTTAGACCCCTGCCGGGCGCAATCGGCGATCCTCGCGGGGGCATCCGCGCGATCGTGCCCACCCCCGTCGGCACCCGGTTGGTACAGTTCCCTTTACCGCCGTCGGGCCTCGCTAACGATCATACGATCACGCCTACGATACATCACTGACGATGATCCTTGATCGTGTCCGAGCTACCGTATGGGGCCGGTTTCATCGCGGAAGTCAAGGGGCGGTGGGGTTCTACCGAGGGGCCCCATAATTTCGACGCCCTGGATCCGGGGATGCCTTGCGCCGTCCGCTCGCACGATACCGGAGACCGTCGGGCGGATGAGAAGGGCACAGAGGGGCGCGCTCGGAGCTTACTTACGCGTGCTAAAACGTCGCGGCCAACTGAAGAGCCGTCCCCGCGATGAATAGCATTACTCCGACAACGAAAATCAGCGTTCTAAGTCGCCCCTCGCCCATCAACAGGAGTCGCGGGATACGGATCGCGAGCACTAAGGGCGCAAGGACGAATTCGAAGCTCGAAATGAGAAACGATCCCGACACATACGTCATGGAGTGAACGAGCCTGATGCTCAGATTCAGGACTCCTGTTGCAAATTGTGCGGTGCGGCCCCGTCCGCTGGCGAATCGTGGAAGCCGGAGCCAGCCGCGCCGGAGAGAACGCGCCAGCTCACGCATGGCCGAAGCCCGGTTGTTCATCCTATCCAGCAAACCTTCGATCGTCTCCTCAAAGCGCGTCAGCCGCGCGCTGCCCAAGAACTCAGGCGCAACCATGAAGAAGGAAACGAACGCGGCCGCAATGCCCGCTCGGTTCATCCAGTCGCTATCCATCTTGCCTCAATCGTCGCCGCCAACCGAGTCAAGCAACCGCATGAGCAAGCTGGCGAAGGCGAGCGCCTCGTAGGCTAGAGTGCGATCGTCTGTGCCAACACGACGGTGACTCTGCGGATTCTTGAGGAAGGCGATCGCACCTCGGTACAACTGGTGCGCGCCTTGTTGCTCCGGTTCAACGTCGCTGAATTTCAGCGGCGGCGAGTCTCCGCCCATCGCCTTTGACACGAGATTCACCCCGAGATCGGTAGGCGCCCCGTTGATCCGTCGTCTGATCTCTTCCTCCACGGTGCGGAAGGCGTTGAGGATCGCGTTGTCATACTGTTTCGAGTCGAAGGCAACAGCACAGCGCTCTGCGATCCTCGCGTGTAGCGACTGTGCGTCACCGGAACCTTCCGGCGGTGGGTAGACTCGGTCGGGATCGAACCATTCTCCGTCGGGTCTAGCATCTTGCCAAACGACAGTGGGAGCATCGCAATCGCGTACCGGGCACTCTAAGAAGACGTAACGGCCCTGCACATCATCGGTAACCACCATGTACGTTCCTTGAACGGTGCCATGCACTAGTGCCTGGCAACCACCGCACTTGACTAGCAGTCGCTGAGCCATAGGTTCGCCTCCTTCGGTGAGAACGCTAATGGATCATCGACGCCTCGTCTACGTTCCTCAGCATGTTCTACAACGCAAGCGGCTAGAATAGCCGCATGAAGAAGTGGTTTCACGACTTCTCTGCTCAGTATGTGGCGGGGATCGCCGTCGTGGTCACGGTGGCCGTTCTCGCAGCGTTGGGGGCGCTCACAAGCTATTGGGCATGGGATACGGATGCATCCGGCCCGATGGCCGCTGCGATCGTGTTCTTTCTCATCGCTGGATGTCTCCTCTTCTATCAAACTACTGTTGTGCGTCGGCAGAGTGCCGACAAGTCGAAGGGGCTTCGGAACGATCTCGCTGCTCTCATTGACCTTCAACGGAACAACCCGCCTCACTACTATCTCCACATCGAACTGACCGACGTTAACTGCTCGCACGTAAACGACTCGTCTCCTCATATCGTTCTACAGTTCGCGCTGCGGAACTTCTTTCTCGTCCCGGTCGAACTCGTGCGGGTCGTCAATAGCGAGGGAACTATTGACGTTCACATTCTGCCTCAACTGCAACAGCACATCGGCCAACCTGTCCGCGCCTGTTCAGAGACGACGTTTACTACGCGCTTGGATCTCACCGGCGATGTACCCAATCATCTTCGCTCCGAGGCAAACGCGGAGCGGCCCCGGCCCCTGCGCTGGGATTTCACTGGGGAATGGTTCGCATCGATTGACGGTGAGGAAAAACTAGTATGGGATAGGTCGCACCACTTGACCTACACGGCTCTGCTTAATGTGCCCGTGGCCCGTTAGCGGATCCCCGCAAGTTGCAATCAGCAATTGCAATCAAAGAGCCAGGCAAACGCCAGGGATCGTCAGTCATAACCGGGCGCAATCGCTGGAACGCAGAATCAGATCGCCGCTAGGCGCCCGGTCGCACCCGGTAAACCCTCAACCTCATCGAACTGCAAAACCCCCATCACCGGTTCGAATCCCCTTCTCAGACAGGCTTAGAACCGCGAACGGCAGTCAACCCGCGAGGGCGGAGGCGGGTTCTTCGCGGGGCGTGGGGAGCTTGAGGTCGGAGGCGACCATGAGGGCGAGGGCGGGGGGGGTGAGAGGGGCGCTTAGCGGGAGGTCGCGGCAACCGCGGCGGCTTTCGCGCGGCGCGGGCCAGTGGCACGTCGCGGCGAGCGCGCGGCCCGGCGTTTCAGCGTGGCGATGGCCCACTCGGCCCAGGCGATGTTCTCCTGCTCGAACATGATGCCGCGCTTCAGGGTGAGGTACGGGCCCACGTCGCGCGTCGACGCCAGGTAGGCGTTCTCGTCGCGGCCGCGGAACAATAGCGAGCGGATGGACTCGTACTGCGCGAGCTTCCGCCCGGCGGCCGCGACCGGCTCCTCGAGCAGCGGGAGTATCTTCGCCACGTCCTCCCGGTCGGCACCGTAGACCTTCACCAGCAGCTCGCTCTTGATGGCGGCCAGGGTCGAGTGCTCGGGCTGCCACGCGGTCAGCGCGGCCTCGCCTGTAGTGGTGACCTGGAACACGCGCTTGGTGGGGCGCTTCACCTGCCGAACGGCTTTGCCGCGCACGAGGCCGGCGTCCTGCATGCGCGCGAGCTCCTGGTAGATCTGCTGAGGCGTCGCGTGCCAGAATTGGCTCACCGACAGGTCGAACTGCTTCGCGAGCTCATATCCGGTGCCTTCCTGCTCCCGCAGGAGCGTCAGCAGGGCGAAGCGAAGCGACATTTCCCAGCCTCCCGCAAGATCCTATCACAGACTCTTGACTATTCAAACCTTTGACTATAGGATCCGCGGTTGAGGAGGTGACCTGTGGCGGACGCGAACAAGTGGGACGTGATCGTGGTGGGGTCGGGGCTGCGGGGACTGACGGCGGCGGCGTACCTGGACGCGAATGGCAAGCGGACGCTGGTGCTGGAGCACAACTATGTGGCGGGCGGCAACTCGCACGTCTTCCGCCGCAAGCGCATGTTCGAGTTCGACGTGGGGGTGCACTACCTGGGCGACTGCGGGCCGGACGGCGGCATCCCGCGCATCCTGCACGGCGTGGGCGCGGACAAGATCGAGTTCCTGGAGATGAACCCGGACGGCTTCGACACGCTGATGTTCCCGGGGCTGACGTTCAAGGTGCCGAAGGGCTGGGACAAGTACCGCTAGCGCCTCGTCGCCACCTTCCCCGACGATGAGACCGGCATCCACCGCTGCCTCGACGTGCTGCAGGCCGTCGTCGCCGAGATGGCGCAGGTCCGCCTGCCGGTCGAGCCCGCCGACGTCCCGCGCCTGGCGCAAGAGGCCCCGAACTTCCTGCGCTGGGGCCTCCGCTCGCTGGCCGAACTGTTCGACGAGTGCGGGCTGGGGCAGAAGTCGCGCGCGGTCCTGGCCGGGGAGTCCGGCGACTGCGCGACGCCGCCGTCGCGCGCGCCGATCCTGCTGCACGCGATGCTGATAGACCACTACCGGAAGGGCGCGTGCTACCCGAAGGGCGGCGGGCAGATGATCCCCGCGCACCTTGTCTCACATGGTGTGCGCGCTAACGCAGGTGTTGACCGCGGCAAGCAGGACTTGAAGCGGCCGGTTAGTCGCCGCGTCGGTATCGGCGTCGTCGAGCCGAACAGCGAGGCCTGCGAGAGCGACGCCACGGCGGGCTCTACATCAATGAGTGTGGATTAGGTTGAGGATCCTGAGCTGAAACATGCGGTCGTTCCGGTAGCCGTACGCCCTCCGTTTGAGCACTTTCACGCGATTGTGTTTGCCCTCGACCAGGGCGTTGGTGATGCGGTGCCGCCAGTAGTTCAGGACCTCCGTCCGCCAGACTCGCAGTGTTCGTGCAGTACGGACGAACGGCGCCAGGCCGGTGCCCGCAGCCTCGGCGATCCAGCGGCCCGGCTGCGCCTCCGCATGGGCGGCGCTCGGTGCCCGATACATCGCCCGCAGCTCTTCCTTCAGGATCCAGCCCTTCCGCACGGCGGCGTCTTCCCGCAGCGCCTCGGCGAGCCGCCCGCGATTGCTGGCGGAGAGCCGCTCCACCGCTTGTTGCAGGAGCCAGGCGACGTTGCCGCGCTGCCGGCGCTGTCCATGCACCTCTCGCAGCGCACGAGAGGCGAGGGCAATGACGTGGAACTTGTCGGCGACGATCGCCGCCTGCGGGAGGCGGACCCGGATCGCCTGGCGGTAACCCTCCGCCAGGTCGATGCACACCAACTGCACGGAGCGCCGGGACGCGTGCAGCCCCAGCATCGCTTCGACCGCGTCCTTGCGCTGTCCGGGGACCACCGCCACGGGGCGCCGGGTCTCGAGATCCCAGAGGCCGGTCCACATCTTGCCCGGACGCCGCACGCAGAAGCCGTCGAGTCCCAGATACCGGTGCGGCCGGGTGGGTGGCTGGGCGGCGCTATGGGTGTCGAGCCAGCTGCGTTGCACGAGCCTTCGCTCACTTGATGCCACCGCGCCGTGGTCCGCACGGTCGCGTCCTCGGCTTCCTTGCCGAGGCGCAATCGGAGCCGGCGCGTGGTCCGACGTCTCTGCCCACACACCGGGTCGTCCTCCGTGAACACCCTGCGGCATGACCGGCAGCGGAAGCGCCGTTTCCACAACCAGGCACACGGGCTTCGCCCAGAGCTCCAGATCCTGCTTCCGCTGGCGCTGCCAATGATGCACCTGCCACGTCGGCCGCCCGCATCCGGGACAGGTCGCCTCCGCAGTCGCGTACTGCACCGCCACGTCGACCCGATGCGCCGTTTCCCGCACGTCCAACACCCGCAATCCCGGCAACTACAGCTCCACCGTGATACGCTCCGTTTGCACTTGGACTCCGTCCTGTGCTCTCTGCCTTTTGTCAGCTGAAAGCTACAGGAACTCCAGGTGCCTTTTGCTCACTCTCCTACCCTGTATCCACACTCAAGAGCGTAGAACCCCACGGCGCCGGCTATTGGCCGCGCTCATGGTAGTCTGGCGCCATTAGGAGAGTTGTCATGAACTACCGCTTCCTCCTGATGGTCGCGCTATTCGGTGCGTGCTTCGCCTGGAGTTCAAGCGACACCGCCGCTGGCGTAGGCCTGAAGCCCTTTAACTTCGTTCGAGGGACTGTCGGTGGGTCAGGGTTTGCTACGACATCTCCAACTGCTCTCGCTTGGGGGCCAGATCAACGGCTGTACGTGGCAGAGTCATCAGGTCGCATCCAGGCTTTGACGCTGGACGCCAACAGGCAAGTCACGGTTGTTGATGAGATCGCGTCGAGCACCGAGATGCTCGAGGTCTTTGGGATGGCATTCGACCCCGCTGATGGGTCCCTCTACGTCACCAACACGATTTCCGGTTTTGGCGACGAGGGCCCGGCGCCGGCTGGAGCGTTCTCGGGCAATATTACTCGATTTAGTGGCCCGACCCTTTCGATCCAGGAGGACGTGATAACGGGCCTTCCCGTAGCCAACTCCGGGCATCAGGCTAACGGACTGACCTTCGGGCCAGACGGCAAGCTGTACATCGCCCAGGGCAGCACGACGAACGCCGGAATCAACACACCCGGCGCCGGCCTGTTCGAACGAGAAGAAGTCCCGACCTCGGCAGCGATCCTTGTGGCCGATGTGCATGCCTCCGGCTTTGATGGAAGCATCACCTACAATCCGCCGAACATCTACGACGAATCGGTCGTGCAGACTGGCGGAGACGTTAGCGTCTATGCCTCCGGCCTTCGCAATCCCTACGACATCCTCTTTCACAGCAATGGCAATCTCTATAACACCGACAATGGTCCAAACGCCGGCTATGGCCCCGCATCCATTTCGTGCTTCTCGCAGGGGCCCAACGATGTTGGCGCACCTGATGAGCTCAACATCATCGTTGCCGGTGGTTACTACGGGCACCCGAACCGAAGCCGCGGCGCCACTGATCCCCGCCAATGCGTTTACCATCCGGCCAGCGATCCAAGCACCGCCGAATACACTGCGCCCCTCGCAGCCATCCCGTCGTCGTCGAATGGCTTCGTCGAGTACACGGCTGGAGCGTTCGATTCAGGCATACAGGGCGACCTGATCTACACCGGCTGGAACCAAAGCGACCTCCATCGCCTGCGGCTCTCGCCCAATGGATTGACGGTCATGGAAGATGTGACCCTCGCGACTGGCCTGCTCAACGCTCTCGATGTTGCCATGAGCCCGGACGGCACGCTCTTCGTTGCAGAACAGGGGGGCAACAAGATCACCTATTTTCGCCCGGACGAGACGCCCGTTACCTCAGTCAGCATAGCCTCGATCTCACCGGCCGGCGGCCCGCTCGCCGGCGGCCAGCCGGTGACGATCACCGGAACCAACTTCACGATTTCTGCGGACACAACTGCGGCCATCGGTGGCGCTCCCCTGGCGAACATCGTGGTGCACAACGCTACGACGATGACGGCCGTAACTCCTTCAGGCACCTTAGGCATCAAGGATGTCACGGTCACAAACTCGGTGGGCAGCGGGACGAAGCCGGGCGCGTACAACTATTCAGCCGGAGGCGGCACGATCCCCCCAGTAGCCAACGCAGGCGAAGACGTCAGCACTCCGATCGCACACGTGGATCACGCGCACGTGACGCTCGATGGACGCGGCTCGACCGACGAAGACGGGTTCATCGCGACCTATGAGTGGGCTGAAGGGCCGACGGTCTTGTCGACGATGTCAGCAGACTCGGTGCAGTTTACGCTTGGCACGCACATTGTGACACTCACCGTGACCGACAACGACGGGTTCGTGGATACAGACGAGGTGCGCATCATCGTCACAGCGACGGCGGAGAATCCCGACCCGTATTACTGCTTCGACGTCGACGGCGACACCGATGTCGATACTGATGATGTCAATCTTGTCGCCGGGGCTTTCAATACACGGCAGTTTGGCGCCGGCTACTCGCGCCTGCGTGATTGGAATGCGGACCGCGTGATTAATTCGGCTGACATTATGGGTACAGCCGAGGATTTCACGCAGGCCTGCCTCCTTGTGGACCAGCAGATTCGCGCGGCAGCTGCAGGCGTCGAGCAGTTTCAAGATATCAACAACGCCTACGCGGCAGGGTACGCCCAGGTAACACCCTATATCGCTGGCATGGGTCGACACATGATTCTCGGCGGCGTGCCGGCAACGCTGGCCCAGGATGCAGTCTTCGACCCAGGGGCACCCGAGAGCCTGCTGTACGCTCCTGATTCAACTTCGCCCGGAGGATGGCGGCTAGGCGGCGTGATGTACATCATCCCGGAGCCACTCCATCCCCTTCCCCCTGACGGCTTCGCCACCAACACCGATCCATGGCACTACCACGAGAGTCTTTGCATCTGGAACAACGGGAACAATGTCGCAGAGGACGTTGCGGAGTCCACATGCCTCGGCCTGCCGGGTGGTACATGGTTCGAGAAAGCAGGCTGGCTGCTGCACCTCTGGAACTACCATCTGAATCCGTTGGGGCGCTTTGTCGAAATCAATGACGCGCTGACAGATCCTCCTTCATCATCCAGCGCGGTGATTGCGATCGACGTGAATCCGGGCCTCGCGGGCGTGCAGTCAAGCCGCTCGGTTACCGGTGTGACCTACACCGTGGACGTCGTGGCCTCCAACCTAAACAGCATTGGTGCGTTCAACTTCGACATCGTCTACAACGGAAACGCGTTCAGCGCCCCAACGATCACCTCGGGCGCCAGCTTCGACCGCAACCCTGACGCCGACGAAGACTTCCTCCAAAACACCGGGCGTACGTTCTCCTGCTCTCCACCAGCGCCTGTCGGGAGCATCCCATCAGGATCGAACAAGGTGGCCCGTCTAGCTTGCACGAGCACCAGCCTCGGTATGGGGCCGAGTGCGGGCACTGCCCAGAAGATCGCGTCGGTGACGTTTAATGTCATTCTTGGCGGGACGAACTCGTCGCTCAGCCTCGCGAATGTCAACGTATTCAACGAGACCGGCGAGATCGAGCTGGCGAGTTGCAGTCCGACGGTGAGCATCACAGCATCGTGCAGCAACGCGACGGTGTCTGCTGCGCCAAGTCCTGATACCGACAATGACGGTTGTCGCGACGGCCATGAAGCTGGCACGAACCCGTTCCTGGGTGGAGACAGGAGTCTAACCAGTGCATTCGACTTCTTTGACGTGCCGTTGCCGGCCCTGGGCTCGGGGCCGGGCCCGTGGACGAAGAACAAGGTCATCTCCTTGGGCGACGTTTCCGCCGTCCTCTATTACGTCGGGGCGACCGATGGCGGTCCACCGAGGGCCAACGGGGCAGACTATGACTCAGACTTCAACGGCAATGGAGTTGAAGATGGCGCCGAGTACGATCGGACGCCATCAACAGACCCTCTGAAGCCGTGGCGGTCGGGGCCGCCAAACGGCGCTGTCTCACTGCAAGACGTGAGCGTGGCGCTGGTTCAGGTGGGAACAACGTGTACGCCGTGAAGATGGAGTAAGGCGATCGGGATGGAGGCACGCCCCAATCCCGGACCCTAATACTGGTCATAGAAGCTGTGGCCCATTCAGACAGCTCTGACGTCGGCCACGTCCCGTCAAGTGGTGTAAATCGGTGAGATCACGCGGTGGCGCGACAGCGTCATCCTCGTTCTGAGAGCCGCGTATTACACGGCGATGGGTAGACGCTCGAGGCCCTCCTGTTCTGTTCCTTGAGGGTAGGTGGTGGATGGAGGCGCGTGCGCGGGGATGACGCTGTCGCGCTACCGCGTGAGGCGCAGGGACTCGTCGGCGAGATAGCGGCGCCCGACGAGCCACTCGTCGTGCTGTTCGGACAGCACCATGCCGACGAGCCGCAGGACGGCGGCGCGGTTCGGGAAGATGCCGACGACATCGGTGCGGCGGCGGATCTCGAGGTTCAGACGCTCCTGGGGGTTGTTGGAGCGGATCTTCCGCCAGTGCGGCTGCGGGAAGGCGGCGAAGGCCTGGACCTCCTCCGCGGCGTCGGCAAGCATGCGGGCGGTGTCCGGAAAGCGCGGCCCAAGCTGCGCGACGACGCGCGCGTGCTGGGCACGCACGTCCTCCGCCGACGGCTGATCGAAGATGCTGCGCACGACGGTGGCGACGAATGGCTGCGCGCTCTTCGGGACGCGCGTCAGCAGGTTGCGGGCGAAGTGGGTGCGGCAGCGCTGCCAGGCCGCGCCGGCGAAGACGGCGGCGATCGCATCCTTGAGGCCTTGGTGGGCGTGGGAGATCACGAGCTGCACGCCTGCGAGTCCACGGACCGCGAGCGCGCGCAGGAAGCTCAGCCAGAAGGCGCCGTCCTCAGAAGCACCGCAATCGAGTCCAAGCACCTCGCGCTGCCCCTGGCCGTTGACCGCGGTAGCGACGACGACGGCAACGTTGACCACGCGCCCGCCCTCGCGCACGCGCTGGGTGAGCGCGTCGAGCCAGACGTACACATACGGGCCCTGGTCCAGGCGGCCGCTCGCGGAAGGCCTGCACCTGCGCGTCGAGTTGCTGGCAGATGCGCGAGACCTGGCTCTTCGAGATGCCGTCGCAGCCCAGCGCCTGCACGAGGTCCTCGACGCGGCGCGTGGAGACGCCTTCGACGTAGGCTTGCTGGATGACGGCGAGCAGCGCCTGCTCGGATCGCCGGCGTGGGTCCAGGAACGGCGGCAGGTAGGTGCCCGCACGCAGCTTCGGGATCTGCAGGTCGAGCGTGCCGGCGCGCGTGTCCCAGCGCCGCGGGCGGTAGCCGTTGCGATAGTCGGCGCGGTCCGGCGTGCGCTCGTGCAGGTCGGCGCCGATCCGCTGACTGACGTCGGCATCCATGACGGCGTGCAGGACGACCTGCAGCGTCTCCCGCAGGAAGTCGATGTCTGCCTCACCGGCGTGCTTGCGGATGATGTCGAGAGCGTCCATGGTAGGGGTGGTCACAGAGATCCTCCTTGTGTGCTGGGTGATGCTGTCACACGAGGATGATGCTGTGGCCAACTGCTATCCAGTTGACCGGTTACTTACACCACGTACGGGGACTCTACTGTTGGAGGCGACTTCAACCCGAGCCGAGCAGTGAATTCCATATTAAGGTGTTGTACGAGCGATACCGCGAGTTGGTACAAGGAGAACATCATCTCCTGCAACTCCTCGAGGTTCAGCGTTATCCGTTCGCCCAATTGCCAAGAGCGTCCGGACTCAAGGAGCTGCAAGCTGATGGTGCCGGCAGAAAGGACCTGCGGGAGCGTGCCCGTTAGAACATCTCCGTTGTGGGCGAGCGCAAAGCGGCGCCAGGTTATCCCGTCTAACAGGCGTTTGTCTTGCGTGCTCACGATGCCGGCACGATGTACCAGGCAATTGCGCACGTCGTAGAGGCCGCGGAACCACTTGATGCCGCTAGCGATGCCTTCGTTCTCGGTTCCTCCTAGTCGGCGCAGTTCAACCGCATGGATTGATTCCTACGCACGGTTCGGACGGATGTTTCTATCTCAAGTGCGTCGACTGCAGAAATCTCACCTCCGCGTTCCACGACCGCAGTTACGATCGCATCCATCACGGCGAGATCCAGCACAAACCGATCGTAATGAGCGAGCGCATATACGAGCGCGTAACGAGTGACCTCATCGCCGAATTGCGCCTTCGCTAAGCGCGGAACTTCCGGATTGTCGGTGCGGAAGTCGAGCGAGAACGACGGAAGGCCTGGCTCGTCCGACAGCAGAGGTAATGCCGCGCTCGCGTGTCGCGCAAGTAGGCTGGCGTAGTGCAACGCCTGCATCGTTAGCCCATAGGCGACGTCCAGTGACCGGCTGACATTCCACTCTTCACGCACGTCTCTAACCTCTCGTATCGCCACAATTCGCCGCTGCGATCCCCGGCCCCACCCGTAACGCTACACATAGGCCCGATCGATTCCGATGATTGTTGCCCCTGGAACACGGTGTTCGGGTTGGAGGAACGCCTTACCGGAGGGCGAAGACGCCTGATACTAGGAAGCGCTCGCGGCCTCGCGCTCCCACCATCCACAGGGGTTGTTGCCGAAGTGATCGCGTTGGCGTCGGGAGCGGTGATATGATCGACATGGGCGCGTGGCCTCCCAGTGAAGAGGAGGCCGCCAATGATGGGCCAGCAGGACTTCGGGACCAAGCTCTAC
>Ga0326597_10002177_pt1 | contig 29662 bp, 28 predicted proteins | sample RVTome_12_FD_203789 | JGI IMG/M metagenome (GOLD analysis project Ga0326597, IMG submission 203789) | Soil microbial communities from uranium-contaminated site in the Upper Colorado River Basin, Wyoming, United States - RVT100D185 | ecosystem: Environmental > Terrestrial > Soil > Contaminated >... | reverse complement strand
ACCTCCCTGGCTGGTCGGGTCAAACCGATGGGGCGATGGGGCTCGTAGGGACAGAGCTTCAGCTCTGTCCTCCGCGGCGCAGTCGCGGGCCTAGCGATCGGCCACGAGCACCCGCACCCGTTCGACCAACTCCGGCAGCGCCTCGCCGGAAGGCGCGCGGAGCACCGCGGCACAGGCCGCGCTCAGCGGCGTCTCCTGCGGGTTCACCTCGATCAGCCGCGCGCCGCGCCGGTACGCGATCAGCGGGAACTCCGCCGCCGGGTACACCACCGCCGACGTGCCGGCGAGCAGCACCGCGTCGGCGCGCTGCGCCTCGCCGTAGCACGACTCGAGCGCGTCGCGCGGGATCGGCTCGCCGAACATCACCGTGTCGCCCTTCACCAGCTCGCCGCAGTCCGGGCAGCGCGGCGGGACCTCGTCGGAACGGAACTCCTCGCGCGGCCAGCGGCGCGAGCAGCCGGTGCAGCGCTGCTTCGTGCGGTTGCCGTGGATCTCGGTGATCGCCGTCGAGCCGGCGAGCTGGTGCAGGTTGTCGATGTTCTGGGTGATGATGTGCTTGAGGTAACCGAGCCGCTCCAGCTCCGCCATCGCCAGGTGGCCGGGGTTCGGCCGCGCCTCTTCGATCGCGCGCGTGAACTCCGATGTCGTCTCCTGCTCGGCGAGCCGCTGCGCCCACCAGCCCGCCGGATCCGCCAGGAAGCGCTGGTAACCGTCCATCGGCGGCTCGCCGTGCTTGTCCCAGAGGCCGTCGCCCCCGCGGAACGTCGGAATGCCCGATTCCTTCGACAGCCCCGCGCCCACCAGCGCGATCAGGTACGACGACCCCGCGACGATCTGCGCGGCCGCATCGAGCTGCTCGTCGAAGTCCGGCTGCCTCATGGCGGCACGATCATACCAAACGAGCAGCGGCAGCTCCGTGGTTCTAGGTTCTGGGTTCTAGGTTCTCGACGAGCGCCGCCAGCCGGTCGCTGCGCGCGCGGTCGGCGCGCCAGCGCGCAACCATGCCGCGCCTGGGCGCGAGCAGCAGCGCCGCGATGAAGATCGATGTCGCCACGAGCACGATCGCCCCGCCCGACGCCACCTCCGCGTGGTACGAGACGTATAGCCCGGCTACCGAGGACGTCAGCGCGACGCCGACGCCGGCGAAGATCACGTGGTGGAAGCGCCGCACCAGCAGCGTCGCGGTCGCCGCCGGCGTCACCAGCATCGCGATCACGAGCACGATGCCGACCGCCTGCAGCGCGACGACGGTCGAGATGGCCACGAGGACGAGCAAGCCGTACTCGAGCGCGCGCGTCGGCACGCCGCTCGCCGCGGCGACGGTGGAGTCGTACGCGATGAAGACCAGCTCTTTGTAGAAGAGCGTAATCAGCGCGACGACCGCGCCGCCGAGGCCGGCCATCAGCCAGAGGTCGTTCCAGCTCACGCCCAGCACGTTGCCGAAGACGAAGCTGAAGAGGTCGACGGTGTAGTTCTCCTGCCGGCTCACGATCACGATCCCGAGCGCGAACGCGCCCACGAACAGCACGCCGATCGCCGTGTCGAAGCGCAGCCGCCCGCGCTGCGAGATGAAGGCGATGCCCACCGCCGTCGCCACCGCCGCGACGATCGCGCCGAGGTAGATCGAGACGCCCAGCGCGAACGCCGCCGCCACGCCTGCGAACGAGGCGTGCGCCAGCGCATCGCCGATGAACGCCATGCCGCGCACCACGATGAACGCGCCCACGACGGCGCTCACCACGCCGACGAGCGCCACCGCGAGCAGCGCGCGTCGCATGAACTCGAACTCCAGCGGGTCCGTGAACCAGCCGATGACGTCACCCATGCGCGTGGTGCTCCACGTACACGCCGCCTTCGGTTGGGATCAGCAGCAGGTGGCCGGCGAACGCGCTGCTGAGGACGTCGGGCGTGAACACCTCGGCCGGCGGTCCAGAAGCGATCAGCCTGCGGTTGAGCAGCAGCGCCAGGTCGAAGCAGGCGGCTACGCACGAGAGGTCGTGCGTCGCCACGAGCAGCGTCTTGCCCGCGTTCCGGAGGTGTTCGAACAGCGTGAGCAGCTGGTGCTGGCTAACCGCGTCGAGCCCGCCCATCGGCTCGTCGAGCAACAGCAGGTCGGCCTCCTGCGCCAGCGCGCGCGCGATCAGCATGCGCCGTTGCTGCCCGCCCGACAGCTCGCCGATCTGCCGCGCTGCCAGGTCCGCCAGATCGACCTCCTCCAGCGCGCGCTCGACCGCTGCGCGGTCGGCCCGTCCCGGGCGGCGCAGGAGGCCGATGCGACCGAAGCGCCCCATCATCACCACGTCCCGCACCGTCGCCGGGAAGTCCCAGTCGACCAGCTCCGCCTGCGGCGCGTAGCCGGCTCGCTGGCGCGCGCCGTCGACCGGCAGCCCGAACAGCTCGATGCTGCCGCGCCATGGCTTGAGCAGCCCCAGGATCGTCTTCAGCAGCGTCGACTTGCCGGAGCCGTTCGGCCCCGCCAGCCCGACCAGGCTGCCCGCCGGTATCTCAAACGTGACCGACTCCAGCACCGGCGCGTCGTCGTAGCCGGCCCAGAGGTCGCGCACGGCCAGGGCGACGGTCGATTCCACGGGAGCTCGCGCCGGCGTCTCAGTTGCCACCGAGCCCCTCCTTGAGCTGCGCGAGGTTGAAGCGCATCAGCTCGATGTACGAGCCCACGCCGTCGGCGTACGCGTCGCTGAGCAGGTCGAGCACGCGCACGCCCGCCTCGTCCGCCGCCTGCTCCAACACCTCGGCGTTGAACTGCGGCTCCTTGTACACCGCGAGCACGCTCTCCGATCGCAGCGTCTCCGTCAGCTCGGCGACGCGCTGCGCGCTCGGCTCCTGCCCGGGCGACGGCACCGCGACCGCGACCACCTCCAGGCCGTAACGCGCGGCGAGATAGGGATACGCATCGTGGAAGGTGACCAGTTTGCGCCGCTCGACCGGGATCGCGAGCACCGCCTCCTCGATCTCGCGGTCGAGGTCGCCGAGCTCCTTCAGGTAGGCCTGCGCGTTCGCCTCGTACGCGGCCCTGCCGTTGGTGTCGATCGCGATCAGCTCGTCTCTGATGCGCTCGACATAGCGCGCCGCCAGCCGCACGTCGAGCCACATGTGCGGGTTGCCTTCTTCGATCACCGGCAGCCCCTCCGCGAGCACCACGACAGGCCGGCGGGCGTTGGTCTCCACCACGTCCTCGATGCTCGCTTCCAGCGAGAGGCCGTTGATCACCACCAGGTCGGCCCGCGCGACGTCCGCGACGCGCCCCGGGCTCAGCTCGAACGTGTGCGGGTCGGCGCCCGACGGCAGCAGCGCGTCCACCTCGACGCGGTCGCCCCCGACGCTGCGCGTCATGTCGGCGAAGATCTCCAGACTCGTCGTGACGCGCACAATGCCATAGTCGTTGGTCGAACGGCCGCCAGTGTCGCAGCCGGCGAACGCCACCGCGACGAGCAACGCGGAGGCGCCCGCGGCTACGAGCCGCCTGATACTCGGTCTCATCGGGGGGCGCCGCGAGAGCGTCATACGCGCACCCCCGCTCGCTCCAGAATGCGGCACGAGGCGCAGCGACCGTACACCTCCAGCCAGTGTCCTTCGATCTCGTACTCCGTGCTGCGCGTCAGGTCGCGCACCAGCGATGACACGTCGCAGGTGGAGAAGTCCTCCACCCGCCCGCACGACCGGCAGACCAGGTGGTGGTGATGGCCCCGCGTGCTCAGCCGGTAGTGCAGACTGCCGTCCTCCATCAGCACCCGGCAGACCACGTTCAGGTCCTGCAGCAGCTTCATCGTCCGGAACACCGTCGCCCGCCCGACGCCCCGCGCGAGGCGCAGCACGTCATCGACGGTGAAGTGCGCCGGCGCGGCCACGAGCGCCTCGAGCACGCGCCGCCGGCTGCCGGTCATCCGGTGGCCGCGTAGCTCCAGTCGCTGGACGATGAGGTCGAGGTCAGACATGAGACTTAGTCTCAATAAGATACAGCGTCGAGCAATCCTGTGTCAAGGCATAGGGCCACATATGCCAGGCTCGCATCCGCCAGGTCCGATTTTGGTTCTCATGCCCCAGCCTTCAGGCTGGGGTGGTGATCTCCCTGCCAGAACGAGCAAATCACGGCTGTGTGCTCGATCCGGTCGATGTATCGCGTTGGAGTAGGGCCCGTTCGCCCCCACGATGTGGACGTCCGCAGGCTGTTTGCCCACCACCTTCCGACTCCGTACGATTTGAACTGCATGAGCCCCCTCCGCTGGCTGGCATTGCTGGGCATCCTCGTCGCCGTCGCCTGCGGCGGCGGTGGCGACGGCGGTGAGCCGCCGCAGCAGCTCACCGACCGGCTGCTGCTCGTGCGCGACACCGGCATCTTCGAGCTGTCGCTCGCGACGAACGAAGAGCAGCCCCTGCTCCTCGATCCGCCCGGCGCCCTCCTCGCCGATCCCGCCGTCTCCCCCGATGGCACCCAGATCGCCCACGTGCGCCTGCTCCAGGGCGTCGCCCAGCCGGGCGAGCAAGCCGACTTCGGCGCCGACCTCTATGTCGCCGGTCGCGACGGCAGCGACGCGCGCCTCCTCTACGAGCACCAGGTGCGCGGCGAGCAGGCGCGCGGGCCGAGGTGGACGCCGGACGGCATGCTGCTGTTCTCGGTCGAGCGCTTCGAGACCGACCACTTCGTCACGCAGATCCTTGCGCTGGATCTCGCCTCCGGCGAAACCACCGTGCTCGTCGAGAACGCGGTGCAGCCCGCCATCTCGCCGGACGGCACGCAGATCGCCTACGCCGCAATCGATGACCAGGGCCTGCAGAGCCTGTGGCTGGCGAACGCCGGCGGCGGCGATCCGCGGCTGCTGCTCGGGCCGGACCAGGGGCTGGGGATCATCCTGTCGCCGCGCTTCTCGCCGGACGGCACGCGGGTCGCCGTCGCGGGGTCGGAGGTCGTCCCGCCCGCCGCCCGCCACGACGACCCGCTCTACGCCAGCCAGACCGGCGGCACCAGGCCCCTCCGTCGGCCGCCGGCGTACCTCTACAACGGCTTCCCGATGGACATCTGGCTCGTCGAGCTTGCTACCGGCGAACCGCTCAAGCTCGCCGATATCGATGCCGACCAGCCCTATCTCGCCTGGTCTGCGGACGGGCTCCGTCTCTTCATGCTCGACGCGACCGGCGTCTACGTCATCGATCCCACAACAGGCAACGGACGGGCCCTCGCACCCGGCACCTTCCACGGCCAGCTCGACTGGCTCGCCGCCCAGTAACCGCTAGCAGTGTGCTGAAGAACTCCGTAGCCGAGCCTTTCCAGGCTCGGGCGGCGAATCTAGCAGGGTGCTGAAAAACTCCGGTCGCCGGGGGTACAGGGGGCGGAGCCCCTGTCGGGGGGTCTGGGGGGTGTCCCCCAGGTTCTATTACCTTCCTGGGCGGGCGGGTGCCTGCCCGCCGCAGGAGGGGGAACGCCAGACATCTGTTTTTTCAGCACCCTGCTCGGGGCGGGGCTAGAAAGCCTCGCCTACGAGCTTGTTCAGCATCCTGCTAGTCCAGCCCCAGCTCCGCCACCAGCGGCCCGGCGTCCAGCGCCGGCTCGCCGAGCTGCCGCAGCAGCTCCTCGACCGGGTAGCGCTGGCCGTGCGACCACAGCTCGCGCAACGCGGCGCCGCCTTCGCGCTGCGCGAACCACTCCTCGCCCCAGCGCCGCGCGAACTGAGCGCGCAGCTGCGCGTCGAACGTCCAGGCGCGCAGATAGCGCGCGCAGTAGAAGCCGTCGTCCAGGTCCGACAGGTAGTCTTCCGGGCTGTAGCGCACGCCGACGTGCGCCGTCAGCAGGTCGGCGTAGCGCTTGCCGTACGAGCGCGCGTCGCCGCTCGCGTGCAGCTCCAGCTCGTAGAGCAGCTTCGCCGCGTAGCGCCGCAGGTAGTAGAGCTTGTTGAAGCGCGCCATCGCAAGGTACGGCTCCGGCTCCGTCAGGTCCAGATAGCGGCGCAGCCAGGCCGGGCTGTACAGCAGGTGCTCCAGCACGAAGGCGAAGCCCTCCGTGACCGAGTTGTCGCCCAGCCCGCGGAACGCGAACGGCTGGTCGGCGCCGATATGCGCGAAGTGCTGCGTATGGCCCCCCTCGTGGAAGAGCGCGCGATAGTCGTCGTGCCCCCCGTGCGGACTGATCACCAGGTAGATCTCTCCCGGGATCGAGGCCGGCGCGCAGAACGCGCGCGGCGATTTCTTCGGCCGCTCTTCGGTATCCAGGTGCACGTTCGGCTGCTGATCGACCTCCACGCCGAGGTCGCGCAGCGTGGCGTCCAGCGCCGGCAGCATCCGCTCGCGCGGGAACGCGCCGTCGAACTGCGGCGAGCGGAAGAGGCGGAGCAGATCGCTCCGCTCCGCCAGCCCGGGCGTGACGCCGAGGTCACGCAGCTCGCGCTCCAGGCGGTCGCGGTACGCCTGCTCGGTGTCCCAGAGGAAGCGCTCCATCGTGACGCGCAGCCGCTCGAGATCGAGCCGCCCCATCTCCTCGCACAGCGCGACGTACGTCTCGAAACCGAGGTCGCGCGCCTGCGTGTACAGCGCGTCCCAGCGCTGCTGCCGGAGCCCGTTCTGCGACGCCGTTACCTCTAGCCGCCGCCGGTCCAGCTCGTGCCGGCGGCCGGCGTCCGGCTCGTTGATCAGCCGCTGCTGCACGGCGCGGTAGGGGAGCGCCTCGCCCTCCCATTCGACGGTGTCCGCCGTCTCCCGCCCCGCGATCTGCTCCGTCAGCTCCTTCGCCGCCTGATCGAGGTAGCCGTGTACCACGAACTCGCGCAGGTTGGCCGCGCGCGGGTCGTCCCCGCCAGCGCCCAGGACCTGGTCGACGGTGTCGCGCCGGAAGAGGCCGGCGTGACGCTCGAAGATCGGCGCCAGCGCCAGGTCGTCCTTGTGACCCGCGTAGTTCAGATAGTACTCGCGCGTCGTCGCGTTCGAGAACGCCTCAGCCTCCCGGTCGAGCCGGTCGAGCAGTTCCGTGGCGTCCGGAGCGGCGGAGGTGGGTCGCCGGGGCATAACGGCCCATCCTAGCGCAGATGGAGAGGTAGCGGAATCAGCTGCAAACCGAAATTGCTAGGGTTGTCTTGGCCTGCTATGGGATGAATGCGCAGATTCGCGCTTCGAACGCGAGAAGCCGCGGGTTTCAACCCGCGGACGCCCAATGCCCACCAGGCGTGAAGCTCGTCCCGTGTAACAGAGCGTTCACGTGAATGCAACGCGCCCGAAACCATTGCGCAACGCGGCGAGCGTACCCTGCGCAGTGACATGCGGCGGATCGTGCTGGGCAACCTGGAGCTGGACCGCGATCGCTTCGAGGTGCGTGTCGCCGGCCGCCCCGTCGAGCTCAGCTACCTCCAGTTCGAGCTGCTCTACGCGCTCGCCGCGCGGGCCGACAAGCTCGTCAGCCACGAGCAGCTCCTCCGCATCTGGGGCGATGCGTCCGGCGAAGACTCCAGCAAGCTCCGTGTCCACATCTCGCGGCTGCGCAAGAAGATCGCCGGCAGCCGGCCCTGGCGCATCAGGACCGTGACTAAGCGCGGCTACGCGCTCGTCGACAGCGACCGGTGAGCGCGGCGAGCCGTGTCGCCCGGCCTGCCGCGCCCGCCGAAAGCGGGAGCGCCTGGCGCTGTCGTGACTGCATCGAGGTCAGTGGATGTCAATCCGACGGGTTGAAAGCCGCGGCTTCGACCTCGGATTGAAGAAGCTGCGGGATTCATCCCGCCGAGTTCGCAACCATATCCACTACCCCGATCAAATCACGCCTTGCCCGGCCGCTTGCCTAGCCTCGATGCGCTCTGCCATCATGGCGCCGTGCGCATCCGTGATTTCCTGCTGCTCGCCTACGAGACGTTCGCGCGCCGCCTGGCGAAGCGCTACCGCGATCACGAGTGGCGTGTACGCTTCAGCCTGCTCCAGGTCTACTTCGAGAGCCCGTCGGTCCACTACGAGGTCTGGGTGCAGCGCAAGACCGGCCGCATCGAGATCGGCCTCCATTTCGAGGGCGATCCCGACGAGAACTTCCGCTGGGCGGCCGCGCTCGCGCCTCGCGCGATCGAGATCCAGTCGAAGCTCGGCCCGGCGGTCGAGCTGGAGGAGTGGACCCGTAGCTGGACCCGCCTGCACGAGACCCGCTCGATCGACGGCAAGCTCACCGGAGCGCTGGCGGCGGACGTCGCCGAGCGCCTCGCCCAGTTCGTCGAGGCGTTGGAGCCGGTCCTGGAAGAAGAGCGGGTGGCGTTCGCGCGTTAAGCCGTGATGATGACGGCGTCCGTGCGGCGCTGATGCTGGAGCTGCATCACCGTCAACAGCAGTGCGAGCGTTAGCAGCGCGGCGCCCATCTTGAATGGAGCGGCCGGGCCCCACGCGGCCCCCGTCAGCCCGCCGACCGCCTGCCCCAGCGCGCCGCCGATGCCCTGCACCGTCGCCAGCACCCCAAGCATCAGCCCCCGGCTGCCGAACTCCGTCGCGTCCAGCGCGGCTGCGCCCCACGCCGGGATGCTCACCACGTAAGCCAGTCCGGCCAGCACGATCAGGTAGACCGCCAGCAGCGGGTGCGTGGTCTGGCTCAGCGCCAGGTAGCAGAGCGCCGCGACGGCCAGCCCGCAGATGAGCGGGAGCTGCCGTCCGAAGCGGTCGGCCACATGGCCGAAGCGAATCGCGAGATAGCCTGCCGCGATCCCTGGCCCGATCAGCATCAGCCCCATCACGTAGAGCTTGGTGTCCAGCACGTCGTTGGCGTACGCGCTCACCATCGGCGCCTGCACCGTCGTGCCGATGCTCAGCAGCAGCGCGATGCCCGCGAGCAAGATCACCCGCAGCGAGAGCAGCTTCGTGAGGTGCAGCGCGCCGTCAGCCTTCGCTGTCGGGGCGCTAATGACGATCGGGCTGCGCCGCGCGCCGCGATAGGCGAAGAACAGCGCCAGCGCGCTAAAGCCCAGGCACGCGCCGAACGCCGCCTTGTACGAGATCAGATCGATGAGCGTCACGCCCGCCATGGTTCCCGCCCCGAGGCCGATCAGCTGCGAGATGTTCAGCAGGTTGAGCGTGCGGCCGCGCGTCGACTCGTGCTCCGTGTCGCCGATGTAGGCCATGATCGCCGGCCAGATCGCCGCCGATCCCGCCCCGTACAGCCCCGAAAACGCCAGGAACGAGGCAGGCTCCTGGACCTGCAGCATCAGAAACACCGACGGCAACGAGATCGCGATGCCGAGCGTCAGCGTCCGCCGCCGCCCGATGCGGTCCGCCAGCCAGCCGGCGGGCGCCTGCAGCAGGAAGCGGCCGCCCGCGTAGATCGCCAGCGCGTAGCCCGGGAACGCCGCGCTCGCCTCCAGGTGTTGCGGCAGGTACTGCTGCACCAGGGAGAGCAGGAACACCCCCGTCGAGGCCTGCCAGAGCAGGACCGTCAGGGCCAGCTCTACGACCGGGCGGGGCAGTGACTTGAGACGCCAGGGGAGATGCTGGAACACAAAGTCTTCCGTTTGGGCGGGGCCATGTATCCGGCGCGACGCGGCCTTCATCACTGGAAGTGTCGGCCGGGGGGCGCGTCATCCGCAGCTTACAGGATCGGACGATCCATAACAAGGGCGGCCGCCCCCAGCGCGCCCGCCCGTTCGCCCAGCGTAGCTGTGACAATCGTCACATCGGCGACGATCTGCGCGAACGGCCGCTCGCGGGCCAGCCGCAGCGCCGGCTCAAGATAGAGGTCGCCCAGCCCCAGCAGCCCGCCGCCCAGGATCAGCGCCTGCGGGTCGAAGACGTTCAGCAGCCCGACCAGCCCCAGCCCGAGCTGGTAGCCCGCTCGTTCGATGACCTCGCGCGCCGTCGCGTCGCCCGCCTCTGCCGCCTGCAGCACCAGCTCGGGCGTCAGGCTCGCGCCCGCCGCGAGCTGCGCCAGCGCCGGGCTGCGCCCCGCCTCGACCGCAGCCTGGGCCGCCCGCGCGATCGCCGGGCCGGAGGCGAGCGCCTCCAGGCAGCCGCGGCCGCCGCAGTTGCAGGGCGGCCCGTCCTGATCGATGATGATGTGCCCCACCTCGCCCGCCGCGCCCGACGCGCCTTCGTAGATCTTGCCGTCGATGATGATCCCGCCGCCGATGCCCGTGCCCAGCGTCACGTACACGATGTGCTGATGCCCCCGCCCGGCCCCGAACCGGAACTCGCCGTAGCAGGCGGCGTTGGCGTCGTTCTCCAGCAGCGCCGGCACGCCCAGCTGCTCGCTCACGATGCGCGCGATCGGGATCTCGTGCCAGCCCGGCAGGTTCGGCGCGTTCGTCACCACGCCCCGTCGCGGGTCGCACGGCCCCGGCGACGAGATGCCGGCGCCGGCGATCTCGCCGCTCGGCGGCCCGGCGCTCGCGAGCGCTCGCCGGATCGACGCGATCAGCCGGCCGAGCACGGCGTCGGGGCCTTCGGCGGCGTCCGTCGGCCGCCGGTCCTCGCCCAGCACCTCGCCCTCGGGCGTCGCCACGACGGTGTGGATCTTCGTCCCGCCCAGATCGACGCCGACCGCCGGCCGTCCGCTCACCGGCCCGCCCCCTGCGCGGCCGCGCGCTGATAGAGCGCCTCGTACTGGCGCGCCGCGTTCGCCCACGAGAAGTCTCGCGCCATCGCCCGCTGCTGAAGCGCGCGCCACGCCTCGCGCTCGCGATACGCGTCCAGCGCGTCCGTCAGCGCCGCCGCGACCGCCTCCGGCGCGATCTCATCGAAGAGGAAGCCGGTGCCGCTGCCGCGCTCCCGGTCGTACGGCTGCACCGAGTCGGCGAGGCCGCCCGTGCGCCGCACCACCGGCGCCGCGCCGTAGCGCATCGCGATCATCTGGCCGAGGCCGCACGGCTCGTAGCGCGACGGCATCAGGAACAGGTCGCTGCCGCCGTAGATCACCTGCCCCAGCGCCACGTCGAACGCGATGCGCACCGCGACCTGCTGCGGGTAGCGCGCCGCCAGATCGAGCAGCTGCTGCTCGTACGTCGCGTCGCCCGTGCCGAGCACCACAAGCTGGAGCTCCGCGCCCGCCGCGAGCAGCCGGTCGATCGCGCCCGCGGCGAGATCGACCCCCTTCTGTTCGAACAGCCGCGTCACCATGCCGGCGACCGGCACGGTGGCGTTCGCGGGCAGGCCCATCTCGTGCTGGAGCGCCCGTTTGTTTTCGGCACGGCGCTCCAGGTGCTCGGCGTCGAACGTCGCCGGCAGGTGCGCGTCGCTTGCGGGATCGAACTCGTCCGTATCGATGCCGTTCATGATCCCCGCCAGCCGGTCCCCCAGCCGCTGGAGCAGCGGCGTCAGCGCGCCGCCGTACTCCGGCGTCAGCACCTCGCGCGCGTAGGTGGGGCTGACGATGGTGACGAGATCGCTGTGCATGATCCCCTGGGCCAGGCCGCTGTAGGGCACGTGGCGCGAGACGCCGCGCGGCGCCTTGAGCGCCTCCGGCGGCAGCGCGTGCGCGCGGGCGAACGCCTTGTCGAAGTCGCCCCGATAGCCCAGGTTGTGCACGGTGAAGACGCGTGGTACTCCTGCCCAGCGGTGCTCGGGCTGTCCGGCCAGCCACGTCGCGACGAAGCCGGTGAGCCAGTCGTTCAGGTGGATCACGTCCGGCCGCCAGTCGAGCGCCTCGGCCGATGCGACGACCGCCCTGCAGAAGACGAGGAAGCGTTCGACCTCGTCGTCGTAGCCGTAGACGCGCTCGCGGCCGAAGCTCGCCTCGTGCTCGTAGAGGTAGACCGGCACGCCGTTCGACTGCCCGGACCAGAGCGCGCAGCCGTCCGGCAGCGAAGCGAGGCGCTGCGCCCCGATCGCCTCCCGGTCCACCGATGCGTAGAGCGGCAACGCCACGCGCACGTCGGGCCCGAGGCCGCGCAGGGCGTGCGGCAGCGCGCCGGTGACGTCGCCGACGCCGCCCACCTTCACGACCGGCGCCATCTCGGCGCTCACGAACAGGACGTTCATGCGCAACAATGATAGCAAGGGGTGCCGGCAGAAGCCTCAGCTGACCTGGACTACGGCGCGGGCGTTACGACGTCTCGTGGTACGGGGCCGCCGCAGCCCGGCGATGGACTGTCTGCACCCAGGACGCCAAGGAGATCGTCGGTGTCCGAGTCGACGAAGGCGAGGGCGTAGATCGGCGGAGCGCTGGGGCAGAACGCATCGAGGTCAGGGTCCGCGGGATCGAAGTTGACGACGAACACCTGGCCATCGAAGCCACCCATGCCCTCGGTCTGCAGGTGGGCCAGCAGGATCTGCCGCGCGGATACGTCCGTGTACCGACTGCCGGCGGCGCGCTTGGCTGCTCCGACGCTGATCCGTGGCACGTAGTGGGCCGGCGGCTGCGAGAGGTAGAGACCCTGCTCCGCCAGCTCGTTCAAGTTGACGCCCTCAAGCCACGACTCGGCGAGCCGCTGCGCTTCCGGGATCGACTCGTCTTCGCTGAAGAAGAGCGCCTGCACCGCCAACGTGCCGCCGGCGCCCGCAAGCACGGCGATGATCAGCGCGGCAGCGGTCGTTCGCAACTTCACAGCCCATGCCCAGCATCCAAGTATACGCCGTCGGGCTGCGATCGGTTCCTCGGGATGCGCGAAGGCCAGGCTTTAGCCTGGCCCTCGAATGTCTCCTGCGCAAAGCAAACGTTGCCTGCTGGGTGCTGGAATAACTCCGGTCGCCGGGGGTACAGGGGCGGAGCCCCCTGCCTGCCCGCCGCAGGAGGGTGCGTAGAGCGGCAACGCCACGCGCACGTCGGCCCCACGGCGGCGCAGGGCATGCGGCAGCGCGCCGGTGACGTCGCCGACCCCGCCCACTTTCACGGCCGGCGCCATCTCGGCGCTCACGAACAGAGCATTCATGGCCAGCAGGGGGCATGGTACCACCGACGGCGGCTGTTGCTGAAGACGTGGATGGGCCGGCGCGTAGCGCCGGCCCATCCACGGGGCAACGGCCGGTTCAGTGGCTTGCCTGCTTAGCAGGGACCGGGAGCGTGCTGACAGGCGCCCTCCGCCCATGCGAAGCGCCGGATCCAATAGTTGATGTTGTTGTTTTGGAACGTACCACAGGTCGCATTAGGGTCGTTAGCAGGGCATACCGTAGGGCCGTCTGGGTACAGTGGGGTGTTGGTGGTGGTCGCCACCTTGTCCGGGAGCCAACCGACGTGGGACTGGTGGACGTGACTGCCAGTTGAGCAATTGACATCGTTCTCGTCAATCGTCGTCCCGATCTGGCGGCTATTGTAGATCGTCCACGGTCCGCCCATCCACGAGAAGGCGGTGCTGCTTGTGATGTTCACGTGCGTGAACGTGGGCATCGCCATCAACTGACCGCTGTGTCGCTCGGTAATCCAGACCGTCATAATGTCGCATATGCCGGGGCCGGACTGGCTGACAAGGGGAAACATCTTGAACGCTGTGCGGTTTGCGTCGCTGACGTAAAAGTAGCCGCGAAAGTGCCACGGGTTGCCCGTGTTGCCATTCTCGTCGTCCCAGTCCAGTGCGATGCCCGCGCTGGGAGGGTTGCTACACGCTGTGTGCCAGCCGCAGGTGAGGGTCGGCGACGAGCCGGAGGCGAGCGTGGGTGGGTTGATGGTAACGGCCAGCTGATGGTTCGTGAGATTACCGGCGGCGGGGCGAGGAAGCGCCATGCCGGCGAGGACTCCGGCGATCACAGCCATGAGAGCGAGCCAGCGCATCATCGTGTCGCCTCCGCCACCGCTTCCGCCACCTTGAGCACCTCGGCCTCCGAAAGGTTGAACGTGTGAATAGAAGTCGTTCCAAACGGCTCGGGGAAGTATACGAGAACGCGCTGTGCAAGCCCGTCGGGCGAGGCTGGCCTGATCACGACCGCCTCCCGTCCGCCGATGACCCGGGTGGACACCTGGGATGTTGCTACGTCCTGCGTGTCGTATCGGATCAGCGACCGCACGATCGTCACGTTAGCCGGTATCCCTTCCGCACCGGTCGTGCTGTAGCGCCAGCCGAGGAGCCTGGGCCTGCCGCTACAGGCGTGGGCCCAGGGATTGCTTCCTTCGACGTCAGGCTCTGCCAGCGCGTAGCCCGGCGGCATCCCCAGCGGGCGGGGAAAGTCGATTGCGCTCGCCTGCTCCGCTGGAATGACTGCGCAGCCGGCCGCGGTCAGTTGGTCATCCTCGGCTCGCACCTCGGCCGGGATCTCTTCCAGCGAAGGAGCGATGTAGATCCCCAGCCGTTCGCCCACAAAGCGTGGCTCCGCCTTTTGCTGCGCTTCCCTGGTCTTGAGCGCATCCAGGCGGTCGATAACGCTGGGCTGCTGCGCCTCGGTCCCTTCATCGTCGCTTAGGAGCAGACGTCCTGCCAAGAACCCCACAGTAGCCAGCGCGGCAACCAGGAGCAGCGTCGCCCCCAGCTTTCTGGTGGTCATGGCTGACCACCTCCCTTCGGTTCGCGTAGTGTCGCACCTTGGGGGGGGGCGTGTCAAGTAAGGAAGATCACACCGCAGGCCAGGCGTTGAGCCTGGCCTGCGGGCCTAAGTTCCTGGCTCCTCGTTCCTGCGTTAGTACATCGGCGGCGCCGCCGGCATCGCGCCTGCCGCGCTCTTCTCCGGCATGTCCGTCACCAGACAGTTCGTCGTCAGCACCATGCCCGCGATGCTCACCGCGTTCTCGAGCGCCGCGCGCGTCACCTTCAGCGGATCGATGATCCCCTTCTCGGCCATGTTGCCGAACTCGTCGAGCAGCGCGTCGTAGCCCTCGCCCTTCTTCATGTGTTTCACCTGCTGCACGATCACCGAGCCGTCCTTGCCCGCGTTGATCGCGATGCGCCGCAGCGGCTCCTCGAGCGCGCGCCGCAGGATCGTCAGGCCCGTCTGCTCGTCGCCCTCGAGCTGCGCCTTCGCCAGCGCGCCGAGCGCGTTGAGGTACGCCACGCCGCCGCCCGGCACGGTCCCTTCCTCTACCGCCGCCCGCGTCGCCGAGAGCGCGTCCTCCACGCGGTGCTTCTTCTCCTTCAGCTCGACCTCCGTCGCCGCGCCGACCTTGATCACCGCCACGCTGCCGGAGAGCTTGCCCAGCCGCTCCTGCAGCTTCTCGCGGTCCCAGTCCGAGGTCGTCGTCTCCAGCGCGCCCTTCACCTGGTTCACGCGCTGCTGGATCGCCGCCTTCGTGCCCTTGCCTTCCACGATCGTGGTCTCTTCTTTGGCGACGACGACCCGCCTCGCCCGGCCCAGGTCTGCCACCTGCACCGAGTCGAGCTTGCGGCCCATCTCCTCGCTGATCACCGTCGCGCCCGTGACCGCGGCCAGGTCGCCCAGGTTCTCCTTGCGCCTGTCTCCGAAGCCGGGCGCCTTCACGGCGACGACGTTGATCGTGCCGCGCAGCTTGTTCACCACCAGCGTCGCCAGCGCCTCGCCGTCGCAGTCGTCGCAGATGATCACCAGGTTCTTGCTCACCTGCAGGAAGCGCTCCAGTAGCGGCAGGATGTCGTTCACCGCCGAGATCTTCTTGTCGGTGATCAGGACGTACGCCTCCTCGATCTCCGCCTCCATCTTGTCGGAGTTCGTGACGAAGTACGGGCTGATGTACCCGCGGTCGAACGCCATGCCCTCGACGTACTCCGTCTCCGTCAGGATGCCCTTCGACTCCTCGACGGTGATCACGCCGTCCTTGCCGACCTTCTCCATCACCTCGCCGATCAGCTCGCCGATCTCCGCGTCCGCCGCCGAGATCGACGCCACCTGCGCCATCTGCTCGCGCGTCGTGACCTTCGTCGCGTCCTTCTGGAGCTGCGCGATCACGGTCTGCGCCGCTTTCTCGATGCCGCGCTTCAGCGCGAGCGGGTTCGCGCCCGCCGCGACGTTCTTCAGCCCTTCGTGCACGATCGCCTGCCCCAGCACCGTCGCCGTCGTCGTGCCGTCGCCGGCGATGTCGTTCGTCTTCGACGCGATCTCCTTCGCGAGCTGCGCGCCGATGTTGCGGAACGGGTCCTCCAGCTCGATGTCCTTGGCGATCGTCACGCCGTCGTTCGTGATGCTGGGCGCGCCGAACTTCTTGTCCAGCACCACGTTCCGGCCCTTTGGGCCCAGCGTGATCTTGACCGCGTCAGCGAGGGCGTCGATGCCCTCGACCATCGCGTGGCGGGCGCTCTCATCGAAAAGGATCTGTTTGGCCATCGTTTTCTGCACCTCTGTTGGTTGGGATTAGCACTCTCGACAGGAGAGTGCTAACTCTGTTCTACCCGAAATGACGGGACGGTGCAAGAGGTGGCGGCCCCAGCTCGGGCCTCGCTGCGACTCCGGAGGGGCGGCTCGAGCCGCCCTGCCGCCTCACGCCTTCCCGCCGGGGAAGCCCTCCGGGTCGAACGACAGGATCGCCGCGTAGCGGCGGGCGTCCTGGAGGAAGCGGTCCTCGCCCGTGCGTCGGTACTGGTTGAAGGCGTCCAGCATCTTGTCCGCGATGAGCTGGAAGTCGAAGCCCATGATGTAGCGGTCGCTCATCTCGTTCAGCGCCTCCAGGTACACCTCGAAGTACGCCGAGAGCTTCTCCAGCAGCTCGCGCTGGCGCGTCTCCTCCGCCAGCTCGTGCCGCGCCGCCAGGTGGTAGCAGCGCTTGCCCGTCGTCACGTAGTAGCTCCGGTCGACAAACGACACCGGCGCGCGTCGGCCGCGCCGCCGCCGGCGTAGCGCCTGCGGGAACATGCCCGTGACGAAGAGCGCGTTGTCGCCGTACTTGCGATACGCCTCGAACAGGTTCTGGAAGCGCGTCGTCTGCTGCAGCTCGCGCAGCAAGTCCGAGAGGTACAGCAGGCTCGCGCCCTGTTCGCCCGCCGCCGGGAACAGCTCGCCCGCGTCGAGGTAGCGGTCGAGCAGCCGGCCCAGGTACTCGACCACGCCGGCGTCAGTGCTGCGCCGCTCGACGTAGAGCACCTTGATCACGAAGAGATCGAACAGCGTGCGCGTCGAGACGTTGCTGATCTGTCCGATGTCGTCGTAGAAGACCCCGATCAGCTCATCGACGCGGCGGGCGAAGGCGCGGTCGGCGGCGTTCGTCCCGTCCCGCTCGACGATGACGCTCTTCAGCTCCTGGACAGCTCCCTCAAGCATGGCGCCTCACAGAGAGAACGTCTTGGCAGCAATCCTACCATGAGTATCGGTTACAGAGGATCACAACCCTCATCGGGAGTCTCCTCTAGGACGTGGCGAACCGGCGGCGCGCGGGGTCTCGCCCTGAGGCGTTCCTCTTAGGAAACAGGACGGCGCTCCGGCCCCGGGCTTCGGCTTGGGAGCTGAGAAGCTGCGGGATTCATCCCGCAGAATGGAAACGGGCGAAGCCCGCTTGCGCTTCCTACCAGGCCGGCCGGCCCGCTCCCGAGCCGACCGGCTCCGCCGCGCCGTCCCGCCGGTCCACCGGAGCGTAGTCGCGCTTGTCCGGACCCAGGTAGACCTGGCGCGGCCGCGCGATCTTCTGCTCCGGGTCCAGCAGCATCTCCTGCCACTGCGCCACCCAGCCCGCCGTCCGCGGGATCGCGAAGAGCACCGGAAACATCTCCACCGGGAAGCCCATCGACTGGTAGATGATCCCCGAGTAGAAGTCGACGTTCGGGTACAGCCGGCGCTCGATGAAGTAGTCGTCCTCCAGCGCGATCCGCTCCAGCTCCAGCGCGATGTCCAGCATCGGGTTCCGGCCCGTCACCTCGAACACCTGATGCGCCAGCTCCTTGATCACGCTCGCGCGCGGGTCGTAGTGCTTATAGACCCGGTGCCCGAAGCCGAAGAGCAGCCCGTGGCCCGCCTTCACCTCTTTGATGAACGCCGGGATGCGCTCGACCGAACCGATCTCCGCCAGCATGCGCAGCACCTCTTCGTTCGCGCCGCCGTGCAGCGGCCCGTAGAGCGCCGCGCACGCCGCCGCGATCGCCGAGTACGGGTCGACGTGCGAGCTGCCTACCGACCGCATCGCGTTCGTGCTGCAGTTCTGCTCGTGGTCCGCGTGCAGGATGAACAGCACGTCCAGCGCGCGCTCCAGCACGGGGTTCGGCGTGTACTTCACCTCCGACATCCGGTAGAGCATATTCAGCAGGTTTCCCGTGAACGACAGGTCGTTGTCCGGGTAGCGATAGGGCTGGCCGTGGCTGTGCCGGTAGGCGAACGCGGCCAGCGTCGGCATCTTCGCGATCAGCCGCTGGATCTGGATCATGCGCAGCCGCTCGTCGAAGATCTCCTTCGACTCCGGGTAGAACGTGGAGAGCGCGGCCACGGTGCTCACCAGCATGCCCATCGGATGGGCGTCGTGGTGGTAGCCGTCCATGAACTTCTTGATGTTCTCGTGCACGAACGTGTGGTACGTGATCTCGTGCACCCACTGGTCGAACTGCGCGCGCGTCGGCAGCTCCCCGAAGATCAGCAGGTACGCCGTCTCCAGGTAGCTGCTCTGCGTCGCGAGCTGCTCGATCGGATAGCCGCGGTAGCGCAGGATGCCCTCATCGCCGTCGATGAAGGTGATGCGGCTCGTGCACGAGGCCGTGTTCGTGAACGCCGGGTCGTAGACCATCAGGCCGAAGTCCTTGTCGGCGGCCTGCATCTGCCGGAAGTCCATCGCCCGCACGGTCCCGTGCTCGATGGGCAGCTCATAGCTCTTGCCGGTGCGGTTGTCGGTCACGGAGAGGGTGTCGGCCATTGGAGACTCCTTTGGCGCGAATAGCGAATGTCTATATCCATCCTTCCATAAGGAGCGGTACGCGCGCAAGGATTTGAGAGTGGTGTCGCCACACTGCGCCCACCGCCTCGTAGCCGCGTAGGGGCGGCCCTATGTGGCCGCCCTGCCGACGTCACCTTCTCTGCAGCCCGCCGCCGCGTAGGGGCGGCCCTATGTGGCCGCCCCGCCGATCGCTTACCGCAGACCGCTGACCCCGCCGCCCCCTGCCACCTCCCCCTTCGCGCTATCCCGCCCGGCCCGTAGCCTGTCCTGAGCGGAGCGAAGGAATCGTTCCTCCGCAACAAGAGAAAGGAGCATAACCGAACATGGCTGCGCGCGGTCCCGCTTCCCGCCTCTCGCCTCCCGCCTCCAAACGCCGCGGCGGCCGCCGCCCGGGCGCCGGTGCTCCCCGGGGCAACCTCAACGCCCTCAGAAGCGGCCGCTACTCCCGACAGATCAAGGCGCTCCAGATCGCCCTGCGCACCATGCCCCTCACCGCCGACGTCCTCCGCCGCGCCGACGCCGCCGGCGCGGGCAAGCGCGCCCTCCTCGCTCAGGTCCTCCGTCATTACGCGGACCTGATCCTGCTCCCGCCGCAGGCGGTTCAATCAACCGGTCTGGCAATGAATGCGAAAAAGCGCCCTTCGCGGCCGCCCGGAATTTTTTTTCCAACGCGCGAACAAACAGACAATCAAACGCGGCTCGGCCGCGCGTCGCACGGCGCCCGCCAGGACCTGTGAAGGGCGTGGGGCGGCTAGTCGACCGGCTCCCAGCGGTCCGAGAGCTTCTTCGCCACCGCCGGCATCGTCGTGTACTCCATCTCCTCCAGCGGCAGGCGGTGCGGCTCACCAGGGCCCGTGCCGGCGCAGGCTCCACGGCATCCAACCGCCCCCGGACGGCTGGCCAGCCCACCGTCGTCCGCTGCCAGCCTAGAACAGCCTAGGCCGGCCGTATGTTATAGTGCTTCCGCTGACGCCGTTCCACGGCAGTGCGACCACGACACCAAGCGGCTGCCCGCCGAGAGGCATCAAGGAGGAGCCATGCCGATTGCTCAGTTGACGTTCAGCGTAATCAAGGCGGACTGCGGATCGATCGGCGGCCACACGCGCCCGTCCGCGCGCATGCTCGAAGCCGTCGAGAAGCTGATCGCCGGGGAGTCTTGGGTGATCGACCACCTCGTGACGTTTACTGGCGACGACATCGCGATCATCTCGACCCACACCCAGGGGTCGAACGCGGCCACCGTTCACAAGGCCTGCCGGGCCGCCTTCGAGGCCGCGGCCGCCGTGGCCAAGGACGAGGGCAACTACGGGGCGGGCCAGGACCTCTTCCCCACGGCGCCCAGCGGCAACGTACGCGGCACTGGCCCGGGCGTTGCCGAGATCACCTTCGATCTGCTGCCCTCGCACCGTCCTGCTGAGTCGATCGCGGTCTTCGCCGCGGATAAGTGCGGGCCGGGCGCCTACAACCAGGCCCTCTATTACGCCTTCGCCGATGCTGCGCGATCGTCTGGCTTCCTGCTCAGTCCGGACGTTGGCAAGGGTTATACATTCGTTATCGAAGACATGAACCACAAGGTCCACCTCGACGCGCCGTCGACCCACCGGCAGGTGCGCCTCAACGCGCCAGAGGAGAACGTGGCCATCCTCGCCCTGCTGCGCCAGATCGACCGCTACGGCGTCGCCCGCATCGAGAGCCGCGCCTTCCCGGGCGAGGTCGGCGTCGCGGTCAGCACCGACCGGCTGCACAACATCACCGGCACCTATCAGGGTAAGGACGATCCGGTCATGATCGTGCGCAACCAGCGCATCTTCCCGGCGCTCGAGGAGGTCGTCGACCCGTTCCGGCTCGTGCCGCTGATCACCGGCGACACGCGCGGCAGCCACACGATGCCGCTCATGCCGGTGCCGATCCGAACGGAGGTGGCCGGGGCGTACTGCCTGCCGATCGTGAGCTGCCTTGCGCTCTCGGTGAACGGCGAAGGTAAGTTCAGCGGCGGCATCGTGGACACCTTCGGCAACCTGGCCTGGGACCGGACCCGCGCACTCGCTCAGGAACGAGCCGAGTGGATGCGCCAGCAGGCGCCCTTCGGCGTAGCGATGGCATCTCAGGAGGAGATCGCCTACACGGGACTGGCCAAGCTGGAGGCCGCGCTGAACGAACGATTCGAGAACGTCCCAGACTAGCTCCTCGCGCCCCCTCGGCCCGCGATTAACAGGCCGCTCGTCGACGCAGCAGAGCCTCAAGACAGCCTCAGCCGCGTGCCACCCGGTCGATGCAGTGCAGCGCTTCAGCGCCGAAGGCCCCGTCACTATAATGGAGCGAGCGGCGGCCCTCGTGCTCGCCGCGAGAGTGAGTGTGTAATGCCTGTTCGGACCTGGGTCGGACGGTTCTCGATTGTCGCTGGCCAGGCGAAGGAGGAAGGGCCCTTCCTCCGCTCGTTCGCCCGTCAGCGGCCGGACGAGGAAGAGGATGAGCTCTACGTCCTCGTCGAGCCGTCGTCGTCCTCCGCCGCCGAGTACTGCGGCCAGCTCGTCGATGCGCTGGGCAGCGTCTTCCGCCAGGACATCCTCTCCACCACGGGAGCGATGCTGCGCTCGCTCCGCGCCGCCCACCAGCAGCTCCACGATTGGAACCAGCGGACGCTGCGCGAGCACCGCGTGGCCGCGGGCGCGAGCTGTCTGGCCGTGCGCGGCCGCAACGCCTTCCTTGCCCAGGTGGGCCCGGCCGTCGGCTACCACGTCGGCGACGGCCGCGTCCGCCGGCTCGAGCCGGAGGCCGATGCCCGCGAGCCGATCGGCGTCTCCGCAACGTTCGAGCCGCAGATCCTGCGTTTCCAGATGTCGCCGGGCGACCTCGTCTTGATCGCCTCGCCGCGGCTCGATCAGCTCGCCGACGAGGACATGCTGCGCGCGATCCTGCTCCGCGGCGGCGACGAGGCCCTGGTGGAGTTGTTCCGCCTCGCGCGCGGCCAGCAGGAATTCTCGGCCGTGCTCCTCGCCTGCGTCGTCGAGCCGGAGGTGGAGACGCCGGTCGCGTCGCCCGCCCCGGCGCTGGTGAGCGCAGAGACCGCGCCCTCGCCGGCCGCCCGCGCCGCGCCGTTCCCGCCCGCGGAGACGAGCGAAGGGACGCCGGCGCTGCAGGTTGAGGTCCAGCCGGAGGCAATGCCGGTCACGCCGCTGCCGGCCACGCTCGGCCAGCCCAAAGTGCGCCTCAAGGGCGCCGAGGCGGAGGTGCGCTACCGCCGCTCCACGGGGCTGCCGGCCGCCGTCCCGCGCATCCCGCCTCTGCTCATCGCTATCATCCTGGCCATCGCCGCCATTGGCGCGCTCGCCTGGTACATCGTCCCGGGCGCGTTGGAGGAGAGCCGAGACGAAAAGTTCAACGACGCGGTTAGTAGCGCGCGTCTCGCGCTCGACACCGCGCTGGTGACGCAGGACCCGGCCCAGCGCCGCGAGGCGCTCACGCGGGCCGATATCGCCCTGGACGACGCCGAGAAGCAGCGCGCCGGCGATCCGGTGGTCGCCGAGCTGCGCGCTCGAGTTGACCAGGAGCTGGCCCGCCTGAACGCCGTCGTGGAGCTGCCTGCGCTCGAGCTCGTCGCCGAGCTGAGCGAACGCGTGCCCGGCCCGATCTCGTCGCGGGGCCTCGTCATCGGCGGCGGTGGCGCCTACGTCCTCGACCGCGAGCAGCAGCGCGTCATCGCGGTCGCGCTCGTCGGCGGCAGCGCCGAACCGTTCGTCCTCTACGAGGCGGGCGAGCTGGTCGGCACGGAGATCACCGGCCCGCCCCAGCACATCGCCTGGGCGGAGGACCTGAACGCGCTCCTCGTCCTCGACGACGCGCGCCGGCTGCTCGCCGTCACGCCGCCCGGCCAGCCGGCGAGCCAGCTCGTCGTGCGCGACGCGGCCGCCTGGGGCTCTGCCGACGGCATCGCCTATCAGAACGGCATCCTCTATGTCCTCGACCGGGCAGGCGATCAGATCTGGCGCTACCCGCCGAGTGCCGGCGGCTTCGACAGCGAACGGGAGGCGCTGGTCACCGGCGTCGACCTCGATCAGGTCGTCGAGATGGCGATCGGCGACGCGGTCTACCTGGTGCTGGCGGACAACAGCATCCTCCGCGTCGACGTCGGTTCCTCGCAGCCGCTCTCCCAAGCGGGCATCGATCGCGCGCTCGTCTCGCCGGGATCGGTCGCCTTCCTGCCGGCGAGCAACCGGCTGCTCGTCGCCGACCGGGGCAACTCGCGCATCGCCTCGTTGTCGCCGCAGGGGGTCTTCCTGCAGCAGTGGGCAAGCCCGACGTTCACCGACCTGCGCGCCATCGCCGTCGACGAGCCGGGCGGCCTCGTCTACATCCTGGTCGGCGGCGCTCTGTACCGTACGCCGCTGCCGCCGCAATGAGAGTCCTCGGCATCGAGACGTCCTGCGACGAGACCGCCGCCGCGGTGGTCGAGGACGGCCGGATGCTGCTGAGCAACGTCGTCGCGTCGCAGGCCGCGCTCCACGGCCGGTACGGCGGCGTCGTGCCGGAGGTCGCCGCGCGCCAGCATCTGGAGGCGATCCTGCCGGTGATCGAAGCCGCCCTGCGCGAGGCGCGCTGCGCGTGGCGCGACCTGGACGCCATCGCGGTGACCGCAGGCCCGGGACTGGTGGGCGCGCTGCTCATCGGCGTCAGCGCGGCGAAGGCGATCGCCTACGCGCGCGACCTGCCGCTGATCGCCGTCAACCACCTCGAGGCGCATCTTTATGCGAACTGGATCAAGGAAGGGGACCGGGCGCCCGAGCCGCGCTTTCCGTTGCTCGGGCTGATCGTCTCCGGCGGCCACACCGACCTGGTGGTCATGGCCGGGCACGGCGACCTGCGCCGCACCGGCCGCACTCGGGACGACGCCGCCGGCGAGGCGTTCGACAAGACGGCCCGCCTGCTCGGCCTCGGCTTCCCAGGCGGGCCCGCGATCGAGCGCGCGGCGGCGTCCGTGACCAAGCCGTCGCTCCGCCTGCCGCGCGCCTGGCTCGGTGGCAGCGACGACGTTAGCTTTAGCGGGCTGAAGACGGCCGTGCTCCACGCCGTTCGCGGCGAGCGGGGCCCGCCGCCGCCCGTCGCGGAGACGGCGGCGGCGTTCCAGGAGGCAGTCGTCGACGTGCTCGCGACGAAGACGGCCCGTGCCGCCGCGCGCGAGGGAGTGCGCGGCGTCCTGCTCGCGGGCGGCGTCGCCGCGAACGGCCCGCTCCGCCGCGCGCTGGCGCAGCGCTCGCCCGTCCCCGTGCTCGTCCCATCGCCCGCGCTCTGCACCGACAACGGTGCGATGGTCGCCGCCTGCGCCGCCTATCGCTTCGAGGCCGGTCGCGCCGGGCTGGACCTCGACGTCTCGCCTAATCTCCCCGTGGCGTAACCAGCGCCAGGAGCCAGGGGCGAGCGCCGGGCCTTGGGTCCGGGGTTCTGGGGTTCCGCGACCACTGAACCTCTGAACCATTGAAGCCTTGGCGCCTGGCCCCTGGCCCTTGCCCCTACGACAGCGCGCACCTGCCGCAGCCGCCCTGGGTGCACTCCGTCTTGTACAGGGCGAGCAACCCCTGCTGCGCGCGGGCGTCCGGCCGCCAGGCGCCGCTCCTGACGCCCAAGTTCGCTTCGAGGAAGGCCAGCCGTCCGTAGCGCGCCGGCGACGGCAGGCGCGCGAAGGCGGCGCGCGCGGCAGCGGCATGAGCGGACGCGCCGCGCCGCTCAGCCAGCGCGGCGATCCAGGGCAGCACGGCGTTGATCAGCAGCTCGCTCGCCCGCCCGCGTCCGATCAGCGCCCCGGCCGGCCGGCGCGCCGGCGATCCCGGCGCGATGTGCTCGCGCCAGTAGCCCTCTGCCGGCACGCACCAGGACGCGATGAGCTGCGCCGCCGGTCCATCCAGCAGCTCGCGCGGCGGTGGCTGGCCCGCGAAGAGCGGCTCATGGCGATCGAGGAGCGCGGCCAGCCCGGCCAGCCGGCGCGCGGGGTGGTTCGCCGGCCGCAGCGTGACTGGCGGCAGCGCGCGCGAGACCGGCGCCCTGACACCGAGGCGTCGCCAGGCGGCGGCGAGGTCTTCCTCGTATCGGCCGCGCGGTGCTTCGAGCAGGCCGGCGGCGCCGAGCAGGAGCGCCTCGGCGGTCATGGCGCGTTCCGCGTCCGGAGCGGCCCCGAGTGTGGCGGCCAGCGCCCGCCAGGGCAGGATCGCCGCGAGCTCCTCAAGGTAGGCGCGGTCGCCGCCGTAGCCGAGGCCGGTAAGCAACGCGCCGTAGAGCGCCGGGCCCGGCCCGTCCGCGTCGAGCGTCGCGCCCAGGGACGCCTCCCGCTCCGCGAAGCGCCGGTCGCCCAGCGCCGCGAGCGCCTCGCCCACGCGCTCGCCGCCCAGCCGCGCGAGGGCATCGTGGCACGGCTCGCGCCACAGCGACGGCGAAGCGAGCCAGGCCGACAGCTCGCCGGTGCGTCGCTCCAGCCAGGACGACAGCGCAACGACAGGTACCGGCTTCGTACCGCTGCGGACACGGGTACTCTCGGTCGCGTCGTCGGCGAAGACGACGTGGAGGACCAGCCGGCCGTAGCGCGGGTCGCCGTGGTGGCCGTGGGCGCGGAAGTCGCTCGACCGCTGGTGCAGCTCGACATCGCCGCGCATGAGGCGTCCGGACGCGGCGACGATCGCGTCTCGGAAGTCGGGCCCGGCGCCCCGGCCGGCGATGCCGGGGTGGAGCACGCGCAGGCGAACACCGTCCGTCGTCACCAGCGCCGACTCCGGGAAGCGCTGGCCCGCCCAGAGTCGCGAGAGGAGCGCCTCGGACAGGGGCGGGTCGGAGGGCAGCTCAGGGGCCATGGTCATGAGTCAGGGTTGTGCGTTCCGCCTTCACGAGACCGCTGACCACTGAACCTCTGAACCTCGACACCATGGAACCGTGGAACCATCGAACCGGTGAACCACGGAACCTCCTAACCGCTGAACCTGGGAACGGCGCTCCGCCCCGTCAGTCCGGCGGGGCGGCGTCCTCCGGTTGATCGTAGGAGAACGCGGCCCGCTCCGCGACGAGCGAGAGCAGCCGCTCCGAGGCGCCGCGCGGACGGTACTGACCGGTCTCCCACTCGCTCACCGTCTGCTGGCGGATGTTCAGCTCCTGCGCCAGCTCCCGCTGGGTCAGGCCCAGGTGCTCGCGCAGGGCGCGCACCCGCTCGCCGTCCCAAACCGGCCGCCTACGCTTTGCCATGGCCCATGCTACACGTTTCCGTGTAGCATGGGCAAGCAAGCAACAAGAGTGGCTCCCAAGGCAAGCCGGTTCGATGGTTCCACGGTTCCCTGGTCCCGAGGCCCAGAGCCGGGCCGCAGTGGTCCCCTGGCCCTACGCTTCCGCTGCCTCGATCAGGCGGCGGGCGGCTGAGGCGGGGTCGAGCTCGCGGCGGGCGACGGCGCGGACGAGCTCTTCCAGGCGGCCGTCGCGTTCGCTGGCGCGCAGGACGCGCTCGAGCAGCTCGTGGCGGGCGAGGGCGAGCAGCTGGCGGCGGGCGCGGTCGAGCCGGAGGCGGTCCAGATCACCGGACGAGGCGAGCTTCTGCCGGTGGGCCTCGACTGCGTCGGCGAGCTCGTCGACGCCGGCGCCCTTGGTGGCGACGGTGGAGACGATCGGCGTCTCGAGGCGGCCGCGCGAGGCGATCGCGGTCATTGCCTGGAGCTGGGCAAGGAGGGCGTCGGCGCCGGGCAGGTCGGCCTTGTTGACGACGAGGACATCGGCGACCTCCATGATGCCGGCCTTCATCGCCTGCACGTCGTCGCCGGCGCCGGGAGTGAGGACGACGATCGTCGTGTCGGCGGCGGCCGCGACCTCGACCTCGTCCTGGCCGGCGCCGACGGTCTCGATGATGACAGCGTCCTTGCCGGCGGCGTCGAGGACGGCGGCGGCCTCGGCGGTCATCGGGGCGAGGCCGCCCAGCTCGCCGCGGGTGGCCATGCTGCGGACGAAGACCTCGGGGTCGCGCGAGAGCTCCTGCATGCGGATACGGTCGCCGAGAAGGGCGCCGCGACTGAAGGGGCTGCTCGGGTCGACGGCGACGATGCCGACGGTGCGGCCGCGCCGGCGCAACTCCTTGGTGAGGGCGCTGGTGAGGGTGCTCTTGCCGGCGCCGCTGCCGCCGGTGACGCCGATCAGGTGAGCGCGGCCGGTGTGCGGGTAGAGGAGGGCGAGGGCCTCCCGACCGATCGGGTCGGCATCTTCGACGAGCGTGATGACGCGGGCGAGGGCGCGGCGCTCTCCGGCAAGGAGGCGCCGGACGAGGTTCCCGGCGTCGCCCTGGGCGGCCGGAGGCGGGGCTGCGGTCACGGCCCGCTCGCGGCGCCACCTTCGGCAGCGGCGGCGGGGGCGCGTCCGGCGGCCCAGCGGCGGACGTAGTCGATGATGTCCTGGGTGCTGGCGCCGGGCCGGAAGACTTCGCGGAAGCCGAGCTGCTTGAGGGCGGGGATGTCTTCGTCCGGGATGATGCCGCCGGCGAAGAGGAGGACCTGGTCCGGGCCGATCCCGCGGTCTTTGAGGGCCTGGACGACGCGCGGGAAGAGCTCCAGGTGGGCGCCGGAGAGGATGCTGAGGCCGATCACCTGGACGTCTTCCTGGAGGGCGGCTTCGGCGATCATCTCGGGGGTCTGACGGATGCCGGTGTAGATGACCTCCATGCCGGCGTCGCGGAGGGCGCGGGCGACGACCTTGGCGCCGCGGTCGTGGCCATCGAGGCCGGGCTTGGCGACGAGGACGCGGATGGGCGGCGCATTGGGCATGGCGAGTGGATGATAGCAGAACCCAGAACCGAGCACCCAGACCGGGCCGGGGACGCGAGGAACCACGGAGCCAGGGGACCATAGAACCATCGAGCCGTGGAGGCGAGGGCGGCGCCGGGCGGCCTTTGATTGTTTGATGGTCCTTTCGTGTTGAAAAAAATCCGGCGGCCGGGCGAAGCTGGGGGCGGCGATTTTTCGCAGAAACGTTTGATTGAATCGCGAACGGAAAAGGCTCTCTGGCTGCGGTGCTCGGCGGAAGGTCGTTTTGGACAAACGGCCTCTTCTCCATGATTATGTCTAGTCTCCAGGGCGGCCGGCGGTACCCCGGTTGTTGAGAGCGATAGTAGGGGCTGGGCGGGAGAGCGCGAAGGGGGAGATGGCAGTGGGATGTCAGAGTAAGCAGCGCGGGGAGGCCGCTGGGAGTGCAGAGGGGCGGAGCCCCTTTGGCGGGGGTCTGGAGGTGTCCCTCAGGAACAACCTGTATGGGCGGGAGGGTGGGTTAGCCAGACGTACCGATTTGGGCCAGGCTGAAGCCCGGCCTTCGATTTTGTGAGAGCGCCGGCGGAAGGGGGGCGAGGTTGCGGGAGCCCTGAAGGGCTCCCCTACGCGGGCGGCGGAGGCACCGGGGCCGGCTGCCGTTCGATCAGCTGCACGGCGACGCCGTGGGCTGAGGCGCGGGGAACGCGGGCGACTCGCGTGTTGGGGTAGACGCCGGCCTCGGGATCGGAGACGGGGAGGCCGCGGGCGCGGAGCTGCGCCACGGTGGCGTCGAGGTCGTCGACTTCGAGGGAGATGGAGAACATGCCCTCGCCGGTGGCGGCGAGGAAGCGGGCGACGCGGTGCGACGGGTCGGTGGGCTGGACGAGCTCGAGGAAGGCGCCGCCCGCCTCGCTATCGAGGGGGAGCGCGGCGATCTGCATGTGGGTGCGGTCGGGGTGGTGCGGCTCCCCGGCGGTGAGGTCGAGCGCGTGTCGCCAGGCGGCGAGGGCGTCGGTGATGGCGTGGACGGCGAGGACGAGGTGGTCGAGGCGCTTGATGGTCATGGGAAAGCCCTCCGGGTCGAAGCGTTTTCTTTCCCACCCACCCGCCCAGATGAGTAGAAGAATCTGGGGGGCACCCCCAGACCCCCGGCAGGGGGCCGCGCCCCCTGCACCCCCGCTTGGCAGCTGGAGTCGCGGGCGATTCGGCGAGGCCGACGGGACTTCAAGAGCGCACGTCTTTCTGGATGAAGAGGGTGCGGACGTCGTGGGAGAAGCCGGGCTTGAGGTCGGCGACGAGGGTGCCGGGAGCGTTGCCGGCGCGGACGTCGCTGACGGCGAGGCCCTCGGCGCGGAGGCGGTCGACGCAGGCGGCGATGTCGGCGACACGGTAGGAGACGCCCCACAGGTGGTCGCTCGTTGCTGGTCCCTGGTCGCTGGTACTCCGCGTCGCAGCGGAGGCGGGTCGCGGTGTGGCGCCGGCGAGCTCGAGGATGGAGTCGCCGAGGCGGAGGAAGCAGAGGCGGCGGGGGCCGTCGGGCGGCGGGAAGTCGACGGTGGCGCGCAGGTCGAGACCGAGCGTGTCGCGCCAGAGCGTGAGCGCGGCGGCCAGATCGGACGAGGCGACGACGGTGTGGTCGACGGCGTGGGGGCAGGCGGCCGCGGGCGCGTCGAGTGGCGAGAGCGGGAGCGCGCCGGGCGGCGAGACGTGTTCGATGAAGAAGAGACGCACGGTGCGCGTGGCGGCCGGATCGATGCGGGCGTTGCGCCACTCGCGGCGCGCGCCGCTTTCGAGATCGACGCCGTCGCCGGGTGCGGGATCGGCGACGGTCAGGCCGCGCGCGCGCGCCTCGGCGACCGCGCCGCCGATGTCGCCGGTGCCGAGGGCGACGGCGTAGAGGCCCTCGCCGGCGGTATCGAGGTGTGCGCGCAGGGCGGCGAGCCAGGGTGACGAGGCGGCGCCGCCGGAGGTGGGCGCGAGGAGCTCGATGTAGGTGTTGTCGAGGCGGAAGAGGACGTTGGCGGTGCCGTACGACGGATGACGGCCGCGCCAGGACGGCGCGCGGCCGACGAGGCGCCGGTAGCTCTGCGCGGCGGCGTCGAGGTCGCGGACGGCGATGACGATGTGGTCGAGGGTGAGCGAAGTCATGGGAACATTCTTCCAGCGCGAATGTCTTGCTTGGGGGGGGCCCGCCCCCCCCCCCCCCGGAGAGGTTCGGGGGTGGGGGGGGGGGGGCGCGGGGGGGGGCGGCCCCCCCCCCCCCCCCCCC
>Ga0326597_10002176_pt1 | contig 29690 bp, 23 predicted proteins | sample RVTome_12_FD_203789 | JGI IMG/M metagenome (GOLD analysis project Ga0326597, IMG submission 203789) | Soil microbial communities from uranium-contaminated site in the Upper Colorado River Basin, Wyoming, United States - RVT100D185 | ecosystem: Environmental > Terrestrial > Soil > Contaminated >... | reverse complement strand
GTGTTGGCGAAGGATGCCCAGCACGGCGGCCAGCCCCAGACCGTGTCCCTCGGATTTGGTGGTGAAGAAGGGGTCGAAAACCCGCGAGCGGGTCGCCGCGTCCATTCCGCATCCCTTGTCCATGACGACCATCTCGACGTAGTCGCCCGCACGAGCGTCGTAGGGAGCGCATCGCGCCGCTTGCGCAGCGGTGAGCGTCGTGCGGCGTGTAGTGATCACGACGACTCCCCCCTTGGTCATGGCCTGTTTGGCGTTAAGACAGAGATTCAGAATGATCTGCTCAAGCTGCCCACGGTCGGCGACGATGGGGTCAAGCCGCTTGGCCAAATCCGATTTCAGGTCACAGGACTTCCCCAGGGACGAGCGGACGAAAGTGAGGGAATCTTGGATCACGGCGTTGAGGTCGGTGGGCTGAGGGTTGTGACGACCCGTTCTTGCGTAGGCGAGCAGATGCTTGATCAGATGGTCGGCCCGAGAACCGGCCTCTTCGATCAGTTCGATGTGCTCGGCGGCCCGCTGGGGTATACCCTTGATCGACCGCAGCAGCGCTGCGTTGCCGAGGATCACCATGAGCGAACTATTAAAGTCATGGGCAACCCCGCCGGCGAGGACTCCGAGGCTCTCCAGCTTTTGAGCATCACGGATGCGGGTCTCCATGGCCTCGCGCTCCGTCACATCCCTGGCCATGGAGGCCACACCTCGGACATTTCCGGCCGAGTCGCGCAGCGGCGTATTGATCCATTCACAGGTCAGCCGCGATCCGTCCTTCCTCACGTTAAGGTTGGTGGAGTGACTTGAGGTGTCGCCCTCAAGAAGGTTCGCCCACACCTTATCGACCGCCTCGACCGCCTCCGCAGGGACGACGAGCTTGTAGGCGTGCTTTCCAACCGCCTCCGCCTTGCTGTACCCAAAAATCTGCTCCGCCGCCGGGTTCCACTCCACTACACAGAAGTTTGCGTCCCACACGATGTAGGCCAGCGGCATTCGCTCGATATGGAATTGCAGTCGCTGAAGCGCGTCGTTCAGCTCCTCCACCACGGCGCGGTGCTCGGTCATGTCTCGAATGACGGCCGTGAAGATGGGATTGGTCGGCGATCCGCCGACAGCCACGGAAATATCGACGGGTACCTCAACGCCGTCTCTGCCCAAGGCCTCCACGCTGAGTGTCCGAACGAACGGCTTGTCGCAAAGGGATGCCCCGCGCCGCTCGAACCCCGCCAGATGCTCCCGCAACATTCGCTCGGGAACCAAACGAGCCAGGGGCATGCCGACCGCCTGCGCGGCGGAGTATCCGAAGAGCGCCTCCGCCGCGGGGTTCCAGGAGCGGATCAAACCGTCACGACCGGCGGAGATCACCGCGGCGTGGCAGAGGTCAACCAACGTGCTGTAGGCGTCGAGGGACCGCTTCAACTCTTGTTGCGCGGCGACGCGTTGCGAAACGTTTCGGAAACTCATCGCGTACATGCCGTCGTCCAAGGAAACCGCGCGGATTTCGACCCATATCTCCGCATTGTCTTTGCGGCGGAAGTGGAAGTCACCTTCGACTCGAGCGGCCTTGCGCAGGCTGTTGAATCGTTGCAACGCATCAGCCCGATCCGACGGCACGGTCAGGTCTCCGACCCGCATTGTGGTCAGTTCCTCGTAAGAGAAACCGGTCAGTCGGCAGGCCGCGGCGTTGGCGTGAATGTAGTGCCCTTCGTCGTCCATGACGATGATGGCGTCTGGAGCCAGGTCAAAGAGCCGCTGAAAGTCGACCACGTGGCGCACCTTGCTACGCGGGTTCGACTTGGGCTGAGGCCGCTTCGCCCGCGTCGGGGAGGGAGGCGGCTTGGATCGCGTCTTTCGACCGGTGCCGGGCATAACCTGTTATGATACTCTTTTACGCCGGCGAGGCGACGGAAACGCCTCTTGGAGGACGGCCTCAGCGCGAATCCCACAGTGCGACGGTTCCTCGCCAGCTTGCAAACATTTTCATCCCTTGGTAAGTTCCGCTGAGCGCCCGCAGGGTCGCGGGCCGATGCCTTTTCCAGCCGCCGAGTCCAGCCGCCACGGAAGGCGGTCTACGGGGCGCATGGAGGTACCCTAATCGTGCTTCTGAAACGTGTAACATTGTGCGGCTTTAAGAGCTTCTCGGACGCGGTTGATTTCGACTTCGGGCCGGGGGTGACCTGCATCGTCGGCCCCAACGGGTGCGGCAAAAGTAACGTCGTGGACGCCTTCAAATGGGTCCTGGGTGAGCAATCGGCCCGTTCCCTACGCGGGCGGCAGATGGCCGACATGATCTTTAGCGGATCCAGCACCCGAAAAAGCAGCGGCGTGGCCCAAGTGGATCTGGTCTTCGACAACACCGATCGCAAGCTCCCCGTCGATCAAACCGAGATCACCGTCACCCGCAAGCTCTACCGCTCCGGGGAGAGTGAATACCTGCTCAACCGCGAAGTCGCCCGGCTGAAGGACGTCCGCGAGCTGTTCATGGACACAGGCATCGGCGTGGACGCCTATTCGGTGATCGAGCAAGGTCGGGTGGACCAGCTTTTGCAAAGCAGCCCCGTCGACCGGCGGATCATCTTTGAAGAGGCCGCCGGGATCAGCAAATACAAGGCCCGCAAACGCGAGGCCGAACGCAAGCTCGAGCGAACGCAGCAAAACCTTCTCCGCGTGGCGGACGTGATCGAGGAGTTGGAAAAGCGGCTTCGCAGCGTGAAGCTCCAGGCGGGCAAGGCCCGCAGCTTCAAAGAGTATCAAGCCCGACTTAATGAATTGCGCTCCAGCTACGCGATGGCCGAGTATCACCGTTTCACGGGCGACATAAGCCGCGTGACTCAAGAAACGGAAGTCTGCAACGATCGCATCACCGGCCTGCGAACGTCCATTGACCGCAACGAAGCCGACGAGTCCCAGGTGACCCTGCATCTCGACGCGCTGGCCGAACAGATCAACCATGCGGACAACGAGGTTGTACGGGCGAAGTCCAACCTCGCGGCCCAGGAGGAGCGTATCGAGGCCTCTCGACGCCGATCCGAGGAGCAACAGGCCCAACGAACTCGCGGTATCGAACGACTGCAATCCGACTCCCGCCGACTGGAAGAGGACCAAGACGAGCTTGCCCAAATACAAGAATCGGCCGTTGATCTGCAACGCCAGACCCATGAACTTCACGCTCGAATCGCCGATCTGAACGAGCAAGACCGCTCGTTGGCCCGCGACCTGACCGAAGCCCAGGCCATCCTGGAAGACGAGAAGGCCGGGATCATCGACCTGCTGCGAAAAAGCGCCCAGACGCATAACGAGATCACCCGCCTCAACACCCATCGGGAATCGCTCGTCGGCCAGAAAGGCCGCTTGGCCCTGCGCGACGTGCAAATCGCCGGCGAATTGGAATCGGCCCTCGAACAGAAGGCCCAACTCCAACACCGATTGCACGAAGTCGAAGCTCTGATTGTCGAGGAAGGCCGAAGGCTCGACGAGAAAAAACTGGAATCCGCCCGCGTACACGAAATGCGCCAACGGCTCATCGACGAACTCGCCCACACCAAGGAGCGGCGAAGCGCCCTTTTCTCGCGGAGGGACTTGCTCAACGACTTGCAGCAGAAGATGGACGGCGTCGGCGAGGGCGTACGGACGCTGCTCGACGAAAGCCGGCAGGAAAACCACCCCCGCGCCCTCAACGGTGTGGTCGGTTTGGTCGCGGACTTGATCGACACCGACGTACAATACGCCCCAATCATCGAGGCCGTCCTCGGCGAGTCCGACCAATGTCTCGTCGTCTCTGACAGCGAGGCGTTTCTGTCGCATCCCGGATTGTTTACCAACCTGCCCGGTCGACTGACCGTGCTTTGTGCGGACCGCCTGCCTCCCGTGGTCAATCCCCGCGATTTTGCGGGGCTGCCGGGCTTCGTCGCCCGGGCGATCGAACTGGTGCGATTCCCCGGAGCGCACGAAACCGTCGCCCGTCATCTGCTGGGCAAGACGATCGTCGTGGAGACTTTGCAAGACGCTCTGGCGCTGGCCCGGTCGGACGTATTCGGTCATCGCTTCGTCACTCGGCGGGGTGAAGTGCTCGAACCCGACGGACGAATCAGCCTGGGGCCGTCGGCGTCCACGGCGGGCTTGATCTCGCGTAAGAGCGAGTTGCGCGACATCGACTTTCAGTTAAGCGACATCGACGGACGGATCGTCACGCTCACCGACCAACTCAACCGCACCCAGGCCGAGGTGAGCCACCTCGACGGCGTACAACAAGAGCTTCGCACCGCAATCTACGAATCGAACACCGCCAAGGTCGAGGCCAACGCCGCCCTGCAGAACATCGCCGAGACGGTGCAGAGGCTTACCAGCGAGCAGCCGCTGATCGCTCGTGAGGTCGCATTCATCGAACAACAGATCAATGAGGTGTTGGACAAGAGCGCCGAAGGCGGGAAATCACTGGAAGCCATCGAACGCGAGAATAAAGAACGCGAGCGACTGGTCACCTCACACCAGGAGCGTATCGACGGTGTGGTCGCCGCCCGCCGGGAGATTCAGGAACAGGTCACTGGATCCAAAGTCGCCGCCGGGCAGCTAACCGAAAAGCGGGCCGCCGCCGCCGAGACCATCAACACGCTGCGGCGGAGCATTCACGAACTGGAGACCACCGTCGTTTCCATCAAGCATGATATCGAACAGTGCGAGGCCAGGGTTGCCGACGCGGAAAACACGATGGCCGTTGCCCGCGAGCAATCCACCTTGCTAACCGCAGAAATCCAAAAACTGGAAGCCGCGGCCGTGGAGCTGCGGAAGCAGCGCGACGATCTAAGGCAGAATCTTGAAGCCCTCACCCACACCGTGAAGACCGCTCGAACGGAGCTGGCCGCCGAGGAAGCCCGGTTGCACGAACACCAGATGTCCCTTGCCCAGACCACGGTACGACGTGATGAGCTTGTGGCCCGCATCATTGATGAGATGGGCGTCAACCTCTCCGAGCGGTATATGCAGTACGAGCATCAGGAGCAGGATTGGGAGCGGGTGGAGGCCGAGATCGCTGAGCTGCGCGGCAAGATGGAACGGCTCGGCAACGTGAACCTCGACGCCATCACCGAGCTGGAGGAGTTGGAACAGAGGCATTCCTTCCTCACCGGTCAACGCGACGACCTGAATGAATCGTACCGCCAGCTTGAACAGCTCATTGTGAAGCTCAACGAAGAATCGCAAGAGCGATTTAAGACGGCCTTCGAGCAAATCCGGGAGAATTTCCGCGGCCTGTTCCGCAAACTGTTCGGCGGCGGCCGCGCGGATATCATCCTGGAAGACCCGGCCAACGTGCTGGACTGCGGCATCGAGATCGTCGCCCAGCCGCCGGGCAAGGAACTGCAAGCGATCTCGCTGATGTCCGGCGGCGAGAAATCGATGACCGCGATCGCGCTCCTGATGAGCATCTTCAAGACTCGGCCCGCGCCCTGCGCGATCCTCGACGAAGTGGATGCGGCGCTCGACGAGGCCAACAACGAACGCTTCAACCGCATCATCAAGGAATTCGTCACCGAGGCCCAGTTCATCGTTATCACCCACTCCAAGCGGACCATGGGAATCGGCGACCGGCTCTACGGCATCACCATGCAGGAGCCGGGTGTTTCCACCCGCGTGAGCGTGCAACTCGGCAGCGCCAACGTGGCATAGATGTCATTTGTTTGACGCCTAAATTTCTTGTGACTAGCATCTCTAGTATACGTGGTCGGGCGGCGAGTGCTCGACGTGGCAGTGCCCTTTCGGTGTGGGTTTTGGGGCTGCTTTTCGCGTGTCACGGCGTATATGTCCAGCGAATCGGTCCGGTCAATGATCGCGCAGCAGAATCGTTTTGGGTCTCCGGGATGATCGTTACAGGGATCGTGTTCTTTGTTTTCTGGGCAGGTTACGTGGTTTGGCGCGGTGGGAGGCTAGTTGGCGCACTTTTGATAACGACAATTCTTCTTTGTAGCGGGGGGATCGGTGCCATCTTTGCCTCGCAATCCAAGCGGATTGTCGAAATGCATTCGGTGTTCATTGTGCTCGAAGGTGGTATCGTTTTGTGGGCGATGATAACATTGCTTCTCCTTGTAAGAGCACACTATGCAAGGCGGAAAGAAGTCGAGTGACGTGCCAACAAACAGCGCGATTGTAATGAAAATCGGATTTAGCTCCCTGGTTTGCCCCGCGTGGAACCTGGAAACCATCGTCGCCAACGCGGCGAAGTTCGGCTTCGATGGGATTGAGCTTCGCGGCCTGTGCGGCGAGCTTCATCTGCCGCTCGCGCCCGAGCTGGCCCGTGATCCGCAGGCCGTGCGCCGCCTGTTCGCCGACAACAATGTCGAACTCGTTTGCCTGGGCGCCTCGGCGACGCTTGCGTCGAAATCCTCTCGGGTGCTCGCTGAACAAAAAGGTGTGGTGACGGAGTTCATGGAGCTGGCCTCGAAGCTCGGCTGCCCGTTCGTCCGCATCTTCGTGGGCGAGGTGGACCGACGGGACAATCAACGGGCGGCGCTCTCGCGGATTGCCGAGGCGTTGATTTCCCTGGCCCCCGTCGCCGCACGATTGGGCGTCACCCTGCTGGTGGAAAACGGCGGCGACTTTCCGGGCAGTGCGGATTTGTGGTTTCTGATCGACGCGGTCGCTCACCCGGCGGTGGGATGTTGCTGGAACCAGTGCCACGCGATGACCCTTGGCGAACGCGCCACAAATTCGGTCCCGCGGTTGGGCAATAAAATCGGGATGGTCCATCTTTGTGACGGAAAGTTCGATGAAGCCGGCGCGTTGCTTGGGTACGCTCTCCCCGGGGAGGGGGATATCGGAGTCAATCGACAGATCGATATTCTGAAAGGATTGCTCTTCGATCGTTACTTGATGTTCGAGTGGCCTAAACTCTGGGTGGACTCATTGCCCGCGCCCGAGTCGGTGTTGCCGAAGGTCGCCAAGTTCCTTCGGGAGACGATCGACGCCAAGCAGCCGGTTCTTTCCGCCTACAAGGGCGACAAGAACGCCCCGACGCTGGCCTCCCGCGGTGTCCCAACGAGCGCCGCCTGAGCATGCGACACTCCACACGGCCTTAGGGACTAGCATTGTTGATCGTCGCGGACGAGCAGAGCTGGGCGGCGGGGCGGATCGGAGCGTTCGTCGTCATCCTGCTGGGTGGCGCGATCATCGGCCTGGCCTGCCGGCATCGACTCCCACGCCGTTGGGCTTGGGTCGGGTTTGTCTTCTTTCTCAGCGCCGCGGGGGCCATGGCGTCCGCCCGTTTCCGCTACCTGTCTACCACTTTGGCTCAACATGTCGCCTGGTTGTGCGCCATCCTCTGTCTTTTCTGGTCCCTCGTGACCGCCGCTGCGACGGCCAGGCGCCATCGCACGGCAGACGCCACGGCGGCAACGAGATTGGATTTCATCCCCCTTAGTCGACTGGCGGCAGTGTTGTTCGGAGTCGTGACGGCCATCATTCAATCCGTCGTCCTGGTAATGCGCATGATCTACGTGGGGGTGGACATTGTACACGGTTACCCCTGGGACGGCGTTCGCGACTACGGCTTTGGCCCAAGGGGTCTGTGGAGCATTGCCCTTCTTTTCGCATCCTGTGGAATCGGACTGCTCTCCACGCGTACGCATCGGCTGATCACGGTCCAGCTTTGGACCGCCTTGCTGCTGATCCTTTGGGCCTGCTTACTTTGTCCACCCTTTGAAATGCATGCCTCCGGCGCCTTCGAACGAACCGGCGGGACGCTGCTATTGCTCGCGTCACTGTCGATGCTGCTCACCACAGCCGTGGTCATGGAAGGATGGTTCGGTCGGCGCCAAAGGAGCGTCATCCAAGCCGAATCTGAAGCCGCCCCGGCTCCGCGGCGCGAGCCTACGGGGTTCATTGCGAGTTGCGGCGTGTTGTTGATCGTGATCATCGTTCTCGGCTGCTATCATCTGCTGGTTCCACTACGGACCGTATGGGGAGGATTTGCAGGTTCCACGCTGTTGGCTTTTCTTTCGGTCACGGTCGCCGCTGCGGGCAGTATCCTCTTGTTGAACCGTAGTTGGAGCGCCAATTTGGCGGATGCCGTCTTGGGTGTGGCCTCGTTGAGCTTGTGCGGACTGGCGATGCTGGCTATTCCCACGCAACCGACTTCGCTCGCCGAACGCTACCCCATGATGTTCAATGCCATGATCGTCGGACTGACCCTGGCCACGGGACTGTGGACTTGGCTTTCGTGCGCCTGGCGCCGGCAATCGGCCGACGGCGAGCCGCGCACAACCTCCGCCCGGTTGATTCCCCATGCCCAACGCTTCGCCTTCCTCAGCGCCGCCCTTGCTCTGGTCGCAGGAGCGCTAATGACCTATTGGCCTCGGATGCACTCGATTGCCGGCATGGACCATACCCTCGGACGGATCACCGCAGGCTTCGCGGCGCATCTTTTCCTGGTCTTGGTCATGCTTTGGTGTTCGCGGCGACTGCGCAGACTCACCTACGACCTACTGACCATCTTGGCCGTTGTGTCGGCGGCGGGGTTCTTTATTATCCGCATGGGCCCGTTCGCGTCGCGATTGGGCTGACGCCATGAGAGAATGCAAGCCTAATATCATAAGGCAATTGTCGTGTGAAGGAGAAGTATTGACGATTTGCGATTGCCGATTGTCGATCGCCGTCGAAGAACGTCCGACCTTTTTGCAGCAGAATCGACATTCGACATTCAAAAATCGACAACGGCGCCGAGATTCGAACTAATGCGGATTGTCGTTCAGCGCGTCAGCGAAGCCGCCGTCATCGTGGATGGCCGGTCCGTCGCCGCGATCGAACAAGGGCTGCTGGTCTATCTCGGGGTGGCCGTAGACGACAACGATGCGGACCTGACGTACGTCGTCGACAAAGTGCGACACCTCCGAATTTTTTCCGACGAAAACGGGAGGATGAACCTCGACGTGGCCCAAGCGGGCGGGACAGTACTCGTGGTGAGTGCCTTTACGGTGCAGGCCGACGCCCGGCATGGGCGGCGGCCTTCATGCGAGTCGGCCGCAACGCCCGACCGTGCCAGGGTCCTCTATGAATTGTTCTGCGATGCCCTCGTCCGAACCGGTCTTACCGTGCAGCGCGGCTCGTTCGGAGCGATGATGGCCGTTCAATCGATCAACGCCGGCCCCGTCTGCGTCCTGCTCGATTCCCGAAAAACGTTCTAAACCCGCTCTCCCCTTGAGGGGAGCGGCAGGATGAGGGGTGCAACCCGCGATCGAACTGTCACCCCGAGTTCTACGCCCCGTCGGGTTCGATCGTGACCGTGATTTTGAAGGTGGTGAACTGGTCGTGGTACAACTCTGCCCGCTCTTTGTGGGTGACCAGCAGTAGGGCGACACCAGTTTCGTGGGCTTCGAGCGTCCGCAGCACGGCCTCTTGCGGTTGCAGCGTGGTGAGTTTGAGGATCGCCGCGATCACGCTCTCAAACGTGTTGACCTCGTCATTGTGCAGAAGGACTTTGTAAGGCGGCAGTTGCTTGGGCCGGCGTTTCGGAACCGCGGGCTTCTTCACCGGTAGCGTTGAAACCGCGGTTCCCCCGCCCGTTTCCGTGGATTCATCGACTTGGATTCCGTTGTCCGACATGGCTAACCTATCGACTCCACCTTGGACAAATCGCCCCTTAGCGACCGTCCTAACTATACCTCGTCCAAACCGTTGTGGAAAGTTATTGACGTCATCGAGACTGTGCGCATCAGCCTTTTTTCAGGTGCTTCTCAAAGAACTTCGCCAGCTCCTTGAAGTAGAGCAGTCGGTTTTCTTCCTTGGCGAAGCCGTGCCCTTCGTCGGGGAAATAGAGTTCTTCCACGTCCATTCCTCGTTTCTTGAGGGCCACGGCGATCTGCATGGCCTCGCCGACCGGTACACGCGGGTCGTTCAGCCCGTGGGCGATCATCAAGGGCATCTCGATCTTTTCGACCTTGTAGATCGGCGAGATGGATTTCAGAAAGTCCGGGTCGGTGAGCGGCCCGTACTCGGCCTCGCGCAGCTTGCGACGGTAGTCTTTGGTCTTCTCCAGAAACGTCTGGAAGTTGACGATGCCCACCACGTTGCACGCGGCGCCGAAAAGCTCCGGCGCCTCCGTAATCGTGGCCATGGTCATAAACCCGCCGTAACTTCCGCCCCATGCGGCGACCATCTTCTTGTCGGTGTAGCCCTGGTCGATAACGTACTTCGCGGCCCAGATGCCGTCCCTGACGCTCTTCATCCGGTCCTTGTAGTTGTCGGCCTCCACGAACTTCTTTCCATACCCGCTCGATCCGCGCACGTTCGGGGCGATGATGCCGAATCCTTGGGCGACGAAATACTGGAACGATCGGTTAAACGAAGGTCGAAACTGCCCCTCCGGGCCGCCGTGGTATTGCACGATGAACGGGATCTTCTTTCCCTTCTGATGGTCGCCGGGCAAGTACACGAACGCCGGAATCTTCACCCCGTCGAACGACGGATAGTGAACCAGCTCCGGCAGGCGGAACTTGGAGACGTCGATGCCCTGGGTGTCGGCCGTGGTCAGGGCGACTCCCGGCTCCGTAGGCTTGTTGAAATCCCACTTGTAGATCAGTCCCGGCGTGTTGGCGTTGTCGAGTGCGTAGAGCAGGTGCTTACCCTGAAAGGTCACGTTTCCCACGACGCCCTTGGCCAGGGTCGGAGCCTGGATCGGCGTAAAATCCGAAGTTTTTCGCAGGTGCAATGCCGCATAACCGTCCTCATTAACGATTGCCGCGAGTACCTGGTGATCCTCGTTGAGCGTGCCATAGTCGATCTCCCGACCGGCCAGGTCCGTCAGCACCGGCTTAATCATGCCGGTTTGCAGATCGATTGTGTGAATCGTGTTCAAGTCGCCCTTGTAGTCGGTGTTCACGATGAAGTTGCGGTCGGCGGCGTCGTATCCGACCGCGTCGAAGGACCACTCCTCGCCCTTGGGGGTGATCTCGCGCTTCTCGCCGGTAGCGAGGGTCACCTCGAACAACTGCGAGAACGAGGCCGAGGTGTACTTGGAGACGACGAGTTTGGTGCCGTCGCGGTTGAAATCGACGCCGGCATGGCTGCCCGCGGCCTCATACACCTTCTTGGATAGCTTCGTTTCGAGATCGTACACATAAACGTGGAAGTCCGCGGAGGAGGTCTCGTTGGAGCGATAAGCAAATGCCTTGGAGTCCCGCCGCCAAAGTGGCGCAGCGTACACATGTTGCGGGTTGACAAACAGTGGATCGATCTTGCCGCTCGCAGCGTCCAGCAGGTACATACTGTACTGCTCACTGCCCCCGATGGCGGCGGTCAGGACGATCCGCTTGCCGTCGTCGCTCGGCGCGTACCCACCGATACCGTCCGGAAAGGTGGTGAGCTTGACGGCGTCCTTCTGCGTGCCGCCCGGAGGCACTTTGTAAAGCTGTCGGATGCCGTCGGGATCGTAGACGAAATACGTCGTCCCGTCCGGCGCGAGTTGACCGGCAAAGGGCCAGCGCATCTTGATGTACGGCTCGATGCCCGCGCTGTCCGCCGCAAGACTGAACTGCGGTGGTCCCACCAGCGTAGCCACGCCCGTTGCCAGTACGATAAGAAGGTGTAACGGAAATCGCATAACCGTTGGTTTCATAGGATTGATCTCCGAGTTTCCTGCCCGTCTGCGTCCATAGGATGAACCCACAAGCAGCGTAGTTTAGGGCTTTTCACTTGCCCTGTCTACAAGAGCGGTTCGGCACGAGACGCCTGGACAAGTTTGTACCGGTGTCCAGCTTCGACGTACAGGGTCCGCGTGCGTTCCGGCCAAAACCCGGTACGATAGGAGCCGATAGTGATAGTGGTGCTTCTACGGGACGGGCGGCCATGCCGATTGCCAAAGAAGGTTTACGCGAGATCGCACTGGCGACGCTGGTCCTTGGCCCGCTCGCATGGTGGATGGCATCGACCCATTGGGCGCTGGCGGCCCCGTTCGCCCTGCTGTGGGTTTGGGTGCTCTTGTTTTTCCGTGATCCCAAGCGGCGGGGTACGTTCACACGTGGCGATCTTTGCTCGCCCGCCGATGGAAAGGTCACCGAGATCACTCACCTGCAATGCTATGAACCCCTCGGCGGACCGGCGGTGTGCATCGGGATGTTCCTCAGCCTTCTCAATGTTCACGTTAATCGTTCGCCCTGTTCCGGGACGGTGCGATCGCTGAACTACAGCGCGGGCGAGTTTTTAGACGCGCGGGATCCGGAATCGGGACGGAAAAACGAGTCCAATTCGCTGTTGATCGACCCCGATGCGCCGATGCCCGGGCCGATTGAGGTACGTCAGGTGGCCGGGTTCGTTGCCCGTCGGATCATTTGCCACGCACAGGAGAATCAGCACCTCACCATCGGCGAGCGATTCGGACTCATCAAGTTCGGATCGCGGACTGAGTTGATCTTCCCACAGTGCCATGGCACGGAAGTCTTGGTCGAGCTTGGCGACCAGGTGCGCGCCGGGCTTACCGTGCTGGCCCGGCAGCCCGTCGCCGTTAGCGATAGCCGGGACCGACTGCAAAGTCGGTCGCCAATTGGACCAGTCCCGCACAGGCAGGACTTGTGAGACCCCAACGGATGCTGCTATGACCATCCTCGCCAAGCTTCCGCCCAGTTCCGACCATCCCCGACCCCATCGGCGGCGCCTGCGCTCGTTGGCGTTCGTACCGACATTGATCACCTTGGGAAACTTGCTGTGCGGTTTCGCCGCGATCCATTTCGGATTGCGGGCCATGTACGATCTCGGTGCGGGCATCTCGCCGGAGCAGTTAATCACTCTCCACAAACCGGCCCTCGAGCGCATGCTGCCCTCGTTCCTTTCCGTCGGGGCGAGCTTGGTCATCCTGGGGATGATTCTGGACTGTTTCGACGGCTTGATCGCCCGCGTGACCCGCAGCACCACGAACTTCGGCGGCCAGCTCGATTCCCTCGCCGACGTGGTCACTTTCGGAGTGGCGCCCGCGACGCTCATGGTGGCGTTCATGACCAAGGAATTGGCCGGCGACTCGATCGTCCCCTCGCCCATCAGCGACCACGCTCTGGGTCGATTGACCTGGGTTTCCGCGGCCGTTTACGTCGCCTTCACCGCCGTTCGCCTCGCTCGATACAACGTCGAGCACGCCAAGGCGGATTTCGACCATCGGGTCTTCCGCGGCTTGCCCTCTCCCGGGGCCGCTGCCATCATGGTGGCACTGATCCTCTTTCAGGATCAGCCCATGGGGGCCGTGCTGCGGCGGGCGATCGTGTACGCCACGCCGTTCATTGCCATGGGGATTGCGTTCCTCATGGTCAGTCGCATTCCGTATCGACGATTCCATCGTGCGTATCTGCTTGGCCGGCAACCGTTTGGGCAGTTCCTGGTCGTGATGCTGGTCGTCGCCGTTTTCCTGGCCTTCAAGGCCGAAACTTTTTTCGTGCTCGTGTTGTGGTATGGTCTGAGCGGTCCGCTCTTCTACCTCATTCGAGTCGTGCGCGAGCGAACCCGATCCGGCCACGGGATGGCCGCCACTTCGACACAGGGCGAGAGCACCACACAATTAGCCGGAAACCGCAAAATCTTATGATCTTGCAAAGTGCATGAGTGCCGTTCTGGGCCCGCATTTCACAGCCCGTCTCCGTGCCCCTAACAGATAGCAACCACGCCTCTTGCATTCCTGTGACAACAAGCTATCCTTGGTTCGTGTGCGCAAGATGGGCCCGCCTTGCATAGCGATCGCAATTTGCATCGCCAGCGAGCAGGCTCGAGACTAAGCGAGCGTCAACTTAGGGAGCAGAACATGGCGCGAGAACTATTGGACGGACTCAACGGTCGCTTCTCAACGATACTTATTGATCCTCCCTGGCGCTTTCAAAATCGCACTGGCAAGATGGCTCCCGAGCATAAGCGCCTCCACCGTTACCCGACGATGAGCTTCACGGAAATCGCGAATCTGCCAGTCCCCGCGCTAGCTCGTCCCAAGAGCCATCTTTACCTATGGTCACCCAACGCTCTTCTCGCGGAGGCCTTGGAAATCATGCGAGCGTGGGGGTTCACGTACAAGACCAACATCGTTTGGTTCAAAGTTCGAAAGGACGGCGGGCCAGATGGCCGAGGTGTCGGATTCTATTTCCGTAACGTCACAGAGCTATTGCTTTTCGGCGTAAAGGGATCGATGCGAACGCTTGCCCCAGGCCGTCGTCAAGTCAATATTGTCGCGACGCGAAAGCAGGAGCACTCGCGAAAGCCCGACGAAGTCTTCACGATTATCGAAGAATGCAGCCCAGGGCCGTACCTGGAACTATTCGCGCGGCAGCGAGTGTCCGGATGGACGCAGTGGGGCGATGAGGTCGACACGTACGAAGTTACGCGGCCAATATACAAGGGCTACAACGGTAATGGGCGCTTCAACGGGCGGGCGAAATCAAACCGGCTAGAGCCGGTGGGATTGTGGCAGTAGTTATAAGCCGGTCTTGGTTCGGCTCTCGCCAACAGAGCGTGATTACAAGCGACTCAAGGAACTCAGCCAGCCATTGCTGGCGCGCAGACGGTGGCGTCTCAATTACAAGAAGAAGGCTTACGGGCGAAACCAACTCGTCGGAATACACAAAGCGGTACTCCAGAAGTTGACTTACGCCACGGCGCACTTGGCTATGCAAATTATTCTGATGGCAGCTTTTGACCTCCCCGAGAATCGAGCCATCGGCCATTTGAAAGTACAAGTCGATATGTGCATTTGCCTGTGGAGCGTAGCCGACAGCAGACGCAGCCTGCGCAAGTAGGCGTTCAAGAGCCTGATGTGACATGGATGCCCGTTCGCGGGCAACTTCGTCGACAATGATCGTGGTGCTTGCTCGCCCGAGCGTCGTGATTGTTCGGGCACGCCACGGACGAGACGGCGCGCGTCGGGCTACGGCAACCTCAATGCTTCTATCCTCGAAAGGCTCCGGTTCGGCGGAAGTGCTATGTTCAATTGCAATGAGCTCGCTGATTGTTGCGTTCGCAAGGCCATTCCATTGCTTGGCTACAAGGAATTGCACTGGCCCGGCAGCCATCCCGCGTCGGACTGCGGCCTCGCCTTCGTGTTGGGCAGCCACTTGAACTGCCTCCGGCAGCCATCCATCATCGAGTTCCAGGTGAATAGCGCGAGCAGGCAGATCAAGAATTTCTGATTCGACGAAGAAAAACTCGATGTTGGAACGAACCTTCGCTGCGGTCGACTCCTCGAAGTTTGTTTGGGTGAAGAAATCAGCGTTTGCCTTATTCGTTAGATCGTCCACTCGCCACTTTCCAGCCGCGTCTACGATTCGCTCAAGGATGAAACGACGGACTCTGTCGTCCCGAAACGCCCAAACGAAGTACATAATCTTTCGAACCCGAGAGGTGATGCCTTCGGAAGCGACCAACGACAGGAAACGGTCATAGACGATCGTACCGGTGTTATCGACGAGAATAAACCGCTGACGAACGAGGCCGGGAGCGTCCCTGTGAGTTTGGGTTCGGCCTATCCGTAAGAGTTCGCTGTACCGCATGTTCGGAGTGATGGCTCGAATCGTCGCGTCGATCTTGGCAAGAGGGACTTCCTTCGAGAGCGACCCGTAGTTGCGGATGGGTGGCATAAGTAGAAAGTTCCCGGTACGCTGCCATCACTATTGACCGATCGACCGCGAAGTCTAAGCGGCCACGACGCCACTGGCCAGAGAGCTTGGCGGAAAGCAAGTGAAGCGATATGCAAGCATTGTCACCGGGACCGGATCGAATACGCGTCCGCTTTGCTCCGTCACCCACGGGCTATCTGCACATCGGCAGCGCCCGCACCGTATTGTTCAACTGGCTCCTGGCCCGGAAACACGGCGGCGTGTTTATCTTGCGCATTGAGGATACCGACCAGTCGCGACACGTGGAGGACTCGGTGCAAAAAATCCTCGACGATCTACGCTGGCTGGGCCTGACCTGGGACGAGGGACCGGAGGTCGGCGGCGACTACGGCCCTTATTTTCAAAGCCGGCGGCTTGAAATCTACAACAGCTACCTACAAAAACTCTTGGACTCCGGCCACGCCTACTACGCTTTGGAGACGTCCGAACAGCTTTCGGCAACGCGCGATGCCGCCAAGGCCGCGAAGCAGTCCTACAAGTACGTTCGCCCCAATCCTCCGCCGACCATTGCGGAGGGCGAGGCCGCACGAGCGGCGGGTCAACCCGTCGTCGTGCGTTTCAAGATGCACGCCGCCGACATCACCGTCGTTGACGACATCCTCGGCCCCGTGACGCTGCCCGCCGATCATGCCGAAGACTTCGTGATCCAAAAAGGCGATGGGTATCCGACGTACCACTTCGCCTGCGTGGTCGACGATGAGTTGATGAAAATCACCCACGTGCTCCGCGGCCAGGAGCACCTCATCAACACCACCAAGCACGTCGCCTTGCAGCGGGCGTTGGGCTTCGGCACTCCCCACTACGCTCATCTCTCCGTCATCTTCAACATGGACGGCACCAAGATGAGCAAGCGGGACAAGGAAAAAGCGATCAAGGAAGGGCGACAGCCGCCGGAAATCGACGTGCACGATTTCCGCGTCGCGGGTTACTTGCCCGAAACGCTGGTCAACTACATCGCCCTCTTGGGCTGGTCGCCGGGCGACAACCGCGAGTTTTTTAGCCTCGATGAATTGACCGGGGCGTTCGGCATCGATCGCGTCGGCAAGGCCAACGCTCGGTTCGATCGGGAGAAGCTGCTCTCCTTCAACACCACTTGGGCGACGCGCCTTTCGCCCGATCGACTGTTGGAGGCCTTCAGGGATTTCATCCAAGTGAGTGAATCACCGATGCGAGCCGCGAATGACGACTTGCTGCGCGAGATTCTGCGAACATGCGCGGGGTTCCGCACGTTCCGACAAGTCGCGGAGAAGGTGCGGTTTCTGTTTCTCGCCGACGACGCGATCGACTACGACCCTAAGACCGTGCAGAAAGTCCTCGCCAAAAACGGCGGTGAGGGCTTCGACGCTTTGTGCGAAATCCTTCCGCGGCTCCGTGAACTGTCCGCTTGGACGGCCAGCGCCGTCGAAAAGCTCATCCACGACGTGTGCGAGAAAAAAGTGATTCAGGTCGGCGCCATCGCTCAACCGCTCCGTGTCGCGGTGACCGGGACCACGATCAGCCCGTCCATTCACGATACTTTAGCTTTGCTGGGTCGGGACCGTACCCTCGCGCGCGTCGACAAATGCCTGATATTACGCGGCCGCGGCTAAACGCCTTTCACCCCACGTTGAATGGGCGAACGGTCGGAAGGCCGATTCAATCCGTTCCCCAGGGAGGTTGTTTGCCCTTGTCGCGGCGGGAGCGCCCATGCGTGAATTCGCCTGTTGCCAAGTTCCACGGCGGTCGGACTCGGTTTACAGACCCGCTAAGAACAGCGTCGCCATGAGCAGTGTCCAGGCCGATGCGACCTGCAACGCATTGGATGATTCAGAGTCCGCGGCCTCGTCGGTCATCTCAAGGGAGGGCCCTTCGAACTCTTCTTCGGCCCCGGCGGGCGCTAAATTGGTCGCGCACCTTCGGGCACACGACCTCCACGGCACGCCGCCGGCCGCGAAGCAGTCGGCGTTGCTCATCAAAGGAACACACACTTCTCGTGCCGACCCCAGGGTGCGCGACGGGGATGTCGTAGGAATGCAACAGGCCCTGAGGGGCGCCGCCTCGGCTGCCGTGATACTCGCTTCGGAAGTCAGCGTGGCGTCCGCGGTGTCGTGTTCTTGCGCAACCGTCTCAACGGGAGTTTCACTCTGCTCGCCGGGAGCAAACGGCGCCGAATCGTCTGAGACGGCCCGAGCGGTCGCAAGCACCATTACCAAACCCACCGCCGGCACGCAGGCGGATCCATGTCTAATCGCCCCACGCATGAAATGCCTCTGCTGTTCCCGCTCCATTGACCCAGTCTCCATGCTTTTCAAAACCAACACTTACCCATTCGAGCCGTCGAAACGAATCGACTCACCCTCGTAGAAGACACGTCTCTCCCAAGAGTAGACCCGACGGGGCGAGGCCTGTGCCGATCGAAGGCAACCCACCGGCGATCGCGCCGAAGCCGTATTCGACGTTTGCACGACCGGCGCGTTCTACAACAACCATACCCCACCCGTCAGGGTACCAACTCCAAAAAAGTCTTGGGACGATGACGGATCGTCTGCCGCCCGGAACTCCCCTACCCTCCCAGCTTCGCGGTAGCGCTCGCTGCCGCGCGGCCAAGCATTTCTTGAGCGCTTTCCCAAACTTTTACTAGGACCGTAGTGCGTCATTGTACCAATACGGACCTTGGAGGACAAGTTTGCACTTTTTGCTACAGGAGGCGCCGTACGATTATCCACAAGTGCTTGTAGACACATAGGTTACAAGTATAAGCGATCATGGCGGACGAAACGCTGGTCTAGTGTCTCACGCAATTGCCACATTATTCAGGACCGCTCGCGCCCGACGGACTTTGGCCGGAATGTTCTCCACGCCGGCAGTCCAGATGGACGCGTGGGAGTTCTGGTTGTGCGCCTGAACGAACGACTCGATGGCCGCCGCGAGCTTCGCCACGCCGGTGATCGTCCCGCGGCGGATGCGTTTGTCGGTGAGCTCTCGGAGCCAGCGCTCCATGAGGTTCAACCACGAACTGATGGTGGGCGTGAAATGCAGGTGGACGCGAGGGCGCCGCTTCAACCACGCCCATACGCGAGGATGCTTGTACGTCGCGCAGTTCTCCACGATCAGGTGCAGGTCCAGTTCCGGCCGGGTTTCCGCGTCGATCTGCTTCAGGAACTTCAGTCATTCCTGGTGTCGATGCCGCGCGTCGCAACGGCTGATGACCTTTCCGTCGAGTCGGCTGTTTTGCCGGTGGAGACAGCAGTTTTACGTCGGGCTTCAACGGGACCAGCGCCGCCACCCCCGCCGTCTGTGGTTACGCGGGGCTGGTGATGGAGATGTGGGCGGCCGACGGAGATGTCGACGGGAAGAACATTCTTGGCGTCCCTGTTCCCGCGCGCAATACCTCCATCGAGAACCGCGTGTTTAAGCGGCGCCCACACATGACCACGGCCAAGGCCATGCTGAATAACACCGCCAAGCAATATGACTGGATCAACCCACCGTCCCACTATTCCAATGCCGACATCAACCGCAACCTACAGGGTTGGGCGTTGCCCAACGTCAAGAACGCCTACGATTTGCGGCAGAAGATGGTGATCATCGACGAGACCAGCAATCGTACGGACATTGGCTTTGTGTTGTGAACGGTGTAAGGTCTACGCTGGCGAACCGGCGCTCAAGGCAACACTCGTGTATGCCGATCCGCCGGCTGCTCCGAACGCAAACCCCGCGTTGGTCAACGACCCAAGCCTTAAAGTTATCTCCCCAACGGTTTGGTGTATTGGGGAAATCACGGGCTCACGGACAATGAAGGGCTAACCGCCGGGCTCTGGTCCGTCGCGGACAGTAATCCGGCGAATACCGAACATATCAACACGGTCGAAAACGTATTCGTTCAGAATCCCCCGGCGGGCCTGTGGACGATTGGAGTGAGGGCGGACGAGATCTGCCAGGGCGGTCATTGCGTCAATCTGGCCTGTGTAGGTTACCTGACGGGGTGGACGATGCGGACTTCGCCCTGGTGGTCAGCGGCGTCAACGCGAGCGGCGCCTGCTACCTGTCCGGGCCGGTGTGCATCGTAACCGAAAAGGCGGATTGCCCGGCACAGTCAGGAACCTACGCTGTGGACAATGTGGTTCGCACTGAGCAATAGACGCCTGTCCGGGGTAGCTCCCGTTTCCTATCCATGCCCCTCCCCGCGGGCCCTAGAATTCTGCCTGCACATTCGATACCCCCGCTAGCCGGACCCAATACGCCCTGTTTACAAACCTCCCGGGAGCCGCTATAGTTCCGCCGGTGCGTATAGGAGGCCTCGTCAGATAAACTCATGCAGAAACACGCTGAACTACCGCAAGCATTCGCCGACCTGGGCATTGAAGTTCGTTTCTTAAAAGCCCTTCAAAAGATGCAGTTTGTGGAACCCAGCGAGATTCAGCTTAAGCTGATTCCGCCGGCCATCCAAGGCTGTGACATCTTGGGGCAAGCGCGTACGGGAACGGGGAAAACGGCCGCCTTTGGCCTGCCCATCCTGCAAAAAATAAATCCGGCGGGACGGCTCCAGGGCATTTGCCTGGCGCCGACGCGGGAACTCGCCGTACAGGTTACGGCCGAACTCCAGCGCCTGGCCGAATTTGCCAACCTGCACGTTGCCGCGGTCTACGGCGGGCAAAAGGTCGCCACACAGCTTCATCAGCTCGGCAAAAAGCCCCATTTTGTGGTGGGCACGCCGGGACGAGTGTGGGACTTCATGCAACGCGGGGCACTGAACATCGCCGGCGTGGGTTATGTAGTACTGGATGAGGTTGATCGGATGTTAGACATCGGCTTCCGCGACGATATTCGAGCCATCCTCGGAAAAGTCACCGCCAAGCATCAGACCATTTTTGTCTCCGCTACTCTCGATGATGAAATCAAGCAACTCGCCCGGCGCTACATGGTCAACCCGATAGAGGTCAACGTCTCCCGCGACCATCTGACGGTCGACGACGTGGAGCAGTCCTACGTGAGTGTGGAGGGGTATGACAAGTTCCGCCTCTTGCGCTTGGTGCTCAAACACGAAAACCCGCCGTTCACCATCGTATTCACCAATACCAAACACGGGGCGCGAAAGCTGGCGAAAAAACTCCATGACGCGGGCGTCGAGGCGACGGAGATTCACGGCGATCTGGATCAGCGTAAACGCGACAAGGTGATGGAGCGCTTCCGCAAGCACCAAATCCAGGTGCTCGTGGCCACCGACCTCGCCGCCCGCGGCATCGACGTCAGCGCCATCTCGCACATCATCAACTACGACGTCCCGGTGGATTCACAGATCTACGTTCATCGCATCGGCCGAACGGCGCGCATGGGGGCCAAGGGCATCGCCATCACTTTCGTCACCAGTGAACAGGGCAAGGAACTGACCGCCGTCGAGAAGCTCATCAACCGTCAGATTCCCAGGCGCAGTGTGCCGGAATTCGTCGCCTCCGCGAGCCGACCGCCGATGGAACGCCCCAGGTCCGCACCCCTCTCGCGGTATCAAACGCCCGTTTTCAGCTCGGTGGGGGAAGCGCCGGCACCGCCCCGCCCCAAGACCCTCGGCAGCCGCTTCCGCCCCAAACGCGGCCGGGGCAGACTATGACGTGGCGTGTCACCTGCCATCAGAGCCGCGAGCGCGAGCGAGCGGTCATTGTGTTTCAGAACCGCGACCGTGAGGGAGCGGAAGACCCATGGACGCTCCCGACGACCTGCTAGACGACGAACTGAACGGCGTTGAAGTCGCCGAAGAGGAATCCCCTCCGGCGGACGAAGTCCATCGCCTTCGCGTGCGGAAGCGCATCGTCGGTCGGCGCCTCGATAAGTTCCTGCACAGCCGCTACCCGCGTATTTCGCGGACGTCTCTGCAAAGCTACATCAAACAGGGGCAGGTTACGGTCAACGGGCTGCCCACCAAGGCGAGCTACGAGCCGGCGTCGGGCGACGAGGTGCAGATCATCCTTCCGCCCCCGCCGCCCAGCGAGGTGATCCCGCAGGACATTCCGCTGGATATCGTGTACGAGGATGAGTGGCTGATCGCGATCAACAAGGCCGAGGGCATGGTGTGCCACCCGGCTTATGCCTCGCAGACCGGCACCGTCGCCAACGCCGTGGCCTTTCACGCGGCTACTCTGAGCCGCGGAGAGGATCCCTTCCGACCCGGCATCGTCCATCGACTGGATAAGAACACCACCGGCGTGCTGCTGATCGCAAAGACCGATGAGGCCCATTGGCGGGTTTCGTTGCAGTTTGAGCGTCGCACGGTTCGCAAGGAGTATTTCGCGATCTGCGAGGGCCGAGTCAAACTCGACGGGGACATCATCAACAAGCCCCTCGCTCCGCATCCCGAAACGACGCAGCGGATGGTCCTGCCGAGCGCCATGCCGCCTCGGCAGGCGATGTTCAAGGAAGCGATCACCGAATATCGAGTCGACAAACGTTACCGCGGCTACACCACGGTGAGCTTGTATCCCAAGACAGGCCGGACGCACCAGCTTCGCGTACACCTGTCCTCGATCGGCCACCCCATCGTCGGCGATAAACTCTATGGGGGTCGTCCCGTGAGCGAGTTTGACTTGAGCGGTGCGGGCAGCCCCGAGCCGTTGATCGAGCACCAGGCTCTTCACGCCCGGCGACTTACCCTCATGCACCCCATCCTCGAAAAACCCCTCGTCCTCGAAGCGCCACTCTCTCCAAGGATCATCCGTATACTCGAACTGCTCGAGAAATACCGAGCATGAGGCGCTTTATCTCTTCTGGCGATTGGAATTGAAACGCTTACGCGGCGCCGGCGGCGACGGCCACGGAGTGACGCATGGCCGTGGGCGAGAAGTTCACGGCACCGTGCGTTGACTTAGGCACGGACAAGCCGCTGAGGCGGCTGAGGTATTCGCCCAGTTGATCCGCGCCAAACTCGGCCAGGAAGGCCGAGTTGACCGTGGGATTAATCCGCATGATTTCCGCAATGGTGTCACTCTTTGTCATCATGTTTCGCCGCTCCGTTCTTTCCCAGGTTGGATCGTCGCCGCACCGCGCCGGTGATTGCCATGAAAGTTGTATCGGTCGCCCGTTTCCTCGCTCTTGAAGCGCCGAAGGGTGATGAGAATGTGTGCGCGGCGTGGGCGTTCGCGCATCCGTTGCGCACGCATCGGCGAAAGTCGCGCAGGATGAATTGCCAACACAGCGAACCGTGCGCGGCACGCCGAATCGACGCCGCGTCGTCGGTCGATTCTGCGCCTGTGTTGGCGAGGGCCTTGCCGAACAGAGATTGACGATCAGCACTGCGGCGCGATACAATGCCAAAAATGGCGATTCGATTCCAATGCGGGGCGTGTTCCCAGCCCATCGAAGTGGACGACGAGTGGGCGCAAAAGGCTGTGGCTTGCCCCTACTGCCGCAAGACGATCACCGCCCCTTCGGAGTCCACCCTGGGCGACCTTTCGCGGATTCCGATGGCCTCGCCGCTCGTGGCCGTTGGAAACGCCCTCGCCCTTCCGACGCCGGCGGCACGTTCCAACGCACAGCCCGACTCCAACGCCAATCCGCTGGCCGTCGCCGCCTTCATCCTCGCCGCTGCGATGGTCCTCCTGTTGTTGTCCGGTGCAATGATCGCCTCTTCCCATGCGCTGGATCTCGAACAACTTCAAAAGGAGCTCCAACCGCGGCCCGGCGCTCCCTCCGCCTCGCAGATCCAATCGCTCATGGAATACGTCAACGCCCACGGCGGACAGTTTCCGGGGTGGCTCGTCGCCGCGGGCGTGCTGCAAATCTCGGCCATGGCGGCGTGCGCGGCGGCGATCGTCTGTGGGTTGCTGGCTCTACGCCGGACCGCGCGTCGAGCGCTCGCCGTCATCGCCTTGGTGAGCTGCGGCTGCGTGGTGCTGCTGTTCTGCCTGAACTTCGCGGCCGTCCTGGCAGGAGTAAGATTACGCCGGTAGGCCGCCGTCAGTTCGCGACTTTTTGATCGACGGCCTTTGGACGCTGCGCTGAAGACTTCGGATTCTTCGGCACGACAAAGGCCATGCCGCACTCGCTGCAGCGCACGCGCTCGCCCCGCACGCTATCCGGCACGCGGAGGATGGCGCGACAGCTTAATCGCGGACAAAGCAAAGTCACCGGCATGGCACACCCTTGAATCCGATAATCTGCACGACAAGCTGTACTTGGGGCTAACGGAGCTTCCCGTTTAAGGCTATCGACGCCGCTCGGCAGGCACTTAATCTACGCGTCTCGATCCGATAAACGCGCCGCCCTGGATGGAGGGTACGATATCCCCACGGATAACATTCGCGCGGTCCGGCTTACGCCGACTCGCGGCGGCGGCGGGCTTTGCCGGGAACCAAAGACTCGCTTCCGTAGACGACGGCGGGGGTGACGACTTTCTTGCCGGTGTCGGCGTGGTCGGGCAGGTCGTACATCGGTCCGAGCATCAGCTCTTCCATGACCGCACGTAGCGCCCGAGCGCCCGTCTCCCGCTCCAGCGCCTTCTGGGCGATGGCCCGTAGGGCGTCCGGCTCGAATTCGAGCGGGCAGCTCTCGTAGTCGAAAAGCTTCTGATATTGCTTGATGAGGGCGTTTTTCGGCTCCGTAAGGATGCGCATGAGGGTTTCCACGTCCAGCGGATCGAGCGTGGCCACCACCGGAAGCCGGCCCACCAATTCCGGGATCATCCCGAACTCGACGAGGTCCTCCGGCATCACCTGGGCGAGCACTTCGCCCTCCTCCTTGGTCACGTCCCTGGGCGCTCCCTCGTTGGAGAAGCCGATCGCGCTTTGCCCCAGCCGGCGACGAATGATGTCCGAAAGGCCCACAAACGTGCCGCCGCAGATGAACAGGATGTGCGTCGTGTCCATCTGGATGTATTGCTGTTCGGGATGCTTGCGTCCGCCCTGCGGCGGGATGTTGGAGACCGTCCCTTCGAGCATCTTCAACAGGCTCTGCTGCACGCCCTCGCCGGAGACGTCACGGGTGATGCTGACGTTGTGCGAGGTCCGCCCGATCTTGTCGATCTCGTCGATGTAGACGATGCCGCGTTGGGCCAGCTCCAGGTCGAATTCGGCGTTTTGCAACAGACGAAGGAGGATGTTCTCCACGTCCTCGCCGACGTAACCCGCCTCCGTGAGCGTGGTGGCGTCGCCGATGGCGAAGGGGACATTGAGCATCCGGGCGAGGGTCTTGGCAAGTAGGGTTTTGCCGCAGCCCGTCGGCCCCAACACCAGCACGTTGGACTTATCGATCTCCACGTCGTCTACTCCGCCGGCGTCGACGTGCTGGAGCCGTTTGTAGTGATTGTGCACGGCCACGGAGAGAATGCGTTTGGCCCGCTCCTGGCCGATGCAGTATTGCTCTAGGAACGAGTGGATCTCGCGCGGCTTGGGAATCTCACGGACCACCGCCCGCGAGGTCGTCGCCCGCTTGGTCTCTTGTTTGATGATGTTGTGGCAAAGCTCGACGCAGGCCTTGCAGATGAAGACGTCTCGTGGGCCTTCGACCATCGGCCCGGCGTCGCGCTGTCCCTTGCCGCAGAAGCTGCACGTGCTGGCCCGGCGCACCCGTCCGCCGCCGTCTCCGCCTGTGCCGCCGCCTGAGCCGCCACGAATCGTCGCCATGCCCTGCTCCTACATGCGTCCTTGCGTCTGCTCCTGCGTCTTTGGGGGACACCGGCTTGAACCGGTGAGACCCGCGCTCCTATCGTCCTGATCGGAGCGGGCCCTGAAACAGATTCTCACCATCCGCCCATAGCCGGCGATCCTAGCCCGTTTAGAGGCGACGTGCAACGGCACCAACTCCGCTGCCCCGTGGATCATAGGCGAGAGCACATCGTTTTTCCACTTACGATGAGGTCGAAAGGGCGGGTGACCGGCGGCCTGGAGCGCGGGGGAATCCCGGGACGTGGACTTGCGAAAAAGGGGCATGGTGGTAGAATACAACTTAATTCACCCGAAATGCGTTTGAGGAGGATGCCCATGTCTCGATCATGGCATGGCGAACGGACGTTTGTACTTCCTACTTGCCCTTGGATTTTTCCCCGTTATCTCGATGCTGGTCGGCTGTCGGGCAAGCGAAAAGGCGCCCATGCTCCCTGAATCGGTGGGCGTCAATGCGTCCGCAGAAGGAGCAAGTCCTCCGATCGAGGACTACCGCAATGCGCGCTATCGGCATGCGATTCGAGGTCTGACGTATGAAAGTGGATTCGTGGAGTTGGGCACCGACGCGCAGGAAGTGCTGGCGGAAGGTCATCGAGGGGAGGACTTCGACGCACTATTGGAGCGCGGTGCGGATCGGCTTGAGCACAACATGGTGATTGAAGCCCTTGAGACCTACACATTGGCGGTGCTTGTCGATTCAGCGGCTGCAAGCGCCTATGAGGGGCTTGGGCGGGCGTTCGTTGCAAAAGGCAAGACGGAAAACGCGATTGCCTCGTTTCGCACAGCCTTGCGACTGGATCCGAGCCTGACTGAGGCGCGCTATCGCCTCGGGGCAGCCTACTGGATGCAGGGCGGCTTCCAGGAGGCCGTCGAAATGTGGCGGGAGGTCGTGGACCTGGATTCGAATCATGTGATGACCCATGAACGTCTAGCCATCGCACTGTACTACCTGGGCGACTACCAGGGGTCGTGGGGACACGTTCACGCCGCCGAGGCGCTGGGGCACGTGGTGCCCCCGCAGTTCCGCCCGTTACTCGAAACGCAGATGCCGGAGCCGAGGTAGGGAATCATCTGGAAGTGAAACGCCGCTTGCTCTAGGATTGACATATTGATTGAGGACTGGATGTTCACTTCCAGCTTTCAAATGGAGGAGTTGTCATGAAGTCAAAATGGTTTCTCCTTGTAATCGCGGCATCGGGGGGCCTGCTACTCACCCAGCGCACCTTCGCCGAGCCTGTCGCGTACGACAATACCGCGACATACGCAGGGACGTCTGGCGACGCATCTAACATTCGCCTGGGCAGTGAGATCACCCTTGCGGGGACCCAACGTGTGGTGAGGGCTGTGACCATCGCCGTTGAGGCTGAGGGGAAAGGTCCTGCCGCGTTCAGCGCAAGGCTCGCCTTGCACCTCAACGACGGGCCCTACGAAGGCAGCCCGGGCACGTTGCTTTGGCAAGGCGACCTCATCGGGCAACAAATCGGACCCGGCGGCCCGAGATTCATTCGCTTCACAGTTCCCGGCGTACCGGTACCGGACACACTCATTTGGGTCGTTGGGTTTGGCGATTGGCAGACGCCGATCCGCCTCTCGCAGTTCTACCCGCCAACGGTTGGAAATGTGCGTTTGGGGTATTGGCGGGATAGTCTCGGCCCCATCCCGTGGCTGTTCTCCGAGGACGTGCTCCCCTTTGGGGCGAAGGTGACGGTCGATCCGCCAATTCCTGCTGTTTCCGAATGGGGTGCGCTGCTCTTGATGCTGACCCTTATGAGCGCCGGCGCCGTGATCATCATCCGCGCGAATAGGCGACGTTCTACTGCCCGTACGGTTGGCGGTGCTGCCCTGCTCCCCGCGCTAAGCTTTTTTGCGTGGGCTTCCCCCGCCCTGGGCCAAGTGCAAGTAGGTCCGTGGGTTCACATCGACGTCAACGGCGGGACCGCGGCGGCGAATGAAACTTCGATCGCTTCATCCAACTCCAACCCCAATGAGATTGTCGCCTCCTGGAACGATTGGCGTCAAAGCGACTTCAGGGAGCTCAGTCGCATGGGTGTAGCGGTCAGCAATAACGGCGGGGCCACGTGGACTGATTTTCTGGTCCGCCCGCCTCAAGCTTACCAGAGCCAATATGAGGGCGATCCGATGACCGCCTACGACGACCGAACCGGGACGCTCTGGGTCGGAGCGATCTCGTTTGCCTCCAACGGCGGCGTCTTTGTAGCCAGGAAGATTCCGGGACAGCCCGCCTTCGAGCCCTCTGTCATGGCCTCTCTTACGGGCTTTACCGACAAGGGATGGATGTCGGCGGGGTCCGCTCCGGGCAACCCCAATGCGACCGATCTCTACATCGCTTATGGCGGTGGCGGCTTCTCCTTTTCCGGTCAGTTCCAATGCCATCCGTAGACGTGCGGACAGATTAACGGTCCGTCGCCGTGACTCATTGACTCCGTGCGAGGATGGTGAGAATGACGCCGCACTAGGTCAGCGGGATCGGGGGGCTGGGCGTGGCCCGCTCCGTTTGAATCGGCAGTTTGACCAAGAAAGACGCCCCCTCTCCCACTGTGCTTTCAAGCTCGATCGTTCCGCCCAGCATCTGCACCAGGTCCTTGGTGATCGCCAGCCCCAGGCCGGTCCCGGCATGTTCGCGGGTCTGGGAGGAATCGAGTTGATGGAATTTCTCGAAGATGGCCTCTCGCTGCGATTCCGCAATGCCCGGGCCGGTATCCCGGACGGCCAACTGCACACGATGATCCCCGTCCCGATCGACCGATAGCAAGATCGCCCCGCCCGTCGGCGTGAACTTCACCGCGTTGCTCAGCAGGTTGTAGAGAATTTGCTTGATCTTGCCGGAATCGCTTCGGCATCGCGGCAGGTCGTCGGCCAACCTCGCTTGCAGCGTTTGGTTTCTTTTGTCGGCCAGCGGCCGCACGAAGTCGAGAAGGTCGCGGCACAATTCTGCGATCGAAAATTCCGATACGTGCAACTCCAACTTTCCCGCCTCCATTTTCGCCAGGTCGAGTAAATCGTTGATGATCTCCAGAAGACTTCGTCCGCTGGTGAGGATGTTCTCCGAATACCTTCCCAGCCGCTTGGGATCCACCTCCGCGGTTTGCGCCGCGTCACGCAGTAACTCCGCAAATCCGATGATCGACACCAAGGGCGTGCGAAGCTCGTGCGTCACGTTTGCCAGAAACTCGCTCTTCAGCCGGTTCGATTCGTACAGGGCGACGTTGGCTTCCGCGAGCTGGCCGAGCTTGATATCCAGCGAGCGATTGATCGTCCGCTGCACCTCCTGGGAGGCGTTGAGACTCGCCAGCATGTTGTTGAAAGCGTCCGAAAGCTCCTCAAACTCGTCCCCCGTGCCGATCGTCGAGCGAACGGCCAGGTCTCCCGACGCCACTTGCTCCGCGACCGTTCGCAACGTGGTGACCGGTGACAGCACGATTCGCTGGGTAATCATGTAGAACGCCAGGATGGCCAACACCGCGCCGCTGGCCGCGGCCAACGCCGTCACCACCGAATTCCAAACCCCCTGATCCTGCGGGACGGGCAAGGCCACGTCGATGATCCCGCGGAGTACTTCGGGATGGGGTTCGACGTCCGTCCCACGGATCGCCATCGCGCAGCGGAACAAGCGACCGTCGTCTTGAATGCGCCAGTAGTATTGCTGCCCGGGACTACGCATGAGCCGTCCGATCGCATCGCCCTGAAAGCCCGCTCCCTCAAGACCCACGGCGACGAGCCTCGGCCGCTGATGAGGGGAAAGCCCCAGTTCCCGCGCCAATTCGGGCCACGTCCGCTCAAGTTGCTGTTCCGCTACTTGCCAGTCCGGGTGGCGGAGATCGGCCGTAAGGTACGCGGCCGTGGCCACCCGCTTCGCCTGCCAGAGCAGGGATTGCTCATTCAACGCCGTCATGTGCAACCACGGGAAGAGCAGCGTCGCCGCGATGGTCAGCAGCACGGCCGTGCCGAACAACAGGCTGATCTTACGGGCCAGGGAGACCCGAAAGCGGATTCGCCGGGGCATGGCCATCAGTGTACCCCATTTTGCCCGCTGCGTTGACCGCCCAAGACTTGTCCTGAGCCTCGAAGGGTTCGACCCTACGCCGGCCCCTGGGGCGCCGGGCGCCGCCGTCGGAACAAAAGAGCCTCGACAAAAGCGCGCTGATTACACCGTTTGATGGATCCTTGACCATCAGGATCCTCCCCTGTAGATTGCGGCCTCACCACTCGTCGCGTGATTCCCGGAGCACGCCGCCGACGTTCGGAGGCGCGACATACTCCAAACCGGGAAGCATGGGCGGCGGTATTCTGTTGGGAGAGGAATACCCATGCCCCAATCAACCCCAAGTCTCGTTCCGGATCATCACCAAGGGGGGTGAGGGTTCCGGGCAGCAGCAGAATGCGACGGCGAGCGGCGGCGGCAAGACGGAGTCCATGGTGACGA
>Ga0326597_10002175_pt1 | contig 29693 bp, 23 predicted proteins | sample RVTome_12_FD_203789 | JGI IMG/M metagenome (GOLD analysis project Ga0326597, IMG submission 203789) | Soil microbial communities from uranium-contaminated site in the Upper Colorado River Basin, Wyoming, United States - RVT100D185 | ecosystem: Environmental > Terrestrial > Soil > Contaminated >... | reverse complement strand
TTTGCACCGAGGCGTCGCCGCTGCGGCCGATGTCGCTCTACGCGATCGAGAAGGTCAAGGTGGAAAAGGCGCTGATGCAGCACCCGAACGCGACCAGCTTCCGGCTCGCTACCGTGTTCGGCATGTCGCCGCGCATGCGCATCGATCTGCTGGTGAACGACTTTACCTACCGCGCGGTGCACGACCGGTTCGTGGTGCTATTCGAGGCTCACTTCAAGCGCAACTACATCCACGTGCGCGACATCGCGCGCGCCTTCCTGCACGGTATCGACCACTACGAGAAGACCAACGGCGAGATCTTCAACGTCGGGCTCTCCGACGCCAACGTCTCGAAGAAGGAGCTGTGCCAGGTGATCCAGAAGGAGGTCCCCGATTTCACCTTCGTCGAGGCGCCGATCGGCAAGGACCCGGACCAGCGCAATTACATCGTCTCCAACGCCAAGATCGAGGCGACCGGCTACCGGCCCCAGGTCTCGCTCGACGCCGGCATCCGCGAGCTGATCAAGGGTTTCACCATGATCCGGAACACGCGCTACGGGAATGTCTGATCCAGCCATGCCCGAGCCCCCCATCACGCTGCTCGCCAGGAAAGAGGTGTTCCGCAACGCCGTCTTTACCGTCTACGCCGATCACATCCGCGACGCCGCTGGCAACGAGGTCCGGGACTATCTCCGCGTCGTGCCGCATCAGCGGGCAGTGGACGGCGTGACCGGCATCGCGGTCCTGCCGGTCCTGGAAGGCCGGTTCGGCCTGATCCGAATCTACCGCCATCCCATCGGCGACCATTGCTGGGAGGCGGCGCGCGGCTTCGTCGACGCGAACGAGACCCCGGCTGCGGCTGCCGTACGGGAGCTCCGCGAGGAAACGGGACTCGACGCCGGCGCATTGCGGGACCTGGGAACTCTCGCGCCCGAGCCCGGCCTGCTGGACGCGCGCGTGCGCCTGTTCGCGGCGGAGGGCTGCCGCCGGATGTCCGGCGCGGCGGAAAGCGAGGTCGGGCACGGCGACCTGCGATTCTTCGGCCGCGCCGAGCTGCTCGGCATGGTTGACCGATCGGAAATCGTCGATCCCTGCACGCTGGTCTGCGCCTACCGTTATTTGGGCGCCGCGCGCTGACCCGGGACGCATGAAGCTCATCAAGCAAAGCCGCCGCAGCCGCCCGCGAGTCAGCCTGATCCTCCTCGACTGGAGCGTCCGGGAGAGCTTCCACCTGCTCCACTATCTCGCGCGGCAGGATGTACCGCGGGATGATTTCGAGGTGCTGGTGATCGAGTACTACTCGCGCGTGTCCGACGCTGTCCAAAAATTCGAGGACCAGGTGGACACCTGGCTGCTCCTCGAGATGCCGGAGGACTGCTATTACCACAAGCACGTGATGTACAACGCCGGCATCGCGCTCGCGCGCGGCACAATCTGTGTGATCTGCGACTCCGACGCCATGGTGAAGCCGGGCTTCATGCGCGTGATCACGGAAGCCTTCGAGCGCGAGCCCGAGTTGGTGCTGCACCTCGACCAGTTCCGCAACAACCGCCGCGACTTCTACCCCTTCAATTTCCCCACTTTCGAGCAGGTGGCCGGCGAGGGCTGCATCAACAATGCCGGCGGGCGGACGGCCGGCGTGATCGACACCGCGGATCCCATTCATACGCGCAACTACGGCGCCTGCATGTGCGCGAGGCGCTCCGACCTCATCGCCATCGGCGGCGCCGACGAGCACCTGGACTTCGTCGGCCACATCTGCGGCCCATACGACATGACCTTCCGCCTCGTCAACAACGGCAAGCGCGAGCTCTGGCATCCCACCGAATTCCTGTATCACACCTGGCACCCGGGACAGGCCGGCGTCGACAACTACCTGGGCCCCCACGACGGGCGCCACGTGTCGACGACGGCGCTCGCCGCGCTGGCGTCGCGCCGCGTGCCGCCGCTCCTGGAAAACCCGGCGATTCGCCGCCTGCGCGAGGCGCCCGGGACACCGCTTGACGCCCTGTTGCCGCTGCTGATCCGGCCCGAAGGGCGCGTGGAGTGGCGGCGATCGACGTTGGAGGACGGTTCCGCGGAGCCGCGATTCGACTCGCGAGACCTTCACGTCGGGTACTACCGCGGCTATTCGATCTTCAAGGATGTCACCGGCTTCTACGGGCATCTCACGGTCGAGACGCACCGCGGCCGGGAATCGGCCGCTTACACGCGGTTCGTGGAGGCCCCGTCGCTCTCGAGCGCGCGCACGCGAATCGACGCCATGACCCCGGGCGCCACCGCGATGACGATCGCGTTTGCGCGGGCGTTCGTCGTCGCGTGGCAAATCGCCCACTTTTTCCGCCGGAAGGTGCTGCGCCGGGCAAGGGCCGGCGCGGCGGGGCCGTCGTCGCCGCCAACCGGCGTTCGCTTCACGCAGCGCCTCGCGCAGTTCAGTACGGAATGCGGAAACATCGTCGAATCGCTTGCCAACCTCGTGCCCAATCTCCGCCGGCTGCAGCAGCAGGCGGCGGACGGCGCGGCGACGCGGCCGGTGCGGGTGGTGATCGGCGACCGCCGCACCGAGGTTTACCTGAAGCTTCTGCGCGCGCTCGGCGCGGTCCCGGCGGTGCGGCTCGAGCGGGCCGAATCCGGAGAACAGGTCGAGCGCATCGTCGCGGAGGCGGCGGAGCGCGGCCATCCCGAGCGCCTGGTTCTCGCGCGCAGCCTGTACTACTGCAGCTACCCCACCATTGCGAAACGGCACCTTGAAAGTGCTTTTTCCGTGGTCTGACCCCGGCTCCGGAGAGGACGCCTTGGAAACCGCGCGACGAACCCCGCGTCAGGCGCTGGAGCTGCTCTACCTGCTGGTGCGCAAGGAGATGAAGGTCCGCTACAAGAGCAGCTTCCTCGGCTACATCTGGGCGCTCGCCAACCCGTTCGCGTACGCGCTCGTCTACTGGATCGCGTTCAAGTTCATCATGCGCATCGAGGTGGAGAACTATTCGCTGTTCCTGATTACCGGCATCTTCCCCTGGCTGTGGCTCAGCGCCAGCGTCGTGTCCGGCACACGCAGCCTGTTCGTCAACGCGACGCTGGTCAAGAAGGTGAACGTGCCGCGCGCGATCCTGCCGCTGAGCAACGTGGTCCAGGAAATGGTGCACTTCGCCTTCGCGCTGCCGGTGATCGTCGCGTTTGTCTGCGTGGCGGGCGATTACGCGCTGAACGCTTCCTGGCTCTGGCAGGTGCCCCTGTTGCTCGCCGTTCAGCTCGCCTTCATTTATCCGCTCGCGCTCTCGATGGCGGTCGTCAACGTCTTCATACACGACATCGAGCACCTGGTCGGCATCGGCTTCACGCTGTTGTTCTTCGCAACTCCCATGGTTTATCCGATCACCCTTGTGCCTGAAGCCTACCGGCACTTTTTCGAGCTGAACCCGTTCCACGCCCTGATCCAATCCTGGCGCTCGGTGTTCCTGCAGGGCACGCTGGAAGGCGCTCCCCTCGCCTACGCCGCGGCGTTCGCGGTCGTCGCGGGCGCGGTCGCCTGGCTCCTCTACCGCAAGCTCGCGCCGCGCATCGGAGAGCTGGTATGAGCGACGCGGTCATTTGCCGGGACCTGTGGAAGTCCTACCGCCCCCGCCGGCCGATCGGGCTGAAGTCCTTCGTCGTCGGCCCGAGAAGCGCGGCGGAAGGGGACCGCTTCGTGCGGCAGTGGGCGCTCGCCGGCGTCAACTTCCGGGTCGCGAAAGGCCAGGCGTTCGGGGTGGTAGGCCACAACGGCAGCGGCAAGACCACCCTCCTGTCGGTGCTGCTCGGAACGATACGGAAGGAGCGCGGCGAGGTCGACGTCCGGGGGCGCGTCGCGTCGCTGCTGGAGCTCGGCGCGGGCTTCCATGGCGAGCTGACCGGCCGGGAAAACGTGGCGCTTTACGGATCGATTCTCGGCATGACGCTGCGCGAAATCCGGGAGCGGTTCGACGCCATCGTCGAGTTTTCCGAGCTCGACCGCGCAATCGACAGCCCGTTGCGCACCTACTCGGCGGGCATGATCGTCCGCCTCGGTTTCTCCATCATCATGCATTCGCCGGCCGACGTGTTTCTGATCGACGAGGTGCTCGCGGTCGGCGACGCCCGCTTCCAGGACAAGTGCCGCCACCACCTCCGCGAGTTCAAGAAGCGCAACGGCACGCTCGTCATCGTCTCGCACAACATGGCGGAACTGTCGGAGATCTGCGACGAGGGCATCTGCCTCGAGCTCGGCGAAGTCGTCGAAGAAGGGCCCATCGAACGCGTGATCGCGGGCTACCGCGCCCGTTCGGCCACCCCGCCTCCCGTCGCAAGCGCCGCCAGGCCGTGAGCGCTGATCGACATCGCCGGAGGTCCAGCGGGCGCGCGCTGCCCCGGGATCGGCGGTTTGCCATGACAGAGGAAGGCAGCCGTGCCGGCATTTGAGCGCAGTCCCCGGCAGTTTCTGGAATTTCTCTATCTGCTGACGCGCATGGAGCTGAAGGCGCGCTATCGCGGACGCTTCATCGGTTACGTGTGGGCCGTGGGCACGCCGCTCGCACTGGCGTTCGTCTACTGGATCGCGTTCAAAGTCATCATGCGGCTCGATATGGACAATTACTCCGTCTATCTCGTCGCGGGCATCTTTCCCTGGACCTGGCTCAGCATGGGCGTCACGGGCGCCACGCGCGGCTTCGTCGCGAATGCCCCCCTGGTAAAGGAAATGGGCGTGGCGCATGCGGTCCTGCCCTTGAGCAACGTGCTCCAGGAAATGGCGCATTTCGTTCTGGCCTTGCCCGTCGTCATTGCCTGGGTCGTGCTTGCCGGGGGATACGATCCCAGCGCGTCCTGGTTGTGGCAGATCCCGTTGATGCTGGCGCTGCAGGCGGCTTTCGTCTACCCGCTCGCGCTCGCCTGCGCGCTGGCGAACGCCTACGTCCGGGACGTGGAATATCTGCTCGGCATTGCCTTTCCACTCCTGTTCTTCGCCACGCCCATGGTCTATTCGATCGAGATGGCCCCGGAGCCGCTTGGCACCTGGTTCGAGTGGAACCCGCTGCACGCGCTCATGCAGTCGTGGCGATCGGTGTTCCAGACCGGCGCGCTGGACCCCGCCCACATGGCGTACGCCGCGGCAACGGCGGTCGCGGCGGGCGCCATCGCCTGGCTCGCTTACCGCAGGCTCGCGCCGCGCGTCGGCGAGGTGGTATGACGCGCGCGGTCGCCTGCGAGGACCTCTGGAAGTCGTATCGCGTCCGCCGGCCGGCCGGGTTGCGGAGCCTCCTGTTCGGCGGATCGCTGCGCGACACGCGGTTTGCGCGCCAATGGGCGCTCGCGGGCGTCAACGTCGGCGTCGACCGGGGACAGGCGCTCGGCGTCATCGGCGCGAACGGCAGCGGCAAGACCACGCTGCTGTCCATTTTGCTGGGCGCAATTCCAGCCGATCGCGGGCGCGTGACGCTGCAGGGGCGGGTCGCCTCGCTGCTGGAACTGGGCGCGGGGTTCCAGGGCCACCTCACCGGCCGCGAGAACATCTTTCTCTACGGCTCGATCCTCGGCATGACGCTCGCGGAAATCCGCGCGCGCTTCGACCGCATCGCCGAGTTCTCCGAAATGCGGGACAGCCTGGATCGTCCGCTGCGCCGTTATTCCGCGAGCATGGTCGCGCGACTGCGCTTCTCCATCATCATCTACTCGTCGGTGGACATCCTGCTGGTGGACGAGGTGCTCACGGTCGGAGACGCCCGCTTCCGGCAGAAGTGCCTCGCCGCGTTGCGCGAGCACAAGGCTGGCGGCAGCACCGTGGTGCTGGTTTCCCACGACATGGACGAGATCACCGATGTGTGCGACGCCGCGATTTGCCTCGATCTCGGGCGCGTCGTGGACTCGGGCCCGGCGCAGGCGGTGGTCAGTCGCTACCGGGAACGCGCGGCGGGCGGGGAAGGCGCCTCCGACCCGGCTGCCTCCGTCCGCATCTCGCTGCTGGTGCCCTCCCGCGGCCGCGCCGAGTTGCTGCGCCGCTTCCTGGAAAGCGTTCTGGCGCGCACGGAGCGGCCCGATCTCGTGGAAGTGGTGATTTACGCCGACGAGGACGACCCGCCCAGCCATGGATCGCGGGTGGAGGGTCTCGAGGTCCGCACCATCGTCGGCCCGCGCGCGTCCATGGGCGAATACAACACGGCGTGCCTCGAGCAATCGCGCGGCGACATCGTCGTGCTGGGCAACGACGACATCGTCATCCAGACCCAGGGCTGGGACCGCACGCTGCGGGAAATGCACGCCGCGATGCAGGACGGCATCTACCTTGCCTACCCCAATGACCTCTTCAAGGGACGCGGCCTGAGCACATTCCCGATCCTGTCGCGCGCCGCGTGCCGGATCCTGGCGAAACCGTTCCCCGGGGAGTATCGGGGCGCCTTCATCGACTATCATCTGCTCGACATCTTCAAGCGCCTCCAGCAGCGGGGCCATGCGCGGCTGATCTATCTGGAGGACGTGGTGTTCGAGCACATGCATTACCGCACCGGCAAAGGCGACTTCGACGAGATCTACGGCAAGCGCGGCCGCTTTCAGGATGACGACACATTCCTGCGGCTGCGCGACGAGCGCCAGGCGGCCGCGCAGCGGCTGCTGGCGGCAGTCGAGGGCAATGCCGCCGACGGCGGCGAGCGCGCAGCCGCGGACGGATCGGTGCCGGCCGGCATGCTGCGCGCGACGCTGCTCGATCGCGACCTGCCGCCCTCGTGGCGGCTGCGGACGTTCTCGTGGTTTCTGGCACGCTCGATCGCGCGCCGGATACTCTGATACCGGGGCGCGCGCCAACCGAACGGCAACGACATGACCGCCCGCAAGACCTACGATCTGTTCATCACGCATGCCTGGCGCTACCACGAGGACTGGACACGGCTCGCCGAGCTGCTGGACCGCCTGCCGGGATTGACATGGCGCAACTTCAGCCTGCCCTGGCACGACCCCGCGATGGATCCCAATTCCGAGGTGGGTGGCCGCTTCATCCGGGATTTCCTGGAAACCCAGATCATTCCCGCGCACGGCGTGATCCTGCTGTCCGGGGTGTACGCCATCAAGAGCGCGCGCCGCTGGCTGGACTTCGAGGTGGAACTGGCCCGCCGGCACGCGAAGCCGATCATCGGGGTGCCGGCGCTGGACACGGCGACGGTGCCCGGCGAGGTGGCGGCTCTGTGCGACGCGACCGTGGAATGGGATGCGGCCGCGATCATCGCGGCGCTCGAGGCGATTCGAAACCGACCCGCATGATATCCGCGTGCGCCCGACGCAGGATTCCTCCCGGGCGGATACGTGCGCGGGATGTGATGCAGGCCGTTAAAAAATGTTGTTTCTCCAATGAGTGAGTTGCTTTCCTGCCTTGACAAGACCCGCCCCACCTTCAAGAATCCCGCGAAGACACCCTGTGCTGCGCCCATGAGCGAAACCGCCGTCATCCTGAATCTGAAAAAAGGCCGCGCTGCGGCGCGGGTCCAGGGCACCCGCGTCACGTTCAGCCCGCATCAGTGCATCCGTTTCGATAACGGCCCCGAAGACATCGAGTGCCTGCGGGCGCTCGGCGCGCATCTGCAAACCCTGCCCGGCCTGGCCCTTTGCGGAGCGGGTCCCTTGCTCGACCACCTGCTCAGGCACGATCCGGAACTGCAAGCCCGCGCCATGGTCGCCGCGGCACCGGACGCCTTGCCGCCAGGCGCGCAGAACGTGTTCCTGTGCGACACGCGGATGGTCGAGCGCATGCAGATGCGCAGGCGCCTGCCCCCGTCCGTCAAGGTCGTCGAGCCCACCGTGCTCGCGGAGATCGCGCCGGAGGTCATCCCCTCGCGCGGATGGACGCCGCTGCCGCGCAACATCTACCCGATCGAGCTCCCGGAAATCCGCTTCAAGCCGGGACTCGACCTGATTCTCATCGACTGCCCGTCGCGCAACCTGGCCTTGATGCCGAACGGGCTCGCGTACGTCCACAACGCGCTCAAGAAAACGGCGGCTTCGTACCAGATCTTCGACCTGGACATCGTCGCCTATCACCGCTTTCACATGCACCGGCTGTACGACATGGGGGGCCGCGTCGTCCTGCCCAGCGGCACGGTGCTGCCGGAGGACCCTTGGCAGGCCGAGCATTACGACGTCTGGTCCATGAGAAAAGGCAGCGTCGAGGCCGGCGGCACCAGCGAGATTCTCGAGTTCTTCAGGCCGCTGATCGACGAGGCGGTTGCGGGCCTGGTCGAGGCGCGGCCGAAAATCCTCGGCCTCTCCATCCAGCAGTGCAACGAGGCCATCTCGCGGGAGATCGTGAACGGGGTCAAGGCGCGGCTGCCCGATACCGTGATACTCGTGGGCGGTTTCAGCTGCTACAACGCCGACATCGGCCTGCGGGCGTTCCCGGAATGCGATTACATGTGCATCGGCGAAGCGGACCTTACCGTCGGCCCCCTGGTCGAAGCCCTGGCTGGCGGCGAGCGGCCGCGCAACCAGCCCGGCGTGCTGTCGCGCTTCGACACGCCCGACTACCGCTATATCCCGGCGCCCATGGTCCACAACCTCGACCAGATCGAGTTTCCCAAGTACGAGTGGTGCGACCTCGGGCTCTACCGCAACCATAACGATTACCAGTTGACGCCGATCATCGCCAGCCGCGGCTGCCGCTGGTCGCGCTGCACGTTCTGCGCCGAGCGCTTCTACTGGCGCATCCGCTCGCCGCAGAATTTCGTGGACGAGCTGGAATGGCTGGTGGACCGCGGCTGCCACTTGTTCATGTTCAACGAGAGCGACTTGAACGGCATGCCGGAGCGGGTGATGGAGATCTGCGACGAGATCATACGCCGCGGGCTGCAGCGCAAGGTCAAGCTGACCGGCCAGCTGCGCATCCACAAGAAGAACACCCGGGCCTTCTTCGAGAAGCTGCGCGCGGCGAACTTCGTCGCCCTACGGTTCGGCGTCGACGCCTTCTCCGCGAACACGCTGCGGCTGCAGAAGAAGGGTTACACGGTGGAGATGGTTTGCCAGAACCTCAAGGATTGCTGGGAATCCGGCATCTATACCGAGGTCAACTGGGTAATCGGGGTTCCCGGCGAAACCGATGCGGACGTCGACGAAGGCATCGCGCTCATTCTCAGGAACCAGAAGTACATCGGCCGGCTCGCCAACATCAATCCCCTGATCATGGTGAACGGCGGCGTCTACTGGATCGACCCCGAGGCCCACAACATCGTGTTCCGGGAGCCCCGGGAGCAGCTCTACGCCAAGTACCCGCGCGCCCTGCCCGCCGACACCTGGTACAGCACCGGGCCTTACATCGACGCGCAGGTCCGCAAGGAGCGATTCGGGCGCATCGTTCTGGCACTGCACGAGGCGGGTTTCCCGGTCGGCGCGTGGGCGAACCGCGTCATCGAGGACGTGAAGCTCGCGCGCGACCCCAACCGCGCGGGAAGCGGGCGGAAAATGCCCGCGCCGGCGGAACAATCCGGACAGGCAGTCGCCATGGAAATTTCCAGCCAGGGCGCGCCGAGCTCCGAGGACCGCGCGATGAGCCGGAAGGTGATCCCGATCCACGCTGCGGAGGAAGGCGGCAAGCCCGCCGCGGAACCGCCGCTGCACGGCGTGGCTGGCGCGCCGCCGCGGCGCGTGCGCAGGATGGAAACCCACAATGTGGTGTTTCACAACGGCTGGTACTACGGTGTTCCACACGCCCTGGGAGAAGTGGACTTGACCGACCCCGACCCGTCCAGGATGGCCGGCGTCATCAAGGACGCTACCGAAGCCAGCGTCATCGCAATCATCGAGGAAGCCTCGCGCTGGGCCAACACCCGCGGGCAATATGACGCCCAGGAAAAGCAGCGCGCCGCGGGCACTTACATGCGCGCGGGCAGCGCGCTTGGTGAGACGGCATTGAGCGTGCTTCCCGAAAAACCGAAAGTACTGCGGTTCCACGGCGAATACATCATGGTTGACCGGCAGGCCCTAAAAGTCGCTTTCAGCGCTCCCCGCTTTGCGCTGCATGCGCGCCCGGACGCGAGCCGCCATGGCCAGAACGACCAACGTCCGAACGCCATCGAAGCCCGCTCTCCCCTGCGCCGTCTTGCCGCCGCCCTGTCCCCTGCCATCCGCCAGGAAATCAGGCGTCTCATACGCACCCAGTCCCTTTCCAGCGGAAAGGCAAGCGGCCCGCTGGTCACGTGGTCGGATACCCGCCTGCTCGCCTTGCTCTGGCGCGGCGCCATCGATTCCTATGTGAAGAAACCGCTCGCCCGATTCCTCGGCGACAGCGCCGCGCAGGCTGGCGTCGCCGTAAAGGGAGAGGATTTCCGCATCGTCTCCTCCGTCTCCCGCCATGCGCTTCCCGAACTGATGTGGGCGGTCAACGACTACAATCTGGTCCGCTTCGACGGCCGGTTCTACGGAATCCCGCATGGCGTTCCGGTCGATTGGGACGAAGGCGACATCGCATCCATACCCGGCGTGCTCCAGGGACATTCCATCCGGGAAGTGGTTGCCCTGATCGAACGCGTATCGGGCAGGAAAGCGGCGTCGCGCGCCGGCCAGGCTGCCGCGAGCCACGCCAGCGGCCCCGCAGGCGAGACGAGCGCCACGCCGGTCCAGCTTGGCGTCCTGGAAGATCACGACATCATTTCCTACGAAGGCTGGGTCTACGGCATTCCCCGTGCCTTGGGTGCCATCGACCTCACCGAAGTGGACGCCATGGAACTGCCGGGAGTCATCCGCGACGTCTCGCGCGATGTCGTGGAAAACGAGATCCTCGAGCGCGCCAGGAGCGGGCAGCAGGTTGCCGCCTAGCGGCACCGGCTGATCGCTGCCGCGCTACCGGTAGGCGAAGCGGGGCTTCATGGGCCGCGATTCGACCCCCGGTATCCTGCAGCATCCCGACCCTCGCGCCTGGCGCAGCCATCGCTTCGGCCTGCCCTCCGACCGCTGGGAGCGCCTCCGCGGCAACAGCTTCTGGGTGACCGGCGCGGGTACCGGTTATGGACGCTGCATCGCCATCGCGCTTGCCGCGGCAGAGAGCCAAGTGTTTCTGACCGGCCGGCGCCGCGAAAAACTGGAAGAGACCCGTGCCGAGGCGGCGGCGCTGGGCATAGACCCGGCAGGATGCATCGCCGTCCCCGCCGACATCACCCGTCCCGATGAGATCCGCCAGGCCGCGGACGTCATCGCGCAGCACACGGACAGGCTGTTCGGCCTGGTCAACAACGCCGCCCTGCCCGAGCCGCGTCCCGGCCCCTGGCCGCTTTCGGACCTGGGCGCCGAGCAGTGGAACGCGCTGCTGGCGACCAACGTGACCGGTCAATGGCTGGTCAGCCAGGCCGCCCTGCCGCTCCTCGCGCAAGGGCACGGCTTCAGGATGGTATTCATGTCATCGGAGGCCGGCTGGGCGTTCACGCCGGGCTTCGGCCCGTACAACGCCAGCAAGGCCGCGGTGAACAGTCTCGGCGCCTCCTTTGCCGCAGAGTGCGCCGCGCGCTATCTGGACAAGGACGTCCAGATCAACGTGCTGGTGCCGGGAGAGGCGCGCACCGAGATGAATCGCGGCTCAACGGAAAGCCCCTGGTCCGTGGTGAACATGACGCTGCTCCTGCTTTCGTACCCTGCCGGCGGGCCAAACGGCTGTTTTTTTCATCGCGACGGACGCCATCTGGGCTTTGGTCACGCCGGGTCCTACGCCCAGTCGCTCGCACCGACCGGGCTGCTGCGCAACCTGCTCGGGAAATGGCTGGCACCGCGGCGCGGCTAGGCGCCCTCAGCGCACCCTGACGTCCCAGATCGTCGCCCGCCCGCGGCGCCGGTCGGCGAGCTCCAGCGATTCCTCGGCCCACAGATGCGCGGCGGCGCCGAAAGCCTCTGCGACCGCGAGGATCACGCCGGGATGGTTGACGGAGAACACGGTGCCGGTGCCGGGCACCGTGTCGAGGTGCCGGTTCCCGGCCATCAGCGCGCGGTTGGCGTCGGTCAGCCGCGCCTCGCAATCATGACCGCACAGCATCCCGCCGGGCGCGACCTTTCTGCGCCAGGCCCCGATGTCCTGCAAGGTCGCGTCGTACGAATGATCACCGTCGAGGAACACCAGGTCGAAGGTCGCGTCTGGAAACGCCGCGGCAGCCTCCAGGCTCGTGAGCCTCACCGGCCGGACACGCTCGCCGGCGCGCTCGACGTTGTGCAGGAAAGTGCCGAAGACGTCGTAGTCGCGGACGATCTCGAGGTGGCGCGGCACGTTGGGCGAGCCCTCCCAGGTATCGACGCACACGAGCGTGCCCGCGGTCCGCTCCAGCTCGTCGATCAGCACCTGGGTGCTACCGGTGCCGAGCCAGCTGCCGACCTCGGCCATGCGCACGCCCGGCCGGTTGACCTGGCGCGCGAGGCGACGCAGCGCTTCGCGGTCGAAATCGCCAAACGACGGATAGGGCGCGAGAAAGAGCGGCCGGGTCATGGCTGCGGACGGAGGGCGAGGTAGCCGCGGTGCTTGTTGAACCAGTTATCCGGCATGCCGTCGGGCCGGTTGCGGATTTCGTGGATCTCGGTGAATCCCATCTGCTCGAGCGATTTGCGCAGCAGCCCGGGGGAAATCCGCATGACGTCGAAGCAATACGGGAATTTGTCTTCGGGGTAATAGCGATTGCTGCTGAGGTACTCGATGGTCAGCTCGTCCTCCCTGTCCGAGGTAAGGGTCCACACCAGGATCGCCTTGCGCGCGAGCCCGCCGAGGTAAGCGAGATGCTGCAGCGGGTCGGAAAGATGGACCAGCACTGCGATGGAAACGACGACGTCGAACTGCTCGCGCGCCGGCGCCATGCCGCGCGGAGCGAACCACGACGCCAACTCGTGATGCAAGGCCCTCAACCAGCGCAACCGGTCCCTCGGGATGAGCTTCTCCGCACGGTAGGGTTGGTGCACGAAACGGGCGTGAGTGCCGAGGATGCCGTTCAGCAATTCAAACGTCGCGCTATAGTCAACGCGATCGAAGCCGACGGCGAGCGGCGAGCCGCGCCGCGCAAACGACAGGGGAAAATACCCGGAGCAACACCCGATGTCCGCAAACGTATGCCGGTCGATGGGACCGACGCGCAGCTCGATCTCGTCGATGAACGTCTCGTAAAGCACGCGCAAGCGCTGGTTGCAGTCGGCGAACGCGTCGAAGCTGGCCGGGTTTACCAGGAAACGCTCGACGTCCTTACGGTCGCGGAACCTCGTCGGGAGATCGGGGCAATAAACCAGTCCGGCAAACTCCTTCGCGTGCACGAACTCGAACCCGGCGCCGGTCTGCAGGCGGTCCGAAAAGATGAACGGCTGATAGCAGAGCAGCCCGCGGCAGGCGAGATCGACGGCCCGCTCGACCTGGGCGGGGCTCGGCTTGCAGGGTCTCAGGTCCATTACCGTTGGTGAGTGCGTTAGGTCACAGGCGGGGCACAGGCAGGGCCGATGTTAACATTGGCTAGGGAAATTCAGCCGTCATGGCCGGCAGCACGTGATGACATTGCCGTTCAGGCCGTTGGTGATCGGCGCGCCGCGCAGCGGCTTCGCGCTGCTCGCGAGTGTGCTGATCCACTTCGTGCCGCTCGCGCCGGGAAAGCTCGACCGGCGCCAGCGCGTCCTGAACGCGCTGATGCGGCACCTCGGCGACCATGTCTCCGCCGCGGTGCTCAAGGTGTTTGCCGATCGCGCCATCGACAATGACCTTCTGTATAACGCCAACTTCCGCTACGTCGTGGGCGGGCCGAAATGGCTGAAGCCCGGCGATCCGGAGACCGCCTGCTTCCGCAAGTACATCGGCGTGCGCGGCTCGGGCGATTTCACGCTCGTCACGTCGCATCCGCGGGAACTCCTCGACATGGACGAGATCGTCCATTCCCACAGCGATCCCGGGCTCTGGCTCAGGCATCCTGCCTACCGCGATTACGTGAAATTCGCCTCCGCGCGCAATCCCATCGGTATCCTCAACTCCTCGGTGTTCTCGCTCAATGCGCTCGCGAGCGAGTACATCCAGAAGTTCGTCCCGCCGGAGCGCGACAATCACGCCCTGCGGGAAGAACTCGCGCTCTACAAGTTCACGGACCTCGACTTCTTCGAGGGGCTGGTGCGGTTCCTTGTCCCCTACCTCAGGGATTTCCTGGCCCACCGCGACGGCTACACCATCATGCGCTGGGAGGATCTCATCCGCGAGCCGGTGCCGACGATCCGGCGGCTTGCCGCGGCAGCCGGCATCGACATCGGGGACGATTTCGCGCGCGGCGTCTGGAGGAAGCTCGATCACGTGAACCTCACCCAGGCGCACAAGCATAACTACCGGGCCGGCGCCGGCGTGGTCGGAGACTGGAAGCGCTGGGTCGTCAACGAGCACCTCGAGATCGCGCGCCGGCACGGACTCGAGGACATCGCGGTCGAGCTCGGCTACGACCGCTTCGGAAGCCTCGACGAGTCGCATTACACGCCGTTCCAGCAGCGCGTCTCGGACTTCATCCGGCGCGGCGCGGTCTACCGTGAGCACGACGACCCGGACCTTTTCACCTTCGCGTTCAACAAGTCGAACCTGGTGTCGGACAAGTTCGCCTTTCGGCGCCCCGGCTGGCGCGAGCACACCGCCATCGAGCGCTCCATCTTCAAGGACGAAGGGCTCGAGCGGGCGGCGTGGGACGCAGCCGAGCGCGCGACACGGGAACTGAACGATTTCGTGCGCGACTATCTCGAGGCTGCCCCTGCCGGCCACGCCGATATTTTGCCGGCCCTGCATTCCCTGCGGCAGCGCCACGAGAATGGGCTGGGCGCAAGCGAGCCGGTGCGCTTCAATGCCGCCTTCCGCGCCGCGGAATCCGAGGCGCGCGGGGCTCCCCTGCACCGGCGTCTCGTTTCCCTCGCGCGCAGAACGCTGGGCCGACTGCGCCGGAGGGAAACGCCTGCCGCGCCCGAAACGCCGCGTATCGTCGAGAGCCTGAACGGCTACGACATCGCGTTCTACAAGGGGGTATATTACGGGCTGCCGCAGTCGCTGGGACCGGTGCAACTGGAACGCCACGAGGCGCGACGCCTGCCCGGCGTGATCGACGGCACCACGCTGGAAAGCGTGCGCGACGCGATAGCCGAACGGCGCTGACCCGGCGGCCCGTCCAGACCCCGCGCCCGATGCCCATGACGCTCGAACTTCGATTGATAGCGGCGGACGATGCGGCGTACCGAGCCGCGGTGCGCGAGCTGCACGCGCAGGGGCACCGCCGCTTTACCGCCTCGCCGAAGAACGCGCTCGCGGACGCGGCGCTGCGCGAAGCCGGCGATCTGGGTTGCGAGGCCGTTGCCGGCTCGCCGCAGGCCGGCGGATGCCACGTCCTGTGCGAGGCCGACCCCGCGAAGCTCCCGGCGGCGCTCCACGCGCTCATCGATCTCGAGGCCGGCACGATCATCGCGCCCCGGACGCGGCTCGCCCACGACGCGCGCCCGCTGTTCCTGATCTCGATTCCCAAGGCCGGCACCCACCTCCTCTACGCGCTGGCGAAGGCCTTCCGCTACGACGCGGGCATCGTGTGCCCGGCCTGGCCGAAGCCAAAACACTGGTACTGCCTCGAATACTCGAACTCCCACACGCGCGCCGACGACTTCTTCATCGACACGGTGCGCCGCGCGCCCTTCGGCAACCGCCACCACCCGTTCGCGACCAGCCCCGCGCTATTCATCTACCGCAACCCGCTCGACATCCTGGTCTCGGAGGCGAACTACTACCACCGTGACGGAAACGCCATCTTCGGCGGCTACCTCGGCGGCCTGTCCTTCGAGGACCGCCTGCTGCGGCTGCTCGACGACCCGTGGCTGTTCGGCGCGTTCCGCGACCGGATCGCGGGCTTCGTGCCCTGGCTCGAGTTCCCGAACGTGATCCCGGTCTCCTTCGAGGAGCTGGTGGGCGCGCGCGGCGGCGGAGACGACGCCGCGCAGCGGCGCCTGATCTGGTCCCTGATGCTGAAGCTCCACGTACCGGGCGACCCGGATCGCTTCGCCGCGCAGGTGTTCGACCCGGAAAGCGCGACGTTCCTGTCCGGGCAGATCGGCTCGCACCAGGAAAAGCTGGGCGAGCGCGCGATGCGGAAGTTCCTGGAATTGCCGCAGGATTTCATGCAGGCGCTCGGCTACGATGCGGCGGGCGGGGGCGTCCAGGGCCGGATGCCGCGGCGCGCGAGCGAATTCCTGCATCGCCCGCTCGCGACATCGGAGGAAACGTTCTGGAACACGCCCATCCTGATCGAGGCCCACTGCCACGGCCGCAACATCGTGCGCTACCGCGGCCGCTTCTACGGCCCGCGCGACGAGAATCTTGCCGCCCTTTCCGACGCCGCGCTGGCGCGCATCCCGTCGGCCGAGAACCCGGACGACCTGCGGCGGATGCTCGCGACCCTGGCCACGCCGCTGGGGCGGTTGAGGCAGAAGGCGGTCCGCCTGCTGCGCCGCGATAACGGCTTGACTGGAAATCGACGATCATGAAGAGCGCTTGGAACGACGCTGAAGCCGCCCGCTACCCGACCGAGACCGCGCTGCGGGTCTACACCTCGCGCCTGCTCGGGCGCGACGCGACGCTGGTGCTGCACGGCGGCGGCAACACCTCGGTCAAGCTGAAGGACCGCAACGCCGTTGGCGAGGAGGAGGACGTCCTGCTCGTCAAGGGCAGCGGCTGGGACCTCGAGACGATCGAAGAGGCGGGGTTCGCGCCGGTGCGGATGGCGCACCTCCTCAAGCTCGCGCGCCTGGAGTCGCTCTCGGACCCGGAGATGATGAACGAGCTGGCGACCCAGGTCACGCGCGCAGGCAGCCCGGCGCCCTCGGTGGAAGCGATCCTGCACGCGATCCTGCCCTACCGGTTTGTCGATCACACGCACGCCGACGCGCTGCTCGCGATCACCAACACCGCCGACGGCGAGCGCCGGGCGCGCGAGATTTTCGGGAAAGACACGGTGATCGTGCCCTACGTGATGCCGGGCTTCGACCTCGCCCGGCAGTGCGCGCGGCAGTTCGCGCAGGAGGCCGGGCCCGGCACGATCGGCATGGTGCTGCTGAACCACGGCATCTTCTCCTTCGGCGCCACCGCGAAGGAATCCTACGAGCGCATGATCACGCTCGTCTCGCGCGCCGAAGCGTACCTCGAGAAACATCACGCGTGGCAGTTGCCCCCGCCGACGGCCGTCAGCGCTCCGGTGGTTCTCCGTAAGGAAATCTCGCGCCTCAGACGCGAGATTTCCTCCTGCGCCGGCTTTCCGGTCTTGCTCGCCACGCACGCCGATCCCCGGTTCCTCGATTTCGCGCGGCGGCCGGACGTTGCCGAGCTGTCGCAGCGGGGCCCCGCGACGCCCGACCACGTGATCCGCACCAAGCGCGTGCCCATGCTGGGTCGGGACGTCGGCGCCTACGCGGCCGCCTACCAGGCCTATTTCGAGCGCAATGCGCCGACGGCAAAAGCACCGAAGACCATGCTCGACCCCGCGCCGCGGATCGTGCTCGATCCGGACTTCGGCCTGGGCTGCATCGGGCGCAGCGCGAAGGACGCGCGCATCGTCCGTGACATCTACAGCCACACGCTCGACGTCATCCTGCGCGCGACCGCGCTGGGAGGCTACCGCGCGCTGCCGGAGCGCGACATCTTCGACGTCGAATACTGGGACCTCGAGCAGGCGAAGCTCAGAAAGGCCGGCAGGCCGCCGGTGTTCGCCGGCGAGATCGCGCTGGTCACGGGCGCCGCCTCCGGCATCGGAAAGGCGTGCGTCGAGGCAATGCTCGCGCGCGGTGCGGCGGTGATCGGGCTCGATCTCAACCCGGGGATCGCAAAGCTGATGGGCGGCCGCGCGGATTTTCTGGGCATCCGCTGCGACGTCACGTCCGCGGCCGAAGTCACCGCCGCCCTGGAAGCCGGTGTCCGCGCCTACGGCGGCCTCGACCTGCTCGTGCTCAACGCCGGCGTGTTTCCGGGCGGCCGCCGGATCGACGCGCTCGATTCCGGCGAATGGCAGCGTGTGATGGACATCAACGTCAGCGCCAACCTCGCGCTGATGCGCGAATGCCACCCGCTGCTCAAGCTCGCGCCGCGCGGCGGGCGCGTCGTGGTGATCGGGTCCAAGAACGTGCCGGCGCCGGGACCCGGCGCGGCGGCCTACTCGGCATCCAAGGCGGCGCTGACCCAGCTCGCCCGCGTCGCCGCGCTCGAGTGGGGCGCCGACGGCATCCGCGTCAACACGCTCCATCCCAACGCCGTGTTCGACACCGGCGCCTGGACCGACGACGTGCTCGCGGCGCGCGCCGGCCACTACGGCGTGACGGTCGAGGCCTACAAGAAAAACAACGTGCTCAGGGTGGACGTGACGAGCCGCGACGTCGCCGAGCTCGCCGCGGAGCTGTGCGGGCCGCTCTTCGCCAAGACCACCGGCGCCCAGATCCCGGTGGACGGCGGGAACGATCGCATTATCTGACGCATTGCGCCCGAGTGACGCTCTCCCGTCCTTCGGCTACCATGTCGGACGTTTGCAACCCGATCCCTCGTTCCTAATCGCCCTGCGCCGCGAAGCGGCTCCACCATGAAAAAGATACTCGTGACCGGCGGCGCCGGTTTCCTGGGCTCGCATTTATGCGAGCGACTGCTCGAGGACGGGTGCGACGTGCTGTGCGTCGACAACTACTTCACGGGCTCCAAGCAGAACGTCGCCCACCTGCTGCGCCATGCGCGCTTCGAGCTGATGCGCCACGACATCACGTTTCCCCTCTACGTGGAAGTGGACCGGATCTACAACCTGGCCTGCCCGGCCTCGCCCGTGCACTACCAGTTCGATCCGGTGCAGACGACCAAGGTCTCGGTGCACGGGACGATCAACATGCTCGGGCTCGCCAAGCGCGTCAAGGCGCGGATACTGCAGGCCTCGACTTCGGAGGTGTACGGCGACCCGGAATTGCACCCGCAGCCGGAAAGCTACTGGGGCCGGGTCAACCCGATCGGCCCGCGCGCGTGCTACGACGAAGGCAAGCGCTGCGCCGAGACGCTGTTCTTCGACTATTACCGCCAGCACGCCCTCGATATCAAGGTGGCGCGCATATTCAACACGTATGGCCCGCGCATGCATCCCAACGACGGCCGCGTCGTGAGCAACTTCATCGTGCAGGCGCTGCGCGGCGAGAGCCTCACCGTGTTCGGCAAGGGCAGCCAGACCCGGTCGTTCTGCTACGTCGACGACCTGATCGACGGCCTAGTCAGGATGATGGATACCCGGCGCGGGTTCACCGGGCCGGTCAACCTCGGCAATCCCACCGAGTTCAGCATGCTGGAGCTTGCCGAGCGCGTGATCCGGCTGACGCGCAGCCGCTCGCGAATACGGTTCAAGCCGCTTCCCGAGGACGACCCGAAGCAACGGCGTCCCGATATTGCGCTTGCCAGCAGGCACTTGAAGTGGAAGCCTCGGGTGGCGCTCGACGATGGACTGAAGGAGACCATACGGTATTTCAGGAAGGTTCTCAGCCGCTGACGCGTCCGCGGCCGGGCGCCGCGCCCGCTCCACGCTTCCAGCCGCCAGGGATGCCGCGTGACGGTTAGTGGCGTCGAGACGCTGCGCTGGCGCGACGGGCGCCTGGAGCTGATCGACCAGCGCGCGCTGCCCGGGCGCGTCGAATTCGTCGCGTGCGCCGACGCCGGCGAAGTGGCACGCGCAATCCGGGAGATGGTGGTGCGGGGCGCGCCCGCGATCGGCTGCGCGGCGGCGTACGGCGTGGCGCTCGAAGCCGCGCGACTGCGGCAAGCGCCGATGGTGGATTTCGCGACCGGCGTCGGCCAGGCCTTCGACACGCTCGCCGCATCCCGGCCCACGGCCGTCAATCTCTTCTGGGCGCTCGCTCGCATGCGCGCGGTCCTCGACAGCGTGACTTCCGCCGGCCCGGAGTCGGTCGCGGCGGCGCTGCTCGAGGAGGCCCACGCGATTCTGCGGGAGGACGTCGCCGCGAACCGCGTGATGGGCTCGCATGGCGCGAAGCTGCTCGCCGACGGCGCGCGCGTCCTCACGCACTGCAACGCGGGCGCGCTCGCGACGGCCGGGCACGGCACCGCGCTGGGCGTGATTCGCTCGGCCGTGGCGGCCGGCAAGCGGCTGACCGTCATCGCGGACGAAACGCGCCCCTTTCTCCAGGGCGCGCGCCTGACCGCCTGGGAGCTCGCGCAGGACGGCATCCCGGTGACGCTGATCACGGACGGCATGTCAGGCCACCTCATGAGCCGCGGCGAGATCGATGCCGTGATCGTCGGCGCCGACCGCATCGCGGCGAACGGCGACGTCGCCAACAAGATCGGGACGTACATGGTCGCGGTGCTGGCGCGGCGGCACCGAATTCCGTTCTACGTCGCGGCGCCGCTGTCCACGATAGACCCGCAGCTCGCGAGCGGCGACGCGATCCCGATCGAGGAGCGCGCGGCGTCCGAGGTGCGCGGCTACGCGGGGCTGGACTGGGCGCCGGCGGGCGTCGCCGTCCGCAATCCCGCGTTCGACGTCACGCCGGCCGAGCTGGTCACCGCGCTCATCACCGAGAAGGGCGTGGTGCGCGAGCCGGACCGGGCCAAGATCGCCGCATTGTTCCGGTGAATGGTGAACGGTGAACGGTGAACGGAAGCTGCGTCGACGGTTGAGGTCGACCCGCAACGCACGATCCACGACCCGCGCCTTCGGCATTCGCAGGGATGGGCGCTGAGCGCACCGTGCTGGTGACGGGTGCGACCGGCTTCGTGGGCCGGGCGCTGTGCGATGCACTGACCTCCTCCGGCCGGCGGCTGAAGCGCGCCGTGCGTGCGCCGGCGCCGGATCTGCCTGATGCGGTCGCGGTGGGCGAGCTGGGCGCCGACACCGACTGGCGCGCGGCGCTCGACGGCGTGGACTGCGTCGTGCACCTCGCGGCGCGCACGCACGTCTTGCGTGAAACCGCGGCGGACCCCCTTGCCGAGTACCGCCGGGTCAACGTCGAAGCGTCGGTACAGCTCGCGCGGCAGGCCCGCGCGGCGGGCGCGCGGCGGCTGGTATTCGTGAGCAGCGTGAAGGTGAACGGCGAGTCGACCGTCCGGCCGTTTACCGAGGAAGACGCGCCGCGCCCCGAGGACGCCTACGGCGCGACCAAGTGGGAGGCGGAGCAGTCGCTCGGCCGCGTCGCGTCGGAAACCGGGCTTGAAGTGGTGGTGCTGCGCCCGCCCCTTGTCTACGGCCCGGGCGTGAAGGGCAATTTCCTGCGACTGATGCGCGTCGTGGCGCGCGGCGTGCCGCTGCCTCTCGCTTCACTCAGCAACCGGCGCAGCCTGATCTATGTCGGCAACCTCGTCGATGCCATCGTGAAAGCGATCGACGCGCCGGCCGCGGCCGGCCGCGCCTACCTCGTCTGCGACGGCGAGGATCTTTCCACGCCCGCGCTCGTGCGGGCGATCGCGACGGCGCTCGGCGTCCGCGCGCGGCTTTTCCCCTGCCCCGTTCTCCTGCTGCAGCTCGCCGCGTCGCTCGCGGGCAAGCGCGCGGAGTTCGCCCGCCTCGCCGGTTCGCTCCAGGTTGACAGCTCGCGGATACGGCGCGAGCTCGGCTGGCAGCCCCCTTTCAGCCCGGCGCAGGGACTGGCCGAAACGGCCCGATGGTATGATCGGGCGCGGTTGCGCCGTGACTGATCGAATTTCAATTGCGAGATGGCTGCGGGAACGCTCGCCGCGGTAAGGGCAACGGCGGGTCGGTGGGCCGCCTGGTGCGCGGTCGCTCTGGGCTTCTCCATCCCGATCTCCGTCGCGTTTGACAATATTTTGCTCGCTGCGACAGCGGCCACATGGCTCGCGGCCGGCGCCTGGCGCGACACGTGGCACGCTGCCCGAAACAATGCCGTATCGCTTGCCGCCCTTACGCTATTTTCGCTGCTGGTGCTGGGCACGCTTTACGGTGAGCGCGCGCCGGGCGACGCGACGGCCTATCTCGTCAAGTACATGGACCTGCTGTTCATTCCGGTGTTCGCCCTTTTGTTCCGCGATGCCGCCCTGCGCCGGCGCGCGCTGCACGCGTTGGCCGCTTCGCTTGTTCTGGTGCTGGTCATTTCCTACCTCGTTGCGGCAGGCATGCCCGCCGTCAGGCCAATGTTTGACTCCACGGGAAACCCCGTCGCGTTCAAGCACGCCCTCACCCATGGCATCCTCATGGCGTACGGCGCCTTTTTGTTCGCCGAACTTGCGCTGGCGGAGACATCCCGCGTGCGCCGCACGCTGTGGACCGTCGCGTCGCTCGCCGCTGCCGCCAACGTCCTGCTGATGGTGGAAAGCCGGACCGGCTACGTCGTGCTGGCGGTGCTCGCGGTCTATCTGGGGTACGGCTGGCTGCGCTGGCGCGGAATGGCAATCACGATGGCGGTCACCGCAACCGCCGTTGTTGTACTGGCGCTGATACCAGGCCCGTTCCAGCAGCGCCTGGGCCTCGCCCCGGACGGGCCATCCCAATCCAGAGCCAGCCAATGGGCGCAGATTTCCAATGCCGAGCGGCTCGACATGTACCGCACGACTCTCGCGATCATTGAAGAGCGCCCACTGCTCGGGGTCGGCACCGGCGGTTTCCCCCGGGCTTACGCCGATCACGCCCGCGCCGGCGGCGTCACGGCAAGCCGCAACCCGCACAACGAGTACCTGCTCATCGCTGCGCAACTCGGCTTCGGAGGCCTTGCCGTGCTGATTGGCCTGTTCTGGATGCACTGGCGGCTTGCGCCCCGACTCGCCTCCCCGCTCGAGCATCATCTCGCGCGCGGCCTGCTGCTGACCATCGGGATCGGATGCCTGTTCAATTCACTTCTGCTCGACCATACCGAGGGGCTGCTCTTCGCCTGGCTCACGGGGCTGCTCTTTGGTGGACTAAAATCACGGCTTGGCGGCTGATCGGCGTCCGGCCATGGCGCAGCCCAGTCACGAGTCACGAGTCACGAGTCACGGAAATTTGTGAGCCTGTCGGCCATCATCATCTGCTGCAACAACAAGTCCACGATACGCCGCTGCCTGGAGTCGGTTTCCTGGGCCGACGAAATCGTGGTCGTGGATTCCGGCAGCACCGATGGCACGCTGGAGATCGCGCGCGAGCTCGCGACGCATGTGCACGTCACCGGGGATTTTCCGGGCCTCGGCCCGCAGAAGAACCGCGCGCTCGACCGCGCCACCGGCGACTGGGTGCTTTCCCTCGATTCCGATGAATGGGTCACGCCGGCGCTGCGCGCGGAGCTGGAGGCGGCGATCGCCAGCCCCGGGGACCCGGCGGCGTTTCGCATGCCCCGGCGCTCGAGCTTCTGCGGGCGCTTCATGCGCCATTCCGGCTGGTGGCCCGATTACGTCACCCGGCTGTGGCGGCGCGGGCAGGCGCGCTTCTCCGAGGATCACGTCCACGACCGCGTGATCGTGGATGGCGGCATTGGCCGGTTGCGCGAGCCGCTCATGCACGAAGCGGTGCCGGATCTCCACGTGATGCTGACCAAGATCAACTATTACTCCACGACCAGCGCCGAGATGTTTCACCGGAGCGGGCGCCGCGCCTCCTTGCTCGCTGCGCTGGTGCATGGGGGATGGGCGTTCTTCCGGACCTACATTCTTCGCCTTGGCTTCCTCGACGGCCGCGAAGGCTTCATGCTTGCCGTCATCAACGCCGAGAACTCGTACTACCGCTACGCCAAGCTCATGCTTCTCGCGGACCGCGAGAAGCATACGAAACCATAAATGAAGCAATACGGCGATCCGGCGCTGCCGCCTTTCGCTCGCGGCGGATCGCCGCCGCGCAGCGTTCTCGTCATCGTGACCCGGCGCATCGGCGACGTGCTGCTCGCGACACCCCTGATGCGATCGGTCAAGCGCGCGTGGCCGGAGGCGGCGCTCGACGCGCTGGTGTTCGACGGCTCGCAGGGCGTCATCGCGGCGAACCCCGACCTGCGGCGCGTCATCACCATCGCGGAGCGGCCCGGCGTCGTCGAGCACCTGGGTTTCCTCGCCAGGTTGCTGCGCCGCTACGATGTCGCGCTGTCCACGCAGCACGGCGACCGGCCGACCTTCTATGCCTTCGTCGCGGGGCGCTGGCGCGCGGGACTTCTCGACACGACACGCAAGGAGTCCTGGAAGCGCGCCTTGCTCCACCGCTGGCTGCCGTTCGACAACTGGAACACCCACACCGTGCGCATGAACCTCGCGCTCGCCGGCGCCCTCGGGATCGAGCCTCGCGCGGAAATCGCGGTTGCCTGGCGGCCGAAAGAAGCGAGGCGCGTGGACGCCGAACTGGGTGAAGTGGGCGCGCGGCTCGCGGTGCTGCATCCCTACCCCAAGTTCAACTACAAGATGTGGCACCGTTCGGGCTGGCTTGAAGTCGCGGGCTGGCTTGCCGCGCGCGGGCACCGCATCGTGCTGTCGGGCGGTCCCGACCCGGACGAGGCGGCGTACGTCGCCAATGTCGCCCGGGCAATGCCCGCCGGCACGCTGAATCTCGCGGGCCGCCTGTCGCTCGGCGAGTCTGGTTGCCTGGTCGCGCGCGCGTCCGTCTACGTCGGTCCCGATACCGCGATGACGCACATGGCGGCGGCGCTCGGCACCCCTACCGTCGCGCTCTACGGCCCGACCGACCCGGTGAAATGGGGGCCCTGGCCGAAGGACCACGACGCCGGCGCCAATCCCTGGCGCCGGCTTGGAAACCAGGTTGCGGGCAACGTGCAGCTTGTCCAGGGCGACGCGCCCTGCGCGCCCTGCCACAAGGAAGGCTGCGAGCGCAACGTGCGAAGCTTCAGCGACTGCCTGCAGGAGCTCCCCGCCGCGCGAGTGATTGCCGCGCTCGGGCAATTACTCGATGCGGGAAATCCGTGACGTGGTGCAGCTTGACATGATGATGCGTGACATGATGATGCGTGACGTGGTGAACCGTGAACAGGCTCAAAGCGTTTTCGACCGAGCCCCGCAACTTCATGTCACGCATCATCATGTCACGCCGTTCCACGTCACGTTGCACCACGTCACGCCTTCTCGAGCACGAGAATCAGCGTCCGGCTGAACAGCAGCGGCGCGCGGAACGTGTCGCTCAGCAGCTCGCGGTTGCGCGCCGCGTGACGCGCGTCCCCGCCGCGCACGAGAAGCGCCCACGAGGCGATCCAGGCAAACGGCAGCAGGGCGAGATAGAGCGGCATCAGCGCCTTCCGCTTGTAGCGGTCGCCGAGCACGAGCTTCACGCGCGCGCCGTGCTGCCCGAACAGATAGCGCAACTGGAAGTACGAGAGCGGAAACACGTGGCCGCGGTCGGCGGCGACGCCGGGCGCCACCTCCGGCGCCGCGGCGGGATTGAACTGGTACGGCGCCCCCGTGAAGAGCTGGTGCAGCCGCGAATAGCCATTCATCACGTTCGGCGTCGAGACGACGATCTCGCCGCCGGGGCGCACGACGCGCGCGAGCTCGCCGATGAGCTGTACCGGATTGACCAGGTGCTCCAGTCCCTCCAGGCAGATGGCGGCGTCGAAAGCGCCATCGGCCAAAGGCAGGAGCGCGCCCATGTCGACATACTCGTAATCCGGCCGCTCGCGGTTGATGTCGCCGCAGGTCACGGTGTGCCCCATGCCGCGCAGGGCCTCCGCCAGCAACCCGTTGCCCGCCGGCAGGTCGAGGATCTTCAGTCCACGCGGACGACCCGAGAAGTGGCGCGCGACGACGGCCATGTAGCCGGTGAAATTCGCAACGTGGGTGAATTCACTCATCGCTCATCACTCATCACTCATCATTTGGAACAGGCCGCGCCGCGGCACAGCAGATATAGCCTGTTGCCGCCCAGCCGGTACTCGGCGGTCACCCGCCCGAGCGCCGGATCCGGCCGGTAGGCGAGAACGAAACCGGACTTCCAGCCCACCGGCGGCAACGTGAGCGGCGGCGCGGGCAGGCGCAGCACGTCGATCTCCGCCGTCACGGACAGCCCGCTCGCGGCGTCGTTGGCTGTATAGAGGGAGTGGCCTGCGGTGCGCTCGACGATGCCGCGCGCCGTCGTCGCGTAGTTCTCGCCGCGATAGTGCGCCTGGTAGTACGGAAACACCACCAGGACGGCCGCGAGCTTGACGGCGATCGCCCCGATCAGCCAGCGCTGCGTCACCGCGACCGCCCGCGCGCCCGCGCGCCACAGCCAGCCCGAGATCACGAGGCCAGCCAGCGGGTACAGCGGCAGGAGATAGCGCATCGAGCTCTGCGGCGCGAGCCAGTACGGCAGGTAATTCACGAGCAGGATCGCCAGCGCAGTGCCCCGGTGCGCGTCCCGCCCGGCGCCGGCGGCCGCGCCGCCCCGCCACGCGTAGTAGCCGGCCACGAACAGCGCCGGCGCCAGGCGCGCGGCGGTGTCGAGCGGGTAGGCGACGAGCTTCAGCAGATAGTCCGGCCATGACGTCGGCGCCAGCTTCACCAGGATCTCGGCGAACATGCGCGTTCCCTGGCCGCTGTTGCCGGGAACGAAGAAGAGCCAGGCAAGCGCCAGCGCGGCGGCGGCGAGATGCGCCGCCCACGATGCCGGCGCGAGCAGGAAGGCCCGGTGCTCCCGCTTCGCCGCCAGCAGCACCAGAGCGGCCGTCCCGTAGAACACGTACGCGGTCAGCGCCTTGGTCATGAAGGCGCAGGTCAGCAGTGCCACGCCCGGCACGAGCAGGCCCGCGGCGCGCCGTTCGCACGACACCCACAGGCAGGCGATCGCGCCGAACATGAAAAAGGCGAACAGGGGGTCGGCGTAGGCCAGCCAGCCGCGATAGAAGAACAGGTCGGCCACCGTGAGGTAAACGAGCGCGGCGAACGCGGCAAAGGCCGCGTCGCGGTAGAGCGCGCGGGTCAGCCAGGCGAGCACGAGCCCTGTGCCGACCGTGGCCGCAATGGTGATCGCGCGCGCGACCGCGAGCACGTGCTCCCAGCCCGCCAGTGCGGCAATCGGGATGATCAGCCAGTTGTACAGGGGGTTGTGCTTGAGGTTCGCGCCGTAGAAGCGCTGCTGCACCCATTCGCCGTGGTACCACATCTCGAGCGAGGAGATCGGGAAGATCGCCTCCTCGCCGACGTAATAGAACCCGATGGCCGGCAGGAACGTGGCGGCGGCAACGGCGTAAAGGGCCCACAGGCGCCGGGTGCCGGCTTGCGGAATCGGTGAGTTCACGGTCGCTTGTCGATGAACGGCCCGCGCAGGCGGCCGGCCAGCGGCAATTCTATCGCCTCAGCGCGGCGCCGCGATTGCCATCGGGGGATGTTCCCGGAAGTATCGAGAGAAGACCTTGCGATAGCACGCCGGCAATGCATGGTGCGGGTCGATGAATTCGGTCACGGTGCAGTCGTAGCGCTCCGAGCGTCCCGCATCGAGCAGCGCGATGCGCTCCCGCCGCGCCCAGGCCGCGAGGCGTGACTTGGTTTCGGCGAGCAGCGCGCCACTATGCGGCGATCGGGCAAGTGCCTGCTCCATTCCCGGCATGAGAGGCGGCAGCAGCAGGAGCACCGACCCGCCCTTGCCCTCCGCCTCTCGCACGAGCCGGGCTATCCGGGCGAGAAGCGCCGGGGTCGGATTGCCGCCGCCTTTGCGAAGCGCCGTCGCGTACTGGCCCGACCCGGACACCGCCGCCGCCAGCGCGACCGGCGCCCGGCTGGCGTCGAGGCGCTTCTGGTCCGCAAAGGTCGCGCTGCCGTCGTAACGGAAGCCGTTGCACAGGCCGCGATACACGACATCGAAATCCCGCGCGAGGGTGCCGTCGGCGCAGCGGTACTCGGAACCGGCCGCGTCGAGAAAAATCTGGCGGAACGCGGCGACCGGAGCGCTCGCCCGCATGACGTCCCGCAACGCCGTCGCGAGGATCTGCAGGCGCGGTCTCGACAGCGCGTCGGCAAGCTGCGCTGACAGCGGCGGTCGCGCCTGGGCAGCCGCGCGCAGGACGGCCTCCGGCGTGAGCTCGGCGGGCTGCGGCTCTCCGCTCTCGAAGACAAATCCGAGCGCCCAGTCGAGCGGAATGACCAGCAGCGTCACGCGATCGCCCCAGCTCTGAACGATGTACTCGGCCTCGCCGATCACCGCGCCGAGCGAATTGCCGCTTTGCGCGAAGTTATAGGGCTTGAGCGGGTGCGGAAACGCGCCTTCGACGATCCCCATCGTGGTGGAGGAGCCGAAGATCACCGCGTTGATCTCGCCGATCCGGTCGTTGAGCCGCAGCGTCTTGAAGGGCCGGTTGTAGGAAATCGGCGGCGCGTAGGTCACGCCGTGCGTCGCCTGCTGCCACTCGCTCGCGAGGCGGTTCTTGTCGGCGCGCAGGCTGTTCGCGGACAACAGGAGATTGAGTCCGGTCGCCGGTAACAGAATAACCGCGCACAGCGCTAGGACGGTGACGACGTAGGCGCGGCCTCCCATGTCAGAACTGGAAATAGAGGAACTCGGAGTGCCGCGTCAGGTTGGCGATCACCGTGATCGCCATCGCGGCCACCGCGACCGCGCCCGCCGCGGCGGGGCGCCATAGCCAGCGCGCAGCGGCGGAGTCGGGCGGCACGTTGAGCGCGGGCCGGGCAGCCGCCATGATCTGCTGCGTGTTGGGCGCGAGCCAGACGACGAGGAGCAGGATCCAGATCCAGTGGACGACGCCGGTGCGCGCGAGCGCCGGCGTCGCGGCGAACGCGACGCCGTGATCGGCCAGCCACTGCCCGAGGGCGCCCCATCGCGCGAGCCACACGTCCGGCAGCACGAAGCCGTTCAGGCCCGCCATCGCCCGCAGGACCGCGCCGGCGGCATCCAGGCTCTCCGCGCGGAACACCACCCACGCGGCGACGACCGCCAGGAAGGTAACGCCGCAGCCGGCTGCGCGACCGAAGGCCGTCGACCGGGAAAGGTCGTGCCCGAGGCGCGCGCGCCAGGCGCGCCAGGCGTGGTTCACCACGAGGTAAAACCCGTGCAGCCCGCCCCACACGATGAAGGTCCAGCCCGCGCCGTGCCACAGCCCTCCCAGCAGCATCGTCGCCATGAGGTTTGCGTAGCGCCGCGCCGGTCCCTTGCGGTTGCCGCCAAGGGGAAAATAGAGGTAATCGCGAAGGAAGCGCGACAGCGTCATGTGCCAGCGCCGCCAGAAATCGATGATGTTGACCGCCTGGTACGGCGAGTGGAAGTTGATCGGCAGCCGGATGCCGAAGAGCAGCGACAGCCCAACCGCCATGTCCGAGTAGCCCGAGAAGTCAAAGTAGAGCTGGAACGTATAGGCGAGCGCCCCGCACCACGCCTCGAGGAAGGTCAGCGTCAGTCCCGCCCCGGGGGCGTCGAACACCGGCGCGACGTAAGGCGCGACGCCGTCGGCAACGATCACTTTCTTGAAGAGCCCGATCACGAAGATCGTGAGGCCCGCGGCGATGTTGTCGTAGTCGGGGCGGTAGGTCTGCGCCAGCCCGAACTGCGGCATCATCTCGCGGTGGTGCAGGATGGGTCCGGCGATGAGATGCGGGAAGTAGGTCACGAACAGCCCGTAGTGCACCAGGCTGTACTCGCGCGCCTTGCCCTGGTAGGCGTCGACGAGGAACGCGATCTGGGTGAAGGTGAAGAAGGAGATGCCGAGCGGGAGGATGATCTCGCCCAGGCTCGCCGACGTCCCCGCCACGGCGTTGAAATTGTCGACGAAGAAATTCGCGTACTTGTAGTAGCCGAGGAGCAGGAGGTCGGCCGCGACGGCGAAGGCAAGGCGCCGCTTCGCCCCGG